>Ga0207421_10002942_pt1 | contig 20739 bp, 15 predicted proteins | sample SodLakKL_010_SED_4_FD_187542 | JGI IMG/M metagenome (GOLD analysis project Ga0207421, IMG submission 187542) | Alkaline sediment microbial communities from Lake Tanatar, Kulunda Steppe, Russia - 8KL_010_SED (SPAdes) (version 2) | ecosystem: Environmental > Aquatic > Non-marine Saline and...
AATCCAGAACAAACTCCCCCTGCTGTGGTGCTGGAAGAAGTAACGTAAGGATAGGTACCGTGATCCAGATCCAAAAAGGCTCCCTGGGAACCTTCAAAAATTACCCGGTCACCCCTTTCCAGGCTGTGATGCAGCAGCAGGGAAGTGTCCGTCACCAGGGAAGAAAGCCGTTCTCCCAGAGGTAGATAACGGTCCAGTATTTCCGAAGAGTCAAAACCCGGATGCCCGTAAACCTGCTGCAGGTAACGGTTCTGAAGGGGAAGAATCTCTTCCAGTCGGGAGATAAAGCGTTCCCGATCCACCAGGTCCATCATGCGAATTCCACGCCGGTATGCCTTGTCCGCGTAAGCGGGACCTATCCCCAAACCAGTAGTGCCTATCTTTTTTTCTTTCCGCATCTCCTCTTCACCCTGATCCAGTGCCTGGTGAAAAGGTAATATCACGTGAGCCCGATCGCTGATGTAAAGTTGAGAGGTGTCAATTCCCCGGGCATGCAAACCTTCCAGCTCTTCTATCAGGACTTGCGGATTTATCACCATGCCGCTCCCCAGAACACATATTACCCCAGGATAGAGAAGACCTACTGGTAAATGATGCATTTTAAAAGTCTCTTCCCCGATCACTACAGTATGCCCCGCGTTATTTCCCCCTTGATAACGGGCCACCACCCCTGCCCGGGAAGCCAGGTAATCTACGATTTTGCCTTTACCTTCATCTCCCCACTGGGCTCCGGTTACCGCCAGGCTTCTAATCTCTTTCATTTCCCTCACCTCTTTTTGGGGTGTACTTGCTCCTCAAGTATTTCCTTTACTACAGAAGGATCGGCCTTGCCCCTGGTTCTGCTCATAACTTGGCCTAACAGGAAATTCCCCGCTTTCTTTTTGCCCTCCAGATAGTCCCCTACGGCCCTGGGATTATCCCTCAGCACCTCATCTACAAGCTCTCCCAGGGCTCCAGTATCAGTAATCTGCTCCATTCCTTTATCTAACGCAAGTTCCGCGGGGTTTTTCCCTTCCACAAGGGCTTCTTCCAGAACTTTCCTGGCCGTTCCCCGATTTATGCTACCTTCATCCATCAATTGCAAGGTTTCCACCAGTGCCCCCGAATCTAAAACCTCCGGAGAAATATTTTTTTGACGGGCTATCCTGGTGATTTCCCCGCTTATCCAGTTAAAAAGCTGCCGGTAACCTTTATACTTTATCGCTGCTCTATCGAAAAAGTCAGCCAGGGAAGGGTGGGCTACAAGTAAATCGGCTTCCCCCTCTTTTAAACCGTACTGTTCCCTATAGCGCCTGCGCCGTTCTGCAGGCGTTTCCGCCAAGCTATCTTCCACCTTTTGTATCCAAATACCATCCAGCTGCAGGGGAGGCACGTCTGGTTCTGGAAAATAACGGTAATCGGCAGCCTCTTCTTTCCCTCGCAGGGAAAATGTCTTCCTCTGGTTTTCATCCCAGTGGCGGGTTTCCTGCAGCACCTCGCCTCTGCGGGAAAGCACTTCCTCCTGGCGAGCGGCCTCAAACTCCAGGGCCGCTTTAACTGCCTTAAATGAATTCAAATTTTTTATTTCTACCTTGTTGCCCCAGCTATTACTGTTTACAGGAGACAGGGAAATGTTGGCATCGCACCGCAGGGAACCTTCTTCCATGCGGCAGTCAGAAATCCGGTTATAGAGCAACAGCAACCGCAGTTCGTTAAGAAAACAGTAGGCTTCATCCCCCGAGATCAAGTCAGGAGCGGTAACTATCTCCAAAAGGGGAATACCGGCACGGTTGTAATCAACCAGTGAATACTCCGCTTCCAAAAGAGACCCCCCATGGTGTAAAAGCTTACCAGCTTCTTCCTCCAGGTGGCAGCGTTGAATCCCTATTGGCTTGCCTGTTAACGGTTCCACTTCCAAATAGCCCGAGTGACCCAGGGGAATATCGTACTGGGAGATCTGGTAGGCTTTGGGCAGGTCGGGGTAAAAGTAGTTTTTACGGTCAAAACGGCTGTTTGCTTCCACCGTGCAATTTAACGCCCGGGCTGCTTTAACTCCCAGCTCCAGGGCTTTCCGGTTTATAACCGGCAAACTGCCCGGCAAACCCAAACAAACCGGACAGCAGCTGCTATTGGGTTCCTCCCCAAAAGCTGCGCTGCAGCTGCAAAACATCTTTGTTTCCGTTTTAAGTTCTACATGTATCTCCAATCCTATCACCGGTCGGTAGTTCATGGGATCACCCCTTCTCTCCGCACTGCAACGAGGCACAGGTAAGGTATTTTTTTCGCTGCTGCCAAAAACGGGCCAGCTTAAACAGAAAAGATTCCCGGAAAGGAGCCGCCGACATCTGCAACCCCAGGGGCATTCCCTCCGGGGTAAAGCCTCCCGGAACCGAGATAGCAGCATTTCCTACCAGGGGATCGGTTATAGTACAAACATCGGAAAGGTACATCTGCAGGGGATCCTCGATTTTTTCGCCCAGGCCAAAAGGAGGGGTGGGCGTAGTAGGACCCAGTAAAAAATCGTAAGTCTGCAACGCCCGCTGCATATCCCGCAATATCAGGGTACGGGTCTTCAGTGCTTTCAAGCAATAATCGTCATAGTAACCGGAACTTAAAGCATAGGTGCCCAGGACAATTCTCCGTTTAACCTCCTGGCCAAAACCTTCTTCCCGGTTTTTAAAAACCAGCTCCTGTAAGTCAGCCGCATATCCAGTGCGATATCCGTATTGAATACCGTCATACCGGCCCAGGTTGGAACTTGCTTCCGCGGCGTTGATCAAATAATAGGCGGCCAGGGCGTATTCAGTGAGGGGAAGGGATACTTCCTCCACCGCCGCCCCATAGCTCTCCCAGAATGAAGCCATTTCTTTAACGCTTTCCACCACTTCCGGGGCAAACCCGTTTCCTTCTTGCTCCCGGATAACCCCTACTTTAATTTCCTTCACTCGCTGTTCATCCAATTCCGGTTCGGCAATATCCCCGGGAGCATCCAGGGAAGTGGCATCCCTTTCATCATATCCTGCAATCAGGTCAAATAGGGCTTCTCCGTCCTCCGGGGTTCCGGTGATGGGTCCTACCTGATCCAGGGAAGAAGCAAAAGCTATCAGGCCGTAACGGGAAACTCTTCCGTAGGTGGGCCTCAATCCAAAAACACCACAGAAAGCGGCGGGTTGGCGAACCGAACCCCCTGTATCGGTACCCAGCGCCAGGGGGACCTGACGGGCGGCCACCGCGGCCGCAGATCCACCGCTGGAACCTCCCGGTACTTTGCTAAAATCCCATGGATTGGTAGTGGGGTAAAAGGCAGAATTTTCCGTGGAAGACCCCATGCCGAATTCATCCATGTTGGTTTTTCCCAACACCGGAAGGTAGTTTTCCTTTAGTTTCTGTATCACAGCAGCATCGTAAGGGGGAATGTAGTTCTCCAGGAAACGGGAACCACAGGTAGTATGTATTCCCCGGGTGGAAAGATTGTCCTTGACCGCCACGGGTATCCCCGCCAGGGGAGGCAACCGTTCACCCCGGCGGCGTAACTCATCCACCTGCCGGGCTACCCCTGTAGCTTCTTCGGGACAGGTAGTAAGAAAGGATTTCAGTTCCGGCTCCAGTTTTTGTGTACGCTCCCAGAAGTAATTTACTACTTCCTCCGCGCTAATCTCCCTTTTACCAAGGCGCTCACCTATTTCCAGGGCACTCATCCGGTCCAGTTCCAACCCTTACACCTCTTTCTATTGTCTATAATATGGCAAAACAAAACCTCGCAGTTTCTACTATTCATCAAGAGATTTAATCCGGGGCACCCTGACCAGAGAGCTCTCCCGTTCCGGAACATTGCGTAAAACTTCCTCCACTGGCAAAGATTCTGCGGGCACGTCTTCCCGGGTACGCCACTGGTAAAAGACATGGGTAGTTGGAGGCACCCCCCCGGTATCCAGCTCCTGCACTTTTTGAGCCGCACCCAAAATGTCCTTTAACTGCCCTGCAATCAGATCTTTTTCTTCACTGCTTAATTTAATTCGAGACAAATTAGACAGGTGATCTACCAGGGAATAAAGCTCTTCCACGGCTTTCTCCTCCTAAATATAATAAAGTATTATGTAACTACTCAAGCCAAGTAAGGGTAAGTTAAGAGGCATTGTGCTTAGCGGGGACGGTTCGAGCGTCACCTTTAGCTGTGCAAAGACAGATAAGGACATTTTTCCGAAGGAGGTGTGTCCCCGCACCTTAACCGGGAAGACGATGGAACTGTCCCCCTGGCGCAGCAGCAGCAGTGGATGCCTGAGTAATTACAGTATTATTTAATTAACCTTATGTTATATACTGTAGGTTTTACCAAAAACTCGCTTCATAGGCATGGAAATAACTGTTAAAATAACATACTATGCTCTGATATGCTCTGATATTATCTGATCTGGGAGAATTATTTAAAATTCCAGGCTATTTTTCTTTTATAAAACATAAGGCATATACTTTGCCCCAAAACTTTCGTATTGCAAAATTTATTTCTGTATAATGCAACTACATTATATCGTCTTTATTAAAAGGTGTCAACAAACAGATTCCTGCATGGTGAAAATTGTTTCTGTAGAATGATAACACATAATATGTTAGCACCGAATTTCAAATGGAATGTTCACACCCGGTAATCCACTTGCTCCCCGGACAAGTCAATGCCACCCCGTGGGGAGGGACCTTGCGGCCGGGCGCTTACCCTTGCGCTTTACAGCCCGGAACCAGGGCCTTCCGGGCATATACCTCTTCTTTTACACAGGAAAAGCACCGCCATGCCTGTTTTAGCGGAAATCATCCTCTACTGCACGCTCCAAGCGGTGATAGATACTACCTCCAAGCCCCCCGGCACTATTGAATAGGAATAAGGTTTTCCCCTGATCAAAATGTTACCTGGGATATCCGCTAACCGTGCGCACCATCACCCCTTGCCTTTTTAAATATGTTTTAATTTCTTCCAGGCGAAAAGAATGGTAGTGCAAAATAGAAGCTGCCAGCACAGCGTGAGCTCCTCCCCTGGTAAAGGCTTCTAGCAGATGCTCCGGTTTTCCGGCTCCGCCCGAAGCAATAACCGGAATAGGAACCTCCGAAGATACCCGTTCCAGCAATTCCAGGTCATAACCTTCCCGGGTCCCATCGGTATCCATGGAAGTCAATAATAATTCCCCGGCACCCCTTTCATAAGCTTCTTTTGCCCACCTAACTGCATCAATTCCCGCAAGGTTACGCCCCCCGTGAGTGTAAACTTCCCAGGAGGGTGAAGAGGTATATCCCCCGCTTACCCTGCGTGCATCTATTGCCACTACTATGCACTGGCTGCCGAAATATTCCGCAGCCTTGTCTATAAGCTCCGGAGATCTAAGTGCCGCAGTATTAAGGGAAACTTTATCCGCACCTGCCTGCAGTAGCTCGCGAATAAAATCTACCGAATCAATCCCCCCGCCTACGGTTAAAGGAATAAAAATATTCCGGGCGGTACGCCTTACCACCTCTATCAGGGCATGTCGGCCTTCGCTGGAAGCGGTTATATCCAGGAAAACCAGTTCATCGGCACCTTCCCGGTCGTAATAAACCGCCAGCTCCACCGGATCCCCGGCCTCCTTTAATTCAAGAAAACGTACCCCTTTTACTACCCGACCATCTTTTACATCCAGACAAGGTATTATTCGCTTGGCCAGCATACGCATTTACCTCTTTTTTATTTTATATATTCTTTTTCAAACACTTACCCCACTTGTCTATGCCCATATACTATTTCCGCAAAGTTTCTTAGCAGCTGCAACCCGGAAGGACCGCTTTTTTCCGGGTGAAACTGAACCCCCATTAAATTGCCCGAAACCACTGCAGAAGCAAAATTATCTCCGTATTCCGTAGTAGCCAGGATATTCTCTTTCCTTGCAGGAGCCACGTAAAAAGAATGGGTAAAATAGAAAAATGATGCCGGTAATATTTTTGTAAAAAGTGGGTGGCCCTGTAGAGGATGCACCGTGTTCCAACCTACGTGGGGGACGGGTAATTCGGTGGGAAAACGCCTCACCCCCCCAGGCAGAAGGCTCAATCCTTCCGGATAAATCGATTTGCCCCCTTCTTCGCTGTACTGAAAAAGAAGCTGCATCCCCAAACAGATCCCCAGAAAAGGCTTATTTGATTCTGCAAACTTTTTTACCACAATATCCAAACCTTTTTGTTTTAACTCCGCCGTGCCTTGATCAAAAGAACCTACCCCGGGGAAAATCAAACCGGGGGCCTCCATGATTTCTTTTTCAAGCTGTGAAACCCGTACGGGAACATTAAGCCATTGCAGAGCGTTAAAAACACTTCCCACGTTGGCAATACCGCTATCTAAAACAATAATTTCATTACTTTTCATGGATTACCTCCCATTACAGGCCCCTGTTGTTTATGCTGGAAGCGTCAACACGGTTGGTTTCTACATCCCGGAACAGCTGACCTAGTTTCCTGATCCCGGCCTCAATCTCCTCAATGCTATTCTGGCTAAAAGAAAAACGGGCACGATGGTTTCCCCGCTGCGGATCCCGGAAAAAACCTTTTCCATGCACAAAAGCTACTTTCCTTTCCAGGGCCATTTTTAACAGTTCTTCGGAAGAAGGATAGCTCTCCGGAAATTGTACCCACAAAAAGAAACCGCCTCCGGGAGGAGTAAAGCTTATCCCTTTGGGAAAATGTTCCTGCATACATTCTATCATGGTATCCCTCTTGCTGCGGTAATGTTCTATCATCCATTTTACATGTTGATCTATAAAACCATTGGCGGAAAGGTAAGACGCCAGGTGCTGTCCCAGGGAAGCAGAACACAGGTCAGCCGTCTGCTTGGATAAAACTATTTTTTCCTGCAGTTGGGGAGGAGCTACTACCCAACCTACCTTTATACCCGGCAAAAAAGTCTTGGAATATGAACCCAGGTATACCACCCGGCCTTCCCGATCTATGGATTTATAACTGGGAGGCACTTCCTGGTCATAACTAAGTTCCCCGTACGCGTTATCTTCCACAATTATAAAATTATAACGTGACGCTATTTCATAAATCAGTTTTCTCCTCTCCCCGTTGGTGGTATAACCGGTGGGATTCTGGAAATTGGGAATGGTATACAAAAGACCCGGCCTTCTGCCTTGAGCCCAAAAATGCCTGACTTTCTCTTCCAGCTCAACAGGATCCAGCCCTTGCGCATCCATGCTTATACCGGTAATTTCACCTCCGTAGGAAGAGATAGAGCTTACTCCTCCAATATAAGTAGGCTCCTCCACCAGAACCGGATCTCCCGGGTTTATTAAAAGTTTAAATAAAAGATCCAGTCCTTGCTGGGTTCCATTGGTAATGACCACCTCCTCCATGCTACAATTTATTCCTTCAGTTTCCATTTTTTCCTTAAGATAGGAGCGAAGCTCGCTTACACCTTCGGTAGGAGCGTATTGCAGCGCCGAGCTGTTTTCTCCCCGCACTATTTCCTCCAATGCATGAGATATAATATCTGTAGGAAATAAATCACTGTCGGGAAATCCACCGGCAAAAGAAATAACCTCCGGACTCTCGGTAAGGCTAAAAAAGTTTCTAATTTGTGAACCTTGTATACGTTCTACTCTGTCAGCAAATAAACAATTCCAATTTAATTTCATCCTAATCATCCTCCTCCTGGTCATAAATTAGAATAAGGTTTATTACTCCAACAAACTATTCAAGCCCGCCTCTGCTAAACAGAGACGGGCTTAACCCGCGGTACCACTCTGGTTATCCCCGGCAGGGGGATCACCTCCCATTTTTAACGGTGTTTCCACCGGGCTGGCCTACCGGCGGGATAATATCACGGCTATTCTCCCGTTTTCGACCAACCAGCTCCAGGCGGCTTATATCCTAAACAGCGGACGGGAAACTTTCAGCCCGGGAATCCCTCTCTGCAGACCGGTTTAGGACTTTTTTCCCTTCATCGCGTTAATTGTTTATTTTATTATAGCACTTACCTCCGTAAAAAGCAAGACTCATTTTCACAACATGAAATACTTTTCCATTAACCCTTTTCCATTAGCCTTTTGGATTCTTCTATGCTTAAAAAACCTTCGATAGCAGAACCATCGAACTACATCTCTCCCTTTCTGCTTCTGGCAAGTGCGGCTCTACAAAAAAACCCGGAATTAAGGGTAATCATTTTCTTGCTCTTCCACAAGGGAAGATCATACTGATACACACATAATTACCGACAGCTTTAACCGGAAATGTTATCAAAATTCACTCCAGGTCTTCTGTATTCAAAATTACCAATTCTTCACGGGAACAAAACGACCTTTTGGCCAGCCTGAGAGCTTGCCTCCTTATAGACTTTTCCAACAAATTGCGAACCAGTCGAGCGTTGCCACAGGAAAGCTCACCGTTTCGCTTTAAGGAAGATAAATGTTTCCTGAGAACATTCCTGGCGCCAGGAGTAAGGCTATACTGGTAATCTTCCAACATTTTATCCGCTATCTGCAGCAGCTGTTTTACCGTAAAGTCAGGAAAATTAATATGATGGGGAATGCGGGAGCGAAGACCCGGGTTTAAGTTTAAAAAGTATTCCATCTCATAAGGGTACCCGGCCAATATTAGCAGAAATTCGTCCCGGTAGTCTTCCATGGCCTTAACCATTACATCAATAGCTTCTTTGCCAAAATCCTGCCTGCCACCGCGGGCCAGGGAATAAGCTTCATCAACAAAAAGAATGCCTCCGCGGGCTTTTTCTATCTTTTCCCGTGTTTTTTGAGCCGTGTGGCCAATGTATTCACCTACCAGGTCAGCCCGTTCCACTTCTATAATATTTCCCACCGGCAATACACCGTGATGATAAAAAATACTTCCCAGGGCACGTGCTACTGCACTTTTCCCGGTTCCCGGGTTTCCCTGAAAAATCATATGCAGGCTTAAATTATCAGCCTTTAAGCCATGTTCCTTTCTTTGACGCTGTATTTTAACATAAGCTTCTATTTCCTTAACCGTATTTTTTACTTCTTCCAATCCTACCAACTGGTATAGTATTTTTGCCTCGTCTTTTTTATCGTTTTTCCGGGGAACATCCCGTGTGCGAAAAAAAGAAGGGGTGTGCTTATGCTCTTCTCTTCCGTTATTTCCCGTAACAAAAGACAGTTTCATCTGCGCCTCCAGTTATTATACAGTGAAGTAAAAGCCACTATTATTATACGCAGACATACGGGAAAAGGGAGGGAAAAATTAAAGATGTAATGGCATGGAAAACGGGACTATTGCCAATTTTTCTACCTGTTTTTTATCACTGGTAAACAAAATACAAGTTTAAAATTAACAACAACCCCGTCCCCACGCACAATTAGTTTCCTTCCGGTGCAAGATCAATTTGCAGGTTTTTATGGGGTATTACCGTAGACACGGCGTGCTTGTAAATCAGCTGCTGCTTGCCATCTACCTCCAGCAGCAAGGTAAAATTGTCAAAGCTTTTTATGCTTCCTTTAAGCTGGTAACCGTTAATTAAAAATATTGTCACCGTTACTTTTTCTTTGCGGGCCTGATTTAGAAAAGTGTCCTGTAAATTTAGCGGGCCTTTAGTCATTATTTACCCCCTCCATGTTTACACTTTCTTTTTTTCTTTATCTCTATATCTTTATATTCGTCTTCTTGCCAGTATTCTCCTTCAATAAGCTGCTGATTTTTTCTACTACCCGATCTGTTCTTCCGCTTTCGTGGTCTATCCAGTTAATCCTATCGTCCCGACGAAACCAGGTTAACTGCCTTTTGGCCAGGTTCCGGGTTTGTTTTTTTATTTCATACACCGTTTCTTCCCATCCAGCATATCCCTGCAGGTAATTGACCATTTGCCGGTAACCAAGTATTTGCAGCCCCCAGGCCGAAGGGGGATACCACCTGAGAAGCTCTTTTACTTCCTCCAGGAACCCTTTCTCTATCATATTATCCACCCGGGAATTAATTTTTTCATACAGCTTTTCCCGCGGCATATAAAGACCCACATGAACCGGCAAATAAGGCGTTTCTTTTAAGGGGGTTTCTTTATTCTGCTCGGATAATGGCCTGCCTTCAGAATAATAAACTTCCAGGGCCCGTACCATCCGCTTCCTGTCCGCAGGAGATATCTTCTCTGCTGATTCCGGATCTACCTGGTGTAGTAAGGAATGCAAATAATTATTGCCTTTTCTTTCTGCAGCCCGGTGCAGTTTTTTTCTTAACTGCTCATCTTTGCCCTGGCTACTAAAAGAATAATTATCCACTACAGCGTGTATATACAGGCCGGTTCCTCCCACCAGCACAGGTAGCTTACCCTTTTTACCAATACCCTGTATGGCTTCCTCCGAAAGCTTTTTGTAAGATGAAACATTAAATTCTTCGTCAGGATCTACTAAATCTATCAAGTGGTGGCTTACTGTTTCTCTTTCTTTACGGCCGGGCTTGGCGGTACCAATATCCAGGTAGCGGTATACTTGTGCTGAATCCGCAGAAACAATTTCCCCACCCGTTTTTTGGGCTACCAGCAATCCTGCTTCACTTTTCCCCGCCGCGGTAGGACCGGCAATAACCAGGAGCGGTATTTTAACCTGCTTTTGGCTCAATGTTTTCTTTCTCCTCCCCCCCGGTGAAATGCTTTCTGTAGCTCTTTTACAGTAAAAGACAGCGCGGCCGGCCTCCCGTGGGGGCAAAAGCTGGCATTTTCCGTCTGTTCCCACTGGCTTATCAAATCTTCCATTTCTTTTCGATCCAGGCCCTGGTTAGCTTTAACCGCACCTTTACAGGCAAACACTTTAAACATTTCCAGGGCTTCCTCACCGGAATACTCTCCCACTTCAGTCAATTCTTCGACAATATCCAGCATTAAGCGTTCATTAAAGTGATCCATCAAAAATGATGGCACTTCACGAATGATGCAAATATTATTCCCAAAAGGCTCTATTTTAAAACCAATTTTCTCCAGGCCGGGCCCCATTTCGTTAAACATCTGCATCAGGGAAGAAGGCACTTCCACGGTTACGGGAATCGCCAGGCTTACGCGGGGCACCCGGGAACGATTATACTCTTCAACAAATTTCTGGTACAGTACTCTTTCGTGCGCCGCATGCTGGTCAACCAGCATAAGATTGTCACCTTTCTGCATTACTATATAAGTAGAGAGATACTGACCAATAACCCGGGTTTCACCGGTAGCTCCCAAGGTATTTTCTTCCATCCCGGCTTCTAACGGCCCCCTCCGGGTTTCACTTGTATTATAATTTTCCGCGACTTTATTTTCCCTGGAATGCTCCGTTCCTGCTTCATGATGTTTGTTAGCCTCTGAAAAAACATTAGAATCTGTACCAGAAGCAGCTGGCGGGGTATATGAACCTGGTTTTACCAAACTACCGCCCTCCAGCCTTGACCGCGGCTTCTCCCGTTGTTCCCGCCGGTATCCGCTGATTAACCTTTCCTGGACTTTCCCTACGGAGAACTGGTCTGTTTTATCCGCTGCATTATTACTGTATTCCGGGGCTGCATAACCGCTTTCGGGAAAATAATAAGCCGGAGAACTGTACCTCAGGGCCCGGGAAACTGCTTTATACACCAGGTCTTCTACATTTCCGGAGTTGTGGAAACGGACCTCCGATTTGGAAGGGTGGACATTAACATCTACAAAAGAAGGCAGCAGATCCACATAAATTACTGCTATGGGAAAACGGTTGGCATCTAACAACCCGCGGTAACCCTTTTCCATCGATCTGCTTACTGTAGGGCTATTAACCATGCGGTTATTTACCACAACATTCTGGTAGCGGCGGGATGACCTGGAAACATAAGGCGGAGAAATATACCCCCTTACAACCATTTCTTGTTCTTCATCCCTTTCCTCTATGGGAACCATGGAACGGGCAACCTCCCTGCCGTACGCTTCCGCAACAATGTGCAAAATATCACCGTCTCCCCTTGATTTCAAAAGGAGCTTATCTTCACTAAAAAGTACAAGCGATACCCATGGATGAGAAAAGGCTATCCCCGTAATCATCCGGGTTATCCGGGAGACCTCTGCACTACGTGATTTTAAAAACTTCTTCCTGGCCGGGGTATTAAAAAAAAGATCCTTTACGCAAACTTCCGTACCTTCCGGGCATCCCGTTTCTTCCCGGGTTACAATTTCCCCGCCTTCCAGGTTAACAGCAATTCCCACCTCTGCACCACGCTTTTTGGTAGTAAACATCATCCGGGAAACGGAGGCTATACTGGGAAGTGCTTCTCCCCGGAAACCCAGCGTGTCTAAACTAAAGTAGAGCTGTTCCACGGAGTGTAGCTTGCTGGTAGCGTGCCTTTGAAAAGCCAGGGGAATTTCACGGGAAGCCAGTCCATGCCCGTTATCAAAAACGGTTATTTCCTCCAGGCCGCCTTCCTTAATTTTAACTTCAATATAATCGGCGCCTGCATCCAGGGAATTTTCCACCAGTTCCTTAACCACCGATGCAGGATTCTCCACAATTTCGCCTGCTGCTATCTGTTCCGCAACTTGAGGGGAAAGGACCTCTATTTCCGGCATTCCTATACCTCCTTCTTTTCCAGCCTGCTTGCCTTTTCCTTCAGGTTATAAAGTTTCTGCAGCGCCTCCAACGGAGTTAAAGTATCGGGGTCACTTTCTTTTATTTCTTCTATTATTTCTTTTTCTTCTTCATTAACACCCGGGGCACACCGGCTCAAATCAATTAAACTAAGCTGCCTGGTACCGTTGTCTCCACCAGCGGATATTCCATTCTGCTTTTCCACTTTATTTAAAATAGCTTCCGCCCTTTTGACTACTACTTCCGGCATTCCGGCCAGCCTGGCCACGTTTATTCCATAACTCTTGTCGGCCCTGCCGGGGACTACTTTTCTTAGGAATACTACTGAACTACCTTTCTCTTTTACCAGGACCGTGTAATTCTTAACCCCCTCCAGTTCTTCCTCCATCACCGTCAGCTCATGGTAGTGAGTAGAAAACAGGGTCCAGGCCCCGATATTCTGCTGAATATATTCCATTACACTGCGGGCAATGCTCATACCGTCGTAGGTGCTGGTTCCCCTGCCAATTTCATCCAGCAATATAAGGGTGGCCGATGTTGCTTCTTCCAGTATGGAAGCGGTTTCGTTCATTTCTACCATGAAAGTGCTTTGACCGCTGCTTAAATCGTCCGAAGCCCCCACACGAGCAAATATACGGTCCATTACCGGCAACTTTGCACTTTCGGCGGGGACAAAACCACCCATTTGAGCCATAAGTGAAATCAAGGCCACGCTACGGCAGTAAGTGCTTTTCCCGGCCATGTTAGGGCCGGTTAAGACTATCATCTTTTCTTCACGGCTCATGTATATATCGTTAGGGACAAAACGCTCTCCAGGGTTTACTTTTTCTACTACCGGATGGCGTCCCTGCTTTATCTCCAGGATGCTGTCTTCTTCCAGGACCAGGGGAGGTTTATAATTGTTCTGAAGAGCTGCGCGGGCCAGGCTCTGCAGGCAATCCAGCTCCGCCAGTATTTCCGAAGCTTTTTGCATCTGTTCCGTATAATCAATAGCCTGCTTTCTTATCTCTTCAAACAGGCTCTGTTCCAGCTGGGCTACTCTCTGGTCAGCACCGGTAATCTGTTCCTCCATTCTCTTTAATTCTTCGGTTATATATCTCTCCGCGTTAACCAGGGTCTGTTTCCGGTGATATTCCACGGGGACCAGGTGCAAATTGGCTTTGGTTACTTCTATATAATAGCCAAACACCCGGTTGTAACCGACTTTTAAAGACTTTATGCCCGTTCTTTCCCGTTCTTTTTTCTCCAGCTCCAGCAGCCAATCTTTGCCTTCCCGGCAAACGGTCCGCAGCTGATCTACTTCCGGGCTGTAACCGTCCTTTATTATTCCCCCTTCGTTGAGGGTAAGAGGCGGTTCCTCTACTATCGCTTCCTCAAGAGTATTAACCAGATCGGCAAACAGGGGGAGCCTATCCACCGCCGCATGCAAAAACTGTGAAGAGGCATCCTCCAGGCTTTCTTTTACACGGGGGAGCATTTCCAGCGTCTTTCTCAAGGCTACCAGGTCCCTGGCATTAACATTGCCGAAATTTAACCTGCTGCACAACCTTTCCAGGTCCCACATCTTTTTTAAAAATGAACGAAGGTCTTCCTGCTTCGCCTCTTTTTTGACCAGTTCCCTTACTCCTTCCTGGCGCAGCTTTATATTATGCAAATCTTTTAAGGGCTGCTCTACCCACCTTTTCAGCATCCTTCCTCCCATGGAGCTGCAGCTGTGATCCAGGACCTCCAAAAGCGAACCTTTCTTTTTGCCCTCCCGTATAGTCTGCACCAGCTCCAGATTACGGCGGGTAATACCGTCCAACACCATGTATTCCCCAGGAAAATACATTTCTACAGGGCGCAGGTGCTGCAGGCTTCTTTGATATAGTTTCTTTATGTACATCAACAGGGCACCGCTGGCCTTTACCGCCAGGGGATAAGTCCCGGGGTTCAGGGCTCTTAAACACTCTTCACCCCACTGCTCTGCAATTTCTTTTTGCCCTTGCGTTAAAGAAAAATAACTGTTTTCCATCCGCTCTATCAATGCCCCGTTCCATACTTCCAGGCATTGCATTAAAGCCGGGTCATCTTCTCTTACCTCCTGCGGACATATGCACTCAGAAGGCTGAATCCTTTGCCATTCTCCTTTTAATGTGGACAGTGAATTATCTCCTTTTATTTCGGTGACCCAAAAGCTTCCCGTGGATATATCGGTTACGGCCAGTCCACACTTCTTTTCCCCTTCTTCCCTTACCAGGGCGGCCAGGTAATTGTTACTGGTATCTTCCAGCATATCGGGATCCGTTACTGTCCCCGGGGTAGTTATCCGGGTGACTTCCCTCTTGACCAGTCCCTTGGCCAGGGAAGCATCTTCTACCTGGTCACATATAACAATCTTGTACCCTTTTTCTATAAGGCGGGCTGTATAACTGGAAACAGCATGAACCGGGACTCCAGCCAGGGGAACAGGGTTGTCTTTGCCTACATCCCTGGTAGTGAGAATTATATCCAGTTCCCGGGAGACCATTTCCGCATCCTCGTAAAATACTTCGTAAAAATCACCTACCTGGAAAAAAACTACTTTGTCCTGGTGACTGTTTTTTATATCCAGGTACTGCTGCATCATGGGGGTAAGCTTTTCCGACAAGGAAGTTCCTCCTTTCAACAGGTAAAAGAAGTAAAAGCAGACGTATTCCAGCTACTCCAGCAAAACCACCCGGCTATTCCAGCACTCCAGCTTTCAGTTTTTGTCCTTTTGTGTATTCCAGCTCACCCTGCAGGTGCCAGGTTTTTGCTTCTTTAATCCTGATATGAGCTGCTTCGCCTTCCAGTCCGGGTGATCCGGGAAAATGAGCCAGCTTGTTAGTTCTGGTTCTTCCGGTCAGCATACTGGAATTTTCCCTGCTAATACCTTCTACCAGGACCTCTACCAGCTGCCCCTCCAGCTGGCGGTTTATCTCCAACCCAATTTCTTTCTGGCGTTCAATTAGTTTCTGTATCCTTTCTTTTTTGACCTCCTTGGGAATATTGTCCTTTTCCCGGGCCGCCGGGGTACCTTGCCGGGGAGAATAAACAAAAGTATATGCGGCATCAAAGCGTATTCTTTCCACCAGTTCCATGGTCTCCTCGAATTCTTCCTTCGTTTCACCAGGATATCCAACAATTATATCTGTAGTAATGGCTACTCCTTCCACATAATTCCTGATTAAATCTATTAAGCCCAGGTAATGTTGTCGCGTGTAGCCGCGGTTCATTTTTTTTAATATGCGGTTGCTGCCCGCCTGGAGGGGGAGGTGAACATGCTCGCACACTTTGCTTAAACCAGAAACCGCTTTTATTATATTCTCATTAAAGTCGCGGGGATGCGAAGTCAAAAAGCGCAGGCGCTGGATACCTTCTACACGGTTTAACTCTTCCATTAAAGACGCAAGATTCACGTTATCCGGGAGATCTTTACCGTAAGCATCCACGTTTTGGCCCAACAAGGTTACTTCCCGGTACCCTTTATTGCCCAGGGCCTTCACTTCTTCCACTACATCTTCAAAAGTACGGCTTTTTTCCCTTCCCCGCACATAGGGAACTATACAATAAGAGCAAAAATTGTTGCAGCCGTATATTATGGGCACCCATGCGTGAAAAGAGCTTTTCCGGTTAACCGGTTGACCTTCGCGCTTAACCCCCTCTTGGATATCTATATCCACCACGGTCTTCCGGCTTTCCATAGTTTCTTCCATAAGCTGGGGAAAACGGTACAAAGAATCCGTGCCGAAAATGATGTCTACATGCCTGAAATTTTTCTTTATATATGAGGCCATTTCTTCCTGCTGGCTCATACAGCCGCCAACGGCAAGTATTCTGCCTCTTTTCTCTTCCTTCCACCGGCGCAATCTACCCAGGAAAGCAGCTACTTTGTCTTCAGCCTTCTTGCGAACGGCACAGGTAACCAGTACCAGCAGGTCCGCCTCCTCTTTGGTGACTGCAGGCTCGTAACCCAGAGACTCCAGAATTCCATCAAGGACTTCCGTATCGGATTCGTTCATCTGGCATCCAAACGTAACTATATGGTATCGTTTTCCGCTTTGCATATACAGCAATCCTCTCCTTGTGTTTGTCCGGCATTTTACAGGGTACCGCAAAGCACCTGCTGGTAAACCTGCTATTAACAAGTTTACATCTGTCCATTGCCGCAAACTTTATTACCACTATAATTTTATCATTAACCGGCCTGAAATTTAAATTAAAAAAATACTTGCTAACTTGTTTTTGCTTCTTAACCAGATCCCGCCTTGAGTTTTCATCATAACCGGTACTTTGCTTATTTTGCAATTGCTTCTTAACCCGGCTAGCTGTACAAAAAAACGGTAATAATTTACCGTTTAAAACAAAGACTAATTTTACCTCTCCGTTACTTATACATTTTTTTACTCAACTAAAAACTTCGCCGGCGGAAACTCTTCCTTGTCGCGGTTGAGTTAAAGCGGGTAAATACACGTGAAAGCTGGTGCCCTGGCCCTGGAGGGATTCTACTTCTATTTCCCCCCCGTGTTTTTTTACTATATGATAGGAAGAAAAAAGGCCCAGCCCGCTGCCTTTTTCTTTGGTGGAAAAATGGGATTCAAATATCCGGTCCAGCAACTCATGTGATATTCCTTTACCGTTATCAATAATCGATAATTTTACATAATTTCCCGGCTCCAGGGAATTGTTTTTATGTTTATCTTTGTCCGTGTCCGTCAACCCGTAATTTTCCGCCTTAATTATTATTTTACCCTTTTTCTCCATGGCCTGCAGTGCATTTAAAAGCAAATTATTAATTACCTGTTTTATAGCATTTACATCCACGTTCACCCTGCGCAAACTTTTCGGGAGATCATAACATAATTCCACCTCGCTATCCCCGAACATGATCTCCGCTGTTTCATCCACAATTTTCTTTAAATCCGCCTCCACTTTATTTATCCGCGTATACTGCAGTACGTCCTGCACCAGCTCTTCCGCCTGGAAAGATGCCTCTTCAATATTTTTCAACTTGAACTTAAGCTTTTCCCATTTACCGTTTTCCAGGTAAAGACGGGCTAAAGAAGAGTTGCCCGACAACATGGTTAAAACATTTTTCAGATCGTGTACCAGGCTTCCTGCTGCCGCGTTCAGGCACATTTTATTATACGTTTCTATTTCCCCATTACCCGGGGCATTAACTGGTTCCTGCAGGCGTCTTAAATTAAAAAGCACCCTGTTTTTAAGATCTTCGTCCCGGTAAGAATCCATGATTACATCCAGGACCCTGTTTATTTTTCCACCTTTAAACCATTCCCCGTTTGTGCCGTCTACAACAACCATGAAATAAGTATTACTCACTTCCTGCAGGTTAAATTTATTATTAATCGCTTCAAAATACTCCCGATCAATGATTACCAGTCCTGGCTTTAATTCTTTAACATAATAGAATATTTTACCCGGTTCTAAAATAGCATTGGTACATGTACCAAGCTCCATCTCTTCCATAAACTTAGAAATTACCTGGCGGTAGTGACGAAAGCCGGTTGCCAGCAATATCTCCATAAATTATTACCTCCCTAACCAACATATTACAGTGTGCACGGTAATTTTGTCAATAATCAAAAAAAGGGTTGACTGATAATGAATAATATCGAACTTTTTAAAAACAGGCTGGTTAAAGGCACCGCTATATTAACTGTTTCCGGCATAATTGCCCGCGCCCTGGGACTGCTTTACCGTATGCTGCTTTCGCGTCTAATAGGCGCTGAGGGCCTGGGGCTTTTCCAGTTGATTTTACCAGTATATATTCTTATGGCAGCGGTTATCAGTTTTGGACTCCCGGGGGCGGTAACCAAAATGACTGCGGAACGCCATGCCCTGAACGATACCAGGGGGCAAGTTAAATTAAAAGTTATTGCTTTCAGGCTGGTCCTGGCCAGCGCCGCTTTAACCGTATTTATATACTGGATTGTAATATTCAGCCTGGGTAGTTCAATATTCCCGGATAACCGCGTTATCCTCCCACTGAAACTGGCTCCACTTGGCTTTTTTTTTGCCGCCATGTCTCAAATAATAAGGAGCTATTTCCAGGGAATGAGCAACATGACCCCCACAGCGGTCTCTCAAGTTGTGGAACAATTTTTCCGTTTTTCCCTTGGTCTTATCCTTGCTATTGTTCTTTTACCCTACGGCCTGCACTATTCTGTACTGGGAATTATGGGCGGCATTATCTGCGGGGAGATACTGGGCTTTTTAAGCCTGCTGGGTTTTCAACATCTCCACTTTAAAAAAAGCGGCTTTAATCTCCTTTCCGAAAAAGAAAAATCTTATAACCCGGTACCTGTAGTTAAAGAACTTCTTGCCTTTTCCGCTCCTCTCCTGTTTATACGGATAAGCGGATCGTTGACCCACGCTGCAGAATCAATCATAATCCCTTCACGCCTGCAGGAAGCAGGTTTTACTTCCTCTGAAGCGCTGGTTCTTTTTGGTCAGCTCTCCGGCATGGCTGTGCCCCTGCTTTTTTTGCCCACGGTTTTTATTCTTCCCCTTAACAGCGCACTTGTTCCTTATATCGCGCGCAATAAGGTATTAAAAAATAAAAAAAACCTTTCCCGCATGGTTAATCTTTCTTTATGGGGCACCCTGCTTTTAGGTGTGATCTCGGCTTTCTTTTTATATCATTTATCCCCCTGGCTAACTTCCTTCCTCTACGGTGACCTCTCTGCCTCATACCTGGTAGCCATGCTGGCCTGGGCCGCCCCTTTTGCTTACATTCAGTTTACTTCCGCAGCAATACTCCACGGCCTGGGCCGCCCGGGTACTGCGGTAACTTACGATTTTACAGGAACCACCATAGCTCTTTTACTTATTTATTTCCTTACTGCCTCCCCGGAAACAGGTATTAAGGGGGCAGTATGGGGCTACAGCAGCGGTTATATCCTATCCACCCTCCTGGCCTGCATTAAAATACACCGCACCATAAAAAAACTCTGACACCCTGGTACACAGGCATCCACCTGTTACACACTTGACACGGCATCAGTAGTTCCCCCGTTTTTGGTTATTATAAATAATGGGGGGTATTCTCTAAGCTTTCACACCATGAGTAGTTAACAATCCGGTTCTATTGGTGAGCAGAACTATCCATTTTAAAATTTTTCCGGACTAAAAGCTATTTCTCTTCTATTTAAGTAATTTTCCAGGTCCTGAGGGTTGTCCACAGCGTTAACAGCAATTCTTTCCATGGTGCGGGCTACCTTGTCAGCCCATTGCTGGTCGGTTGCATACAACTCGTTTACTGCAGCAAGATTTTCGCCCCGGAAGTGACGCCCGTCCCGGCTGAGGTAATTGCGACGCACTTCTTCAGCCACAGTTAAAATACATTCTTTCCGGCTGGAAAAAGAAGCAGCATACTTCAAGGGTGCTGCATCGTAAGCTTTCCAGCCAAAATAATTGTTATTTCTCCGGGCCAGCTCAGACTCTCCCCAGTTGGATTCATGTACCGCAATAGCAGCCAGGATAAGTGCATTGACACCGGTTTCTTCTTCAGCTTTTACAAACTCTTCCCCGCTTCCCACCAGGTTTTCAGCGCCCTGCTCCTTCCATGCTCTTTCAAACATCTTCGGGGTAAAACCGGAACTGGATAACACCGGAATTTCTGCGCCTTTATCTCCAGTAGATACCAGGTAATTCTGGTATCGGAGCCTGAGTTTTTCTTCCAGCTCTTTATTTACCATTTTTTGCTTATCATGATCTTCTACCAGTTCTGCTACCTGCCCGTACAGGCTTTCGTTGTTTTGATCCAACTCACCCACTAAATCCTGGATTTGCTCCTCCTGCTGCTTTAACTCTTCTACCAGGTAAATGGAAAAAATACTAACCAAAAATAATAGCGAAAAAAGCACATACATCAACCCGGGCATTACTTTTTTCAAGTATATCCCCCCTCTCTTCTTTGGAAATATGACATAATTCTACATTAAACGATATATTCTACTCTACAAAATATACATCATTTTGGCATATATTTCAACAGTAATATTTCACTTAAACTATTTTTTTTATGAGCGTAACTATTCACCAAGTGAAAGCTCAGAGAATCCCCCCCCACCTTTAATTCCTCCCCCACCAGGGGCTGATCGTTATACACACTTGACACCGGCAAGGGAAGTAGTAAGGCAAGTAGTGTTGTTCCGCTGGCGGGGTGTGTCGGCTCGGTCTCGTA
>Ga0207421_10002943_pt1 | contig 20738 bp, 23 predicted proteins | sample SodLakKL_010_SED_4_FD_187542 | JGI IMG/M metagenome (GOLD analysis project Ga0207421, IMG submission 187542) | Alkaline sediment microbial communities from Lake Tanatar, Kulunda Steppe, Russia - 8KL_010_SED (SPAdes) (version 2) | ecosystem: Environmental > Aquatic > Non-marine Saline and...
GCAGATCCGGGGGTGCGTGACGCTGCGCTCAGCGCTTCGCTGGTGACCGGTAACGACGGCAATACCACCATTTCGATCAGTGGTGCCTTCGATGCCGAGTTTTCGGTGACCGGCGGTGCGGTCACACTGGCTGATGGAACCGGAGACGACAATACCGGCGCTACGTCGGTGGCTCTCTTCGCCGCCGATCAAGAATCCGTACAGACCAACCTGACCAGCATCGACATCGGAACCCGGCTTGGTGCGGCCGAGGCCCTGGCCGTCGTGGACGGTGCCCTGACGCAGGTCAACTCGCTGCGGGCCGAACTCGGTGCGGTGCAGATCCGCTTCGAGTCCACCATCTCCAACCTCAGCGTGTCCGTGGAGAACCTCTCCGCCGCCCGCTCGCGGATCCGGGATGCGGATTTCGCCGCCGAGACCGCCGAGCTGACCCGGTCGCAGATCCTGCAGCAGGCCGGTATCTCGGTGCTGGCCCAGGCCAACGCAACGCCGCAGAGCGTGCTGGCCCTGCTCCAGTAAGTCACGGGTTCAGCCTCAATCAGGACCAGTGTGCGCCAGGGAAGGCGCGGGGCGGGCCCGGTCGATCGGGCTCGTCCTGTTCCCGTTAATGCATTGAGGATGCAGACATGATGAAGGACAGCGTCATCAATCCAGTGCCGGTCCAAACTTTGGGCGGCCTGGTCAAGGCAAGGGTGGCCCGGCCCGAGGGCGGCAGGGTGGATCCGCCGGTTTCGCCGCAGGGCGGCAAGGAGTTGCCCCAGCCGCGGGCCCCCGAACTGCCGCAGCAGGATCTCTCCAAGGTCGTCGAGTCGATCAACGACTACCTGCAGACGGTCAAGCGCGATCTGCAGTTTTCGGTGGACGCCAGCAGCGGACGCACGGTGATCACCGTACTGGACCGGGAAAGCAAGGAAGTCATCCGCCAGATCCCGCCCGAGGCGGCGGTGGAACTGGCGGCCAATCTGCGCAGCGACGGCGGGTTCGAGAGCCTCGCGCTGGCCGAGAAGGCGTGATGGCACGAAGTTTGTATCTCGGTTGGGCATGGACGGGTGGCGGCAATGGTCTCAGCCTTGCCGCCGGCCCTCGCAGCCGCAGCAGATCTTCTTGAGCAGGGGTTTTTGAATGGCGATCGCCGCATTGGGAATCGGTTCGGGCCTGGACCTCAACGCATTGGTGGACCAGTTGGTGGCCGCCGAGCGGAAACCGAGGGAAGACCGGCTCAACCGGCGCGAGGCCGAGATCGAGGCTCGGTTGTCCGCCTTCGGTTCCATCCGCGGCGGGCTTTCCGCCCTGGAGACGGCACTGGGCAAGCTCGCCAGCATCCAGCAGGGCCGCACCGCCACTTCCTCCGACAGCACGCGGATGGGCGTCAGCGCCAGGGCGGATTCCGTACCCGGGAACTACAGCATCCAGGTCAACCGTCTCGCGACCGCGCAGACGCTGGCCAGTGCCGGATTCGACGATGCCGATGGGCCCGTCGGCACGGGCACGCTGACCCTCCGCGTGGGCGACGGGCCGGCCTTGGACGTCGTCATCGACGACGGCAACAACAGCCTGCGCGGCATCCGCGACGCCATCAACCAGGCGGATGCGGGGGTGCAGGCCAGCATCGTGAACGACGGCAGTGGCTCGCGCCTGGTGCTGAGCTCCAACCGGACCGGTGCCGCGAACACCATCTCGGCGACGGTTTCGGGCTCTGACGGTCTCGCGCGTCTCGCCAGCGCCAATCTGACGCAGACCATGGCGCCGCAGGACGCCGAGGCGGTGATCAACGGGTTGACGGTCACCAGCCCCAGTAACAGTCTCGACCAGACCCTGGACGGCCTGACCCTCGACCTGAAGGGCACGACCGAAGCGGGTTCACCGATCACCGTCACCGTGGGTCAGGACAGGGACGCGGCTCGTTCCGCGCTGAACGAATTCGTCAAGGCCTACAACGGCGTGGTCGAGACCGTTCGCGATCTGACCCGGTACGACCCCGAGTCCCGGGAAGGCTCGGTGCTGGTGGGCGACAGCACCCTGCGCGCGATCCGCGGCCGTCTCGTCCAGGGACTGCAGCAGGTCGGCGGTGGCGCGGACGCGGTCTTCACCAGCCTCGTGAATCTCGGTGTGAACTCTGATCGCAACGGCCTGCTGAGCCTCGACAGCGCGGCCCTGGACCGGGCCATGGACCAGGACTTCCAGGGTGTCATCAGCCTCGTCAACGAAGTGAGCGGCGGACTGCGCGACACGGTGCAGGGATTCACGCAGTCCGGCGGACTGCTGGACGCCCGAACCGACGGACTGCGCACCCGGATGCGGGACATCGGCCGGCAGCGGGAGATGCTGGACGCGCGCATGGAGCAGTTCGAGGCCCGCACCGTACGCCAGTTCGGCGCGATGGACTCCCTGGTGGGCCAGCTCCAGAACACCAGCCAGTTTCTCGATCAGCAGTTGGGTGCGCTGAACGCGATGCTCAATCAGGGCCGCAAAGGTTAAGGGCTTTGTGAAGTTCGAGTTGGTAATAAAAACAGCAGTATAGAGTCGATATATAAATCACATTATCAATAAAGAGGATCGATCCATGTACCACACGGGGATTCAGCAGGCTCTCAACCAATACCGCAATGCCGGTCCGTTGGCTTCGGTGAACGAGGCCGATCCGCACCATCTCGTCCAGATGCTCTTCGAGGGCGCGCTGGACCGTATTGCCATCGCCCGCGGAGCGATGCGCCAGGGCGATGTCGCGGTCAAGGGCGAACGCATCAGTCGCGCGATCACGATCATCGACGGACTGCGGGCGCACCTCGACCTGGAACGGGGCGGTGAGATCGCCGCGAACCTGCGGTCGCTGTACGAGTACATGGAGCGTCGGCTCGCCGAGGCCAACCTGCGCGACGACATCACCATTCTCGACGAGGTCGCCAATCTGTTGCGCGAGGTGAAGAGCGGCTGGGATGCGATCCCCCAGCAGCCGTCCGCCCGCAGCTTCCGCAGCGCGAACGGCTGATCCCTTCATGTCGATGCATTCGGCCTCCGCGTGTCTCGACCGGGCCCTGGCGCTCCTGGGCGAGGCCCTGGTCGAGGCGGAGGCCGGCGAGTGGGAGCGGGTGGCCGATCTGGACGCCCGCTGCCGGCAGGCCTCGCGCGACGTGGTCGACGAGCTGGCGGGCGAGGATCCCGCTCCCCTTGCCGAAGGCCTGCGACAACTCTCGGGGCGGCACCACCGTCTCCTGTTGCTGGCCGAGGCCCAGCGCGAGCGGTTGGTCGAGGCCCGCCGGCAGTCGGTGCGGGGCCGCCAGGGTGCCCGGGCGTATGAGAACAACGCATGATGCCCCGACGGCTGCCGAGAGCTTGCCAGCGGCCGGGGGTCCTGCTCCAATGCCGCATCGCTTGCTGACTCGCGCCGATCGCAGCCATGGCCAATGACCCGTTCGAAGACGCCCTCGTTTACGAGGATGAACTGCCCCTGAGCTGGGAGGTGGTGGACGCACTGCCCCCGGTGCAGCGCCTGTCCACCATCAACGCCGCCAACGAGGCGCTGCTGCGGGCAGGGGAAGGGCTCGAGGAACCGCTTCGCGGCAGCGAGGAATCGCATGAACTGGCGCAGGAGTTCCAGCGCCTGGACGCCAAGCTCAACCTGGTGCTGGAGCTGCTGGCCGACTGGCTGAGCCGTCAGGGCGACCTGCCGCCCGCGCTGCCATTGCGCTTCAACGGCCACGGCATCTCCTGGAAGTCCCCCGAGACCCCGCCGCCGGACACGACGCTGCGCCTGACCCTCTACGTGTGTCCGTCGTTCCCGAAGCCCCTGGTGCTGTACGGCCGCACGGTGCAGCAGCAGGACGGCGGGCCGGAGGGCGTGACCCTGGTCCGGTTCCTCGCGTTGTCCGCGGGCGTCGTCGACGGGCTGGAACGGCTGGTCTTCCGGCGGCACCGGCGGGAAGTGGCCCAGCTTCGCGGGCAGCTGCGCGTCGGAGTCGACCACGACTGACGGCGCCGCTCCTCCCGGACTGGCCGCGCCTTCCTGGCATGGTCGCTGGAAAACCCCTACCATACCGACCGTACCCGGCCCCCAGTCGTCTTGAGCGGGGCTTTTCGACGTGCCCCGGCCCGGCCGGCGCGACACCCGGAACCCTATGAGCGCTCCAGAGAAGACGGCCCGTGATCCCGACGCTGGCGGCGTGAGTCCATTGCCGAGCCGTGTGCTGATGATCGCGGGCGACACCGACCGTGCCGCGCGTCTGGAGACCGTGCTCGAGTTCCTCGAGTGCGAGCCGCGGGTCCATCGCGCGGCGCCGGGGCCCGGCGAGGTGCGCGCGGGGGATGGCTGGCTGGCCTGCGTCGTCAGCAGTTGCCTGGGCGACGCCCTGTTCGACCTGCTGAACGATCTACCCGATTTCGTCCCCGGCGTGCCGATCGTGCTGGTGGGCGAGGAGGCGGATTTTCCGGTGCTGACCAAGGCTGCGAAGGCCCAGGTGGTCCGGCGCGTCGGCTTTCCGGTGCGCTACCCGGAACTGGCCGACGCCCTGCGCTCGGCGCGGCACGCGGTGGCGAATGGCGGCCTGGAGGGCGGCAGCCGCGCCGTCGAACTGTTCCGGTCCCTGGTGGGCAGCAGCCCCGCGATCCAGCGGATCCGCAAGCTGATGACCCAGGTGGCCGCCACCGACGCCAGCGTTCTGATTCTCGGCGAGACGGGCACCGGCAAGGAGGTCGTGGCGCGCAACATCCACAGCGCCTCGAGTCGCCGCGGACGTCCCTTCGTGGCCGTGAACTGCGGTGCGATTCCCGCGGATCTGCTGGAGAGCGAGCTCTTCGGTCACGAGAAGGGGGCCTTCACCGGAGCGCTGACCGCCCGCCAGGGCCGTTTCGAAATGGCCGAGGGCGGCACCCTGTTTCTGGACGAAATCGGCGACATGCCGCTGCCGATGCAGGTCAAGCTGCTGCGGGTGTTGCAGGAGCGCACGATCGAGCGGGTGGGCAGCAATCGCAGCATCGCCTGCGACGTCCGGATCATCGCCGCCACCCACCGCGATCTGGAGGTGGCGATCGAGGACAGCCACTTCCGGGAGGATCTCTTCTACCGCCTCAATGTCTTCCCGATCGAGATGCCGCCCCTGCGCCAGCGGCTCGGGGATCTGCCGCTGCTGATCACCGAACTGACGGCGCGGATGGAAGGCGAGGGGCGCAGGACCGTCCGGCTCGCGCCGTCCGCCCTGCGCGTGCTCTCGGTCTATCCATGGCCGGGCAACGTGCGGGAACTGGCCAACCTGATCGAGCGCCTGGCCATCCTGCACCCCGGCGAAACGGTGCAGGCCGAGGATCTGCCGGCCAAGTTCCGGCAGGGACAGCCCGGGGCCCCCGAGGATTCCGACACTCCCCAGATCGCGGACCCGGGGCCGGGTACCGAGACGCCTCTCCCCCAGGACGGCATCGACCTCAAGGAATACCTCAACGAGCTCGAGGTCGGGCTCATCCGACGGGCGCTCGACGATGCATCCGGGGTGGTGGCGCATGCCGCCAAGCTGCTCGGCATGCGCCGGACCACCCTGGTGGAGAAGATCCGCAAATTCGGCATCCAGCGTCCGGAGGACGTGCCGGATAATTGACGGGACCGGTTTCGTTTGGCCGGTTTCCCTCTGATTCTGAACGAAAAAACAATCTGGCATCATTTCTGCTTACTCTCCCGTGAACCGGTTCGGGCGACAGGGTTTCGTCGCCGCCGGGCCCGACAGACGAGAGAGGATGTGCCTGATGATCGACACCCCGACGGTCTTGCTGGTGGACGAGGATCCGGGTCTGCGCGCCAGGGTGCGTGAGCACCTGTCCCGGGATCATTGCCGGGTACTCGAGGCCGAGCACGGTGAGGCGGCGCTGACCTGCCTGGGACGCGAGCCGGTGGGAATCGTCTTCGCCAGCCGCGAGGCGCAGCCGATGGGCGGGATCGAATTCCTGCGTCAGGCCAGGGGCCGCAAGCCGGAGCTGCCGGTGGTGCTCACCAGTTCCGACGGCAGTGTCCAGGCGGCGGTCTCGGCGATGCGCGAGGGCGCCACGGACTTCCTGGTGAAGCCCTTTGGCGTCAACGCGATTTCCGAGCGCATCCGGCAGTTCACCCATGGCAGCAAGGGTCCGGCCGACGGCCTGGTGCTCGAGGACGCGCGCAGCCTGGAACTGCTCGAGCTGGCATCCCGGGTGGCCGCGTCGGAGGTTACGGTGATGCTCAACGGCGAATCGGGGGTCGGCAAGGAGGTCTTTGCCCGCTACCTGCACGCCCACTCGTCCCGGGCGTCCCAGCCCTTCGTGGCCATCAATTGCGCGGCCATCCCGGAAAACATGCTGGAGGCGATGCTGTTCGGCTACGAACGGGGCGCCTTTACCGGCGCCTACGAGTCTCGGCCCGGCAAGTTCGAACTCGCCCAGGGCGGCACCCTGCTGCTCGACGAGATCTCCGAGATGGAACTGAGCCTGCAGGGCAAGCTGCTGCGGGTCCTGCAGGAGCGCGAGGTCGAGCGGCTGGGCGGCAAGCGCATGCTGAGCCTGGACGTGCGCGTGATCGCCACCTCCAACCGAGACCTGCGTGCGGAGGTCCAGGCAGGCCGGTTCCGCGAGGATCTCTATTACCGTCTCAGCGTCTTCCCCCTGACCATCCCGCCGCTGCGCGAGCGGCCTGGCGACATCCTGCCGTTGGCGCGCCATTTCCTGGCCCGTCACGGCCGCGGCATCGAGGCGCCCGAACTGACGTCCTGCGCGGCCATGCAGCTGCTGAGCCACACTTGGCCCGGCAACGTGCGCGAACTGGACAACGTGATGCAGCGGGCCCTGATCCTCCGCCACGGCCCCGGCGTCGACGCGACCAGCATCCGTCTGGAGACGGTGGGCGCGGGCGACCGCGGCATGGGCATCATCAGCCCTGCCGCGTCCGACCATGGCCATGTGCTGGATCAGGGTCTCCGCTCTCGGGAGGAACAGATGATTCTGGGCGCCCTGCACGCCGAACGGGGAAGCCGCAAGGATGCGGCCGCGCGGTTGGGCATCAGCCCGCGCACGCTGCGGTACAAGCTGGCCCGGCTCCGCGATGCCGGCCTCGCGATCCCCTGAACCCGGACCGGACCCCGGCGCCCGGCCACGCGGAGAGGCTTGCGCGGCACCGGGTCCGGGACGAGGCCGGGCCGAATGAAGTGGTTTTTTGTCACAGGTTGGCATCGGGTAATGAACCCTTTGCGATGATCTCTTCGAGGAACATAAAATGAGCGAGATGCAGATCAACCAGGTACTGGCCCAGATGCGTGCGCTGGCGCAGAACTCCGGTGTCGGGGAGGCTGCGCCGCGTGGACCGGGTACGACGGATTTCGCCAATCTGCTCAAGCAGAGCCTCGATCACGTCAACCAGACGCAGCAGGCCTCGCGTGAACTCTCGACGGCCTTCGAGCTGGGTGATCCCAATGTCAGCCTGGCCGAGGTGATGGTGGGGATGCAGAAGGCGAGCGTGTCCTTCGAGGCGGTGAACCAGGTGCGCAACCGCCTGCTCTCCGCCTACCAGGAAATCATGAGCATGCCGGTCTGAACGGGGCGGAATCCAAGACATGACGACTTCATTGGCAACCATCAACGACCAGTTCCGCGGGCTTGCAAGCCTGCCGCTGGAACGTCAGATCGGCCTGATCCTGGCTGCGGCGGCGGCGCTGACCCTGGTCGTCAGCCTGGTGCTGTGGCTGACCCGTCCGCACTACGTGGTGATGTATCCCAACCTGCCCGAGCGGGAAAGCGCGCAGGTGCTCGAGGCACTCGACCGAAACGGCGTTCCGTACCGGCTGGACCCGGTCTCCGGGGCGCTGCAGGTCCCTTCCGGACAGCTGCACGAAGCCCGACTCAAGCTCGCGACCGAGGGTCTGCCCAAGGCCTCCGGATTCGGCTTCGAGCTGCTGGAGCAGGACCAGGGGTTGGGCACCAGCCGGCTGATCGAGGATGCCCGCTACCACCGGGCCATCGAGGGCGAACTGGCGCGTTCCATCACCACCCTGGACAGCGTCGAGAGCGCGCGAGTGCACCTGGCCCTGCCGCGGCAGTCGGTCTTCGTGCGCGACCGCACCAAACCCTCGGCCTCGGTGCTGCTCAATCTCTACGCGGGCCGCACGCTGGACGAGGGACGGGTGGCTGGCATCGTGCACCTGGTCTCGTCGAGCATCCCGGACCTGGAACCCGAGCAGGTCACTGTCGTCGACCAGCGCGGGCGCCTACTGACGCGGCCGAGCAGTGATGTCGACGGCATGGCCGCCACCGGCCACCAACTGGACTTCACCCGGCGGCTGGAAGAGAGCTACGTCCGGCGGATCATGGACATCATCACCCCGATTGTCGGCCCCGAGGCGATCCGTGCCCAAGTGGCGGCGGACGTGGACTTTTCCCGCATCGAACGGACCACGGAGGCCTACGATCCCGACGTGGCATCGGTGCGCAGCGAACAGATTTCCGAGGACGAGACGCGCGGTTCCGGCATGGGGGGCGTTCCGGGTGCGCTGACCAACCAGCCCCCGGAAGCGGGCATGATCGGCGAGCAGCTGGACCAGGCGGCCCAGGATCGCCGGGACGGCCCCGGTTCCGTGAGCCGGCGCACGGTGCGTAATTTCGAACTGGATCGTACGATCAGCCATATCCGCGAGGCGCCCGGAGGGCTTCGGCGCCTGTCCGTGGCCGTGGTCGTGGACCACCAGGGCCGGATCAACGAGGAGGGCGTGGTCGAACGCGTGCCGCTCAGTGAAGAGGAAATGGCGCGGATCACCTCGCTGGTGCGCGAGGCCGTGGGTTTCGATGCCCGGCGCGGTGACAGCGTGAACGTGATCAATGCCTCCTTCCGCCCGGCGGAGCTGCCCGAGCCGCTGCCCGAGCCGCCGGTCTGGCAGGAGCCCTGGATGATGGACCTGGCGCGGGCCCTGCTCGCCGTGATCGTGGTGCTGGTCATCGCGCTGGCGGTGGTACGGCCCGTGCTGCGCGGCCTTGCTGAGCGCGGCGCGGGAAGCCGGGGGGAGCAGGAACAGGCCCGGCTGGCAGCGACCCAGGGCGAAGAGGGCGGAGAACGCCCGGGCATCGGTCACGATGCCTACAAGGCGCTCAGCGCTCCGGCGGGCGGCGACAAGTCCTACGAGACCAACCTGGAAGCCGCGCGGAGCATGGTGCGTGAGGACCCGAAGCGGGTGGCACAACTGATGAAGAACTGGATAGCGAGCGATGGCGCAACTGGATGAGAGTGGCGAGCGCACGGGAGGCGAGCGGGCCGCCGTCTTCCTGATGAGCCTCGGCGAGGAAGCGGCCGCCCAGGTTCTCAGGCACATGGGGCCCAAGGAGGTGCAGCGCCTGGGTACCGCGATGGCCAACCTGAGCAGCGTGTCCCGGACCGAGGTCGCCGAGGTGCTGGACGAATTCATCCGCGCCATCGGTGATGAGACCGCACTGGGTGTGGGCTCAGAGGAATACATCCGCAACGTGCTGACCTCCGCACTCGGCGAAGAGAAGGCCGGGGGGTTGATCAACCGCATCATGCTGGGCCGCAACTCCAAGGGGCTGGAGGCGTTGAAGCGGATGGATCCCCGCGCGGTCGCGGGCGTGATCCGGCAGGAACATCCGCAGATCGTCGCGATCGTGCTTTCCTACCTCGAGCCCGATCACGCCGCCGAGGTGCTGAGCCTCCTGCCCGACAAGGCCCAGTCGGACATCCTGATGCGGGTGGCCAGTCTCGACGGCATCCAGCCCACCGCCCTGCAGGAACTCGACGAGATCCTGGAACAGCAGTTCGCCGGTGGTGGTTCCGCGCAGGATTCCGCGGTGGGCGGACTGAAGAGCGCGGCCAGCATCCTCAACTTCATGGACCCGTCCAAGGAGGCTGCGATCATCGAGCGTATCCGCGAGACGGACCAGCACCTCTCGCAGCAGGTCGAGGACCTGATGTTCGTCTTCGACAACCTGCTCGAGGTCGACGACCGCAGCATTCAGACTCTGCTGCGCGAGATCACCAGCGAGTCGCTGATCCTGGCGCTCAAGGGCGCCGACGAAAAGGTCCGGGAAAAGATCTTCGGCAACATGTCCAAGCGCGCGGCGGAGATGCTGCGCGACGACCTGGAGGCCAAGGGTCCGGTCCGGCTCAGCGAGGTGGAGGGCGCGCAGAAGGAGATCCTGAACGTCGCCCGGCGCATGGCCGAGAACGGCGAGATCGTGTTGGGCGGGCAGGGAGGAGAAGAGTTTGTGTAACCGTGATCCAGTGGCAGCCAAGGGCGGGCGCGACCGCAGGCGCTGCGATAGGTCCGCGTGTCGCGTTCCGGCGCCCCGCTGCCCGGAGTCGGGGTCGTGAGCCGGCGCATCTTGGGTGGGGACTCCGGCGGTCAGGTACGCCGGTGGCGTGCACCCGAGGTGGACGTCCCCGGACGGCCACGTCCCGCACCAGCCGCCGCCGATCCCGTCCCGCCCTCCGAGCCGCCACAGGCACCTGCGCATCCGCCACCTGCACCCCCGCCGCCTGCCGAACCGGCGCCACCGCCGCTGACCATCGAGCAGATCGACGAGATCCAGCGCGAGGCCCGCGAGGAGGGGTTCCGGCAGGGCGCGGAGGAAGGACGCCAGGCCGGTGCCGCCGCGGTGTTGGAGGAGGCGGAAAATCTGCGGCGGGTACTCGATTCCATGATTCCCTTCACGGCCGGGCTGGATCAGAGCCTGGAGCAGGAACTGGTGGTTCTGGCCACCACCGTGGCGCGGCAACTGGTGCGCCGCGAATTGCGCATGGATCCCGGGCAGATCGTGGCCGCGGTGCGCGAGGCCCTGGCCGTGCTGCCCAGTTCCGATCGGCGTGTGCGCCTGCACCTGCACCCCGAGGATGCCCGCATCGTCAGCGAGGCGCTGCACCTCTCCGAACTCGAGCAGCCCTGGAAGGTGATCGAGGACCCGACGCTCTCCCGCGGCGGCGCTTGGCTGGAGACGGACACGTCCCGGGTGGACGCCACCGTCGAGAGCCGGCTCAACGCGGTGATCGCCGAGATGTGGGGCGGCGAACGGCGCGACGACGAGCGAACAACCGTCGCGCGGACCCGTGGGGATGGCGGGGACGGGGGTGCTTCATGACGCTGCCCGCAGCCCTGGATCCGGAACTTCGCGCCCATGCGCTGCGGGACTCTCTCGGGCACTATCGCCGCCGTGCCGAGCGCGCCAGGCTGCTCACCGCCGAGGGCCGGCTGGTGCGCATGGTGGGTCTCACCCTGGAGGCCGAGGGCCTCCAGGTACCGGTGGGCAGCCGCTGCCGCGTGGTCGGCGCCGCCGGCGCCGAGGTGGAGGCGGAGGTGGTGGGCTTCTCCGGTGAACGGGTGTACCTGATGCCGGTTGGCAAGCTGAGTGGACTGACGCCCAGCGCCCGGGTGATCCCCACGCAGCACAACCGCGAGGTCCTGGTGGGAGACGCGCTGCTCGGCCGCGTGCTCGATGGCACCGGGCGCCCCCTGGACGGCCGCGGTCCGCTGCCCTGCGAGGATCGGGTGTCGCTGGATGGTCGGGCCATCAATCCGCTGGCACGTCATCCGATTCATGAGCCGCTGGATGTCGGCGTGCGCGCGATCAATGGACTGCTGACCGTCGGCCGCGGCCAACGGATGGGACTGTTTGCCGGCAGCGGCGTCGGCAAGAGCGTTTTGCTGGGCATGATGACGCGCTATACCGAGGCCGACGTGACGGTGGTCGGCCTGATCGGCGAGCGCGGGCGGGAGGTCAACGAATTCGTTCAGAACATCCTGGGGCCGGAGGGGATGTCGCGGGCGGTGGTCGTCGCGGTGCCCGCCGATCATTCCCCGCTGATGCGGCTGCATGGTGCCATGCTGGCCACCTCCATCGCCGAGTATTTCCGCGACCGTGGCCAGAACGTGCTGTTGCTGATGGATTCGCTGACCCGCTTCGCCCAGGCGCAACGGGAAATCTCGCTGGCCATCGGCGAGCCGCCGGCCACCAAAGGCTACACACCCTCCGTCTTCGCCCGCCTTCCGCAATTGGTGGAACGGGCGGGTAACGGGGAGCGGGGTGAAGGCTCGATCACCGCGTTTTACACGGTACTGACGGAGGGAGACGACCACAATGACCCGATCGCGGATGCAGCCAGGGCCATCCTCGACGGGCACGTCGTGCTGTCCCGCCACATCGCCGATGCCGGGCGTTATCCGGCCATCGACATCGAGGGCTCGGTCAGTCGGCTGATGAACGAAATCGCCGACCCGGGTCAGATCAAGGCGGCACGTCTGTTCAAGCAGGTGTATGCGACCTACCAGCACAATCGGGATTTGATCAGCGTCGGCGCGTATCAGCGCGGAGCGGACCCCCGCATCGACGCCGCGATCGAATATTTCCCGCGTCTCGAAGCCTATCTGCAGCAGGATATGCGCGAGCCCGTGGACTTCCGGGAGAGCCGCCGGGCGCTGGATGTGCTGACCGGTCAGGACGATGGCCTCGCCCCACCCCGCGCCGATCAGGGTCTGCCCGCCGCACAGGACAGCAGGGGACTACGGTAACCGATGACGCGTTCAAAACGGATGCAACCCGTGGCACAGGTCGCCGAGAGCCGTCAGCAGGAGGCGGCACGCCTCCTGGGCGAACGGCAGCGGGTCCTCGACGAGCAGCTGCGCCGGCTCGACCAGTTGCAGGAATACCGCGGCGAATATGCCCGGAAGTTCGAGGATGGCGCCGGGTGGACCGGCCTGAACGTGCGGGAGTACCGCGTGTTCCTGGCGCGCCTGAACCAGGCCATCGAGGAACAGGCGGCGCGCGTGGAACGGGTGCGCGCGGATCTGGAGCAGAGCCGCGGACACTGGACCCGGTGCCGGGTGCATCGCGATGCGGTGGACAAGGCGGTGGACCGGCTGCAGGCGGACGAGCGGCGGCAGGAGGACCGGCGGGAGCAGGCCGAAAACGATGAACTGGGGCAGCGCCCGCGCCGGCGGGAACCCTGAGGCCGTCGCGGACGGACTGGCACGAAACTTGGATGCTGCAGGGTCAGCTCCAGCAGATTGGACGATGAATCACGACACGCGGCCGGCGACATCCGGCCGGGACAAAGGGACACAAACATGCAAGCATCGGCTACGCCCCTGAATCTGCCGTCCGGGCTCCTGCAGGCCCTGGGTGACCTGAACATCCTGCCGGATGGGCCTCCGGATGCGGCCGGCGGGGATTTCTGGAAGCGCCTTGCCGCGCAGCTGGAACAGATGGAGGCGGTCGCCGGAGCCCTGCCGCAGGAGATGAACGCGGACCATCTGGCGGCCTGGCTGGCCGCCGGGCTGGGGGGCGACGGCTTGCCGGGGGCCGGCAAGGACTTGCCGCTTCCCCCCGGCCTGACGCTCGACGGCGCGGACGGCAGCGAGGGCGATGCGGAGGCATTTCATCCGGGTCATCTCCTGGCCGCGGCGGTGCACGCGGTCGCAAGCGGGGATCGCGCCGCTGCGGCAACGCCCTTTTCCGATGGCCCGGAGACGTTCCGACGGATCGGGCTGGAACTGGCGGCCCTGAATGCGCGGATCGCGGAGACCCGGCTCGCTGCCCAACCCCCCCCGGGAGCCGCGCTACCGGCTGAGTCCATGCGCGGGTTCCCGGAGCTTGCGGGACTCGATGCCCGGATGAGCGAGATGTCCTTGATGGGTCAGATGCCCGGCGCCGTCGCCTCGGCGGCGGCCTCCGAAAGAGGCCCGCTGGAACTGGCGGCGCTGAATGCCAGGATAGCGGAGGCCGCGCCGCAAACGAGTCAGGCTCCGGCGGCTACGCTGATGGCCGCGGAATCCGGTTCCGGCTCCACCTCGCCTTCGACCAACCCGACCGGACCCAGGCTGTTCAACCTGGATGTTCCCCTGCACCAGCCCGGCTGGGATCGGGCCCTGGGCAGTCAGGTGCGCTGGATGGCCAATCAGGGTGTTCAGGTCGCGGAACTGCGGCTCAGCCCGCCGAACCTGGGGCCGCTCGAGGTGCGGCTGCAGGTCGACGGCGACCGCACCCACATCAACATTCTTGCCCCCCATGCCGCCACCCGCGAGGCCGTGGAAGCCGCCTTGCCGCGGCTGCGCGAGATGTTCGCGGAGAGCGGCATGAGCCTGGGCGATGTGAACGTCCGCGAGGAGAACACCGGCCGGGGTGGTTCGGGCCATGAAGGCGAGGCCCACCACGCAGGCGCGGAAGCCGGTTCCGATGACGCCGAACCGAAGCCAGGCACCAGCCGGGAAAGCGGCACGTCTGTCAGCCAGGGGCTGGTGGACTACTACGCCTGAACCCCTGTCGCGGGCCGCGCCGTCCCCCGGTTCGGCCCGCGCGGGGAACCCCTGCACCAACAGGGCACGCCGAATCCTACAGTCCCCCCGCCAATGCTGCATTGGCCATACCCCGACCCCCCCAGCCATCGACGCCCCGACAGAGCGGCTGCTCGCTCCAGTGGCGGCTTTTCGACGTTCTCCGTGGCTTCGACCCGTCAAAAGCTCGGCACGCGGCCATCTTCTGTTTTTAAGATGATGAAATAATTAAGAAAAAAAGTTAATCGTCCCGTGGCACGGCATTTGCTCCAGTCCCTGCAGGAAAGAACCGGGGTGGAAGCGACATGGCAGAAGCGAAGCAAGATCTGGATCTGGGCCGGCAAGAGACCAGCGGCGGCACGCTGAAGCTCGTGGTCATCATCATGGTCACGGTGCTGGTGATGATGGGCGCCGCCGGCGGTGCCTGGTACCTCCTTGCAGGTGGCGAGCCGGCGGCCGAGGACAAGCCCGCCGCCGTCGCCAAATTGCCCCATATCTACAGGGCGCTGGAGCCGGCGCTGCTTGGCAACATCGATGGGCCTGGACGCGTTCGGTTCGTGCAGGTGGAGGTGGTGATGGCGACCCGGGATCCAAAGGTCCTGGTGGCCGTGGACGAACACACGCCCGTGATCCGGAACGACCTGATCATGCTGCTGAGCGGGAAAACCTACGAGCAGCTGAACACGGCGGAGGGCAAGGAAAGGACCCGCCGGGAGATGCTGGACGCCATCCGAAGCGTGCTTGAAGACCGTACGGGGAACCCGGGCATCGAATCGATCTATTTCACCTCCTTCGTGATGCAGTAGGTCGATCATGGCTCCCAGCGAACTGCTTTCCCAGGAAGAAATCGATGCCCTGCTGCACGGGGTCGACAGCGGTGACGTCGACACCGACGCCGACCTGCAGGCGAAAGACGGCATCGCCCGTGATTACGACTTCACCAGCAAGGACCGCATCGTGCGCGGCCGGATGCCCACGCTGGACATGGTCAACGAGCGCTTCGCACGGTTCCTGCGCGTCAGCCTGTTCCGCCTGATGCGCCGCTCCGCGGAGATCACGCTGCGCGGGGTCAAGATGAGCAAATTCTCCGAGTACGTGCACTCCTTGTCCGTGCCCACCAGCCTGAGCACGGTGAAGGTCCGGCCGCTGCGGGGGACCGCGCTGTTCGTGCTCGATGCGAGCCTGGTCTCCATCCTGGTCGACAACTTCTTCGGCGGCGATGGCCGCTACCACGCGAAGATCGAGGACCGGGAATTCACGCCCACGGAACTGCGCGTCATCCGGGTCACGCTGGACCAGGTCTTCGTTGACCTGAAAAAGGCGTGGACCCCGGTGATGGAGCTGGATTTCGAGTACGTGAGCTCGGAGGTCAACCCCGAGTTCACCAGCATCGTCAGCCCCTCTGAAGTCGTGATGGTCTCCTCGTTCCACATCGACCTGGACGGCGGCGGCGGCGAGTTCCACGTGACGATGCCCTATTTCATGATCGAACCGATCCGCGAGTTGTTGGACGCGGGCATCCAGAGTGACCGCCCCGAGGCGGACGAGCGCTGGATCCGCAGCCTGCGCGAGGAGCTGAAGGTCGCCGAGGTGGAGGCGTCGTCGGTCCTCGCCGAGACCACGCTGAGTCTTGCGCAGGTCGTGAAGCTCAAGGCGGGGGACATCATTCCATTGGAACTCCCCAAATTGGTGCTGCTGCGCGCCGAGGGCATCCCTGTGGCCAGGGGCAAATTCGGCATCTCCGAGGGAAGGAACGCCATCCAGGTGACCGAGCGCGTCTCGCGTCCGAACTGATCACGAAGAGGATCACGAACCATGAGTGAAGACAGAAAGCAGGACGTCGAAGGGGAGCCGGCAGCGGACGTTGCCGAGCCCGCAGCGGGGCAGAAGAGGGCGCAGGCTGCGGCCAAGGAGCCGCAGGGCCGAAAGAAGGAGCCGGTGGAAAAGGCCAGTTTCGAGTCGCTGTCGCGCGATGGCTCCGCGGCGGCCGAGCGGGAGGATGTGAACCTGGACGTGGTCCTGGACATCCCCGTTACCCTCTCGACCGAGATCGGACGGACGCGGATTCCGATCCGCAGCCTCCTTCAGCTCAACCAGGGATCGGTCGTGGAACTGGACCGTCTGGCCGGCGAGCCGCTCGACGTCTACGTGAACGGCACTCTGATCGCCCATGGCGAGGTGGTGGTGGTGAACGAGAAGTTCGGCATCCGTCTGACCGACGTGATCAGCCCCGCCGAACGCGTGAAGAAGCTCAAGTAGTGGCACCGGCGAATGACAAGCTGTCGCGCAGGGACGCAGCGCATGACGTGCAGGCGCACGGCGACGACAGCCCCGGGCGGAAGCTGCATTCACCGACCTTGCTCCGTCGTGCAGCCCTGCCGGCGGCCGTCGCCACGGGCCTTTTTCCCGGAGCCCTGTTGGCCGAGGCGGCTCAGGGTGGCTGGCCGATCGCGGGAGGTGCCGGCATGAACGCCGCCTACCTGGCCCAGATGCTGGTGGGGTTGGTGCTGGTGGTCGCGGCGATCCTGGTGCTGGCCTTCTTCATGCGCAGGGTCGGCGGGATGCAGTCACGCCTGGGCAGCGAGTTCCGGGTTCTGGGCGGGATTTCGCTCGGATCCCGGGAGCGCATGCTGCTGGTGCAGGTGGGCGGGAAACAGCTGGTGGTGGGCGTGGCGCCCGGCCGGGTCCAGACGCTGCACGTATTGGACGAACCCATTCGTACCGAAGGACCGGCACGGGGCGTCGACGCGCAGGGGGAAAGTCCCTTTGCACGGAGCCTGCGGTCGGTTCTCCAACGGGACCAGAAAGCATGAAGTTCCGCCACGTCGCAGTTCCGGGTCTGGTCCTGCTGGGATCGGCACTGCAGCCGGCCTGGGGCCAGGCGGGGCTGGAAGTGCTCAACGTCACTACGGGTCCCGAGGGTGAGCAGACCTACTCGGTGACGCTGCAGATCCTGATCCTGATGACGCTGCTGAGCCTCTTGCCGGCAGCGCTGATCATGCTGACCTCGTTCACCCGAATCATCATCGTGCTGGCCCTGCTCCGGCAGGGCCTCGGCACCACGCAGACGCCTTCCAACCAGATCCTGATCGGCCTCGCGCTGTTTCTGACCCTGTTCGTGATGACGCCGGTCCTGGACCAGATTCATGTCGAAGCGGTGCAGCCCTACATGGAGGAGCAGTTGTCCGCGGAGCAGGCGGTGCTCGAGGCCAGCGGGCCGATCCGGGAATTCATGCTGTCGCAGACGCGCGAGAGCGACCTGGCGATGTTCGCCAGCATCAGCGGACGCGACGGCTTCGAGTCTCCGGACGACGTGCCCTTCACGCTGCTGATCGCCTCGTTCGTGACCAGCGAGCTGAAGACGGCCTTCCAGATCGGATTCCTGATCCTGATCCCGTTCCTGATCATCGACCTGGTGGTGGCCAGCGTGCTGATGTCCATGGGCATGGTGATGCTCTCGCCGCTGATCATCTCGCTGCCCTTCAAGGTGATGCTCTTCGTACTCGTCGATGGCTGGGCGCTGATCATGGGCACCCTGGCAGCGAGCTTCTTCACTTGAACCGGCGTGCCGCGATGACATCGCCCTGCGCCACAACCCGCAAGGAACTTCTGCCATGACCCCCGAGACGGTCGTCGATGTTGGACAACAGGCGCTGATGGTCGTCGTGCTGCTCAGCGCGCCGGTGCTGCTCACCGCCCTGGCGATCGGCCTTGCGATCGGCATGATCCAGGCCGCGACCCAGATCCAGGAGATGACGCTCTCGTTCATACCCAAGCTGCTGGGGATGTTCGCGGCCCTGATCATTGCCGGGCACTGGATGCTGGGGCTGGTCGTCGATTACACGCTGCGCCTCTACGACAGCATACCGGGGCTGATCGGGTAGCCGGGAAGGATTCGGTCGCACCCGGTCGTCGGGGTGGCAGGGGAAAACGCATATGTACTTTACAACCGCCGAAATCACTGCCTGGGTCGGGTCTATCCTTTGGCCCTTCCTGCGCATCGGCGCGATGCTGGTGGCCGCGCCGCTGTTCGGCGCCGGGACGGTCACGGTGCGGATCCGGCTCGGCTTCGCCTTCCTGCTGGCGCTGGTGGTGGCACCCCTGATTCCGCTGCCCCCGGCGGTGGAGCCCCTGAGTCTGGCAGGCGTGGTGATCAGCGTGCAGCAGATCCTGATCGGCCTGACCATCGGCTTCGTGATGCAGATGGTCTTCAGCGCGATGACCCAGGCCGGCGAGACCATCGCCCTGTCCATGGGCCTGGGCTTCGCCTCCATGGTGGATCCCCAGCAGGGAGTCCAGGTACCCGTGGTTTCCACCTACTTCGTGATCGTGTCGACGCTGATCTTCCTGGCGCTGAACGGCCACGTCGCGTTGATCGAACTGACCTTGATGAGCTTTCACACGATGCCGATTGCCGTCGACGGCATCGTTCGCGCGGACCTCTGGAACCTCGTGAACTGGGGCAGCACGATGTTCGTGTATGCCCTGCTGGTGGCGCTGCCGGCCGTGGCGTCGATGCTGGTGGTCAACATCTCCATGGGCGTGGTCACCCGTGCCGCACCGCAGTTGAACATCTTCGCGGTGGGCTTTCCGATGATGATCCTGCTGGGCTTCCTGCTCCTGCTGCTCACGCTGCCGGTGCTGCTGCCCCAGTTCACCGAACTCCTGGCCGAGGCCTTCGGGCTGATGGGCGGGATCACCGGACGCTAGGGCCATGGCCGAAAACGACACCTCCCAGGAAAAAACCGAACAACCCACTCCCAAACGGCTGCGGGAGGCGAGGGAGAAAGGCCAGGTCGCCCGGTCCAGGGAACTCAACACGACGCTGATCCTGCTGGCCGGCGCCGGCGCGCTGCTGCTCATGGGCGGCGGGATCTTTCAGCGCCTGCAGGAGATCCTGCGGCGCAGTTTCACCATCGAGCGGGAAGTGATCTTCGACCCGGGCGCGATGCACGCGATGCTGCAGCTGCGCATCACCGAAGGCCTGATCATGCTGCTGCCGGTGTTCCTGGTCCTGATCGTCGCGGCGGTGCTCGGGCCCTTGTCCCTGGGCGGAGGTGGCTTCTCGGGCAAGGCCATGGCGCCCAAGTGGAGCAAGCTGAACCCGATCTCCGGGCTCAAGCGCATCTTCTCCCTGCAGGGTCTGATGGAGTTCGGCAAGACGCTGGTCAAGTTCGTGCTGATCGCGGCGATCGCCGGGCTGCTGCTGTGGCAACTCTCCGGTTCCCTGCTGGGACTGGGCCATCAGCCGCTGGAACGGGGGCTGATGCATGCCGGCTACATGGTGGGCTGGACCTTCCTGACCCTGGCGGCCGCGCTGATCCTGGTGGCGTTGGTGGACGTGCCTTTCCAGCTCTGGAACCACCAGAAGCAGCTGCGCATGACCAAGCAGCAGATCAAGGACGAGTTCAAGGAGACCGAGGGCAAGCCGGAGGTCAAGAGCCGCATCCGCCAGACCCAGTACGACATATCCCGGCGCCGCATGATGGGGGAAGTGCCGAAAGCGGACGTGGTGGTGACCAACCCGACCCACTACGCCGTTGCCCTGCGCTATGACCAGCAGGGCATGAGGGCGCCCCGGGTCGTGGCCAAGGGCGCCGACTTGATTGCAGCCGAGATCCGCGAACGGGCACGCGCGGCCAACGTACCCCTGTTCTCCGCACCGCCCCTGGCGCGCGCCCTCTATTTCACCACCCGGCTGGACCAGGAGATCCCGGCCGGTCTCTATGTCGCGGTCGCCCACGTGCTGGCCTACGTCTATCAACTGCGGGCCGCGACCCAAAGCGGCGCGGCCCGCCGCCCCGATCCGCCGACCGACCTGCCGGTGCCCGACGACCTGCTGCGCCGTGCGCCACCCCGCGAGGACTGATCCATGAACGCCTTCACAGATGCCCTGAGCACCGTCGGCAAGGCGGGTATCGTCACGCCGATGCTGCTGATGGCCCTGCTGGTCATGCTGGGAATCAGCGCCGCCGCAGTCTCCACGGTTAACTCGATTATTCTGTCGCTTTCATCAATGGTCTGCCGCGACGTATTCAAGAATGTTAAACCGGACACAGATGAAAATAAAGAGCTGTTGATCGGAAAAATATTTGTGCCCCTGTTTACCTTGTTTATCATGGCTTTTGCTACCCTGCGCCTTGATTTAATTGCCGCCCTTTCGGTAGCTTCTTCCGCGGGCCTGCTGGTGATGGTTCCCGCCCTGTTTGGAGCTTTCTTCTGGAAGAGAGGGACCGCTGCAGGGGTTCTTTCCAGCGTGATTGCCGGCGGCCTTGTGGCCACTATCCTGCAGTACGGCGGTTGGCAGCCTCTTGGCCTGTGGCCCGGGGTGTGGAGCGGCACCGTAGCCGTGACCCTGTTTATCGTTGTCAGCCTGCTGACCAGGGCTCCGGATGAGAAGGCGGAAGAATTTATTGGGTTCCTGCAATCAGAGCTAAGCGGCAGAAAGGTTATTTAAATGGCCGACAA
>Ga0207421_10002945_pt1 | contig 20728 bp, 16 predicted proteins | sample SodLakKL_010_SED_4_FD_187542 | JGI IMG/M metagenome (GOLD analysis project Ga0207421, IMG submission 187542) | Alkaline sediment microbial communities from Lake Tanatar, Kulunda Steppe, Russia - 8KL_010_SED (SPAdes) (version 2) | ecosystem: Environmental > Aquatic > Non-marine Saline and...
ACAGCCATTGCCCAAGCGATGGAGTATGTGGCACCACAGGACGTGAAAGGGTGGTTTAAATCTTGCGGCTATGCGAATATTAAAAATTGAAATGCTCTAGCAGCAAATTAAGTACGCTTGTTTAAGGGCTAGTGTATACATTGCCTCCGTTGTTTCAATCTTATTATAATGAACTGCCGAAAGTAGTTGAGTTGCTCGTTGAGCATGGTGCAGATCCGAATGTTATTCACAGACCTCACACCTCTCGCCAAACCCCTTTTTTATATCTTGCTTTGGGTGACCCTGACTTGTTTGAATTACTAATCGAGCATGGAGCCGATATAAATATACAAGACGATTATGGGAATACTATGCTCCATTTGGCAGTAAAGCGTCGCCATACTGACAAAATTCACGCACTTTTCGATACCGATTTTGACCCTTGTGTAAAGAATGACAAAGGCCAAACAGCTTATGAGTGGGCGTTAGACCACCGTCGCGATGAATATGTTGTTGAATTGCTTGAAAGATACGGCCTGCCAGAGAAATGCGAGGAGCTTGTCAGGATTGAATAGTATAGACACAAAGATGCGAAAAACGCATAGCCAAGCCAATAATATTATGCTGTACTACTACAGCACCGACTGGCGCATCGCTTTGCTGCCGTCGCCCTGAAAGTGAGGCCGTTTTTTACCGACTGCGCCTGTCGGCGGGGACGGAGTTTGAAAATACCTCGAAAACGGACAGCAGATTGAGCAACAAACAACTGCCGAATTTTGGGTTCTAACCATCAAAAGCGACCAGAATAACAAAAGCAGTGAGCAGATAAATGGGCAACAAATGGGCAGCAAGTGAGCACATACAAGAATGATAAGAAAGAAAAGAAGGGAAAGAAGTAACTCACCCAGCCCAACGGCAAAAACTGTCATGCCGGACTTGATCCGGCATCTACAAAGCCGAAAATACGGCTATCTCGCAAGGCCGGACCCACAGTCTGACAGCATTGATAGACCCCGCATCAAGTGCGGGGTGACAATTTTGGAAGTGTGCGGGTTGCAGATGGGACAATGTTTGAATAATTCAACCACCCCGGCCTGCGGCCACCCCTCCTTAAAAAGGAGGGGAGCTGGTTTTAAGTTAAAAGTTCTTTGGCTAAACGAGGTGGCTGGTTTTTTGGTGTTAGGGCCATAAAACCAAAGGCCCGGACAAATGGTTATCCGGGCCTGTTAGAAAAGGAGGTCTATTATGACTTTCGGGGTTATTTTACTTCAACGATGGAATTGAGGTCTCCGAACGGGTTAGGCTCTGTTTTGCCGTTGTAAGGGTCCTGCTGCCATTTTCCATCGACCACGAGGCGGTATCGGTGTTTGCCTGGCGGTATTTTCAGCTCCGTTTGCCAGATACCGCTTTCTCCGACTTTTTTCAGCGGCGTTTTGTCCGGCTGCCAGTTGTTAAAATCAGCGGCAATCTGGACATTCCCGGCACTGGGATACAGCGTTACAAAAACCACCGAGCCGTTTTTCTGACTGACGCCGTAATAATCGCAAAGTTTAGTCTCAAACTTCTGTTTTTTCGTCTGAGATTTGTACTCCTCGATTGGCTGTCTTGCGGGCAGACTTTTCGACTGTTCCATAAGTTCATTGGCGGTGGTGCTCATCTCTTCGAGGCGATCCGATAGCGATTTGACCGGATCTTCGGTGGATTTTTCGCCGTCCCTTTGCAGAATTTCCATTGCGAGGTTGCGAAAATCTGTTCTGCCCCTGCTGGCGGGGTCGTACTCACTGATTGGCTGGCCCAGGCTTGCGGCCTCTTTAAGTTTCGTATTGAAGTTGATCGTCGTTTTTAACATTTTATCGCCGAAATGACTTCGCAGCTCTGCGAGAATCTGCCGGGCCATCTTAGTGCGAACATCATACATGCTGGCCAGAACTTTAACATTTAGTTTTTTGTTGCACCTTCGGCAGAGAATATTAAGCGTCTGGAGCTGCTTGCTAAGGCCGTGCAACGCGAAATAACCCGTCTCTACCGGCACAATCACATCAGTAGCAGCCCTAAGGGCATTGAAAGTCAACAGCCCCACAGCCGGTGGGCAATCAATAATCACATAATCATAATCATCTTTAACCCGTTCTAAAACATCAGTCAGTGCCTTATCTCGCTCGGCCACGCCGGACATCTGCTGTGAAAATGCCGACAGGTCTATGCTCGACGGCGCCAGCTTAAAATTGTCTGTGATATCCCATACGATATTGTTAAGGCCTACAGGCTCGCCTCGGGAGCTGCCTATCAGGACATCGTAAATGCTCTGCTCTATCTGCTCTTCGGGAACCGCCAGGCCTACCGCGCAGTGCGATTGTGGGTCCATATCGACAAGAAGTGTGCTTTTACCGGTGTTCGCTAATGCGCTTGCCAGGTTAATTGAAACTGTTGTTTTCCCGCATCCGCCTTTTTGGTTAACTACAGCAATAGTTCTCATAGTTGCTTCCTTGCTTAAATTATACGCTTTCGCTGAAAAAGCCATTTCTCAGCTTAACCAATCGCTTTATATTCCCATCGGTGCAATCTATCACATACCTTTAATTTTTATGGGACTAGCTGATAAAAAATCCGGAATAATAGCACTGATAAAGGCTTTTTATGGGTCAAAGGCTGAAAATATGCGTTTAATCTGCCCCGCCACTGCGTATCAAAATCATAAGACAGGTAAATTTTGGCATATTAACACGCAAGATGCACCTCCGATAGCTTACCTGGACGCAGAGAAATTACATACCAAGGCGCCAACCCCAATCATCGCCATAAAAACCAGCGACGAAAAAATTATCATCGACATCAAAAACGCCTGCGAATCACTGACGCCATATAAACCAAGCAGCGACACTATGGTAAACTCCCTGACACCAAGGTTTGCAACCGAAATCGGTATCCGGCCCAGAACATAAACAAAAACAGCCAGCCACACTATCAGCCACAAGGAAATCTCAATATTTGCCGCCATAGCCGCGAAGTAGTACATAAAAACGGATGCTGTCACAGAACCGCCAAGCGTCAACAAAACAGCCGCGGCGTGAAAACCTGCACCTGCCTGCTGAAAAGAGCCAAGCTGATCGATTGTCAGCACTCCTTTTTTGCGTATGTTGTCCGGCAGCGGCCTTAAAACCCAACCGGTGATAACTTTGGCCGCTCGAACCAGTCGCTTATTCATCAGCAGAATACTAAACGCCACAATACCTGCCAGGGCAATACCCGCCGCAACAGGAAGATAAAACCCCCGAGTCTGGCCGGGGAACAATATCTCCGCGGGGTTAGAAATAATTATCGCTATCAGCCCAATAATCAACTTAACGGCCAGTTCCGTGTACTGATTATAAACCATACCGCTAAATACATTCGTCCCCCTGGCCGTGTCTTTTTTAAGCATATACCATTTGATTGGAGTCGCCATCACACCCGGCATAAACAACCTGTATAAGCTGTTGACAGCGCTTATTCTGAAAATGGTCTGCGTAGAGGTTTGGCAGTTTTGCTTTTGAAGAATATATTTCAGCTTGAAAGATTTGATGATAATGCCTGCGACAGCAACAAGCCAGACCAATATAACAAACCGCAGCCGCGCCTGACGAAGAGCCTCACCAAGCGCAGCAGTATCTATCTGCCGCAAAATCATCGCCAGTGCAAATAAACTTATCAGTATCCGCAATGATAGTTTAAGAATTTTTTTATATATCGGCTGCATGAGTTTTTTTTCGAGCAATCACGAAAGCTTTAGGCGTGAGAGTTATACGCGCATTTGTCCAAACGCTTTTTTTTACATAATTGCGCCCGGACAATCGTTCCAAAAGTCGATATGGTATAAATTTTGACAAAATCCAGACCAGATGAGACCACGGATAAAAAAAACAAGAGCAACGATTTGTTGCCAGTTCAATATCGAAACCGTTTTCATTAAGCAACTGGCTTATACGCGAAACAGAGGTTACATAATTATGACTATAGTTGACCGCCCAAAACCACTCTTTGCTGTATCGTATATCCGGAGAAACTATTAAAACCAGTCCTCCCTCTTTAAGTTTTGCCCTGACACCCTCTATAAAGGCAATAGCCTGTTCTAATGTGGACATATGTTCCAGCACATGCATTGCTACGACACAGTCTGCCGCAGGTATATCTTCCGGAAAAGGAGGTACAAGAGATTGTGTTACATCCAGCCCGGAAGCTCGCAGGTTGTTACAAACATTCTCGTTGCACTCAATAGCACGGTAGGCTATATCTTCTTCCAGACATCTGAGCCCAAAATCTCCTTTGCCCGGGCCGATCTCGAGTACCGAATTTATATGCTCGAAGTCTCGAAGCTTTTTCAACGCTTGGCGGCAACTGAGTTTGACAAGTAATCCGCCGATCACAGTTCTTTTTTTAGTTAATAGATTATCAAAATAGCTCACTCTTAGGCCTTTCTTGCCAAATCTCGGTACAATCTTTCGAGCTGCCTTACATGCTTATCGATACTGAAACTCGAGCTGAATCTATAGGCATTTGCTGTTAATCTTTTGCGCAAATCAGGGTCATTATATAATTTTAAAATCGCGAGGGCATAAGCATTTGCGTTTTTTGTATTTAAACTCAGTCCTGTAATCTCATTTTCAACAATCTCTTTGAGACCTCCGGCATCTGAAGCAATAACCGGCACCTTCAGACGCATCAGTTCTATAGCAACTCGGCCAAATGATTCCTGGCGCGATGGTACAACTGCGACATCAAAAGCAGGCACAACCTGGTTAATTTTATCGTAATGACCAGCGAAAAACACCTTGTCTTTTACGCACAGTGACTCTGCCAGACGCTTTAGATTGTCCCGCTCTGGGCCGCAACCAACTATGCATGCAATAAATTGACTATCGTGATTTCCCAGATAAGCCATAGCCTCTATCAGAATATCAACGCCTTTTATCTTGTGCAATCGCCCGATATAACCTACAATAAAAGCCTCCTTTTTGATGCCCAGCTTTACTCTGGCCGATGCTCGGCTTAGTGTCCCTTTTTCTATTGCATCAAAGTCAATGGCGTTATAAATAACTCTTACTGATGCCATATTTTTGTAAGTATTTATGAGATAAGCTGCTGTGTAATGAGAATTTGCCACTATAATATCGGCCCTCTTAGACAAATATAAGAAAAACCGTCTAAGTGCGAAATTTTCGGTTCTTAGCTTAGCAGTCCCTCTTAAATGCATGACTACTGGCTTAGTAATATGATTCTTAAGCAACAGGCTGAAAATATGAGACTTACTTAGATGGGTATGTATTATATCAGGCTGAATCCTACGGCATAATTTTAATACTCTAAAGAGAGTCATAATACTGAATTTAGAACCTTGAAGGGTATGAACATCTATATTCATACTGAGCGGCTTCTCAACACTTCGTAATGCGCATACAGCAGTTTCATAGCCGTCGGAAATGTTTTCAACTATCTCCTTAACTGATCTTTGCGCACCGCCGTATCCTAAGTGATCGATTATATGTAATACCTTTATTTTCATACTGCTTATTGCATTATATTTAGCCGTGTTATTATATCATCGCACCCGGCGGGTATAGCCGGCTTCAAATCCGGCTTATTGTATAAAGATATTTTCCGCTTTTTGTCGGTTTTATATCTTTTACAAACTCCCATTTTATTATACAGTTTTTTCCCATCGCAGATTTAACAAAATCTTCGGCATATCTTAAATCTTCCTCAATAGGAGGTTTGTTGTTAACTATTTTAAAAATTATCGACTCGTAATCCTTTTGGATTATTTGATACTTGCTGACCCAATCGAAAAAAAACAGTGCGTGCCTGAAATAAGCACCATCAATCATTTTTCCGCTTTTTGTTTTAAATATTTGTGTTTCTCTGCCCAAAACCCTCTTGAGTTCAAACTTACTCTTTCCAAATTCTGCGATATCGCCAATATCATATCTGACCAAGGGCATTGAATAATTATTGAGGTTTGTAATATATACTTTTTTATCGATTATCTCAACATGCTGATTCCAACAACTGATCTTAAGTGTGTCATCTCCGCAAGCAATGTCGCCGACTTCTCTGCTTCCATATCTGTTATAAACCCTGCATTTAAAAACTTTTTGAATAGTTTCCTTCATTTCAGGATATAAAGTGCCGGCAGAAGTTAAAATTCCATTTTTTGGTGATTTTATTTTCAGTTTGTTTTTTTCTATAAATCCCGCAAACTCATAAATGGATTGAACATACGCTTCGACCCAGCAAGGATCATACTCATTCCATTCGCTAACATACCTGAACATTTCCTCATCGGACATAAGAAAAGTATTAAACTCTTTTCTGTTATAAAGCCAGTTTCTCAAGCGAATAGAAAGTTTTTCTTTTCCTTCAAGCAGGTCTCTATCAGATCCCCAAAATCTTAACTCTTTCTCCCCAATGTCCTGCCCGGCAGCCAGCTTATAGTAGATTTTGTTAGCATAATTCCACTCTTTATAAACTTTATCCTGCAAAAACAAAATCGGTTCGCCGGTGCTTCCCCCGGATGTGTTTTGATACGACTTTCTTGATTTATGATGTTTAGAATACAGCTTAGCGCCTTGTGTGCGGATAATGTCTTTTGTTAAGATTGGAATATTTCCAAATTGTTCAAGTATAACCTTGTTGCCAGAAATTACTCCACATTTTACCAATTCATCATTATAGTAAGGGACATTATTGTAGGCATACCAAAGTAATTTTCTAAGTTTATCCTCAACCAAATAATCTAACTGTTGACTGTCGAGTTGCTCATAAGCTCTGATCTTTTTCAGATATGCGGGTATCCGACTGCCCCCTGCATAAAGAAAAAAATAAACAAATGGTTTTCGCCAGTTCATCTTTTAACCTTTATCCCCGGCAATACATCTATAATGCTTTATATAACAATCTGCGACCCTTGCCCAACTCATTTCAAGGGCTTTGTTTCTGGAATTCCGGCAATATTGCGGAAAATCAGGTTTCTCGGAGAGAGATTTTATCGCCTGTGCAAATTCACGGGCATCGGCCCGAGTGACAATAACTCCGTTAGAAGAATCTATAAGCTCTTCTACACCCTCACAAAGAGTTGTTACAATAGGCAGGCCGCTGGCCATCGCCTCCAGCATCGCGTTACTCATCCCCTCGTGTTTGCTGCTCATCAGAAAAATGTCATTTTCTCTATAAATCCGGGGCATGTTTGACGGCTCAGTTCGGCCAAGAAATACAATTTTCCGTCCGACATTTAATTCCTCCGCGAGGTTCCGCAATTCATCCATAAGATTCCCATCGCCGACGATTGTCAACTCAGCATCTATACCGGTCTCTTGAAGTAAAGCCACCGCCTTTATCAGCACATTGATCCGCTTGCGTGCTACCAATCTGCAAACGGTTAGAAGTTTTGGTTTACCTTTGAGGTTGGTATAATTTGACCGTGGGTAGTACATATCTGTATCCACACCATTAGGGATAACATCTATCTGACCATCGCCGAAAAACTCAAGAGCCAGATCAGCAAGCCCGCCGCTGTTGGCTACAATCGCCGAGGCGCTTGCCCATATTCGCCTAAATGTGCCCGAGAGTATTTTATAATCCAGGCATAGCCGATCGTTATATCCGGGGACATCGCTGCCGCGAAGTGAAATAATATAAGGCAACTGCTTTTTTGTGCGGCAGCAGAGCCAACCCGATGGGAAACCAAAAAACGCATGCGCAAGGTCATAATCGCCCTCTGCAAGCATTTTCTTATATCTTGGCCAGGATTTGAAAAGCCATTCAATCACCTCTGTCTTTCGCCAGTAATGCAGGTCTTTTTTATGCAGTCCGACCCTGAATATCCTGATATTATCCGCGAAGCCCTCACAATAAAACCCCGGCTTTTGTGCCGAAGTCAGCACATCAACCCGCAAATCAGCTCTGCGGGAGTATTCTTTAAGCAAAAAATAATGCGCGTTGCCCCCGCCGCCGCCGATCGGCGGAAACTCATAGTTGACCATCAGTATCTTCATCTACTGCTTCAATCTGAAAACTATATTAGGACCGAAAGCCTGTGCCGGCTCATAATTATTCATTACAAAATCACGCAAAGGCTTCATCGCGTCAAACCGTGCGGCCTCATCCTCTCCGACCTGTTCTGCCAGCATTTGCCGATATTCCTGTTCATACTGCATCACGATAGCCGGATTATTTGGCAAAGGTCCCTCCGGAGTAGCAGGCCAAAGCTGCAAAGGCGGCCTGTCCCAGGGGAAATGCCGCTTTTGAGTATCCACAAAAAACGCCGGCTTTTCCGCGCGGAAATCATCCAATCTTTCAGCTATATATTCACCGAGCCTCTGTGGATTCATCACATGCATTTCACTCGTAAATGCCCTGTTAGTGCTGCTGAGCCGCTGAGCTCGAACATAAATACCCGGAACCCACCCCCACACATATATTGTATCATCCTCATCGCTGCGCTGTCGGATATAATCACCGGCCTGTTCCCACGGATACCGAAGCAGTCCCTGAGCATATTGACGAGCTTCCTCGAATCGCTGGACATATCCGCGTCTGCGTCCGTCTGCATATTCAACGCCTGAATGCGGGCTGTGTGTTATACCGAAAAAGATGGGAAAGCTCATCGCTATCAATAAAACTGCCGAAACCGCTCCGATGCCGAGATAGATTGGTTTTTTGGTAACTGTCTTTCGATAATTTTTCAGATATACCGCCACGGCGTAACCGCCGAGCATTGCCGCTGAGCCGTTCAACGGCAGATAATACTCCTCATAGCTGCGCGGACTTATCCAGATAAAAGCCATATCCAATATCCACCAAACCGCAAGCAGCAGCACAAATCTGTCAATCGCGTATTTCTTAAAACCCTCCGCCTTGAATAAGCCCCTGCCAAGCCGCCAAAGCCGAACGCCAATGGCCGTCATCGCAAGCGCAATAGGCAATATTAATAACCGATAATAAGCGAACACCCTCGAGGCCTGTTCGGCGAACTCACTTGCCGCGTGCGATTCACTCACATAATCACCAAGCGCAGCACCCTCTCGAGGCACAAGCATCCGCCAAAGCCAGCCATAGGGCAAATTATTCCCCTCATGCCATATAATCAGCCATAGACACGCCGGCGCCAATGCCGCCGCGGCTCCGCCAAGCAATAAACCAACATCCGCCGCCGAATCTTTTACACTGCGATGTCCGAATACAGGCTGGGCCACGGCAAACAAACCCACCGCCGCCGCGGCACTTACACCGGTCGGCTTAAACAGCGGGGCCCATACCAGCAGCGCACCGGCTATTAACGACCACCACCATCTGCCTCCCGTCTGCCGGTAAATATAACTGCACACCCCCAGAATCATTACCGCTATCATATATTGCTCTTTGACATTGCCGTATTTGGCTATCAAAGGGGCGTTCAGATAATACGAGGCGATAAACACACCGAGAACCGCCGCTACATTACCGAACAGCTTCCGCATTATAACAAAAAGCGCAACAAACGCTCCGGCCTGAAAAAGCATCTGCATAATCTCCGGGCCGGTTTCGCTGAATCCGAACAATCGCACCCCCAGCATATTCACCAGCAAAGTCCCCAACTGGGCGCTGGGTCTTTCGTCAACACCGATTACCGCACCCTGTAAAACCCGTTGAGCAGAATATACATACCCTCCGCTGTCAAATGCGCCGGGACTGTTAAACTCGATGTACTTGCCGAGAACAAACGGTATCCCCGCCAGTATAATCGCGGCTATGCACGCAATAACAACCGGACGGGCGAGAAAACTGCTTTTGCTCGTCTGTGAAATGCCCGCCGCCCTGTTCGGCTGGGATTTAGGTTTGCGTCTTGCTCGACGAGTTTTGCTCATCGGTCTTTTCCTTATCTGACTCTAAAATCCGGTAAACAGTATAAACAGCTCTGTTCTGGCTTTCATGATATGTCCGCACTATCATCTCGGCCAGTAAACCCATCAGGATAAACTGAACTGCTGTTATCATCAGTATTGCTGTTAGTATCAAAAGAGGGTTGCGGTTCATAGAAAGCCGCATCGGGTGCAGATATTTCATATAAAGCACCACCAGGCCGCTAACCACCGATCCAACCAAACTCAATGCCCCAATACCCCCAAAAATATGCAAAGGCTTGGTCGAATACGAACCGATGAACTTGACCGTCAGCAAATCAAGCAGCACTTTGCCTGTCCGCTCAAAACCGTAATTGCTCGAACCGGTAAGCCGAGGCCGATGGTTTACCTGGATTTCAGTAATTTTCGCACCCGCCCAATCTGCAACTGCGGGAATAAAGCGATGCATCTCACCATAAAGCTGAACCTCGTCTATGATTTCACGACGGTATGCTTTGAGAGTGCAGCCGTAATCGTTCAGCCGGACACCGGTAACCCTGCCTATCACGAAATTCGCGACTTTAGACGGTATCTTTCTGCTTAAAGTCCTGTCTTTGCGGTCTTTACGCCAGCCGCTTACGATGTCGTATCCTTCGTTGAGCTTTTCTATCAGCCGCGGTATGTCGGAAGGGTCATTCTGACCGTCGGCATCACAGGGGATGATTATGCGACCCCGGCAGTGGTCAAAACCGGCGCTCATCGCGGCCGTCTGGCCGAAATTGCGGCGAAGCTGAACAACTCGCACACGCGGATCGCTTTCCTGAATGCCTTTAAGAACCGCAAAGCTGCCGTCGCTGCTGCCGTCATCAATAAATATCACTTCAAAAGAAAACTTACCCTCCAGCGCCGCCGCAATCTCCTTATATATCTGCCGCAGACAATCGCGCTCGTTATATACCGGTACAACTACCGAGATATCCGATTTTTCTTTCATTAGAAGCTCCATCTCGTAATTTCAGCAGGCAATGGACCGTAAATCCTGCCGGAGCAATAGATTGTAGCGTATAACAGCCGTTATATCAATTGGCGGGCGAATTTTCAGCGAATCGGGAAATTTTCACAAAGGCGTTCGACTTTTTGCCGCGTCCTTTCGGCGAAACTGCCGTCTATGCGGTATTGGTTTTGTCCTACAGGCTCGACCTTGCGCAAAACAGTATCAACCAATTCGGCGGCGATGTCCATTTCATCCGGGCCCATACCGTTTCTGGTTACAACCGGAGTGCCAAGCCGCATTCCGCTGGTGACTTGGGCGTTTAATTCGTCATAAGGCAGTTGAATCATATTTACGCTTATGCCGCAATCCTCCAGGCAGCCCTGGGCGACAACGCCGGTCATACCGTCCAGGGAATTGGCGATATTTACCATCACCATGTGATTATCCGTTCCGCCGGTAACTACATCATAACCCAGCGAAAGCATATTCGAGGCCAGCTGTTGGGCGTTTTCGATAATCCTGAACTGGCGGTCCTTGAACTCGGCTGTTTGTGTTTCTTTGAAGAAAACGGCCTTTGCGGCGATATTGTTGAAATACGGCGTGCCCTGAACGCCCGGAAAGGTGGTCTTTTCGATCCGCTGCCAGAGCGGCATTTTGACGCCGTTTACCGTTATCGGTAAATCTTTGTCTTTTCCCATCAAAATCAGGCCGCCGCGGGGTCCGCCGGGTTTATAAGTGCTTGTTGTGGTAAAATGGGCAAACTGTACAGGAGATGGATGGGCTCCGGCCATTACCAAACCGGCAATATGGGAAATATCTGCCATTAAGTAGGCCCCGACCTCATCGGCAATGCGGCGAAACTGCTCAAAATCAATGGTTCGGGCGTATGCCGTGGCTCCGCAAATGATCAATTTTGGGTTAAATTCGCGCGCTTTTTGGTAAATTTCGGTATAATCCAGCAAATTTTCGCAACGATCGAGAGTGTATTGGCGGCTCTGAAAGAACTTGCCGGCAAAAGAAACATCCGCACCGTGAGACGGATGGCCTCCCTGATCTGTGCCGAGACAAAGAATGCGATCGTCTTTTTCCAAAAGTGCGGTCAGGACTATCTGGTTGGCCTGCGTGCCGGAGTGCGGCTGAACATTGGCATAGGAAGCCCCGAAAGCTTCACACGCGCGGCGTGCCGCCAGCTTTTCAATAGAATCTACCACCTCACAGCCGCCGTGATAACGCATTCCCGGAAAACCCTCAGCGGTTTTGTTCTGCACTATCGAACCCAGCGCCGCAAGCACCTGCCGAGAACATATATTCTCGGCGGCTATTAACTGAAGCGTTTTTCGCTGGCGGTCATATTCCTTTTCTATGAGCTGCCAGAGCTGTCTGTCGGTCTTTTCCAGCAGCTTATACAAACCTGTGTGATATTCGCCGGCATCGAAAATTTCTGAAAGCATCGGCATCTCTTGAATTTCTCGGCCTGTGTTGTGCATCCTTGCATCTGGCCAAGTTGTATTAGCTTAGCCAGCCTCGTATAAGGTTTAATATATCGTTATATGTTACATATAAAATCAAGGGCAGGATAATCGCCCAGCCCATATACAGTATTATCGTCTGAACCCGTGCACTTAGTGCAGAACCTTTTATTTTTTCCACGATAAGAAGCACAAAAAGTCCGCCGTCCAGCGGAGCCATCGGCAGAAAGTTAAATACAGCTATCGCCGCGCTTATCAGTCCCATAAAATATACAAAGTCGATAAACGGCCTTTGAGCAACGACACTGTAGCTCATCCCGACGATTCCTACAGGTCCGCTGAGAGCCCCTGCCCCTATCTGTCCTGATACCAGAGCAGCCAGACTGGCGTAAGTTGTCAGTATTATTCTTTGTGTCTGACGCAGACCCATAGCGATTGCGTTTACAGGTCCGTCGCCGCGGTAAAGCTCCCTCATTTCGGCAAATGGAATTATCTGCGTAATTCTGGATTTGGCGGTTATCGCCTCAGGCGAGTCCGACGGTGTAAAAGTGATCTCTTCAACAGTGTCATCGACACTGTACTGGAGCGTTACCTCAGTCCCTGCCGAGGCCTGGAGAATATCTATTATATCATACCAATTATCAACAGCCCTGCCGTTGACAGCGGTTATTATCGCTCCGGCGGGGATATCGAGCTTTTCCGGCCCGTTGGATTGAGAAACTGTCCCGGCTAATTTCGGCGTGCGATTGTGGTAGATCGGCATAAATCCTATAACCACTCTTTCACCCTGCTTGCGGGGTTTTACAACCTCTGTTACCTGCTCATAACCATCGCCGTTTGGCCTTAAAAGCTCTATCTCCAGCGGCCTATCCACATACTCACGGATAACACCCTGAAGCTCGATATAAGTAGGGTAAGCCACCTCGCCGATGCCTATAATAACATCACCTTTTGAAAGCGGGTTATCACGCCTGCCGGGAAAATCGCCGACTTCGAGCAAAGGAACCATCGAATGTATGTGGGCGGGCTTGCCCTGCCGTTCAACCTTTTGTAAGTCAAAAGCCAGTATCAGATCCAGGTCAACCTGTTCATTCTGCCCTTGTCTGTCAACAAGAACGGATACTTCGCTTTTGTATGTCCGGGCGACTATGTCCTCGAATTCCCAGAGGTGATCAACATCCGTCCCATCGACCGAGCGAATTGTATCACCCGGCAGCAGACCGGTTCGTTCTCTAAGGGTTTCAACCTCATCCTGGGCGATGTTGGCTATTTTGAGCGTAAAGGCCGGCTCAATCCCGAAGCTCTTTAATGGGTCTCCGGGGGTAATATATTCAGGAGCCAGCCTGAATTGCTCTGTTGTTCCGTCAGGCCGTTGTATCGTCAACGGCATCGGCTGGTCTTCTGATCCAAGCGCCGAGGCCAGCATTACCGTTCCGAAATCAAGACTTTTGCTTTTTCCGTCAATTTCGATAATGCGGTCGCCTGGTTGAATACCGGCCTGGTGTGCCGGCGAACTGTGTATGACATCGCCCACTATCGGCGGAGGCAACTCAACGCCGGCAAGAAAAACAACCATAAAAATAAGAACAGCACTGATAGCGTTAAAAAGCACACCCGCGGCGATAACAGCCGCTCTGTTACGGACGGGTTTGTTGGCGAATGACCGCGGGTCGTCAGACTTTTCGGCCTGGCCCATATCCTCCTGGCCAAGCATCTTAACAAAGCCGCCAAAGGGAATCATACCAATGCAATACTCTGTTTCGCCGGGCTTTTTGCTCTTTCCCAGCGTAAAATCAAGAACCGCTTCTTCGGTAAACTCTTCTTTATCGCTTTGGGCTTCGCTTTTGTTTTCGTTGTTGTCTTCGGAGTTTGTGTCCTGTTTTTCGACCTTTACGGTTTTTGGCAGCAGGCGGAATCGATACCCCTTGTCCGTCCGTTTGATACCCAGCAGCGCCGGCGGAAACCCGATAGAAAATGTCTCGACATTTATATCCGACAGCTTGGCAAGGAGAAAATGACCAAATTCGTGGATCATTATAACCGCACCGAAGCCCAGCAGAACAATGACGATATTGCCGACCACTGCCAGATTGCTTACAACCAGATATATAATTGCCGCAGCCATTGCCACCAGCATCACAGCTCTGAAGTATTTTAAATAATTGTCGGCGGATTTCACCGCGTCCTGGCGTTTATCCATTTAGTAACCTCTTTTCTTGACCATTGATCAATTTCAATCAGCTCTTCAAGGCCGAGCCTGCTGTTTGCCTGATGAACCTCCAGACAATGCTCGATTGCCCCTACAATACTTACAAACTTAATTTTTCCTTCGAGAAACTCCTGCACAGCTTGCTCGTTGGCCGCGTTGAAGACCACTGGCGCCGAGCCGCCCTGCCGAGCCGCCTGGTAGCCCAGCGCAAGAGCTCGGAACTTTTTCATATCTGCCTGCTCAAAAGTCAGGCTCGATATTTGCTGTAAATCCAACCTCTGTCCGATGCCTTCTACGCGGTCAGGCCAGGTAAGTGCGTATTGGATAGGCACTTTCATATCCGGCGCGCCAAGCTGCGCTATTACCGCTCCATCGACATATTCCACAAATGAGTGAACTATCGATTCGGGGTGAATTATGATATCGATCTTATCTACCGGAATATCGAACAACCATTTTGCTTCGATTACTTCCAGTGCTTTGTTCATCATAGTCGCCGAATCTATGGTAATTTTCGGCCCCATCTGCCAGGTCGGATGGTCAAGAGCCTGCTCGACGGTTACATTCTCTATTTCCTCCATCGTGAAGTTTCTAAAAGGCCCGCCCGAGGCTGTCAGAACGATTTTTTTTACTTCTTCTGCCTTGCCGCACCGCATCGACTGAAATACCGCCGAATGTTCGCTGTCTATAGGCAGGATTTGTCCGCCGGTTTCTTTCAGTGTCTCGGTCAACAGTTGGCCTGCTATCACCAGCGGTTCTTTGTTGGCGACCGCCAGATTCTTTCCCTTTTCAGCCGCGGCTATAGTCGCCGGAAGCCCCGCCGCTCCAACCACCGCCGTCAGCACAGTATCTACCTGGTCAAGTTCGGCGATAGTTATCAGCGAGTCCGGGCCATTGAGTATTTCAATGTCAAGATCGCAGGTTAGCTGCTTTAGGTGTTTATATTTGGAAGGGTCAGTTACCGCAATATATTCCGGGCGATATTTACGCGCCTGCTCTGCCAGCAGATCAATGCTGGAATTGGCGCTTAGAGCGGCAACAACATACTGCCCGCCAAGAGAATCTATTACCTCCAGCGCATTTTTGCCGATAGAACCGGTAGAACCCAGAATCGTAATTCGTTTAGTCATAAATACTTGCAATCGCCAGCAGAGGCACAGGCCCCGAAGATATTATGCTGCACAGGCCCAAAGACCTGTCCCTGTTCAGGATAAAAAGATAAATGGTAACCCCCGCGGGTGTATTGTGTCAAGGTTGCGCTCTTATAGTTGGCCAATTATAGCATAGAATAAAGCAAAATTCATTTGCAAAACAGCGCGGATATGGATATGATTTACCGTATGAACACAACCTCAACAATTCATTCGTTCATCACAGGCATCCTCGGCCTGGGTTTGCTGCTGCGCCGCCAGGCGCGCATACTGTAAATTTCACCACTAAAATTGTTGTTTCCCTGATTAGTTTTTTTTCTTATACTCCAGTTTTCTATCCATGCTGGGCGTATTTTACGGAGAAGCATTATGAGCAAAGACAAAGTAGTAATTTTCGATACGACATTACGAGACGGCGAGCAGTCGCCCGGCGCCGCTCTTTCTATTAACGAAAAGATAGAAATCGCCCATCAATTAGCCAAACTCGGCGTTGATGTAATCGAGGCCGGTTTCCCCGTCTCGTCAAAAGAGCAGTTCGAGGCCACTCGTCGTGTTTGCAACGAGGTCGAAGGCCCTGCCGTTGCGGGACTTGCCCGCGCCAGCAAAAAGGACATCGAGGCGGCTGCACAGGCGCTGGAGTCGGCGAAAAAGCGGCGGATTCACACTTTCATCGCTACATCGCCGGTGCATATGAAGCATAAACTTCGCAAAGAGCCTGCCCAGGTTTTGAAAATGGCCGTTGAGGCGGTCGAGCACGCAAGGCAGTTTACCGACGATGTTGAATTTTCCTGTGAGGACGCCTGCCGAAGCGAAATCCCGTTTTTGATAGAGATATTAAGCGCGGTCATAGCCGCCGGCGCCACCACGCTGAACATACCCGACACTGTAGGTTATTCGATACCGGAAGAATATGGCCGGCTTATAGCCCAATTACGGGAAAATGTTACCGGCGCCGATGATGTGATTTTCAGCACCCATTGCCATAACGACCTCGGCCTGGCCGTTGCCAATTCGCTTGCAGGCGTTAGCAACGGAGCCCGGCAGATCGAAGTTTCGGTAAACGGTATCGGAGAACGAGCCGGCAACGCTGCGCTTGAAGAAATAGTGATGGCGCTGCAAACCCGTGCGGACTTTTTTGATATCGGAAAATCGCCGGTAAACATAAAAACACAACAAATATATAAGACAAGCCAGCTTGTATCACGCCTTACGGGTTTTGTGATCCAGCCCAACAAGGCGATCGTCGGGGCCAACGCGTTTGCCCACGAGTCGGGTATCCATGTTGACGGCATACTCAAAGAGCGCTCGACTTATGAAATAATGACGCCGGAGACAATCGGACTTGGCGGTTCGAGAATGGTGCTCGGCAGGCATACGGGAATGGCCGGTTTTGAGGACAGATGCAAACAGCTTGGATATATGCTCACCAAAGAAGAGCTCAAAGAAGCATACGAGCGGTTCAGTGAAGTAGCCGATAAGAAAAAGGAAGTCTTTGACGAGGACCTGGCAGCGATTATTAATGATGAGGTTCACAGGGTCGAGCAGGTCTATCAGTTGGACTATCTGCATGTCAGCAGCGGCACGGGCACTTTGCCGACCGCAAGCGTTCGCATAAAAACCCAGAGCGGCATGCGTCTTGCCGCGGCCTGGGGTGACGGGCCTGTCGATGCTGCCTATGAAGCTATTCGCAAGGCCACGGATCTTGCTCCTAATCTGGAGGGCTATTCTATTCGGGCTGTTACCGGCGGCAAAGAGGCGCTGGGCGAAACAACGGTCAAGATAAGCCACGACAACCAGATGTATATCGGCAGAGGCGTTTCGACTGATATTATCGAGGCCTCGGCGCGGGCTTATATCGACGCTATTAACCGTCTTGTGGCAGGCCAGGGCAGGGACAAATCTGAAATGAAAGCGGAACTTTAGCGGTATATAACGAAAAGGTATAACAATGGCAATGACGATTACGGAAAAGATACTGACCAGGGCCGCCGGGCGCGCTGCTGTCGAGCCGGGCGATCTGGTGAACGCGAATATTGATGTGGTGATGTGTCATGAAGTTACGACTCCGCCGGCGATTCGTATGCTGGCTGAGCACGGCATAGAGGGCGTGTGCGATCCTGACAGGATCGTGATTACGCCGGATCATTTTCAGCCTGCCAAAGATATCAAAAGCGCCGAGCTGCATAAACGGCTGGACGACTGGGCTAAAAAGCACGGCATTAAAAATTATTATCGCGTCGGCAGGGCCGGCGTCTGTCACGCACTTTTGCCGGAGCAGGGACATATCCGCCCCGGCGAGGTAATTGTCGGCGGCGATTCGCACACCTGCACATACGGAGCTTTCGGTGCGTTCTCAACGGGCATCGGCTCGACGGATCTGGCCGCGGCCATAGCGACCGGTGAGCTTTGGTTCAAAGTCCCGCCGAGTATCAAATTTGTCCTCAACGGCAAACTGGGCAAAGGCGTTTACAGCAAGGATGTGATACTGATGATTCTCGCTCGCATCGGCACCGACGGGGCGCTTTATAAGGCGATGGAGTTTGTCGGCGACGCCGTGACGGATATGTCGATGGAAGCGAGGATGACGATTACGAATATGGCAATCGAAGCCGGCGGCAAAAGCGGCATTATGAATGTCGATGATGTCACGAGACAATATCTGGCCGGGCGTCTCAAAGATAACCGCGACTATACGGTTTTTGAATCAGACGCCGATGCCGTTTATGAATCTGTTGAGGAGTTTGACTGCGATAAGCTCGAGCCGATGGTCGCACTGCCGCATTTGCCGAGCAACGGCGCGGCGATAAGCGAATGTGCCGGAAAGGCGATGGACCAGGCCTATATCGGAAGCTGCACCAACGGCAGAATCGAGGATTTACGAGTGGCCGCCGAGATACTCAAAGGCCGACAGGTCGCGATTCGCACGATTGTAGTGCCTGCAACTCCTGATATCTGGCACCAGGCCGATAAGGAAGGTCTTTTCGATGTATTTTACGAGGCCGGCTGCGTTGTCTCGGCGCCGACCTGCGGAGCGTGCCTTGGCGGATTTATGGGAATACTGGCCGGCGGCGAACGCTGCGTAAGCACTACAAACCGCAACTTCGTCGGCAGAATGGGCAGCCCAAAAAGCGAAGTATATCTGGCAAGCCCGGCCACCGCAGCCGCAAGCGCAGTAGAAGGAAAACTGACAGACCCGAGAAGGTATATGTCGTAAAAGAAAAAATATAAATGCAAAATGCAAAATGACAAAGCAAAATTGAAAACCGATTTTAAGAAGCGATTATATTCTTTCACGCTGCTTCTGGTTGAGTTCATCGATACACTGCCAAAGGATAATGTTTCATTTCGGATAGGCGATCAGTTACTGCGAAGCGGCACAAGCATAATTGCCAATTATGTCGAAGGTCAGGCGGCAAGCAGTAAAAAAGATTTCACGAAATTTTTTAATATCTCGCTTAAATCAACAAATGAATCAAAGTTGTGGTTAGCGCTGCTTCGAGACAGCGGCAGAGCGACACCGGATAGCGTAAAGTGGTTTTTGGACGAATTGAATGAAATTGGAAATATCTTCGGATCAAGTATTTTGACATTAAAAGGGAAAAAATAGAAGTTTTAGTTTCTAATATGTGTTTTTTATTTTTGATATTTAATCTTTTATCTTGGAGTTAAAGATGAGCAAAGCCCATGTTTACAAAAGAGATCACATAAATACCGATGAGATTATCCCGGCCAGGTATTTGAATACCGATGACGAGGCCGAACTTGCAAAACACTGTATGGAGGATATCGACGCCGAGTTTGTCAATAAGGTGGCCGAAGGGGATATTATCGTCGCCGGTGACGATTTCGGCTGCGGCTCTTCGCGCGAACACGCCGTCTGGGCGCTTCGCGGGGCCAGGGTGCAAACGGTAATAGCGAACAGTTTTGCCAGGATATTCTATCGCAATGCCATTGATAACGGCTTCTATCTTATAGAGTCTCCGCAGGCTGCCGAAAAGATAAACAACGGTGACGAGCTTGAGATAGATTATAAAACCGGCCGCATAAAGAACCTGACCGCCGGTATCGACATAGACTTTAAGCCCCTGCCGGAGTTCGCCCTGGAGATAATCCGAGCCGGCGGACTGCTTGAGCATATAAAAACTAAAAAACGCTGAGCAATATAATTCCCGAAAGCATCAATGCCGCGAAATTTCCTGTTTTCATACCCCCTCCCCCCTTCGGGGTACTCCCCCTTAACAGGGGGAGAGCTTAATATGAGCGCCTCGCAATGACCCGGAGCCAAACCGTATCAACCACTTTTAACTTTTCACTTAAAACAGCTCCCCTCCTTTTTAAGGAGGGGTGGCCGCAGGCCGGGGTGGTTGAATCATCCAAATATTGCCCTATCTATCACCTCGGACTTGACGCGGGGTCTATAAATACGGCAAGACTGTGGATGCGACCTTGCGACATAGCGGGTTTTCAGCTTTGTAGATGCCGAATCAAGTCCGGCATGACAATCCACTGCGTCCGGCATAACAGTTTTTGCAGTTGGGTTGGGTGAGTTACTTCTTTCCCTTCTTTTCGTTCTTATCATTCTTGTATGTGTCCGCCAGTGGTCCGTCAGCGGTCCGTTTGTTGTCCGCTTTGCTGTCCGAGGCGTTGTTGATTTCGGCTGCTAAGGGTATTCACTATGCCAAATTCGGCAGTTTTGTGTTGTCCGTTCTGCTGTCCGTTTTCGAGGTATTTTCAAACTCCGTCGCTGCGCGACGCTGTTTTAGTGGATTCCTCGGCTGCGCCTTCGGAACGACACTCGTCCAACGCCGCATCAGCCACTTTTAACTTTTTACCTCTTACTTTTCACTTGAAAAAGTTCCCCGCCTTTTCCTAAGCACCACCAGCCCGCCAGGGCCGAGCAATACAACCGTGGCCGGTTCGGGGATGGCCATTATAGTGGCTGTTCTGGGATGGCCATAATGGTGGCGGTTTCATCATTCTCGGTAATTTTTATAGCCCAGCTTTCACTTTCACCAAACCACTTACCGGAAAGAGTCCCTGTGCCAACTACCTCATACTGCCCAACGCCGTCA
>Ga0207421_10002946_pt1 | contig 20723 bp, 15 predicted proteins | sample SodLakKL_010_SED_4_FD_187542 | JGI IMG/M metagenome (GOLD analysis project Ga0207421, IMG submission 187542) | Alkaline sediment microbial communities from Lake Tanatar, Kulunda Steppe, Russia - 8KL_010_SED (SPAdes) (version 2) | ecosystem: Environmental > Aquatic > Non-marine Saline and...
CGGCCGCCCTGTCATTATTATGTCCGCGGCCAGAGATTCCGGGCAGGACAAACAGGCTTTAAGAAATCACGCCGCGGGGTTCCTGGAAAAGCCGGTCAAAGTTGTAGGAGTAGGCGAAGAGGATATAAAAATTGACTTCAACCATCCCCTTGCCGGACAGGACCTGTTCTTCAGCATAAAAGTTATGGAGGTAGATGAGAAGTAATTTTTTCTCAAGGGAAATAAATATAGGGAACTCAGGCATATATGGATGCGGAACTGGTTAAGATAGATAGGGTAGGCGAATCTAAAATACCTTCCCCCTTAAGAGGCAGGGAATGGGTCAGTTTTGTTTCCGATAAAGACGATATTATATCCCACATCCGCCGGAGCGAGTTATCCCGGGAAGTGGAGTCGGAGAAGCTGGAGTTTTTTGAAGCTGCCGGCCCCAGGGAAGAGATATACTACAGCCCGGAAAAATTAAAATGCGGGATAGTATCCTGCGGCGGTCTCTGCCCGGGCATTAACGATATTATAAGAGAGCTTGTTGTTGCTCTATGGCAGGGGTACGGGGTAAGGGATATTCAGGGGTTCCGGCAGGGCTATCGGGGCCTGGCCAAAGCCGATCGGATAAAGCCTCTCTCCCTTGATCCGGCTGTCGTTGATTCCATACACAGGGACGGGGGTACAATACTTTCATCATCCAGGGGCCCTCAGGACGTAGCAGAGATGGTTGATACTCTCCAAAATAGGGGGATAGGGATTCTCTTTACCATAGGGGGCGACGGAACTATGAGAGGGGCCCATGATATCGCATCAGAGATAGAGAAAAGGAATTTAGACATATCGGTTGTAGCGATTCCCAAAACCATTGACAACGACATAGCCTACGTTAAAAGGTCCTTTGGTTTCGAGACGGCAGTACAGGCGTCTGCGGATATAATAGACAGCGCCCATACCGAGGCAAAAGGTTATTTCAACTGCATCGGGCTGGTAAAACTTATGGGAAGAAACTCCGGTTTCATATCCTCTGCCACCGCCCTTGCAAACAGAAACGTCAACTACTGTCTTATCCCGGAGATTCCCTTTAAACTTGAAGGCAATGGTGGTCTGTTAGAGGTGATGGAAAAACGCCTTGCCCAAAAAGAGCATGCGGTGATAGTGGTTGCCGAAGGGGCGGGCCAGGAGCTTATGAACCTCTATGAAGATGAGGCAGACAGGGACGCCTCGGGGAATATAAAACTAGAGGATATAGGTCTTTTTCTTAAGAGGAAAATAAACAAACACTTTAAAGAAAGGGAGATTCCTGTAAATATAAAGTATTTTGATCCCAGTTATATAATAAGAAGCATCCCCGCAAACGCCGCCGATTCAATGTACTGCGTTCACCTTGCCCAGAATACCGTTCATGCGGCGATATCAGGCAGGACCGATATGGTGGTAAGCCAGTGGAACTCCGAGTATGTTAACATCCCGCTTTCAATGGCCACCCGGGAGAGTAAAAAAGTAAACACAAGGGGAAGGCTCTGGCGTACGGTCATGGAAGCCACCCACCAGCCGGTCTCTATTTTTAAATGAGAGACCTTTAACTTAAATTGGCAAGAAGCCTGCAAACTTTTGTTTGCCGGCGGATGAATTGCAGGCAAGCATCTCCTGTATTTACTTTTAAAAATGTATAGGATAAAATATAAAGCACTTAAACAATATCAGCAAACAAAGTGCGCAAGACTTCTTGCTAAAAACATATTAAAAAGCTTTTAAAACAAACTGATAAAGAGACTAATAGGAGAAAAAATGTCAAAAGAAAAAGAAAAGAGAGAGAGATATTCGTGGTACCATAAAGGTGTAGAAGAAGTGGAGAGGCACTTTGAAACGGATTCGGGGCAGGGGCTCTCCGCTGAAGAAGCAGCCGAAAGAATAAATCAATACGGGCCCAACGAAATTGCCGGAAAGAAAAGAAAGAGTTCTTTCGCTCTTTTTATGGACAACTTTAAGCAGCCACTGATTTATATCCTGGTGATTGCTTCGGCTGTTTCTTTCCTTGTGGGTAAGAACCTGGATGCCGCGGTTATATTTGCGGTGGCTGTCCTTAACGCTTTTATAAGTTTTATACAAGAGTCAAAGGCGGAGAAGGCGATATCCGCCCTGGCTAAAACTATGGTCTCGCAGGCTATGGCTGTAAGGGACGGTAAAAAAGTGAAAATAGCGTCCGGACAGATTGTTCCCGGAGATCTTGTTGTTCTTTCGTCGGGAGATAAGATACCTGCGGATATGCGTCTTATTAAGGTAAAGAATCTGCAGGTAAATGAATCGGCTCTGACCGGAGAGTCTGTACCGGTCGAAAAGAGTACCGGCGAAGTGGATGAAAATGCGGTTGTGGGTGATCAGATATGCATGGGTTTTGCCGGAACCCTGGTTACAGCAGGAAGTGCAAGAGGCATAGTTACGGCTACAGGAATGGATACCGAAACAGGGCGTATATCACGCATGATGCAGGAGAGCGAAGGACTTCAGACTCCTTTAACCAGAAAGATTCATGAATTCAGTAAGTCTCTTTTGTACATAGTTATGGCTCTGGCTGCAATGACCTTTGCGCTGGCCCTCCTTAAGCGGATGCACTGGATTGAGGGTTTTCAGTCGGCTGTGGCCCTGGCGGTAAGCGCTATACCGGAAGGGCTTCCGGCCGTGGTTACGGTAACCCTGGCCATAGGTGTGGGCAGGATGGCTAAGAGGCATTCTATAATAAGAAAGCTTTCGGCAGTGGAGACGCTGGGAAGCACAACGGTCATCTGCTCGGATAAGACAGGTACGCTCACTCAGAATAAAATGACTGTTGAGCAAATTTATGCCCGAGAAAATGCTTCTGGAGTTAGCGGAGATTTTACAAAAGAGGGAAAAATAATACAGGACGGTGTGGAAAGTAAAGTTGAAGAAGGCAGCGGATTATATGAATGTCTTAAGGCCGGACTTTTATGCAATGATTCTCACCTGGAAGAAAAAGACGGGAAATATGAAACAGTGGGAGATCCGACCGAGGGAGCTCTGCTGATATCTTCGATGAATGCGGGGATTGAAAGAGATAAGGCTGAAGAAGAAAACCCGAGACTGGATACGATACCCTTCGAATCCAAAAAGCAGTATATGGCAACTCTGCACAGAAGTGTTTCTGAAGAATCCAGCTTGACGGTGTATATGAAAGGATCACTTGAAGCTGTTTTAGAAAGTTGTAAGGATTCGGTTGAAGAGAAAGAAGCAGCTAAGATTAAAGAAGAAGTTTCAAAGATGGCCTCCGGCGGTCTCAGGGTTCTTGCTTTCGCAAAGAAAAAGATAACTCCGGAAAAAGAAAGCATTAATGACGCCGACATTGAAAGCGGCATGAACTTTATCGGTCTTCAGGGGATGATAGATCCTCCCAGACCCGAAGCGGTAAATGCTGTTAAGATGGTCCGAAAAGCCGGAATAAAAGTGAAAATGATAACCGGTGATCATGAGAAGACCGCGCAGGTTATCGCTCAGAAAATGGGTATTGCCGATAGAAAAGAGAAGGTTTTCACCGGAAGACAGCTGTCGGGTATGACGCAGGAGGAACTGCGCATCGCCGCCGGAGAGAGTAATGTCTTTGCCCGGGTCGCTCCCGAACATAAACTGGGGCTTGTAAGGGCCCTTCAGTTTCATGGTGAGATTGTGGCCGTGACGGGCGATGGCGTTAATGATGCTCCGGCTCTGCAGCAGGCCGATATAGGGGTTGCAATGGGGATTATGGGAACAGAGGTGGCTAAAGAGGCGGCGGATATGGTTTTAACAGACGACAATTTTGCTTCGATCGAGGCTGCTGTGGAAGAAGGGCGGACTGTATACTCCAATATTCTTAAGACAATAGGGTTTATACTGCCGGTGAACGGGGGAGAGCTGCTTACAATACTGGCAGGTCTGGCATTTGCGGCTGTAATCCCTATTCTTCCCGTACAGATTCTATGGGTGAATATGATAAGCTCGGTTGCCTTAATGCTCTCTCTTTCTTTCGAGCCCGGGCAGAAGGGAATAATGAATAAGCCGCCGAGAGATTCCGGCGAGAAGTTGCTGAAGAAATCGCTTCTTGTTAGGGTGGCGGTTATATCATTATTTAATGTGGCAGCTACTTTCGGAATGTTCAAGTATATTTATCAGACTACCGGGGATGTGGTTCTTGCCAGAACCATTGCTGTCAATACCCTTGTTGCGGCTGAAACTTTCTACCTGCTGAGCATCAGCAGGTTTATCCCCTCTGTTTTCGAATACCTGCGTGAGAGAACTGTGAAAATAGCCTATGTTCCGGCATTAGGTATAATATGTCTTTTTGTTCTTCAGTATGTTTTTACGCAGTGGGCGCCTCTGAATAATTTATTTGGAACACAGCCGCTCTCTTTTAATCAAGCCATAAGCTGCATAGGGGCGGGGTTTCTTGTTTTGATCCCTGCTTTTATTTTAAAAAAATTCAACCCCATAGAATAAATAACAACCCGAGTTCCATAACAAAGTGCAACATTCTGGTATAATGAGAAGTGAAAGGAGACCGGAATGTTATGGGAAAGGAATACAAGCATATATAATGACCCCCATAAAGGTGAGACACTTTGAAAGTGGAGGGTTTTTGAAAAAAAAGGATTTCAAAATTGCGATATAAGGCTAAAAGAAATAAAGCCGGCATTGCTACCCCTTTGCAAAAAACCGTAAAACCGGGTATTCTTCTTACAGAAGCAACCTGAAGGAGGATCAGGACATGGTTAAAAAAGGAAGGAGTCTGGAAGAAAAGCTGGCAATAGTCCTTGAAGGTTTACAGGGCAGAAGTACTGTAACGGACATATGCCGCAGAAACGGCATCAGTCAGTCGCAGTATTACAAATGGCGCGACAAGTTTATTGAGGGAGGCAAAAACTCTCTTGATACTACAGGGAAAAACGGTGATGCGAGGCTTAAAGCAAAAATTAACGAGTTGGAACGGGCTCTGGGCAGAGCCACAATGAAGGTGGAAATCCTAAAAAAAAACGAGGAGATGCTGGGCCGGTAATTGAAACTGTAAATGAACTGCGGCAAAAGGGCTATCCTGTCAGTACGATATGCGAGGCGTTAGGGTTTTCCCGGAGCAGTTATTACCGTAAAAATGCTTCAAAAAATAATAAAAGAAGAAATACAGGCAAAAACAGGCAGGAAAAAAAGCTGATAAAATTGATGAAATAGATAAAGTTACAAAAGCCGTACTTTGGTTACCGGCGGATGTGGGCCTGGCTTAAATTCCGGGAAGGCCGGCCCATGAACAGGAAAAAAGTCTATCGGCTTATGAAAGAGAACGGATTGCTCTGTAACGTAAAAAGATACAAGGCAAAAAGAAAATCCGACCGCCGGAAACCCCGGCCTAATGAGAAGAATCAATGGTGGGGAATAGATATGACGAAATTCCTGGTGCGGAATGTAGGCTGGGTTTATCTGGTGGTTGTAATAGACTGGTATACAAAGAAAATTATCGGGTTTAACGTATCTACCGGCTGCAAAAGTAAAGAATGGAAAAAGGCTATGGAGATGGCGGTTAATACCGCCTGTCCGGAAGTCAGCCGTAAGTATAAGATAAACCTGATGTCTGACAACGGGTCACAGCCTACGAGTATTGCATTTATGCAGGAATGTGCCACATTAGGAATCAATCAGGCATTCACCTCATATGATAATCCGAAAGGAAATGCCGATACGGAACGGGTAATCGGAACGTTGAAAGAGGAATGCATCTGGCTAAACGAGTGGAAAACATTTAGCGAAGTAATTGAAGGTATATTTAAGGGAGTGAGAGATTATAACGCGGATCACCTTCATTCGGCGCTGGATTATCTGAGTCCGAATGAATTTGAAGAGAAGCTGGAAAGGAAGAATACTCTCAAAAATGTGGCTTAAATGTGTCTTGACTTTTGGGGAGCACTACAAAATTTAGAGTTTAATTAGATAGAAAAAAAGTATTTTATGAGTGGATTGCAACTACCAATTTCAATTGATGACTTATTGAGCGGCCGCTCCGTTGAATGGGAACGGCTGGAGTATAAGAAAGGATGGAATCCCAAGGATGCTCTTTATACAATCTGCGCTTTTGCCAATGATTGTCATAATCTCGGTGGCGGCTACATTATTATCGGAATTGAGGAAAAGAACGGAAGGCCAGTTCTTCCGCCAAGTGGTATTTCACCGGAAAGAATTGACAGAATTCAGAAAGAGATACTAAATCTGGGTAATTCTTCAATTCATCCTAATTATCATCCGGTAACAGCTCCCTGCCAGGTAGATGGCCGGGATATATTAGTTGTTTGGGTTCCGGGTGGTGAAACACGGCCTTACAAGGCGAGAATAAGTCTCGGTAAAGAAAAAACGGAAATGGCTTATTATATCCGAAAGCAGTCAAGCACCGTACGGGCCCGCGGATCTGACGAACGTGAACTTATCAGTCTTGCGGCAACTGTGCCATATGATGACCGTTACAATCAGAATGCTGCTCTATCAGACCTTTCAAAAGATTTAATAGAAAGGCATTTACGGGAAGTGGGAAGTGACCTTGCCGAAGAAGTAAGAAGACTTCCAGTTGAAAAACTTGCAAGACGGATGAGAATAGCCGGGGGGCCTAAAGAATCCTTGTTTCCTAAAAATGTCGGGTTGCTTTTTTTCAATGAAAACCGGAAGATTTCTTCCCTGCCACACAGATAGATGTTGTATGGTTTCCGGAGGGTCCGGGCGGCGATAAATTTGAAGAGAAAATATTTAAAGGGCCTTTATCGCAAACGACACGGGAAGCGCTGAATTTTATTGAACGTAATTATCTAATCGTTCATGTGAACTTTTTAAATTATCTGGCATTCGTGATTTCATTTTATCTGTCCATGAAGCACTATGAATTATCAATGCCCTAATGGTTTCTGGCCATGCTTCTGAATAGTTCGTCTGTATTTGTGCTGCCATCCTAGATGCCTGAGCTGCTGCCGCACTTGTCATCCCAAATTGCTCAAATTGCCTTTTATGGGGTTCTGAAGAGGTAGATAGCAATTGTAAATCGTCAATATCTAATAAAGAACCATTTGAAGCTCTCGCAACATTTCCCCCTTCAAATACAACTTCAGGTTTAATCGGCCACTTTTTACCCCAACTACATGAAGTGGTACTATAAGGAGACAAATCTCCTGTTTCTGCAACTGGCTCCCAATCCTTATAGTCTGGATGTTTTATTAAACTCTTTTCTGTATATGCCCCTACGGTCAATGCATTCCATGATTGACCCGGATCATGTATTTCATTAGTCAAATTATCCTTTGGATAATTCGCCCAATATTCGGACCCATAAACATTACCTGCACTTATAATAAATATTCTTCTTTTATCATCTTCAGCTCCTGAAGTAATATTATCAATCATGCCCGACCACGATGAAGGAAGCCCTCTATCTCGAAAATCCATAGCGGTAACAGCCATACATATAATTCTTTTTCTTTCTGGCTTGTTAATTTCAGCGATACTTACTCCCTGAGCTGTCATATACCCCCAAAATGGTGCCTCATTTGGTTTATCATCAGGTGGAAGAATCTTACTCGATTCCAAACAATGCCTGATGTTAATATTATTCGAAGAATTTAGAACTTCAACTAAATCTCCATATGTCGCGATGCCTGCCATGCAAGTACCATGCCCATGATCATCATTCATACCCCAGTCCTGTACCACCGACAACATATCGTCTTTATCTAAAACAGGTTGAATTAATAAATGTCCATTATTTACTCCATGATCTAATATACATACACAAACATTAGAATTTTTGTCATATTTAGTTCGTTCAAGAATTTTCTTAACCTCTTCTATTTGCTCTTCATTTCTCAGCTCAGTGTAATATGTAGCCAATTTTTTTGCACTTCTTAATTCTGCAATATCATCTGACTGTTCAATAATCTTATCTAGATCCTCTTTATTTGCCTTAATTAGTTCAACTGTTCGTTCCGGAAATTTTATTTTACCTTCAGCCTTCCTTATTTCATTCTCTGATAAAAATTGATTAAATTCACTTACAATATTTTCTTCTTCACTACTTAACCATACCTCTACCCACTCCTTTTTTTCTTTTGGCACCTTTTTAATATCATCACACCAAAAAGATTCTAGAATAGCTAATTTAATATCTTTTATGCTATCAATGAGGTGCATGTGTTTAGGCTTCTTTTTCTTTGGTGTAGTTTCTGTAGCATATTCATTAATTTTTTTCAGAAAATAACTTCTTTTTTCATTTGGTATAAAAACCGTAGCGATCGTTTGTTCTTTCTCGTCTTTTTTTACTTTTCTAACATTCAGAAGTCGTATACCTGAACCTAAATTTTCTAGGCTTTTAATTTTTATATCGAATCCAGGCTCACTAAAAAAATCAATGTATATTCCTGTCCGGCTAGAATGAGATACTGCTCTGGCTTCTTCCGCAGTTTTCCAAGCATCTTCTAATTGTTTTTTTAATTTTTGACTATGTCTTTTTCTATCTGATGGGACAGGATAATTTGTAGCTCCGCGTCCTGATCTTGGAGTAAATCCTTGACTATATGTTGGGCCGGATAAAAATATATGGCGATATTTACTTTCTGCCATAATTTTTTATCCTTTTCTCGAATTATAAGAATCTTTTCTTTCTACTAGCATTTGATGCAATAATTTTGCATTAACCTTTTTTTTGTCAGCTAATATTGCTTGTTTTATTGCATCTCTGCAAGCTTGATCTATTTCCGCATGGCTTAATTTATCGCTTATGGAAAGAACATTTTTCCATTGAAACCGAGAAGCAATAAATGAAGCTAAAACATTTTGGATTAATAATTTTCGCTCTTCTTTTTGTGGATGTTTAAAATGTAAGACATCATCATATCTACGAAACAACGCTTTATCTAAGAGGTTGGGACTATTTGTAGCTGCAATAATTAAACTATCTGAAGTATCCTGCTCAATAAATTGTAAATATGCATTTAGCACCCGACGCATTTCCCCCACATCATTATCTAATGAACGCTCTCCACCAATTGCATCAAACTCATCAAAAAGATATATTCCTTTTTCCTGCTGAATAAGTTCAAATATTTGCCTTAACTTTGCACTGGTTTCCCCCATGAATTTTGTTACCAATTTATCTACTTGAATTGTATATAGTTTTAGTTTAATTTCTTTAGCCAAGACTCTTGCAGTCATTGTTTTGCCTGTCCCTGGAGGACCAGTTAATAAAATCTTTCTTCGATGTATTAATCCATGCATTTTCAATTTGTCTTGTTGTCTATATTCACGGATTATTCTTTTTATTCTTAAAAGTAACTGTTGAGGTAATACTAATTCCGATAAAGATACTTTTGGCATTTCAACCCGGACCAAACCATGCATATCTTTTGGAAATCTAAGCACAACAGCCGATCCTTTTTGCTGCCTTGCTTTATCAACTATTTTTCGAATATCATGTGCAACAGCTCCATGACCTTGATGTGCTTCATGTGCAGCTACTTGGAGTGCTATAGTAAAAAAGCGTTCTGGATCCTCACTAAAGTGAGAACGTATTAATGATTTTAATTGCTCAGCAGTTGCTATATTTCAATTATATATAATAAAAGTTTGATTGCAAAACATTTCTCTTACTTTACTTTTCCGAATTGCTACCATTGCTTTTTTTATTAATTCTTCAGAAAAATATAATTTTGTTTTTTTCCAGATTTGGCATAGAAATTATTAACAGCAGGCTACCGCCTGCTTTTTCAAAAAAACATAATATTCACAATAAAAATTCCCTGCATCTGTCTCACACCCGCCTGAGACAAATGAGAATTTTTTGGGAAAAACAAGGTCGCCGAAGCCTGCAACGTGGCAAAGGCGGTCGAGGGTTGGAATATTCGGGTTTGCCTGTCCGAATCCGCAATGTGGATGAGGGCAGGGGTAGGATTATTTGGGTTGGAGCAGTGTGAGGCCGTAATATGGCTGAACGGCTGCGGGTTGGCTTTTTCCGGGTAGGGTTTCGGGTGGGGAAATAATCGCGGAGTGAGGGCCAAAGGCCCGAGCGCAGCGAGTAGTTAGTTATTTATTTTATTTCTTAGGGTGATAACGTTTTGAAAAAACGAAACGTTTCATCTTTACGGTGAGCTACGTCTTTTTCCCGGTGAAAAACATAGCTTTTCACTAAAAAAGACACTCGGATTTGAAACGATAGAATTTATTGTTAAGAAATAGCCCCCTTCGGGGATTCCTGATTACAGTCAGAGGAGGAAAAAATTATGTACAAAAAAGGAAGTTCCGGTCATAAACAGGCTAAGACCTGGTTAAGCAAAGAAGAATATAATGAGCTGATCTCCGATCCTTACCTTCCCAGGCAAACTGACCTAATGATTCAGTTACTTTATTCTTGCGCTTTCCGGGTAAGTGAAATGATAAATGTCAGGGTTAATGATGTTAATTTTGAAAATGCAACGATTTGTATAAGGGAATCCAAGACATCAGATACTCCGGCTTTAGTTCCGGTTCCGCCCCCGATTCTTAAAATGACTCAGCAATGGATCACTGATAATAAACTCTCTCCAACTAAGCATCTTTTCTATACTACGCATTCAAAAAAGATTTCCCGTACTACAATTCATAATCAAATAAAAAAAGAAGCAGATAGAATTGGAATTAAAACAGTGATTACTACTCACACATTCCGCAGATCCAGAGCTACTCACTTATTAGACGCGGGCCTTCCCATAGAAAAAGTCAGCCAACTACTCCGGCATAAACACATGTCAAGTACACTTGTATATTTACAGCTTTCTATAAAAGGCCTTCAGAAAGCTATTAGTGAAATTGATAAAAATGAACTTGATTTTTAACTCTGCTCATCAAATAAAATGGTAGTGTCTCTATTTACGAGTAATATAGTTTCCTTAAAGTCATTTTATTTCTATAGCTTTTATCGGCTATTTAAATAGTAAGCGCCCAATTTATATATTCCCGTAAAAATGCCTGTTATTAATAAGGTAATAATGGCCCCCAAACACATATCCTTTAATTTTTCCTTCTTATTTTTTTTATCTTTTAATTCGAACAACCTTAATTCCATTGCTTTATACGGAGGCCAGTCTTTGTCCCTTACATATATAGCTAAAGTCCTTTCTAAGTCTTCAATAGTAAATTGTTCAATAAATTCTTTATTACCGTTCTGAACATATTTACCAAATTTAGAATATATTGCTCTTGGACTATCTTTTGTCATAAATCCTTCATATACCTGTTATCTGTTCGAGTAATATTGCTTTCTGCATGTTCTATTAACTATTAAGTCCAGCTCTGTTACTAAAACAGTTCACTCTTATCTATTTCTTTACCGTTTACTATAGTCCTTTTTTCTAATATCTCTCTTTCCCCGTCTCCTGTAAACTTAATATGTAGCATTTGCAGCACAGAAGAATTTCTACTTACGATCTCTATCCGATAATAAACTTCTCCTGCTTCAGCTATTGATTTAGCATAAAAATCTTGTTTAATTTCACCTGGCCTCATATTACCAACATCAATTTTTGTTTCAAACTCATTTGTATAGATGGGCTTATCATAATTATTTGATTTTTTTTCTGCTACTAGTTCTTTAAATTTCATCAAATCAATTATAACAACACTGACATCATAAAGAGGATATTTTCCCTTATTAACTAACCATAAATCCATTCGTTTTGGAGTGGCGACATTAAAAGCTGGACTAGTAAACGGAAATGAGTCTCCACCAGTTAAGATATTTAAGTTGTAACTGCTTAATTTGGCAATTTCTTTATTTAAGTCTGCATTATCTTTAGACATATTGGCTATTTCGGTATTCAAAGATTTAATTTCTAACATAGCATCCGCAAATTTATTACTCATACGTGACTGTTGAACACTAGACCAGACAACACTTACTAAAACTAAAATTCCACCGATTAGAATGGATTTTGTAATGATTAGGGAATTCGTCTTTCGCTCTTTTAAATATGTTGAGATAAGAACCACCAATGTTCCAACAATAAACATCATGGAAGGAGGGCTGCTTATTATATGCACCCATATAAATTTTCCAATGATTACAATTAGTTTCATTATATATTCCTATTCAAAGTGACAAAAAGAAAATTATTTCCTATAGTTTTTCTTCCTTACAACTATATTCTTGGTTTAACATTTTTTTTAAATATTTTTAACTTGCCTTCTATTATTATGCACAACATTATTTAGGCTAAACTTGAAAATTCCGTTTTTTATATTTCCCCAGCCACCCGGTAAATTCCGGGCGCATAGTTTACACTTTCCTTTTAATCACTAATCTCACTACATAAAAAACCCGCTATCTATTGTCTTTGGGAATCTTTATTGTGAATTCTTGAAGTTTCAGAGCCTTCAAAATTTTTATCAAAGAAATAAGCTTTATATTATAACCTCGTTCTGTACGTGATATGTCAGCCTGTGTCATTCCCGTCATATTTGCCAAATCTTTCTGTGTAAAACCGGATTTATTTCTGGCAGCTCTGATTCGGCTGCCAATTTCTGCCAGGGTCTTACTCGGCCTTGGTTTCAGAGCTTTTTTTGCACTCTCTTCATATATGGTTTCCCACCAGGCCAAAAAATCCGCAGCCCGTGCGGTTCTTTTCCAGTATTTCCTTATTTTAGGCCAGGTATGAATAAAGGTTTCTTTATTCACATACTCAAAAACCTCTTTGACATTATCGCAGCGGGACAATAATGTCGTCATTACCGGTATATATTTCGGATGGTCCGGATTTCTTAAAATATCCGGTATTTTATTTAATGTTTCTTGCTTAAAATCCCAGAAATATTTTTTAACGCTCATTGTATTTGCCCTCTTATAAACTCTTTTATTTCATCGTCTAAATGCTTGATTATTCTGGATGAATCAAATTTATTGTCATATATATCCAAGTCCAATATATTGATTTTTAAATCCTGCCTGGAATATGACCTGTACCATGTTACCATTCCCCTTTGCTGCTGCCCGGGCATTTTTTTTAAAAATTTATGCAGAGGACTAATATTTAAAGATAAACAATACAGATCATATACATCTTTTTCGGCATTTCTCCCGGTGGGTATTTGCCTGCCAATTTCGTTATTTAACGAAAATGTGCCGGCTACAGCCATTATTTTCTGGTAATATATATGCTCTATATCATATACGGGAATATTATTTATTTTTTTAATTAAAGGCTCACTGAAAAACACATCTTCAATAAAATCCAGCTTTAAAAATACCCCGGGCTTAATCTCCGCAAAATAAAACATAACCCTGGCCCTGTTTTCTGTCTTAAACTGGTTGTCAAATTCAATTTTCAATTTTGTTTTTCTTTCAAAATTATTCACCAGTTTTTCAATGTCACCACGATCATATTTAACACTGAAAAAATCTAAATCGGCTGAAAATCTATGGTTTAAATAGAATAATTCTAATGCCGTTCCTCCCGCCAGAGCAAAATTACAATTTTCACGTGAAAATTCCTCAAGTATTAAGTTTTGATATTTTCTTATATCTTTTTTCATAAGAACCCCATATGTGCTTAAACACATAAGCATTATGTGCCTAAACACATGGTAATATAATTTCTTTTTTTTGTCAACCTGTTTCATAAAAGGGAATTTATATAAATAAAATGCACCATATAAATTTATTGTTATGAAAGATGTTTAAATCATGGAGTTTATGTTAGTTCGTATCTTTCTAGGACAGTCGTTCAGCTGGACGAAAATTCCTGTTATCAATTTAAGGTTGCAATTGAAAATGAGGTTTTCCGTGATCATAGAGAGATACGTAATGTGTAATAGTCTTGTTTATAATTAGATTGACTATGCGATCGACTTTTTTACAAAGGGTCTCAATAAAATTGTAATTTTTGCATTTCTACTTAAATATACTAAAATAAAACTGATGAGATGTTTATAAAAGAGAACCAAAATATATGCAAAGAAAGGCTTTACTAAGTATGATATAATGTTCATATATCATTACATCCAAAAAAATCAACCATGAGAATTACCTACAAAGATATTTTAAAAAAGATAAAAAAATTCAGAGATGAACGAGACTGGATGCAGTTTCATGATCCCAAGAATATGGCCATCTCAGTAATACTTGAAGCTTCTGAACTTCTGGAACATTTTCAATGGAAGAGTAAGGAAGAGATAGAAAAGTATATTAAGGAAAATCATGAAAAAGTGGAAGATGAAATAGCGGATGTAGCAATCTATTTATTTGAAATGGCAGATAATATGGAAATAGATTTACTGGAAGCTATGGAAAAAAAGTTAGCAAAAAATGAGAATAAATATCCTGTCAATAAAACGAAAGGTAAGCACACCAAATACGATAAATTTTAAAATATGATAATCTACAAAAATGATCTCTTAGGATTCCAAAATGATGTTGATTCAAATATGATCGCGGATTTAGTGGAAAGTTCCTTTTTGAGTAAAATCGGTCGAAGAATTGCACTCAACGAGAAACGGGCAATTACCAATTCAATGCAGTTTATGGAATCAATTGTGCGTAAAGCCGACCTTTCCGAGACCTGCGGTGTCCAGCTCGAATACATGATCCCGACAACCTCCAAGCGGATTGATTTTATGATAGCCGGCAAAGATGGCCAGGGAAATAAAAATTTTGTCATAGTTGAGTTGAAACAGTGGGATAAAAAAATAGAAGCCACCCGAAAAGATGGAATTGTCAAAACACCCTATCATTATGAAGATCCTCACCCGTCATATCAAGCCTATGCGTATAAATCTTTTCTAATGGATTTTCATGAGGATATTTATAATGGGAGATTAAAACCTTTTTCGTGCGCTTATCTGCATAATTACAGGAGAAATCATCCGGAACCGTTAGAATATGTAACTTATGAAAAATTGGTAAAAGATACTCCGATTTATTTTAAGGACGATTATGAGAAACTTCAAAAATTTCTTAATAAGCACGTAAGGTATGGAAGCGGTGAAGAGATACTCTATGAAATAGAAAAAGGAAAAATTCGGCCAAGTAAAAAATTAATTGATTATGTTACCGGTATGTTTGAGGGAAACAGCGAGTTCACACTGCTGGATAAGCAAAAACTTGCCTATGAAACGGCTCTAGACATAGCTAAAAATTCGAAACAGGCGACAGCGGTAATAATAAAAGGGGGGCCGGGAACCGGTAAATCTGTAATATCGGTTAATTTATTGGGAGCTCTTTTAAAGGAAAAACTTAATCCCCTATTCGTTGCTCCTAACGCGGCTTTTAGGGAAGTTATAATCGATAAACTTGCGCAAAATCATAGTAAGACTAGATTGCGTAATATATTCAGCGGCTCAAGTAGTTTTACTGATATGGAAAAGAATGCGTATGATGTAATAATTGTTGATGAAGCGCACCGCTTAAAAAATCAGAAAGCTTTTATGTATCAGGGGGAAAACCAGGTGAAAGATATTCTAAATGCTGGCCGCACTGCTATATTCTTTATAGACGACGATCAGGTTATTCGTCCCGAAGATATCGGTTCTGTAGCGGAACTTAAAAAACGGGCAAAAGAATATGGTATGAATGTGCGGGAGATGGAACTGTCCGTACAGTTTCGCTGTTCCGGAGCTGAGGGCTATGTCAACTGGTTAAATAACACTCTGCACATAAAAGATACGGCAAATTATGACGGCTGGGAATCCGAAGACTTTGAATTTAAAATTTTTGAAGACCCCAATAAACTCAGAGAAGCAATACTTGAAAAAGACCGGCAGAATTTCAATTCCCGTATTTTAGCAGGGTATGCCTGGAGCTGGACCAGTCATAAAAAAGGAAATCCTGATGCGGATGTAGATGATATTGTGATACTTGAACATGATTTTTCCATGCCCTGGAATTCTAGGAAGGTCGGCTCGACCTGGGCTATTGATGAAGAAGGAGTGCATCAGGCGGGGTGTATACATACTTCGCAGGGGCTGGAGTTTGATTATGTTGGTGTAATTGTGGGAAATGATTTGTGTTTTGATCCTGATAAGATGGAATTTTATGCTGACTGGAAGTCATACAAAGACAGTGCAGGAAAGTCGGGTTTAAAAGAAAAGCCCGAAGAGTTAAAAGCTCTGATTAAAAATATATATAAAGTTTTGATGAGCCGGGCGCATATGGGCTGCTATGTTTATTTTGTTGATAAGGAGGCAGAAAAATATTTTAAAACCCGGTTAAATATAGAAACTGAAACTGCAGAAACAATAGATCTTTTTGATAATCCAAATGGTCGAGCATACATAGATATGCTGCCATTTTATACATTGGAAGCGGCTTGTGGAGCATTTGGAGAGAGTGTTTCTGCAGAGCCCTCAGGATGGATAAAAATTCATACAGGAAAAACTCTTTCAAGGGATATGTTTGTTACCCGAGTTAAAGGCAATTCTATGGAGCCATTAATTTATGATGGAGATTACTGTATGTTTAGAAAATATGGAGGGGGCTCCAGATCTGGCAAAATCGTTTTAGTACAATCAAGTGATATTGAGGATCCGGAAACAGGAGGCCAGTACACAGTTAAGAAATATACAAGCGAAAAAGAAATTCCGAACGACGAGACTTGGCGTCATACACGAATTTTACTTAAACCTCTTAATCCTGAATTTGAACCGATTGTGTTTGATAAAAGAGAAATAGAAGATTTTAAGATAATAGCAGAGTTTATTGCAAAAATTTAAAAGACCAACAAGAGGCTATCATGAAAATATTTATTGGTAAAATATCGAGAAAGCATAAGATAAATCAAATAAAAGAAGGTTTTTACGAAGCCCCTAAAGAAAGCACATGGTTTAATGGGATTGATATTGGTGATTATGCATTTGTTATAGGCGCCGGTAAAATTCAATTATGGAAAGCTGAAAAATGGAATAAAGTTCGAGGTTTAGATCGCTTAGAATTTAAGAAAATATTTTCTAAATTACCATTAAATACAAAAAAATTGACCGCATTTAAATATTTTAAACTAAACATCAATACCATTGTTTTTCCAGTAAGATCAACAGGTAAAAGTAAAAAGGCTTTTTTCCCAATTGATATAATTTCTGATTTTAATGAAGAAGTATTATTGGATAGAAGCATTTATGAAAAAGAAGAGAATTTTAGAAATATAAAAATACTAAACGACAAATCTGAAATAAAAGAAAATTCTATTCATATACAAATTTATAAAGAAAACGATGAGTATAAAATTTACGATGCTAATTTCATTAGTGATTCAATAATTTCGAGTTGGCAAGATAATACTAAATTTTTAGGAAAAGGAAGCAAAAACAAAGATAAAACTATAAAGAAAATAATAAAAAATACCGGGAAAGAATTAACTAGTAAGAAACTTTCAATTCTACAATTATATGATTTATTCGCATGCGATTACAAAGCAAGAAAGGAAGAAAAAATAAATTATTGGGTATTTCAAGCAAATCCAAAAATGTGGAATGCTTTTGATGCTTTAAGGGATAATAAAGTTAGTGTTTGGCAGGTAAATCAGCATAAAAATGATATTAAGAAAGGCGACAAAGCAATTATTTATGTTGGTGATGAAAACAGAGGAATATACGGTACGCTTGATATTATATCAAATGTAAATACATATGAGGTGCCGGCTAAAGAAAAGATATATGACTCTCCAACATTTGATAGTACACCAAGAGATAGAGTAAAAGTGGATTTAATTAATAATTGGGTAGAAAATCCAATATTAATAGATGAAATTGAAAAAAACCCCAAATTAGAAAATTTGACAGTTGGAATCGCAGGGACAAATTTTTCAATGAGTAAAGATGAATATAAAGAAATTCTAAAATTAAGGGAGGAAGACATGGAATTCTATAAAACACTAATTAAATTTTTAAGGCAGGCAAAAGAGGGGGATTTAGGAACTAAAGATTATCCAAGCGAATATAGAGATACTAGGCTTAAAATAAGTTTTGGTATGGGACATCCATCGCGTGTTCCTTGGATCGCATTTTTATTGGGAGATCAAAGAGTACAAAAAGGTATATATCCAGTATACTTGTATTACAAAAAGTATGATTTATTGATTCTTGCATATGGAGTTAGTGAAACAAATGATCCTGTCGCTTCATGGCATCTAGATGAACAGGTTCCAACAATAGAAGATTATTTTGTTGAAAAAATTGGAGAAAAACCAGCAAGATATGGAAATAGCTTTGTATATAAAAGCTACAAAACAAATGATATTGATAAATTAAATCAAAGAGAAACTGAAGAGGACCTAAAAGAGCTAATTGATATATATAAAGAACAACTCGATCAAGTTGTAGAATCTGAACCAGACGAACCATCAGAAAGTAATTCTTTTGTAGAGTTTCTAAAAGATGCAGAATTATTATACTCAAAAGATATTGTAAAAAGGTTTATTTTATCTTTAAAAACTAAACCTTTTGTTATACTCACAGGTAACTCCGGAACAGGAAAAACAAAATTAGCACAGAAATATTGCCAGTGGCTTGATTCTAAAAGAAAGAAAAGAGGCAAAGGCCAGAAAATCACTCTTCCTATAAATAAATCTGCATTAAACCACCATGGTTGGACTTTACCAAAAGAAATCAGTGGAAAAGAAAACAATCCGGTTAAAGTAAAAATTGGTAATGAAACTATTGATGCTCATATCCGTAATTCAAAACAGTTGTTCTATGGAAAAGAAGACGAAAAGTTATTAAAAAAATACAAGGGGAGTGAAAATATTGAAATCGAAATAATTTTCGATGAAAATGGTGCTCAATATGAATTAGTTCCAGTCGGGGCTAATTGGACAGACAAAAGACACTTATTAGGTTTTCATAATGTCATAACAAACAAATATCAGCCAACAAAAGTTTTGGAATTATTACTGAGAGCAAATTTAAGCTATGAAATGGGGGAGAATGAGTCCTATTTTATTATATTAGATGAAATGAATTTATCTCATGTTGAAAGATATTTTTCTGATTTTCTATCTGCTATGGAGTCGGATGAATTTATATATCTCCATGATTGTGATGAGATAGTAGAGAAACAGAATATTCCAAAAACCACAAAAGTCCCTCCCAATTTATATGTTATTGGAACAGTTAATGTAGATGAAACTACATATATGTTTAGTCCAAAGGTTCTCGATCGAGCGAATGTTATTGAATTTAATACTTTTAGTGCAAATAAATATCTGTCAGAGGATGCATTCAACTATGGAGCAATAAAGGATATTCCTTTAAAGAAAGAAAAAAAACTTAGTCTCAAAGAAATATTGGAGGCTATGAATCAAATAAGTATTGAAGATAAACGCACAACTTCTTTTACTAAAAAGATTAAAAAAGAACTTGAAAGTTTTCAAAATATATTAAGTATGGTTGGTTTTGATTTTGGGTTTCGTGTAATTGATGAAGTAGTATGGTTTATGTATTTGTCTTGGGAGTCAGAAGGAAGTCCAAATCAGTGGGGTAATTGGCATGAATATTTTGACTTCCAAATATTACAAAAATTGTTGCCAAAAGTTCATGGGTCGATAAAAGAGTTAGGAGATATTCTTAAAATTCTTTATTGTTATTGTTTTTCCGGTAAAGAAAATGATCAAATATCTATACTACAAAAAGGACAATATATTTCTGATTTTTGGGAGCAAGTCCCCGAAAAAGCACGATACAGTAAAACAGCGATGAAATTAAAAGAGATGCAGAGAATTTTAGAAAGTCAACGGTATGTGTCTTATACAAAATAATATATGACATTTTTTCAAGAAGCTATATTCAAATTAAATAATCCCCAGGGTAAAAAGCTAGGGGTATTAAAAATTAGAGCAGAGAACAAATCTGCAGAAGAATTTCCTGATATAAAAACAGAACACCTTTCATGCCAAAATATACCCACGGTAGAACAACCAACAAATAAACATTTAATTGAGTATTGTAACGTAAATCCTTCTAGTAATATAAATCGGATGATGTTTTTAGAAGAAACTGAATATGACATATCTTTCAAGGCAGAAAAAAAAGAATGGGAAATTCAAAGTTTTCTACCAGAAATAGGGAGTCTATTTTTTAAGCAAAATTTATTTAACGAAAGTAAAAATAGCAGGGTAGGAACACTTAATTTTAAAAGTTATGTGGGAAAGACATGGATATCTATAATAGTTAATGGCCAAAGTTCAATAAGAATTCCGATAGAAATAAGATCTAAGAAAATTGGTTATAGTGATGAATATATTAAAATGATGTCAGATTTGTCAGAGGAGTGCAGTTCTTTAATATTTGACATGTCATCTTCTGTGCATCAGCTATTTGAATTTGGTGAAACAGAGAGAATAACTTACTATGAAGATTATTTATTCTTAGAGTATATTTTCAATGAAAACAATTTGCCATCTGCGTATAACTTGATTAGAAAACAACCCAAAACAAAATTGGAAGAAGTAAAAGAACTATTACCAGTGGGAAATGTTAGCTTTCTCAACCAGGATGATTTAATAAATTTGGCTAGCAATAAAGATATGGTTAGATTCAAAGAGAAAATAGATGTTTTACCAGATAATATGGACTGTATTCCTTGTGAAGTCTGTCAAACCAATTATCAGGAAACGGTTGATATCCCGGAAAATAGATTTATTAAATTTTATTTGGAGCAAATTTATTCTTTTATAATAAAGCTTAAAAAGTCAGATGTCAATATTGGGTATATTAAT
>Ga0207421_10002948_pt1:0-2500 | contig 20722 bp, 12 predicted proteins | sample SodLakKL_010_SED_4_FD_187542 | JGI IMG/M metagenome (GOLD analysis project Ga0207421, IMG submission 187542) | Alkaline sediment microbial communities from Lake Tanatar, Kulunda Steppe, Russia - 8KL_010_SED (SPAdes) (version 2) | ecosystem: Environmental > Aquatic > Non-marine Saline and...
ACCAGCGCCTATCCGCTGCAACTCGCACACCGCCACCCGAGCGCCCGGCCCCAACCACCGCAGCCCGCGAGAACCAGCGCCTATCCGCTGCAACTCGCAGGCTGCCGGCGTCAGCCGCGGCGATGCTCGAGGCCCTCGAGACGCTCGGCGACGTCGAGGAAGCCGGGATCGACGGCAGCGATGAGCTCCAGCTGCCGCTGCACATCGTCGTCGTCGCGGGCACGCTCGGCCAGATCCGCGGCGAGGTAGCGCACGCGCAGATCGTGCTCGGCGTCACCAGAGCGGGGTCGCTCGAGGAAGCGCCGCAGGACGGCCCGGCCGGCGCCCACGTCACCTTCCTCGGCCAGGGCGGCAGCCCACACGATGGCCGCCTCGGCGCGCCGGTCCTCGGGTGCCTGGGCGTCTCCGACGAGCGGCTCCGCCGCGGTGGCGACCTGCTCGAGACCGCGCCCGAGCGCACGGAGGCAGTCGGCGATCACGTGGTTCTGATCGTGCCGGTCGGTCAGACGCCGGTAGGCCTGCAGCTCCGACAGCGCATCCGCCCACCGCTGGTCGTGGTACAGCGCGATGCCGTAGGCCTCACGGATGAAGGCGAGCCGTGGCGCCTGATGCCGCGCCCATGCCAGCACCTCCACCGCCACGTCGGGCCGCTCCTCCTCGATCGCCTGCGCACCGATGCTCACACACAGCGCGACGTCGCGGGACCGCGCCCCCTTGCCGAGGGCACGCTCGATGTCGCGGACCACCCCCTTGGGCAGCTGCGCCTCCTCGTCCTCCGGCAGGGGCGGCCGAGGGGGTCCTGCCTGCGGCGAGTCCTTCGCTGGACGTGGCGGTGCTCCCTCGGTCCGCTGGGCACGGTCGCGGCCGACCGGCTGCCCACCGTGACCGCCCACCGACAGGCGTTCGGCACCCGGCGAACGCGGTCTCTGGCCCTCGGTGGAGCGACGTGGCTTCCCGCTACCGCGGCGAGGTGGCTGCGCCATGGATCTGTCCCCTGTGCTGCTGCGAGCGAACGTGCCGTGAACGCGGTCGAGGCCGCCCCCGAAGGGACGGCCTCGACCGAAGAAGGTTCCCGCGGCGACCTACTCTCCCACCAGGTTGCCCCGGCAGTACCATCGGCGCTGGAGGGCTTAACTTCCGGGTTCGGAATGTGACCGGGTGTGTCCCCTCCGCTAAGGCCACGGGAGATCGTGAAACCTTGAAGGTCTTGTGTAGGTCGAGGGCTTGTTGCGCCACTCCACCGTTGTCTGTGGTCCCAAGAGACCGTCGCAGATCTGCGACGACCCTCGGAACTCCATAGCGAGCGCGAGCGCGAGTACGGCAAGTCCTCGGGCTATTAGTACCGGTCAGCTCCACGTGTTGCCACGCTTCCACCTCCGGCCTATCGACCCAGTCGTCTGGCTGGGGCCCTTACTCCCTCGAAGGGATGGGTGATCTCATCTCTAGGTGGGCTTCGCGCTTAGATGCCTTCAGCGCTTATCCCGTCCGTACGTAGCAAACCGGCCGTGCCCTTGGCAGGACAACCGGCACACTAGAGGTACGTCCACCCCGGTCCTCTCGTACTGGGGGCAGCTCCTATCAAATCACCGACGCGCGCAGCGGATAGGGACCGAACTGTCTCACGACGTTCTGAACCCAGCTCGCGTACCGCTTTAACGGGCGAACAGCCCGACCCTTGGGACCTGCTCCAGCCCCAGGATGCGATGAGCCGACATCGAGGTGCCAAACCTTCCCGTCGATATGGACTCTTGGGGAAGATCAGCCTGTTATCCCCGGGGTACCTTTTATCCGTTGAGCGACGGCGCTTCCACGTGCCACCGTCGGATCACTAAGCCCGACTTTCGTCCCTGCTCGAGATGTCTCTCTCGCAGTCAAGCTCCCTTGTGCCTTTACACTCAGCGACCGATTGCCGACCGGTCTGAGGGAACCTTTGGGCGCCTCCGTTACTCTTTAGGAGGCAACCGCCCCAGTTAAACTGCCCGCCAGGCACTGTCCTAGATCCGGATAACGGATCGTAGTTAGGGGCTCAGCACGTCAAGGGTGGTATTCCAAGGACGACTCCACGAACACTAGCGTGTCCGCTTCACAGTCTCCCACCTATCCTGCACGTGACGTACCAAACACCAATACCAAGCTACAGTGAAGGTCCCGGGGTCTTTCCGTCCTGCTGCGCGTAGCGAGCATCTTTACTCGCAATGCAATTTCGCCGAGCCTCTGGTTGAGACAGCGCCCAAGTCGTTACGCCATTCGTGCAGGTCGGAACTTACCCGACAAGGAATTTCGCTACCTTAGGACCGTTATAGTTACGGCCGCCGTTTACTGGCGCTTGGCTTCGGAGCTTCGCTAGAAGCTAACCCCTCCGCTTGACGTTCCAGCACCGGGCAGGCGTCAGAGCGTATACATCCACTTGCGTGTTAGCACGCTCCTGTGTTTTTGGTAAACAGTCGCTTGGGCCTGGTCACTGCGACCGCGATCAGCTCAGGACGCGAAGTCCATCACC
>Ga0207421_10002948_pt1:7500-20722 | contig 20722 bp, 12 predicted proteins | sample SodLakKL_010_SED_4_FD_187542 | JGI IMG/M metagenome (GOLD analysis project Ga0207421, IMG submission 187542) | Alkaline sediment microbial communities from Lake Tanatar, Kulunda Steppe, Russia - 8KL_010_SED (SPAdes) (version 2) | ecosystem: Environmental > Aquatic > Non-marine Saline...
GGCCGCCACCGTCGACCCGGTCATGCGCCCCGGAGCCCGGCGAGCCAGTCCTGGAACCGTGCCAGCTCCCAGGTGTTGGCGACGCGGTCGCGGGGCAACCGGGCCCGCCGCGCCTGCGCGGCCCCGAACCGGGCACGGTCGAGATCAGCGACACCGTGGGCATCGGTGGAGATCACGAAGGTGCACCCCCGCCGCTCCCCCTCGCGGATCACCTCGACCGGGGCGTCCAGCCGTGGCAGTGCCGCGTTGATCTCGATCGCGGTGCCGGCCTCGGCAGCCGCGTCCAGGACCCGTCCCACGTCCAGCTCGATACCGGGTCGGGAGCCGATCATCCGGCCGGTGAGGTGGCCGATCGCCGTCACGCTGGGGTGGCGGATCGCGGCGATGACGCGCTCGGTCTGCTCCTCGACGCTGCGGGAGAAGTAGCTGTGGACCGAGGCCACGAGCCAGTCGAACCCGGCGAGGAACTCGTCGTCGTAGTCCAGGCTGCCGTCCAGTCCGATGTTCAGCTCCGCCCCGTGCAGCAGGGCGATGTCGCCCCGCTCCTGCTCGAGCTCGCGCAGGGCGGAGCGCTGTTCGAGCATCCCCTCACGGGAGACGCCGTTGATACGTAGGTCCTCGGCGTGGTCGGTGATGGCGAGGTACTCCAGCCCACGCTCCGCCGCCGCGGCGACGAGCTCCTCGAGGGGATCGCGGCCGTCACCGGACAGGTCGGTGTGGTCGTGGAGGTCACCACGCAGGTCGGCGACCTCGACCAGGTCGGGCAGCGCCCCGTCGGCGGAGAGCTCCACCTCGCCGTCGTCCTCCCTGGCCTCCGGTGGGACGTAGTCCATCTCCAGGGCGGCGTAGATGTCCTGCTCCGTGGCGGCAGCGACCACCTCGGCGTCCCTGTCGTCGTGGACCCCGGGTCCGGGGTGGGCGTCGTCGCGGTGGACGGCCAGGGCGTACTCGTTGAGGGTCCAGCCGCGGTCGATCGCGCGCTGGCGGAGCCGGATGTTGTGGGCCTTGGAGCCGGTGAAGTACACGAGCGCCGCCCCGAAGCTGGCAGGCGGGACGAGACGCAGGTCGACCTGCACGCCGTCGCGGGTCACCACCGAGGTCTTGGTGTCACCCGAGCCGATCGTGCGCGCGATGTCGTTCATCGCCAGGAAGGCCTCGCGAACCGGGCCGGGGTCGTCGGTGGCAACCAGCACGTCGACGTCGCCGATGTCCTCGCGGAACCGGCGCAGGCTCCCGGCGTAGGCGACCTGCGCCGCGGCGTCGACCGCTGCCAGCTCGGCCACGATGCGCTCCGCCAGCGGCAGGGCCGTGGCGATCGGCACACGCCGGTCCTTGGAGGTCAGCCCGAGCTGCTCGATGCCATCACGCAGGTTCTCGATGGTCTTGGTTCCCATGCCCTCGAGCCCGGCGACCGACCCGTCCTCGAGCCCGGCCACCAGCGCCTCGACCGACCGGATCCCCAGCTCGTCATCGAGTTGCTGCACGGTCTTGGGCCCGAGCCCGGGGACCTCGAGCAGCGCGAGCTTGCTCGCCGGATGCTGCGCCCGCAGCTCCTCCAGCTTGCCGATCCCACCGGTGTCCACGTACTCGCGGATCCGGCCGGCGATGCTCTTGCCGATGCCCTTGACCTTGGCGAGCTCGGTGGCGCTGAGCCCGGCGACGTCCTCGCTGAGGCCCTTCACCGCCCGCTCGGCGTTCTGGTAGGCGCGCACGCGGAAGGCGTTGGGGCTCCCCTCGTCGAGCTCGGTCAGGGTCGCGAGCTCGTCGAGGAGGCGTGCCACCTCGTCGTTGGTGCCTGCCACGTCCGCCCTCCTGCCGCGCCGACGGGCGCGGTCGCTGTCGTCCTACCCCGCCATCGAACCACGGTTCGCCGACGCCGCGGCCCGAGCGCGCTCCAGCTGGGCCACCACCGAGGTGGTGGCGGTGCCGTTCACGCCGTCACGCCGGTCGATCGCCTGCTGCGGGTCGAAGCGCGCGGCCACCCGGGCGTCCAACGCCGGGTGGATCGCGGCGAGCGCCTCCGGGTCCAGGCCATCGAGGTCGACGCCACGCGACTCGGCGAGACGCACCACCTCGCCGACGATCTCGTGGGCGTCGCGGAAGGGCACCCCGCGGGTGACGAGCTCCTCGGCGAGGTCGGTGGCCAGGGCGAACCCGCCCACCGAGGCCGCCGCCAGTCGCTGGCGGTCGAAGGTGAGGCTGGCCACGGTTCCGGTGATGGCGGGCAGGGTGATCCGCAGGGTCGCGACGGCGTCGAAGACCGGTTCCTTGTCCTCCTGCAGGTCCCGGTCGTAGGTCAGCGGCAGGGCCTTGATCGTGGTCAGTAGGCCGACCAGGTCGCCGATCACCCGGCCGGTCTTGCCCCGCACGAGCTCCGCGATGTCGGGGTTGCGCTTCTGGGGCATGATCGACGAGCCGGTCGAGAAGGCGTCACCGACCCGGGCGAAGGCGAACTCCGCGGTGGCCCACAGCACGATCTCCTCCCCCAGCCTCGACAGGGTGACCGCGCAGATCGCGGCGGCGCTGAGCACCTCGAGCGCGAAGTCGCGGGAGGCGACGGCGTCCATGGAGTTCTCCGCCACGGTGTCGAAACCGAGGTGGTCGGCGTAGGCCTGCGGGTCGAGCCCGAGCGTCTGGCCCGCCAGCGCCCCCGACGCGAGCGTGGAGGCGTTGAGCCGGGCGCGGGCATCCCGGAACCGGCCGGCGTCGCGGTCCAGCATCCACACGTAGGCCAGCAGGTGGTGGCTGAGCAGGACCGGTTGCCCTCGCTGCAGGTGGGTGTAGCCCGGCGCGTGCCAGCCGAGGTGGGCCTCGGCCTGGTCGACGAAGGCCTGCTGGAGCCCGCCGATCAGCGCCACCACCTCGTCGCAGGCGTCCCGGCACCACAGGCGCAGGTCGCTGGCGATCTGGTCGTTGCGGGAGCGGCCGGCACGCAGCTTGCCCCCGAGCGCCCCGAGCTCCTCGACCAGCCACCGCTCGATGGCCCCGTGGACGTCCTCGTCGGTGTCGAGGAAGACGAAGTCGTCACGCGCGAACAGCTCGGCGCAGCGGTCGATGGCGGTGAGCAGTTGGTCACGCTCATCCTCGTCGAGCACCCCGATGCGGTGCAGCTCGTGGGCGTGGGCGCGGGAGCCGGCCAGGTCCTGGCGCCACAGGTGCCGGTCGAAGCCGGTGGACACCCCGAGCGCCCACGCGGCCTGGTCGGGGCCGGCGGTGAACCGCCCGCCCCACAGCCGGCCGGCGTCGGTGGCGGCGTGGGGTTGGTCCTCGGTCATCGCATCCTCCTGCGCTCACCCGCACGGTAGGCGGGGTGCTGCGCCGGCCGGCGGTGGCCGGGTCCTGACCCCGAGGTGGCCACGTGGACGAGCCGGGGCAGCCAACCGGCCACTCGTGGCCGCATCCGCGCACCGGCGGCCACCCGTGGCCGGTCCGGTGCACCGGGCGATACCGCCGAGCGCCCACCCGCCGGCCCGATCAGACCTCCTCACCCTGGGCCTGGACCTTGGCGGCCCAGGTCTTGAGCGGCAGACCCCACAGCTTGACGAACCCTTCGGCCAGGGTCTGGTCGAACTGGTCCTCGGCGTCGTAGGTGGCCATCTCGTAGGTGTAGAGGCCGTGGGTCTCGCTGCGCCGGCCGACGACGGTGGCCGAGCCCTTGTAGAGCTGGACGCGCACCTCACCGGTGACGTAGCGGTTGGCCTCGTCGATGAAGGCGTCGATCGCCTTCTTCAGCGGCCCCCACCACAGCCCGTTGTAGATCAGCTGGGCGTAGCGGCCCTCCTCGACCCGCTTGTGGTCGGCGAGCTCCTGCTCGAGGCACAGGTCCTCGAGGTCGCGGTGGGCCGTGATGAGCGTGATCGCGCCGGGGCACTCGTAGATCTCGCGGCTCTTGATGCCGACGAGGCGGTCCTCGATCATGTCGATCCGTCCGACCCCGTGGGCGCCGGCCCGGGCATCGATCTCCGCCACCAGCTCCGCCAGCGGCAACCGGCGGCCGTCGAGGGAGACGGGCAGGCCCTGCTCGAAGGCGATGACGACCTCCTCGGGCTCGTCCGGCGCATCCGCCACGCTGACGGTGCGCTCGTAGACGTCCTCGGGCGGGGCGGCCCAGGGGTCCTCGAGGATCCCGCACTCGGCGGTGCGGCCCCAGGCGTTCTCGTCGATCGAGTAGGGGCTCTTCTTCGTCATCGCCGGGATCGGGATCCCCCGCTCGGCGGCGTAGTCGATCGCCGCGTCCCGGGTCAGCGCCCACTCACGGATCGGCGCCATGCCCTCGAGGTCGGGGGCCAGGCACATCGCGCCCACCTCGAAGCGGACCTGGTCGTTGCCCTTGCCCGTGGCGCCGTGGGCGATGCCCTCCGCGCCGGTCTGACGGGCCACCTCGACGAGGTGCTTGACGATCAGCGGCCGGGACAGAGCGGAGACCAGGGGGTACTTGCCCATGTACAGCGCGTTGGCCTTGAGCGCCGGGGCGATGAAGTCGGTGGCGAACTCGGCACGGGCGTCGACCACCACCGATTCCACGGCGCCGCACTCCAAGCCGCGCTGGCGGATCTCCTCGAGATCGTCGATGCCCTGGCCGACGTCGACGGCGCAGGCCACCACCTCGACGTCCTTGTGCTCCTTCATCCACTGGATGGCGACGGAGGTGTCGAGGCCGCCGGAGTAGGCGAGGACGATGCGGGGGGTACTCATGGGAGCTCCTGTGCTGCTGCGCCCGGTCGACACCGGGCGGAACGGGTCATGGTCGGTGGTCACGGATGGTCGTCGTGGTCGTTCGGGCGGTGGTCAGGCCAGCCCAGCGCGCTCGCGCAGGGCGGCCGCCAGGGCCGCACCGGTGGTGCCCTCCTCGGCGACCACCAGGACGGTGTCGTCGCCGGAGACGGTGGCGATGACGTGGTCGAGCTCGGCGAGGTCGATCGCCGAGGCGACGGGGTGCGCGCAGGCCGGCGGGGTCCTGAGGACGGCGAGGTTGCCGCTGGCCGTGACGTGGGTGACGAAGCGCTCGAGGAGGTCGTCGAGGCGCTGGCGGGCCGAGGAGGGGCCGGGGTCGGCCGCGAGGCGGTAGACCAGGGTGCCGTCGGCGCCCCGGACCTTGACCGCGCCGACCTCGCCGAGGTCCCGGCTCACCGTCGCCTCGTGCACCACGAAACCGGCGGCGGCCAGCGCCGCCACGACCTCGACCTGGGAGTGCAGGTCGAGGTCGGTCAGCAGCTGCCGGAGCCGCTGCTGGCGGCGTTCCTTGGTGGTCATCGACGTGGAACCTCGAGGTGGACGGGCGGTCAAGGGCGGTCAAGGGCGGTCAGGGACCGCGCGGTCGGTGGCCTCAGCGGTCGGCGAGCAGGCGCACGAGCAGCGCCTTCTGGGCGTGCAGGCGGTTCTCGGCCTGGTCGAACACCCGGGAGGCCGGCCCGTCGATCACCTCGGCGGCCACCTCCTCACCGCGGTGGGCCGGCAGGCAGTGCAGGAACACGGCGTCGTCGGCGGCGTGGGCGAACAGCTCGGGGGTGACCCGGTAGGGCTGGAACACCTCCAGCCGCGCCTCGGCCTCCGCCTCCTGCCCCATCGAGGCCCACACGTCGGTGTAGACCGCGTGGGCGCCACCCACGGCGGCGACGGCGTCGGTGGTGACGACCACCTCGGTGCCGCTGGCGGCCGCGAGCTGCTCGGCCCGGGCGACGATCGCGCGATCGGGGGCGTAGCCGTCGGGGTGGGCGACGCGGATCTCGACGCCGGCCATCGCTCCGGCCAGCAGCAGCGAGTGCGCGACGTTGTTGCCGTCACCGACGTAGGTCAGGACGCTGCCCGCGAGCTGTCCGCCACGGGCGGCGCGCAGCGTCTGCAGGTCCGCCAGCGCCTGGCAGGGGTGCTCGAGGTCGGTGAGCGCGTTGACGACGGGCACCGAGGCGTTGGCGGCGAGCTCGTCGATGCGGTCCTGCCCGAAGGTGCGGATCACGATCGCGTGGACGAACCGCGACAGCACGGCCGCGGTGTCGGCGATCGTCTCGCCCCGGCCGAGCTGGAGCTCCGCGGAGGACAGCGGCAGCGGGTGCCCACCGAGCTCGGCCACCGCGACCTCGAAGGACACGCGGGTGCGGGTCGAGGGCTTCTCGAACACCAGCGCCACGGTCCGGCCGGCCAACGCGTCACCGTTGGCCTCGGGCCCCGTGCTGCCTCGGGCGGCCTTCAGCCGGTCGGCGAGGTCGAGCAGGTCGGTGAGCTGCTCGGCGTCGAGGTCGTCGGCGCGCAGGAAGTGCGGGGGGAACTCGGCCACGGGGTCCTCCGGGAGGCGAGGTCAGCGATCGGTGTGGTGGGCGACGACGGCCGCCAGCGCGTCGGCGATGGTCGACACCGCGGCGTCGATCTCCTCGCGCGTGACGGTCAGGGGCGGCGCGAGCCGCAGCACGTCCGGCGCGACGGCGTTGACGACGAGGTGGCGGTCGCGACAGGCGACCTCGACCTCGGCCGCGAGCGGCGCGTCGAGCTCCAGGCCGAGGAGCAGGCCGCGACCACGCACCCCCGCTGCCAGGGGCGCGGACCCGACCAGAGCTTCGAGGCCGGCGACCAACCGTCGACTGCGGGTCGCCGCCCGGTCGAGCAGGCCCTCGTCGCGGATCGTGTCGATGACGGCGATGGCCGCCGCGCAGGTCACCGGGTTGCCACCGAAGGTGGTGGCGTGGTCCCCGGGCTGGAACACCTCGGCCGCAGCTCCCCGGGCGATGCAGGCGCCGATCGGTAGCCCGTTGGCCAGGGCCTTGGCGACCGTGACCACGTCGGGCACGACGTCGGTGCCCTGGAAGGCGAACCAGGGCCCGGTCCGGCCCATCCCCGTCTGCACCTCGTCGACCAGCAGCAGCGCCCCGTGGGCGTCGCAGGCGGCGCGGGCCGCGGCGAGCACCTCGGCCGGCACCGGCCGCACACCCCCCTCGCCCTGGACCACCTCGAGGAGCACCGCGCAGGTCCGGTCGGTGACCGCGGCGGTCAGCGCCTCGGGGTCGTCGTGGGGCACGTGGTCCACGAACCCCGCCAGCGGGGCGAAGGGTTCGTGCTTGGCCGGCTGCCCGGTGGCCTCCAGCGTCGCCAGCGTCCGCCCGTGGAACGAGCCCTCCAGCGCGACCACGCGCACCTTGTCGGGGTGCTGGGACTTGCCGTGCCGCCGCGCCAGCTTGATCGCGGCCTCGTTGGCCGTGGCACCGCACTGGGCGAGGAACACCTTCGCGTCCGCCCAGCCGGTCACCTCGGCGAGCCGCTCCGCCAGGGTCACCGCGGGCTCGGTCAGGAACAGGTTCGAGGTGTGGACCAGCGTGGTGGCCTGTCGGGTGACGGCCTCGGCCACGGCCGGGTGGGCGTGCCCGAGGCCGGTGACCGCGAGCCCCGACAGGAAGTCGAGCCAGGGCTGGTCGTCGGCATCGAACAGCACCGTGCCCTGGCCCCGCAGGAAGGTGGCCCTCGGGACCCCGTAGGTCGGCATCAGGTGGGCGGTCGCCCGTTCCATGAGCCCGGCCGTCGCATCGGCAGCTCCCGTCACGGTCACCTCGCACCCCCCGCCGGTCGCGCCATCGCCGACCCGGACCGGGCCGTCATCGAGGAGGTGACCATCGTGCCGACGCCTTCGTCGGTGAAGATCTCGATCAGGACGGCGTGCAGGACCCGACCGTCCAGGATGTGGGCCTGGGGCACCCCGTCGCGGATCGCGCCGACGATCGAGCGGACCTTGGGCCGCATGCCCTCGTGGAGCTCGTCGGCACCGAGCATCTCGTCGAGGCGGTCCACACCCACCTCGCTCATCAGGGCCTGCTTCTCCGGATCGCCGAAGTCGAGGTAGAGCCCGGGCACGTCCGTGAGGTAGACGAGCTTGGAGGCGTGCAGCGCCGCGGCGATCGCCCCGGCCGCCAGGTCCGCGTTGACGTTGCGCTCGACACCCTGGGCGTCCCGACCGACCGTGGCCACCACCGGGAGGAACCCGTCGGCCAGCAGCTCGTTGAGGTAGCGGGTGTCGACCCGCTCCACCTCGCCGACCAGGCCCAGGTCCTCATCGTGGGGGCCGACGGCGGGCCGGACCTGCAGGAGCCCCGCGTCGGTGCCGGCGACCCCGACCGCCGGTCCCCCGGCGTCGGTCACCAGCGACACGACCTCGGGGTTGACCTTGCCGAGCAGGGCCATGCGGACCACGTCCATCATGGCGGCGTCGGTGACCCTGAGCCCACCGACGAACCGGGAGGCGACACCCAGCGAGCCCGCCAGCTCGCTGATCTGCGGCCCGCCGCCGTGCACGATCACCGGCTTGAGCCCGACGAAGTGGAGCAGGGCGACGTCGGCGGCGAAGGAGCGCTTGAGCTGCTCGTCGACCATGGCGTTGCCGCCGTACTTGATGACGACGGTCTGGCCGTGGAAGCGGGTGATCCACGGCAGGGCCTCACGCAGCACCGCGGCCTTCTCCTGGGCCGCCTCGACGCGCTCGGTTGAGACGTGGTCGGCGGTGGTGATGCGCCGGCCACCGATCCTCGGCGCGACACCCGAGCCGGGGGTGGACGGCACGGTCGGGTCGGACACGGTGGGCTCCTGCTCGCTGGTCACGTCGTGTACTCGGCGTTGAAGCGGACGTACTCCGGGGTCAGGTCGCAGGTCAGCATCGTGGCGCGCGCGTGCCCGCTGCCGACGTCGACCCCGATCTCGACCAGCGGGCGGTCCATCGCGACGGCGGCCTGGCCGCGGTCGAAGCTGGTGGCCACCCCGAACCGGCACACGGTGATGCCGGCGCAGGTGACCGTGACCCGCCGCGGGTCGAAGGCCACCCCGGCGCTGCCCATCGCCATCAGGATCCGGCCCCAGTTCGGGTCGGCGCCGTGGATCGCGGCCCGCACCAGTAGCGACGTCGCGATCGCCCGTGCCAGGCGCTCCGCCTCGGCCTCGGTCGCTGCGTGCTGGACGGTGACCGCGGCGACGCGGCTCGCGCCCTCGCCGTCGGCGACGACCTGCTCGGCGAGGTCGGCACACACCGCGTGCAGGGCCCGGCCGACCACCTCGAGGTTGGGCGGCTGCTCGGCCTGACCGCTGGCCAGCAACGCCACGGTGTCGGAGGTGGACCCGTCACCGTCGACGCTGATGCGGTTGAAGGTGCGTCGGACCGTGCCCGTCAGCAGCCGCCGCGCCAGCGGCCCGGCCAGGGGCGCGTCGGTGGTGAGCACCACCAGCAGGGTGGCCATGGCGGGCTCGATCATGCCGACCCCCTTGGCCATGCCGCCCACCACGCAGCGCCCGCCGGCGTCGTCGGTCACCTCGAAGGCGACCTGCTTGGCGTGGGTGTCGGTGGTCAGCATCGCCTCGGCGGCCGCCGGCCCCCCGTCGGGAGCCAGCCCGTCGACCAGGGTGGGCATCGCGTCGAGGATCCGGCCCACCGGCAGCGGTACCCCGATCACGCCGGTCGACATCACCAGCACGTCCTCGACGGCGACGTCGAGGTGGTCCGCGGCGGCCGTGGCCAGCGCGAGGGTGTGCTCCGCACCGTGGGGCGTGCACACGTTGGCGTTGCCGCTGTTGATCAGCACGGCCTGAGCGGTCCCGTCGGCGGCGTGCCGCTCGGTGAGCAGGCAGGCGGAGGCCTTGACGAGGTTGGTGGTGGTGACGACCGCCGCACCGGCGGACGTGTCGGCCACGACCAGCGCCAGGTCCGGCTTGCCCGAGGGCTTGACCCCGCTGACCGCCCCACCGGCCCGCAAGCCCTGGGCGGCGGTCACGCCCCCGTCGATGGGCGTCAGGCCGGCACGGTCCTCGGGTCCCCAACCGGCGATCACGGGTACACCCCCACCGCGCTCAGGCCCACCGTCTCCTCCTCGCCGAGCATCAGGTTGGCGTTCTGGAGCGCCTGGCCCGCCGCACCCTTGCCGAGGTTGTCGATCGCCGAGGTGACCGTGACCCGCCCGGTGCGGGCGTCCACCACCGCGCTCAGCTGGCAGCCGTTCGAGCCGGCCAGCGCCTTGGTGTGGGGGAAGGCACCGGGGCTGAGCAGGTGCACGAAGGGTTCGTCGTCGTAGGCGTCGGCCAGGGCGTCCTGGACCTCGTCGGCACCGACGCCGTCGCGCAGGGTGCCGTAGCAGGTGGCGAGCAGCCCTCGGCTCATCGGCACCAGGTGCGGGGTGAAGCTGACGGCGCCGAGCTCGCCCGGCAGCCAGCGTTCGATCTCGCCGGTGTGGCGGTGACCGGGGGCGCCGTAGGCGGTGAGGCTGCCGTGGACGTGGGCGAAGTGCAGGTGGTCCTTGGCCGCGCGGCCGGCGCCGGAGGTCCCCGACTTGGCGTCCACCACGATCGTGCCGGCGGTCAGCAGCGGGGCGAGGGGCGCCAGCCCCAGCAGGGTGGCCGTCGGGTAGCACCCCGGGTTGGCCACCAGCCCGGCGCCGACGATCCGGTCACGCTCGAGCTCGGGCAGGCCGTACGCGACGTCCGGTGCGGCCGCCTCGTCGCCGGCGGCCAGGTCGGGCCGGGGATGCGGTTCGCCGTACCAGGTCCGGAAGCCGTCCCGGCTCAGCCGGAAGGCGGCGGAGAGGTCGACCACCGGGGTCCCGGCGTCGTACAGCGCGGCGCCGAGCTCCAGCGCAGCCCCGTGCGGGGTGGCGAGCACGACCAGGTCCAGCTCGGTGAGCACCTCGAGGTCGATCTCGTCGAAGGTGCGGGTGCCGGCCAGGTTGGGGAACAGCCCGGCGATGGGCTCCCCCGCCTGGGACCGGGCCGCCACCACCTCGGCGTCCATGGCGGGGTGGGCGTCCAGCAGGCGCAGCAGCTCCGCGCCCCCGTAGCCGGAGGCGCCGACGACGCCGATGCGGTGGGTCACGAGCGACTCCGGTGGAGGTGGTGGACGGGGACCGGCGGGGTTCCGGGGCGACGCCGAGAGGATGCAGGATACTGCAGCTTCTTGCAAACCCACAGCACCGTGTGGGCCGCGTACCGTCATGGCCCCACCGCCGACCCTGACCGCGGAGCTGCCCGTGCCTGCCGAGCCCGCCACGCCGACGCCACCTCGCCACCCCGCCCTGGAGGCGATGCTGGCCCGTCCCCGCCTCTCGGGGTTGACCGTCGCCCCCGACGGCTCGCTGCTGGTGGTCGGCGTCGCGACCCCGGCGCCCGACGGCAGCCGGTACCGGACCGCGCTGTGGGCGGTGGACCCGGCCGGATCGGCGGCGCCGCGGCAGCTGACCCGCTCGGCCGACGGCGAGTCGACGGCCGCGTTCCTTCCCGGCGGCGACCTGCTGTTCACCTCGGCGCGCCCCGATCCCGACGCGGTACCGGACAGCTCGGAGCCTCCGGCGGCGCTCTGGCGACTCCCCCGCTCCGGGGGCGAGGCCGAACTGCTGCTGGCCCCCTCCGCCGGGATCCGCGGGGTGTGGGCCGCGGCGACGGCGGACGTGGTCGTGGTGGCTGCCGAGGTCCACCTCGCCGCCAACACGCTCGAGGAGGACGCAGCGCGCGAGCAGGCCCGACGCGACGCGCACGTCACCGCTCGGCTGTACGAGGCGGACGAGTACCCGGTCCGGTTCTGGGACCGGTGGCTCGGGCCCCGGGAGCCGGCGCTGTGGGTGCTGGACCTCGGCGCCGCCGCCGACACCGAGGTGGACGCCGGCCCGGCCACCGACGCGGCCGCCGACGTAGCCGCCGCCGACGTCGTGGCCGCCGATCCCGGTGGCCGGGTCCAGCTGCTGGCCCGGGGCGCCGGGCTGCGGGACACCGACGTGACGCTGAGCCCCGACGGCGCCACGGTCGTGACGACCTGGGCGCGCACCGGCCCGCGCCGCTCCCCCGACGACCTCGTCACCGATCTGGTCGCGATCGACGTGGCCTCGGGCCAGCGGCGGGTGCTGGCCGACGACGGGCGCGCCTTCGGGTCGCCCGCGGTCTCCCCCGACGGCACCGAGGTGGTCTGCGTCGCGGCGGACCTGGGTGGCCCCGACCGCGCCCCCGACCACACGCTGGTGCTCCTGTCCCTACCGGACACCGAGGTGGAGCGGCTGGGGAAGCCTCGCGACCTCACCCCGGGCTGGGACCACTGGCCACAGGCACCGAGGTGGACCGCCGACGGCGACGGCGTGCTGTGCACCACCGATGACCACGGCCACGCGCCGGTGTTCCGGGTGGACCCCGTCAGTCGCGAGGTCGTCCGGCTGACGACCGACGGTGCCTACCAGGACCTCGCGGTGCCGGCATCCGGCTCCGGTGGCCGGGTGGGCTACGCGCTGCGCTCCACCGTGGCGACCGCACCCCACCCGGTACGACTCGACCTCGACGCCCAGGAGCAAGAACCCGTCGCCCTGGCCTCCCCAGCAGGAGACGATCCCGCCGACACCCGGGTCGAGCGGGTGATCGCCACCGCACCGGACGGAGCCGAGGTGGGCTCGTGGCTGGTGCTGCCGGTGGCTCGCGGGAACCGGGGCGACACGGATGGCGAGCCGCTGCCCCTGGTCGTGCTCCTGCACGGAGGACCCCTCGGCTCATGGAACGCCTGGCACTGGCGGTGGAACCCCCACGTGTGGGCCGCCCAGGGCTACGCCGTCCTGCTCCCCGACCCCGCCCTGTCCACCGGCTACGGGCGGGCCTGGATCGAACGCGGCTGGGGCCGGTGGGGCCAGGCGCCCTACACCGACGTGATGGCCGCGGTCGAACACGTGGCCGCACGCCCCGACATCGACGCTGACCGGGTCGCCGCCGGCGGGGGATCCTTCGGCGGCTACCTCGCCAACTGGATCGCCGGTCAGACCGACCGGTTCCGCGCCATCGTCACCCACGCCTCCCTGTGGTCACTCCCCGGCTTCCACGGCACCACTGACCTCGGGCTGTTCTGGGAACGCGAGTTCGGCGACCCCTACCTCGACCCCGCCCGCTACCTCGACAGCTCGCCCCACCTCCACATCGGTCGCATCACCACCCCGATGCTCGTGATCCACGGGGAGCTGGACGTCCGCGTGCCGATCAGCGAAGGGGTGACACTGTGGACCGACCTGGTCCGCCACGGGGTGGCGGCGCGGTTCCTCTACTTCCCCGACGAGCACCACTGGGTGCTGAAGCCCCAGCACGCTCGCCTGTGGTACGAGACGGTGCTGGCGTTCCTGGACGAGCACCTGCAGGAACGTCCCTTCGAGCGACCCGCACTGCTCTGACCAGCTCGCCCGGCTCTCGCTACCCCGGGTTGGGGAACCCCACCACCGGATTCCGGGGCCCAACTTCCCCAACCCCC
>Ga0207421_10002949_pt1 | contig 20718 bp, 25 predicted proteins | sample SodLakKL_010_SED_4_FD_187542 | JGI IMG/M metagenome (GOLD analysis project Ga0207421, IMG submission 187542) | Alkaline sediment microbial communities from Lake Tanatar, Kulunda Steppe, Russia - 8KL_010_SED (SPAdes) (version 2) | ecosystem: Environmental > Aquatic > Non-marine Saline and...
CATTCGGGAGCAAGATATCCTGGTGGTAAAAGCCGATACCGATGAACTGTAGGGCTTTCTCGATGCCTACGGTTTTGAACTGGCCGAGAGCAAGGAGATTGGCCCGGAAAGCCTGGGTTCGGAAAAGGTGGGGTTTTTAGAAGTAGTTGTAATGCCCGATTCTTTCATGGAGGGAAGAACGGCCGGCCGGGTCAATTTACGGAATCGCTTCGGGATCAACCTTCTCGCTGTAGCCCGTGAAGGCGGCGGTCTGAGGGGCAGGTTGAGCAATATCAGGATCAGAGCAGGGGATGTTCTCCTCCTGCAGGGTAACCGGGAGATTCTGCACGAGATCATTCCCCGCCTGGGTTTTCTGCCCCTGGCAGAACGGTCTTTACGCCTGGGCCAGCCCCGGCGAGTCCTGCTGGCTTTGGGTGCCTTTGCCCTGGCCGTTGGAATTTCCGCAACCGGGTTGCTCCCAATCCAGATTTCCTTTCTGGGGGCTGCAATTTTCATGGTCCTGGGCGGTTTTTTATCCCTTAAAGATGCCTATGCCAGCATCAACTGGCCGGTAATTATTCTCCTGGGCGCGATGTTTCCCCTGAGCCAGGCGCTGGACCAGACCGGAGGGACTGAATTAATAGCAGGTGGAATCCTCCACGCTGCCAGCCAGGCTGCCCCCTGGGTTGCTTTAACCATAGTATTTGTGGGAACCATGTTTTTGTCCGACCTGGTAAACAATACCGCAGCCACCGTGCTCATGGCTCCCATCGCCTTGAATATCGCTCATGGGTTGGAGGTCTCGCCGGATTCCTTTTTGATGGCCGTTGCCATCAGCGCTTCCTGTGCGTTTTTAACTCCCGTTGGCCACCAGTCCAACACCCTGGTTATGGGGCCGGGCGGTTATCGCTTCAGCGATTACTGGCGGATGGGGTTACCGCTAGAGGTGATCATAGTTGTTACGGCCATTCCCCTGCTTTTAATTTTCTGGCCGCTTTAAAAAGGAGAATGGCAAATAAAAATGAATTTTAAAATTCAAACCAATGTTTAGCAGGAGGATTTATTATGAATAATAAAAAGGAAATAATCCAGGAACTAAAAAACCACAGGGAAAAGCTTTTTCGGGTTTTAAAGGAATTTAAAGAAGAAGAATGGGCAGAGCCTTTAGGGTCGGGGAAATGGACCCTGCAGGATATGGTGGTCCACCTGACCCACTGGCACCGCTGGGGCCTGAATAAATTGCGCCAATTCGTTGGCTACGGGATTATTGACGCAACTGGACCAAAAAATACCGATGCCTTAAATGAATTGATAGCTAAAGCCTGGGCCCAGCATTCCCTTTTCGATATTAAAGCTGACCTGGAAGGGATATTTTATGAAATGCAGGCTTTTCTTTCCCGCTTACCCGAAGAATGGTTTAATAAAACCTGGGAGTACGGGGATAAAGAAGTGGACATGGAAAAATGGATGCAGTTTTTCCTGGACCACGACCGGGACCACATCAAAGAACTGGAAGGTATTAAGGGGAGGGAAAACAAGTGAGAGAACAGGAAAGATTGGAACCCTGTTTCTGCGGGAGCGGCCGCCCCCGGACTGAATGCTGTGGTTTCAGGGGAAACAGGGTCCTTGATTTTACCGATATAAAACTGGGCCGGGAAATCAAAGAAATCCGCAAGGACCTTTACGAATTCCTGCTTTACGACCTGAAGGTTCTGGAAGAGGGTTTTGCGGAGTCTGTTTTTTCCGAATACATGGACTATCAGGAACTGGTCGCCGACCATGAATACCTGGAGCTTTTTCTGGACTGGCTTGCTTTTGGTTTTAAAATGGAGAAGGGTAAAACTCCTTTCTCCCGGTTTTTAGAGGAAAAAAAGAGTTCCATCCGCCCCGGTTTATACCAGGAACTGCTCCGCTGGAAGAAATCCTTTCTGTCCGCCCACCGGGTTAAGGATATCCTGCCTGGTCGGGGGATAATCCTGGAGGATATCTTTTCCCGTGATACCAATTGGCTTTCCTTGTCACACCCTTCAGAGGTTCTGGAGGTAGGGGACGTGATGATTGCGAGGCTTTTAGCTGCCGGGAACTGGAATGTAACCTTCTTAGATCCCCTTGTTTTCCCTGACCTGGTTGAAGAACCCCTTTTCCAGGACATCAGCGGGATGCGGGAGAGAATGGTCGGCTGGGGTTATTCTTATAAATCCTGGGCGGAATTCCTCCGCCACCAGGAGGAAATTATCCTGACAATTCTCTGCGCCTGCTTTGCAGAAAGCCAGCGGGAAGAGGGCAATGGAGGGGAGCTGGACTGGGCAATAGGGCTGGAAATACGGGAATTTTTAAATCAACCCCGCTCTGACTTAGGCTATAATAGTCCCCGGGAATTGAGCTTGAGTAAGGAAAGAAGGGGAACCCTGGATTTGTTTTTCTCCCGGGTTGAACGGGGTGATTATGACTGGCAGAGAATAAACTTCTCCGAATTTTCCGAAGAGATTAAAACCCTGCTGGGGGCCAGCAAAGCCTCAGAACAGGACCTTACCTGGGAGGAGGAAAAATATTTCGCGGAAGCCTGCCTTCTGGCCCGGCGGATGGCTCGCTGTCATTTTCCCAAGGATATTGAAACAGCCCTTTTTTTCTGGGAGGCTTATAGTTTCCATAAAAAGCCGGGCCTTCGCAAACAGGGTTCCTGGGCTGCAGCCATTGACTATTTAATTTCCCATTTTATTGGTTATGGGGAAACACAAAAAGATGTGGCCCGGGCCTACGGCGTTTCCCCCGGCTCTGTAGCCAACAAACAGGAACTTCTTGCAGAATTCCTGGCTGAAGAATATAAAAAGGTTTCTTTTTCTTCCGGGTTTAAACCCGAAGGAGGAGGCTTTTCAGATATCCTGTTGCTGTTTGGTCAGTCCTTTCAACCCCCATTCAAGTAAGTTGCTTGGACAATATATAAAAATGAAAAAGGGGTGTTCTCCCGTGAATTCAGAGTTGTTCATTTCCGACCTGGATGGAACTCTCCTCGATGATAGGGGCAACCTATCCTCCTATTCCCGCGAAAAATTAAATTTTTTGATGGAACAGGGACTCGATTTCACCGTGGCCAGCGCCCGGAGTTTATTCTCCATCCAGAAGCTTTTAAAAGGAGTTAACATAAGGCTTCCCGTAATTGAATTTAACGGTGCTTTTATCAGCGATTTTTCAACCGGGGAACACCTCCAGATAAACTCCATACCCCAGGAGATTTTGGAGGAGATTTTACTGGACCTGGCCACTTACAGGCAGGTCCCCCTGATTTCCTGTTTTGATGGGAAAAGGGACCGGCTGTTTTATCTCGAAATCAGTAATGAGGGGAAGCAATGGTATATAGAGGACCGCAAAGAAAAAAAAGACCCCCGCCTGGCCTGGGCGGAGACCCTGGAAGAAGCAATTTCTGCAGAAGTTGTTTGCCTGACGATTATTGACAGGCAGGAGAGGCTTTTGGAACTAAATGGTCTCCTGGAGGCAAAATATTCGGACAGGGTTGAAATCCACCTGATCGAAAACCAGTATTCCCCGGGATGGTTCTGGCTGACAGTTCACGACCGGAAGGCCAGCAAAGACCAGGGAATTTTAACACTAACTCAAATTACAGGCCACTCCCCGGATCAACTCACGGTCTTTGGAGATAATCTCAATGATTTGAAAATGTTTTCCTTTGCCCAGAGGGCGGTAGCAGTTGAAAATGGCCAGCCCCGGGTAAAAAAAGCTGCTACTCATTTAACCGGAAGTAATGGAGAGGATGGAGTGGTAAAATTTATTCTTAAAAACTGGGCCGGAAAGGAGAGGTGATTTGATGGCCGAGATTAAGCCTGTGAAAGTCCAGCTTTCTCAAGGAGAACTGGAGATTTCTTCTGTAAAACCGGGAGAGGCCAGGGATGTCCTGGAATTTATGGAAAAAGTATCCCGGGAAACAGATTACCTGATCAGGGAACCGGGGGAACTGCAAATGACTGAAAAAGAAGAGAAAGAGTACATCGAAAAGCAGCTTAAGGGGGAAAGGTCAATTTTTATCGGAGCCCGAATTGGAGATAAGCTGGTTGGGACCCTCGGTTTTACCAGCCCACCCTTCCAGCGCCACAGCCACCGGGGAAGTTTTGGCATGGCTGTGAGCAGGCGCTTCTGGAACTACGGTATTGGAACTCACCTGGTCCGGGCCATGCTGAAATGGGCGGAAGAAACAGGGATTGAAAAATTTTCTCTGGAAGTGGATGCGGAAAACCTTCGGGCGATAAAGCTTTACCGGAAATTCGGGTTTGAACTGGAGGGTATTCTCAAAAAGAACAAAAAAATGCTTTCAGGAGAATACCGAGACGAACTCCTGATGGCCAGGTTTTTAAAAATCACTGAAGAGTAAAAAAACCAGCCCGAGTCTAAAGAAGAGAAAGGTGTTGCCCTATGCACCCTTACAAAAGCCAGATCATGGTTGTTCTCGGTTTATTTCTAGCTATCCTCATCGCCGTTATTGCCTTTTTAGGTGGAGTTAAAGTGGAAGTTGATATTAACGTAACCCCTCCTGGGGCAGGTCAGGTAGAAGGGGAAGGACGATATAACTCCGGGAAAGAGGTTACCATAAAAGCCCAACCGAATCAGGGCTATGTTTTCTACGAGTGGATTAAAAAAGGGGAAAGGTTTGCCGTTGCTCCCGAACACAGCTTTCAGATCTGGGAGAAAAAGAACCTGGAAGCCAGGTTTTTAACTGTTGACGAGATTCTGGGGGAGATAATTCAGGTTTCCGTTACTCCAGAAGGCGCGGGAACTGTTGAAGTAGAACCCTATGATGCTCATGCCAGCAAGATTGTCCTGAGTGCAATTGCAGGAGATTTCTTTGAATTCAAAGGTTGGACAATTGATGGTCAACTGGTCCAGACAAAAATGGTTTATGTAGCGGATATTCACAAAGAAAAAGAGATTGTTGCCAGATTTGAAGAAAAAGAAGAATGAGCTGGTGGTTTTCCCGTTATTTTGTTTAAATCCATTATTTAATTTTCGGCCCTGCCTGCGCAGGGTTTTTGCCGTTAAAGGGGGAATTTTTACTAAATTTTTAACCTTCCAAGAGAGCATAAAAATCAGGGAAAAAGAAGGTTTAAAAAGATCATAATTAAATAATAATCAAATAAAATAAAAAAATTAAATAAAAAAATCAAAAAATAAAAACTATTTCGGAAAATATTAAATTAAAAAATGGTTTTTTTTATTTTTGAAGAATAATAAGAGCATAGCAAAGAAATTTTAAAGGGTTAGGTTTTTTCCAGTCCGGGATAAATTATGGACCCCAACCCAAAGAGGTGTCTTGGAGTAAGTTTAGATTTTATTGAAATCGGCCTCCAGGGCCTGGGGGGAATAAAACTGGAGGCAAGGAAACTGGATAAAGTGGTTTACAGTGACCAGGACCAAATTCCTGGTGTCCATCCAGCACCTGGGAAAGTGAATTTGATCTTACCAACTGGAGTTTCTGGCTGGCCCGGGAAGGTGAAATCCCAGTGGGAGCGGTCACACTTGCCTATGCCACTCCCGGTTTGAATATGCTGGAAGGGCGGGAGGACCTGGGAGTAATCTGGGATCTCAGGATTGATCCCCATCATAGGAATAGAGGCCTGGGCGGAAAACTCTTCAACCTGGCCTTAAAAAAGGCTGAAGAACTTGGGTGTTCACTGGTTAAGGTGGAAACCCAGAATACCAATCCCCCCGCCTGCCGTTTTATGCCCGGCTGGGAGGAAAACTGGGGGTAATCAATCGCTTTGCCTAGACAGACCAAAAAGAGACCATGCTTTTATGGTATTACCACGTTTAGGAGGGAGACTTTTGCAGCCACTGGAATATGCAGTTACGGGCCTTGATCTCGATCAAAAGACCATCCTTGACGCAGCTGTGGGTGCGGGCAGAGCAACAGCTTTCTGGGCAGAAAAATTATCCGGAGACCGTGCTTCTTCCCGGATAATCGGGGTAGACATTGACCTCCCTAAAGAGTGGAGAAGAAGAATTAAAGAACGATTGGGAGAGAATATGAAATACGTGGAACTGGTCGAAGGAGATATTTTCAACCTGGATTTCCTGGCCAATGAATCCATAGATATAGTTAGCTGTGCTGACACCATCATTTTTCTCAATGATAAACCCCTGCGGTTTTTGCAGGCTCTTCAGGAGTTCAAACGGGTTTTGGTTCCCGGCGGGGATTTAATAATTACCTCGGAATATTCGAGTGAGGATATGGGACCCGGGGAGGGTCAGTGGCACCGCTGGCAGTTGAGCAAATGCATTTTTGAACTAATCGGAAAAACCTGGTCTGTTGAACCTGAACCCCGGGAGGTTAAGAAAGCTTTAGAAATTCTGGGGTTTGATATAACCGGAGAGCGGGATTTTCCCGCGGTTAAAATTAAAAATTATGGGGAAACAATGGATGAATGGAAGAATAGTATGCAGGAAAAAGTAAAGGAAATGGCCTGGTCCGAGGAATTTCGCAAAACAATTGCAGCAGAAGTAAATAAAGTTTATGAGCAGGTCCTGGATGAGGGTTACCTCCTGGGGCCCGCAAAATACATTATCAAGGCCAGAAAAAAACTGGCGGGAAGGAGTGGAATGCTTTGGGAAACTGGATTGAAGTAGCTCTGGAAACAAATGGTCGGGGCTTTTTGGGACATATCGTTAATTTGCCCGGGGCCTTTGTCCGGGGGAGGACCAAATATGAAGCCCTGAAGAAAGTCCCTGTCGAAGCAGAGCGATATCTAAAATGGGCAGACAAATTTCCCGATAGTGAGAGGATTTTTGCCTTTTTCGGGACCTCCAACGCCTTTAAGGATCAGGGGCTCGACATAGTCCAGGTTCACCGGACCCAGCTTGCAGTTGAAGAAGCGGATTCCGATATTTTGCTGGATGCAGACCGGGAAGTTTTAAACCGGGAACAGTTTTTCCTGTTTCGTGATCTGGTTATCCAATCCGGCGACGATGTTTATACTCTTTCCCGGGAATCACCTGAACCAAATTGGAGTGATACTGCGCGGGAAGGCAAAACTTTTTACGGAAAAATCCCCTCCAGTATCAAAGAAACATTAGACCACATCGACGGGGTCCAGACCTTTTACCTTTCCCGAATTGGGATTGAAGCTGAACCCAGGGGCACCTTTTTAGAACGCCGGGATCACTGCATGGAAAAACTGGCCGAGAGATTCGAGAAAAAAAGCGACGGGATGGTTTATCGGGTTGACGGTGAAGATTGGACCCTGAAAAAGGTTCTGCGGCGTTTTTTATGGCATGACCGGATTCATGCCCGGGCCATGGCCCGGCTCCTTATCGCCCAGCAGGAAAAGGGGCTAATAATGAGTTTTGATGACCCCTTTTATTTCGTTTAGGAGGCTGCCATGAGGCCCATCAGTTATCACCCTGCGAGGGAAGAGGATTTACCTGCAACAGCGGAGATATTTATCAGGTGTTTGCGCAATGATTATTATTTTAAACCCGAAGAATACCTTAAAAAGCTTGACCGGCAAAAAGAACTTGCAGGGTGTCTTTCCTGGAAAGAAGAGGACCCCAAAAACAACCTGATTTTCGTGGCCGCGGTTGGAGAAAAAATCGTGGGTTACGTCTCTACGGGAATCAATACAGGAGAACCTTTAGAATACAGGGGTGAGCTTACGGGGCTTTTTGTTGATCCGGATTATCGCGGCCTTGGTCTGGGCCTTGGTTTGATGCGGGAGGCGGGGAAAGCATTTCTGAAGCTTAAACTGGAAAAATTCGTTGTTTATAACTACCGCAGGAGCGTTGCCAACAAATTTTACCGGGGACTCGGGGGGATACTTTTAAGGACTGAAATGCAAAACCCTGGAGATAAGCCTCTGCTTACCGATGTTTTTGGATTTGACAGCAGGGAACTTCTAGATTTACTGGAGGGGGCAATCGAAAAGCGCAAAAAGACTGAAAAAGGGTAAATGGAGGTATTTGAGGTGGAAGAGCTTTTGCGGGTTGATAATATTTTTAAAACCTACCCCAAGAAAAAAGAAAAGGTTAAGGCCTTAGAAGATGTCAGCTTCCGGGTTAAAAAAGGAGAACTTCTGGGACTACTAGGTCCCAATGGGGCCGGAAAGACCACCATGGTTAAGATTATCTGCGGACTGGTTGCGCCGGATCAGGGCAAGGTGGAAGTCGCCGGTTACAATCCCTGGCGGGAACGATCAAGGGCGCTCAGCAATCTCAGCGCGGTCCTGGAAGGAAACCGCAATATTTACTGGCCCCTTACCGTCAAGGAAAACCTGGATTTTTTTGCAGCGCTTAAGGGGGAAAAACCTTCCCGGATCCGGGGTAGAATAGATGATTTAATTACTGCTCTCAACCTGGAAGACAAGGTTAATGTCACCGCGCGCAGTCTTTCCCGGGGGATGCAGCAGAAACTGGCCCTCGCGGTTGCCCTGGTGGTAGATGTTCCTGTTTTAATCCTGGATGAACCAACCCTGGGCCTGGATGTGGAATCTGCCCTGGAGATCAGGGAGATGCTCCAGAACGTCGTCCGGGAGGAAAATAAAACTGTCCTGCTTACTACCCATGACATGCGCCTGGTGCGGGCCATCTGTCCCCGGGTAATTATTATTAACGATGGGAAAATTGTTACCGATGACCGGGTGGATAACCTGCTCAGCTTGTTTGAGGTTAAGTCTTACCGTTTACACCTGGGAAGCGAACTTACACCCCAACAGGTGACTGAGGTTCAGGAAGTTGAAAATACCGTCCTTTCCAATGGCGTGGGTAGCGGATCTTTTATTGATATTAACCTGGAAAGCATGGAGAATCTTTACCGGGTCCTGGATATTCTCCGCAAAAACAACGCACCGATAGAATCCATTGAACGGAAAGAAATTGACCTGGAAGAAGTGTTTCTGGAAATAGTGGGAAGGAGGGGGCTAAATGGGAAACCTGGTTCTACTGGGCGCGCAGTTTAAACGGGAATTTATTTACCTGAAAAGGTATTTCTTTAATTTTATCGGGGGCTTTGTTACCCTTTATGTGGTATTTTTACTGATTTTTTTGGGTTACCGGGGTATTGCTGGCGGAACGGAAATGTACGGTTCTGGCCTGGGTAATTTAATTGTGGGTTATGTGCTCTGGGTTTTTGCCATGATGATCTACCAGGATATTTCCTACAATCTCTTCAATGAAGCCCGGGAGGGGATCCTTGAACAGCTCTACATGTCTCCCTTTGGTTATACCCGGGTAACAACTTTTCGTCTTCTGGCAGGGTTGTTTATTCACCTGGGGATGGCCCTGATTATTCTTTTAGCAATGATGCTTTCTACCGGCCGTTTTTTAAATCTGGACCTGATTTCTCTTTTCCCGCTGGTGGTCCTGCTTTTAATTCCCATAGCGGGTCTTGGTTTTTTGCTGGGAGGTTTGCAGTTACTTTATAAGAGGATTCAGTCCATCCTGCAGGTAGTGCAGTTTCTCCTGGTTGGGGTGGTTGTCGCGCCCATAACCCTGGGCTGGACCAAATTATTACCAGGTTCGGTGGCTTCCCACCTGGTGCGGGAAGTCATGGTCGGCGAGGTTTTTATAACCAACCTTCCCCTGAACATGATTTTACTGGCCATAGGCATTGCTGGTTTATACGCTTTTCTGGGTCTTTTTATTTTCAAAATATGTGAGAGCAAGGCCATGGTAACCGGTAGACTGGGGCAGTTTTAACTGGAGGTTTACAAGTGACAAAATATCTGATTTATCATGTAAAAGGAGACCATCAGGAAATTGGTTTAACCTTGGGTAAAAAGCTAGGGAAACGGTTGGGAGAAAATATTAATTACTATATAAAAAGACTTGATCAAATCGGGGGAATTGATTCCTCCCGGTTGCAAAAAGAAGCCCTACCCTGGTTGAGAAGCCTTCCCACCGATTACGAGGTTGAGCTGGAAAACCTGGCCCGGGGCGCAGGTATCCCACTCCAATTGGTGGCAAGCTGGCTTTATTCTGACATGTGTCTGGAAGGAAATTGTACCTCCTTTATTCACGAAACTTCTTCTGGGATCTGGGTGGGGAGAAATAATGATTACCTGGTCCCCGGTATCTGGGGTTATATTACAGTTATCGAGGTAAAAAACAAAATTCCCATAATGCTTTTTGGGCTGGAAGGAGGGACTTTTTCCGGGACCGGCTATAATAAGGAAAGACTCTGGTTACATTACAACTGGCTTCCTGGAAATTTCAAGGGAGAAATGCCTCCCTTTGTTTTTCACCGGAAAGCCCTGGAAACTTGCTCCTCGGTGGGTGAAGTTGAGGAAATGTTAAAAAATACCTCCCGGGATGGAGCTATGAACCTTTTTGTTGTGGATGGCAAAAGGAAAGAATATGGAGTTTTCGAATGTTCCGGTAGAAAATATGAAAAAAGAAAACCGGAAGCTAAAAAGATTGTTGGGGCCAACCACTTCCATTATCCAGGTTTGTCTTCCGACGGTATTACCGATAATCCTGAATCTCTGAAAAGAGAGGGAACTGTTTTTAAATTGCTTGCAAACCTGAATGATCCCCAAATCCCAGATGATTATATTTCAATCCTCGGTGGTTTCGAGGTAGAAGTACGCGGAGAAGATTCGGGTACCGTTTATTCCTGCGTGGTCTGTCCGGAGAAAGATTTAATTTATTATTCTGCCAACCCTTATCCTGCAGCAAGTCAGGGGGAATGGGAAAAAATTAAATGGGACTGGTAAACAAAAACGAACGGGGAGCCCCGCTCTTTTTTTTTCCAAGGAGACCAATTTGCAAAAAACAATAAAAAGAGTTATAATAAAAATACCCCCTAGGGGTATAAAAAGGGTTGAATTTTTGCGAAACTGAAAGGAGGGATACAATGCACTGGTGGCCGCATTTTACAGGAGCGGGAGGTTGGATTATGTTTTTCTTCTGGATTTTAATATTTATTGGGATTGTTTGGGGAGTATCCTATCTAATACGCGAACAGAGTTCGAGGAGAGAAGATAAAGAAGATCCCTATGAAATCGCTCGGCTCAGGTATGCGCGGGGAGAAATAAAAAAAGAACAACTGGAAGAAATTATTAAAAACCTGAACCAGGAAAGAAGAAATTAAAAGAATCTGCTGAAGGGGAAAACAATCCAGGGCTATACCAAATATGGTTAATTTAAATCACCCGGTAAAAAGGGGTGATTTTCTTTTGAAAAGGGTTTTTAAGTAAATGATAGAACTTAAACTTATAAATAGTAAAGCCCGTTGGATAAGAAGAATCCCGGCGGGAATTATAAATGCAATCTCCAGAAAAGGTTTCTTGAAAGTTAAGTTCTTAACCTGTGAAAACTCTTTTTGTTCGAAAATAGAATTGGATTTACGGCAAATTTTCCTGGAAAGAAAAAATGATTTCTGGAAAAATAGGTCCCAAACGCAGGAGGGCGGCCCGATGGAAAAAGAACTAAAAAAAAGGTTTGAATTTTTTCTTAAGGAAAAGGACGCAGGTTTTTCCGGTTGGGATTTTTCTTATCTTACCCAAACCCGGCGCAAGCAGGAATTTCCCCTGAGCTGGAATTATTTTAACGAAGTTCGGCGTTATTCCCGGGAGGCCAATTCCCTTTTGGATATGGCCACGGGAGGGGGAGAGTTTTTAGCCCGCCTAGAACCACGCCCCCAAAAAACTGAAGCGACTGAAGGTTATCCGCCCAATATAGATGTAGCTCAAAAAAGGCTTGAACCCCTGCAAATAAGGGTTCACCCTACAGAAGATGAATTTAACCTGCCGGTTAAGAATGAGTCCTTTGAACTAATAATCAACCGGCATGCCTCCTTTGCCGCAAGTGAACTGAACAGGGTTTTAACTTCGGGTGGACATTTTATTACCCAGCAGGTCGGAGGGCTCAATGACCTGGAACTCAATCTCCTGCTGCAGGCCCCGGAAAGTGAATTCTCGGGGTGGAACCTTGAGGCTGCTGTGGATCTGTTAAAATCTGCTGGACTGAATATAATAAAAAGCAAGGAGGATATTACCAAAACCCGCTTTTACGACCTGGGGGCCATAATCTATTACCTGCAGGCTGTACCCTGGCAGGTGCCGGATTTCAGCGTAGAAAAATACGAGGAAGAACTTTATACCCTGCATGAATTTCTGGAAACTCAAGGGTTCATGGATGTTACCTGTCACAGGTTTTTCCTGATAGCTAAAAAAGATTAATAAAAAAGGCGCTCCCTTCAATTAGGGCAGCGCCTTTTAATTTCAGGTCCTGATTTTCTGCAGGAAAAACCTGTAGACAAAAACATTAAGGATCAAAACATAAAGCAAGCCAATTGAAAAGTATCCGGTAAAAGAAAGGGGTAGAACCTCTGTCCCCCGTATGGTTACACTGATTGCCTTGACCGGCCAGAAGGCGGGAACAAAAGCAAAAAAGAATTCCTTGGAATCTGTAAAGAAAAGGGCGATAATAGGGAACACTATTAAAGTTCCAATGCCCTTCATCACAGCGAAACCCTCAATTTTGTTGCGCGATAGAGCGTTGATTAAAAAAGCATTGATTGGCGTGCCCAGGCCGGCCAGGAAGGAAACAAGGAAAATTTTATTCCAGCTTAAGCCCCCAATATCTACAAACCAGAGCACAAAAACAGCAGCAATAAAGGAAAGGACAAGGGTCATTGCTACTTTAAAGGAAAAGAACTGATGCAGGCTTAAAGGACTGACCCTGATCGAGGGCATAACATTATCATCCCGGTCATCGAGAAGAGAAAAGCCCAGGAGTGCCCCGTAGATTTGGGGGATAAACATGGCCAGGACCGCAAGAATGAAATCGGCGAAGGCCTCCAGGAAAAATCCGCTCATATCGGCAATTCTGGGCAGGAGGTATTTCCCAAAGAGACCGAAAATGATGGGATAAACAAGCATGAACCTGGTCATTGGATCCCGGACCCAGTTTTTCAATTCACTGATTATAAATATTTTATACATGACCTATCAAGCCCCGCTTTCTCTTGCTGCGAAATCGGAAAATTTCTTCACAATAAACCCGTAGAGAATTCCACCCAGAACTATTAAATAGCCTGCCGAGAAAATAATCTCCCAGGTTTCCCCCAGGCCTGCAGTTCCAATAAGCAATAACTGTGCAGCCTTTGTGGGAAGCAAATACAGGAGGTTTTTTATTATTTCGCTGTCAATCATGCCCAGGAGGTCAAGGACAACCGGGAGGGCCAGGGCCAGGAAATAGACGAACATACTCATCAGGAGATGGGTAAAGGTTTTGGAGCGGAAAGAAAGCAAAAAACCGACCAGGGAGTGGAAACCGGAAATCAGGATCACTGCTCCTACCAGCCCCAAAAAATTCAGGTCAAGCTCCCGGAAAAATCGGGCATAACCGTAGATAATAAAAAGGGTTAAAAGATTGGAGGTAATCCCGGCGGAGATTTTTGCCCAGATATATTCAGAACGGGTAATTGGTGATATGAAAAGAGTTTTTAAGGCGCCTTCTTCTCGCTCGAAAAACATTGTTGCCCCGATTAAGAGGATGGCCATGGAAGTGGCGTCGATAAAGACCACCAGGGGAAATATTGTAGTCAGGTCCTGGATTTCGGAAAAATATATTACCCCGATCCAGAGCGCGGCTACAAAAAGGCTGGCGCTGAGAATATTGTATTTTTTTAAACGCTGCAGTTCACCCAGGTAGAGAATGGCGTAATTATTCATCAGTCTCAACCCCGGTTATTTTAATGAAGATATCGTCCAGAGAAGTTTCGCTGCTGTGAATGGTAATAACGGTTTTATTCTGGACAATGTCCAGAAATTCGGGGTCTTTACCGAAGGTATCCAGATCAAAAGAAGTCGTGAGCATTTCATCATTCTCCGCGTATTCCACTTCCAGGGTCCGGGCTCCGTATTTTAATTTAAGGTTTTTGGGAGTGTCAATTTCCGCGATTGCTCCATTGGCCAGGAAAGCAACCCGGTCGCAGAGTTCCTCAACATCGTTCATCAGGTGGGTTGTTAGCAGGACTGTGCCTCCTTTTTCCCGAAACTCTTTAATGATATCTTTAATAATCCTGGAGTTTTTGGGGTCTAACCCCATGGTGGGTTCATCGAGAAAAAGGACCTGGGGATTATTAAGGAGAGCCCGGACGAAGTTAAGTCGGACCTTCATTCCCTTGGAAAACTCGGCCACTTTTTTGTTCTTGTCTTTGATAAGCCCAACCCGTTCTAAGAGGTAGTCGGTGTCAGCGTTTTTCCTGTAGAGTTTTTTAAAGAAAGCCAGGTTTTCCAGGGCTGTTAGCTTGGAAAAATGGACCGGCATTTCAAAACCAACACCTATTTCCTGGTAAAATTCCCTGCCATAGGCGCGCAGGTCCTGATTGCGGAAGAGAATTTCCCCCCGAAATTTGGGCAAAAGTTTGGTCATTACTTTCTGGGTTGTGCTTTTTCCCACTCCGCTGGGCCCCAGAAGCCCAAAAATCTCTCCATCCTGGATGGAAAAGGAAAGATTGCGCAGGGTATCCTCTTTGTTTTTGGGGTAATTAAAAGAAAGGTCTTTAACCTGGAACATAAGCAGGCCTCCTCTGGAATTAACTTTTCCACTGTTTAATTAAAAAGGTGAAAAATATGAAATATTTTGCTGATAAATTTTAAATTCTACAGAAAGAAAAAATCCCCTTCTCGGGGGAAAGAAAGGTGGGAATTATGGAGTTAAAGGAGAAAATTAAAAGGATTCAGGGATACCCCCGGCATTTTTGTTACGGCGAGCTATTAGAGGAACTGGGTTTTTACGACCTTGATGATGGAATTTTTCTCCTGGGCCAAATTGGCAGCGAGGTCGAATTGTGGTGGGGAGCCTGGGATCTGGAAGGATTAATGACAGGTTTAAACCATGTCCGCAGAGAACACGAGACCTCTTTTATTTTCCGCTATCCGGGCAAGCTTCAGGAGGTCCTGGAGGCAAGCCAGAACATTGCCCTTCGCGGTTACAGACTGGAAAATATTCATGTGGGTTACAGAAGGGAATTGGAAGATCTACCCCAAGAGGATTTAAATAAAAAAATCCGCCCTTTCCAGGCGGAGGACAAAGAAGACCTGATTAAACTGGACCGGGAAACCTTTCCCGCGATGAATATTGATCCTACAGAACTGCTTTCCTGGCTGGATAGCGGAGAAGCAATTATTCTTGTTGCTCCAGGGGAGGATAGTATAAGGGGGTTTGTAGTCCTGGAAATTTACGGAGATAATAGCCAGTACTGTTTTGTTCGCTCTCTTGCGGTAGCCCCTGCAGAGCGAGGGAAGGGGCTGGGTAAGAAACTTTTCCTTGCGGGTTTAAACCAGGCCAAGGAATGGGGAGTTAAAAGGTGCATGCTCTGGGTTGATTATGATAATAAGCCGGCGAGAACTATGTATGAAAAGCTTGGTTTTAAACTCGATGAAAAGGAAACCGAGGCAGTTTTCCGGATCTAGCGGCTCAGGTTTTGCAGAACAAAATCGGTTAATTCTGCAACCCTGTAATTTTCTACGAGTTCACTCTTTGCATCGCGGGGGAAAATAATACATTTAATTAAAAGGTCGTCGAGGTTAACTTCCTCGTTTACCTCGGAAAACAGTCTTTCCTGAACTACATCCACGCCATTATCACCCGTGGCAGGAAGCAGGAGAACTATTTGGTCGTCCAGATAAAAAGTAGAATCAATCCTGCGTAACATTTCCCAGGCGGCCTGGTGTAGAATGGACAGGTCGCGTTCCTTGCCCCGGAAGGAAATCAAAGAAACCGGTGAATCCGAACGAAGAGATCTCTGGATTTCTTCGTGCAGTCTATTACTTAAATCCTTTGCTCCGAGCCTTTTTTTGCGGGGAGGAGTTGCAGCCTTGGATCGATCTATTGGGGCTTTTAATCCCTGGGTTACCCGGTGAAGAAATTCTTTTTCTCCAACTGGTTTTACCAGGAAATCAGAAGCTCCCATTTCTAAAATTTCCAGGGTTTTTTCTCTGGTCTGGCCTGTGCTTAAAACAATAACCGGAAGCTGGAAAAACCGGTTTTTGATTTCTCGGAGAATTTCTTTGCCGGCGTAGTCGCTCAAGTACATGTCCAAAACCACCAGGTGCATATCCTCCAGTCCCATTTCTGAATCGAAAGAGTCCTTGATAACCTGACGGCCTCCTGTAGCTTCAAAGACGCGGTAGCCGTTTTTTTCAAGGACATTTTTTAACTGAAACCTGGTAACTCCAGTGTCCGCAACCAGTAAAATCCTCTTCGCCATGTTTCAACCTCCAGTTTGTTGCGGGAAAGACCCTTAATTTGAAGATATTATACCTTATTTTGTAAAAATTAGCAAAATGAAATATTTTACAAAACCAATGCTAATCATTTTTTATGGATAACGGAATGGTAAGCAAATTTTCCTCAGAAACGTCTTTCGGGCTTTCAGTGTAAAGTTCAAGGCTAAATTTTTCTCGAGGTTCAATCAATTCTTCCAGGTCAAAATCTATTTCAAAGTAGTACCAATCACCCATTCCGGCTGTGGTAAAGCCATCCTTAATTATTTTTCCTCGGGAATCAATTATGCGATAGAGGATGTTGCCCTCAAAGGTGCTGGCTATTCCTTGCACCGCAAATGTTTTTTCAACTTCTTCTCCGGGAGCCGGGCTAAAAACTTTGATCCAATCTGAAGAGGCAACAACGGGCAGGATCCTGTCAATTCCGCGAAGTTCCATTACATGTTCCTGCTCGCCCAGGGCTGTAAACTGGAAGGGAAGGTCGGCAGGTTTGATTCGAACCAGGTCATAGGGGTAGGTAAAGGCCTGGGTTACCATCTGGTCGGGGGCAGGGGCTTGAAATTCAACAAAGACTTCGATGTGGTCGTCTGTTTTCCGAAGTTCTTTAATTTCTACCCGATACCCACCGGTTGGCTTCTCGCCGTAGGTAACCAGAATATAAGTATAGCCTTCGAAATCTTTGGTCTGGACAATTTCCTGCCTGCGGGAACTGTCTATCCAGGACTGTATTTCGCTGGGAAGATCTTGGTATTCAACTCTTGTGAAATCAAGTAGTTCTTTTCCACTGGCTTCTTCCCCGGAAAGGTTAAATAATAAAAACCCGCTCAGTAAAAAGCATCCCAGGAAGAGAAAGTTTCTTTTTTGGGTCAATTTTTCTGCCCCCTTCAAAATTTTATTATTACCATTATACAAGGAAGAGGAAGATAATGCCACCATTTCTCGGTAGAAAAGAGGAAAAATAGGAGAAATGGTTAAAGCTATAACAGGAACAAAAGAAAGGGGATTACTTTAAGATGCCTTTTTGGATTATTCTGCAAAGAAACCGTCTGTCCGGGCGGCGGTTTAATATTTACAGGGACTGGCTTGAGCAATGTTTCCCCGATTAATTTTAATTGAAGGCCTCCCCGGCGGAGGGAAAACAAGAACCGCCCGCATAGTATCGGAAAAGCTTGGGGATATGGGTTTTCCTACCCGGACCTATTTTGAAGGAAATCCCGAGCACCCTGCTGATTACGAGGGAGTCGCTGCATACACCGCTCCTGATTTTGCCCGTCTTTTGCGGGAAAATCAGAAGCTGATGGATATTATCTGGAACAGGGCCAAAAGCAAAAACGACTACCATTTGATTTTCTATGCTCGCTGGAAAAGGGAGGATCCTGAAGGTTTCCCCGAAGAACTATTGCCCGACTTTCAAAAACGAGACATTTACGAACTTCCTTTTTCTCAAAACCGGGGACTGGTATGCTCCCGGTGGGAGGAATTTACAAAACAGGCCGAAAAAGGGGATACCATTTTTATTTTTGAATGCTGTTTCATTCAAAACCCGGTTACCATTGGTCAGGTTAAATATAATCTGGGGCGAGAGGAAGTTATTGACTATGTTTTTGACCTGTCCTGGACAGTTGATTCGTTAAATCCCCTTTTAATTTATCTAGATCAAAAAGACGTCGCCCAAAGCTTCAGAAAAGTTTTAGAAGAAAGGCCCCCCGCCTGGCGGGACATGTTCATCAATTACTATACCAGCCAGGGCTACGGCAAGGAGAGGGGACTAAAGGATGTAGAGGGGGCAATCGAGGTATTAAAAGCAAGACAGCGGCTGGAAAGGGAAATCTATGATCGCCTCCCCATCCACAAATTCAAAATCAATAACTCCAGCTTTGAACCCGACCGCCTGGAAAAAGCGTTGGGGAGCATTCTAAATTTATTTTTTGTTGAAGGTATTTAAGGAGGCTAGGCATGGACCAAGGAAAAATAAAAACAATCCAAAACCAAATACCGAAAATAATAGAAAAAATTTACCCGATTGAAGCCGCTACCCTGCAGGAAATAGGGGGCTATCAAAACCGGGTTTTTGAATTTACCTATAAAAACAACCAATTCATCCTCCGGGTAACTCCCAGGGAACACCGGAGCTGCCAGCAGATTGAAGCAGAATTAGAGCTGGTAAATAAATTAAAAAATGAAGGCATACCCGTGGCCAGCTCGGTAAAACTTCCCGGGGCTTCGGCGGTGGAAGAAGTTGAATTGGAAGGAGATACCTACTACCTCTGTGTTTTTGAGAAGGCTCCGGGGAAAACCTGGATAGAAGAACCGCAAAATGAAAAAACCTTCCTGGAAGCGGGAAGGGTTCTCGGAAAAATCCATACCAAAAACGAGAAATTACCTGAAAAACTTGCCCGCCCCTGCTGGTGTGAAAACCATTACCTGCAGAATGCCTGTAAATTTATCCCCGCAGAAAAATCCTGGGTCCTAGAAAAAATGGAAAATCACATAGGTAAACTGGATAAACTGCCCCGCACCGAAAATAATTTTGGGCTTGTGCACGGAGATTACAACTTTGCCAATATGCTGTATGATGACAGCAAGGTAACTATTATAGATTTTGACGAGGCCGAATACAACTGGTTTATCTACGACCTGGCCGTTTACCTTTTTTATTACCTGCTGGGCGGGGATCCGGCCAACATGGAGCTGGAGCCGAATCAATTGGTCTGGAAAAAGCTCGGGGAAGGTTACTCCGGGGAGAAAAAACTGGATCCGGAACTGGTGGCAAGGCTGCCTGATTTTTTACGCCTGCGGGAATTTATCCTCTACAGCTCCCTTCACGGGAGCCTCGCCCGGGGCAGCTGGGGTAAGTGGCAGAAAGATTTTATCCGGACCACAGAAGACAGGTTAAAAAAGAATCAGCCTTTTGTTGACATGGATTTTAACCGCCTGCTCGGTTTATAAAGACAGGGTAAAGAGGGGTGAGTGTTTTGGACGGGTTTGCGCGGAGAAGAGCAAGAAAAAAGAAGGCTATCCTGAAAGCAGCGCAAAACCTCTTTTTCCGAAGTGGGGTTAAAAACTCAAATATTGCGGATATTGCCAGGGAAGCGGCCGTCTCCCAGGTAACCATCTACAATTATTTCGGGAGCAAGGCAGGCCTGGTCCGGGAAGTTGTGCTGGAAATGATGGAGGATAAGTGGAAGGAATTCGAGGGCCTTATCTCCAGTGAAATTCCTTTTCCCGAGAAAATCCAGGAGATGGTTGATAGTAAATCGCAAACTACCCGGGAATTTGAAGAAGCAGAATTTCTCGATCCCGTTTTTTTCCAGGATCCCGTGGTTGTGGAATATATTGACCGGTTCTACCGGGAAAGGACAATTCCCAGCGTTAGAAAGCTGATCTCCCAGGGCAGGAAGGAAGGATACCTGCCCCCCTTTATTTCCGATGAGGCCATTTTAGCTTACCTGGCCCGGTTCAAGGATATGGCCGGGGACCCGGAAATGATGGCAGCGGGGAATAAGAAGCTCCGCCAGGATATCATATATTTATTTTTCTACGGATTGTTTGGAAATAAACCGTGGGGAAGCGGAAATTGAGGTTCAGGTTATTATATTACCCCAATGGGTAATTGCAAAACGAAAAGAAAGGAGTATACTTGATTTTGAAGTGATTTTCCTGTGAAGAGAAAATAATTAGTAAAATGTTGGTTAAAACAGGTAAAAATTTAAAAAAAGTAATGCTGGTCACAAAAACAACGCAGGAAGTACTGTATAATTACAGAAAAATAATGGGCAACTTACCTTTTTCCACAATAATTTTTCTCACCTATATATACAAGGAAGAACCAGAAAACTTAAGGATGTAGAGTCTAAAAGAGTATATCAAGGAAATATGGTAAATTAAAACTGGACTATTGGACGGAGAATTTCCAGAAAGAACCCTGCAAAAACTTAAAAATCCCATGAATTTTTCTGATAAGATTATTATGAGAAGAACTGGCAGAGGTCACCCAGCGATAAAGAATTTGAGAAAAATTTGGGTAAAGCAAACTTTTTTAAAGGTCGAAATTCCTTTTTAAAAAGGTGAATTAAGGAAGACATTTCGGAAAATATAGTAAAAAAAAACTGTATTGTTCTGTTTAGTAATATAAAATTTTCCCCGACATTTAAAGGAATTTACCTGATAGTGTAGAAATTGAAGAATATTATACGGGTTTGCCGTTTAAATCTTTAAGGCGACAGGGGAGCAAAGGTATCTCATCCCCAGCTTTACTCCTTAATCTTTTGCTTCATGGTTTCCTACATTTCGGGAGGTTGGATCTATGACTTCTACAAAATTCAAGTTGGGGGACCTGCTGGTCCAGTATAATTACATCAGTGAGGACGACCTGGAAAAGGCACTACAACATCAGCAGGACGAGCGCCCTGAAATGAAACTGGGAGAAATTCTGGTAGAACTTGACTTGATTAAAGAAAGTCACCTTCTCCAGGTTCTGGAATTTCACCTGGGCTTTCCCCAT
>Ga0207421_10002950_pt1 | contig 20710 bp, 23 predicted proteins | sample SodLakKL_010_SED_4_FD_187542 | JGI IMG/M metagenome (GOLD analysis project Ga0207421, IMG submission 187542) | Alkaline sediment microbial communities from Lake Tanatar, Kulunda Steppe, Russia - 8KL_010_SED (SPAdes) (version 2) | ecosystem: Environmental > Aquatic > Non-marine Saline and...
GTCGCTACCGTGCCACCTGAACCTTGCGCCTTGAAATATTTTTGTAAGCCATTTGAAAAATAGGGTTCCTACTTATACCTATAGATAAATAGTTTATGAAAAAGATTCTCAAGCCATATCTGGATATTGTATTTCCTGCTGTTTGTGTGTGCTGTGGAGCCTCACTTGCCGTTTCAGGGAAACACCTTTGCCATTGGTGCAGAAGCGACCGGTTCGAGAAGGCCGATCATGATGAATTTCTGATCTGCCCAGACAGTGTGTTATTTCTCCATATGATGTGGAAATTTGACAAGGGAGGTTACCTGCAAAATCTGATGCACAATTTAAAATATAACTTCATGAAGGGTGTTGGAGAGGAGATGGGATACGTTTTAGGACATTCACTGATTGACTCAAGAGAGAGTGATTGGCTGCAGGATATGGATCAGTTAAATCCCTTGTTGATTCCGGTGCCGCTGCACAAGTCGAAATTGAGAAAAAGGGGATACAATCAGGCCGGGGCCATTGCTGACGGCCTGAGCCGTGCAACCGGCTGGAGTGTGGTGGCAACAGATTCCATTAAAAGAGTTCGAAACACGAAAACTCAAACAGGATTAAGCACCGAAGAACGCAAAAAGAATTTACATGGTGCATTTGTGGTTGTATCTCCTGCAAGTTTCCAAAATCGGCTTCCAGTAATCGTTGATGACGTATTTACAACCGGTGCCACAACCTATGAACTGGCCGGTATCCTATCGGGCCCGGATCAAAAAGCGGGTATTATCACGGTTGCCATGGCTTAACTTAAATTCCATTTTACGGGAAATCAGCCTATCTTAACACTCTATGAATTCGAATCGATCTCACTCAATAAATATACTTGAAACACCCTTTTCAACGGTTACATCCGGCGGACACTGGTTTCATGCCACAAGAGAAACCGTTGAGGAGTTTGTACCGGGACTGTTAAAAAAATACTCCTTCGAAGACCTGATCGTAAAAGCTGTTACATGGATCGATAGTGCCGACTCTATATCCATGCTTCTTTTTTTTGTACTTGCCTTCACCACAAATGCATGGATCGCTGCCGTTGCAGCTTTTGTTTTTCACTATTGGTGGTATCACAATAAAAGTGCATTTGTCAATACGGTTTTTACTTCGGTTATATCCCTGATAAACAAAGATTTTGTTCAGCTGTTGATAGCTGCCGTAGCTCTTAGTTTTATGGGTATAAACGGGATGTATCTCGCTGTAACATTTGGAATTATCTACTTTTTCCTGTTTAAGATTGGTTTGTTGCGCAGGTTTTGGGACAAACTCGATTCCGCAAAAAGTACAGAAAAACTGCCCCTGAACGACCGTGTTCTAAAGATGATTCTTGTACGTTATTCACTTTATGAAAATATGCCTCCGGTTGAAGTTGAAAAGCTTGATCAACATGTACAGCAAGCTGTGAGCGACTTTAATGCAAAGAAGAAGAAAAAGAAGAAATGAGTGAAATCCGACTACTTATAGCCCGTCATGGAGAAACAGATTTAAATAAAAAGGGGCTGCTGCAGGGGAGAGGAATTGATGCACCACTCAATGAGACCGGCCACAAACAGGCACGGGCAATCTCAGAATATCTGAAACAGTACAATGCATCAAATCTTGTAAGCAGCTCTTTGAAGCGGTCCTGGCAAACAGCCCTTCCAGTGGAAGAGCGTACAGAACTTGAGACCTTGAAAATTGAAGCTCTCGATGAGATGCACTTTGGAAAATTTGAAGGCGTTCCATACAAGGAGGCTTCTGCAGAGCTGAACGAAATACACAATGCCTGGGTAAGCGGAGACGTATTAAGGCCAATACCACAGGGTGAATCTCCACAAGAAGTGTATGATCGTGCAAATGCCGCTGTAGAGCAGCTGATTGAGAAGTATCGTGATGGGACAATGGTACTGATTCTTCATGGTCGTCTGATTCGAATACTTCTTTCTAGCTGGCTTGGGTACGGTTTGAACAACATGCACAAGATCGAACATCAGAACGGTGCGCTCTACCAGATTGTTTACAACGGAAATTTTAAACCGGTATATCTTAATAAAACAGATCATCTGCAGATAAGCCCGGACTAAGAGCAAAGAACTAATGAGTATAAAATGAGTGAAAAAGTAAGAGATATGTTTGCGGACATTGCCGATGATTACGATCGGATAAATAGTATCCTTTCGTTTGGCGTGCATAGTGCCTGGCGCAAAAAAACGGTGCTTGAGAGCGGTGCCAAGCCGGGCGACCGTGTATTGGATTGCGCCACGGGTACCGGAGACCTGGCTCTTGAGTTTAAAAAAACCGTGGGCCATGAAGGCTATGTATTGGGCACTGACTTCTGTAAGGAGATGATTGAACATGCACCGGGAAAGGCCGAGGCAAAAAAGCTGGTTGTCGAATTTGAAGTAGCTGATGCCATGAACCTCCCATATGAGGATGACAGCTTTGATATAGCCAGTATTGCATTTGGAATCCGAAATGTTGACGATCCCTCGGTTTCGTTAAAGGAGATGGCCCGGGTGGTAAGATCGGGCGGTAAAGTGGTGGTTTTGGAATTTGGACAGCCGCGGGGGCCAATCAAATATCCCTATCAACTCTACAGCAGGCACATTATGCCGGCCGTGGGGGGCTGGATAAGCGGTAACCGGGATGCATACACCTACCTTCCTGAAACGAGTGCAAAATTCCCGGCAGGAGAAAAATTCCTGGAGCTAATGAACGAAACCGGCTCATACAGCTCACAAAGAGCTGTTAAGCTCACCGGAGGAATTGCTTACGTGTATGTGGGTACCGTAGCCTAGAATTAGTATATTTGAACCTGGCTACCCAGAAGCAGTGACTGAGATCAGACGTTATTAACTCTATAGAACTTAATTAACAGATTATATTTATGATGCAGATTGAAGAGATCAAAAACTACATTCCACACCGTTATCCTTTTTTACTTGTCGACAGGGTGCTTGAAATAGAAAAAGACCGAATCGTGACCATCAAAAATGTGACTGTAAATGAGGAATTTTTTAATGGCCATTTTCCGGGAGCACCTATCATGCCCGGTGTTCTTCAGGTAGAAGCCATGGCTCAATCAGGGGCTATATTGATCATGAAAAACAGCGTGGATGATCCTGAAAAATCATTAATGGTATTTACCGGAATAAAAAATGCCAAATTCAGAAAGTCTGTTGTGCCCGGCGATCAGCTTCGGATGGAGGTGAATCTGGTTAACCAGAGAAGAAATTTTATTACAATGACCGGGAAAGCCACCGTTGACGGCCAGGTTGTTTGCGAATTGGAAGCCTCAGCAGCAATTGTTTCAAAGGATAACGCATGAGCACACAGTCTAAGGAGAGCCGGCCGGAAAAAGTAACCACCCAAACGGTTGTTGAGATGAAGCGGAAGGGTGAAAAAATAAGCATGCTAACCGCTTATGACTTTACCATGGCGGGCATTATTGATGCTGCCGGTGTGGATGTGATTCTGGTAGGCGATTCTGCCAGTAACGTGATGGCCGGTTTTGAGACAACCGTACCCATGACGCTGGAGCATATGATTTATCACACTTCCTGTGTGGTGCGTGCGGTTGACCGTGCTCTTGTAATCGCCGATTTGCCTTTTATGAGCTACCAGGTTACGGCTAAAGAGGCATTGATCAGTGCCGGCCGCATGATGAAAGAAGCAGGTGCGCACGCTGTGAAGCTGGAGGGCGGCAAGGCAATCTCTCCCACCGTAAAACGAATTGTTGATGCCGGTATCCCGGTAATGGGACATCTGGGGCTCACTCCTCAAAGTATTTATAAATTTGGCACCTACAAGGTGCGTGCTAAAGAGGAAGAAGAGGCTGAACAGCTTATAAAAGACGCCAAAAAACTGGAGATGGCCGGTGTGTTTTCCATCGTTCTGGAAAAAATACCCGCACCCCTGGCTAAACAGGTCACCGAATCGGTTTCCGTTCCCACCATCGGTATCGGTGCCGGCGCGGATTGTGACGGACAGGTACTCGTTCTTCACGATATGCTGGGACTCAACAAAGATTTTTCGCCTCGGTTTCTTCGCCGATACGCCGACCTTCACAGTTCCATGACCGGCGCCGTTCAAAACTACATCAAAGATGTAAAAAGCGGAGATTTCCCAAATAAAGACGAACAGTATTAGCACGAGCGTTTGCCCCGCTCTTACTATTGACCTTATTATTTCACACAATCACACAACCCATTTCATGCCAAAACCCGAAAAACCACTAATTCTCGTCTGTAACGACGACGGAATTTTCTCCAACGGCATAAAAGCTCTCGCAGAAGTTGCCGATGAATTCGGTGATGTGGAAATTGTAGCCCCCGACCGTCAGCAGAGCGCTGTGGGTCATGCCATTACCGTTGCCACACCGCTGCGCGCGAGGGCGTTTATGATAGACAATCGGTTCAGCGGCCAGGCCGTGTCCGGAACTCCGGCCGATTCCATCAAGCTGGCTCATAACCAGCTATTGAACCGCAAACCCGACCTTGTGGTAAGCGGGATCAATCACGGCAGCAATGCGGGAATCAACATTATTTATTCAGGCACGGTGAGTGCCGCTACAGAGGGAACCATTCTCGGGTATCCATCCATTGCATTCTCCTGCACAGACTTTGAAGAGAAAGCTGACCTGACCGGCTGCCAGGAAGCCGCCCGAAAAGTGATCGGCTACGTGCTGAATCACGGCCTTCCGAAAGGAGTGACACTGAACGTGAACGCACCATCCGGTCCTCTGAAAGGCATCAAATGGGCGCGCCAGGCAAACAGCCGCTACATCGAAGAGTTTGAAGGACGCATCGACCCCCACAATCGCTCCTACTACTGGATGACAGGCAAATTCCAGCTCCTCGATGATGACGATCAAAACGACATCTCCATGATCGAGAAAGGCTACGCATCCGTCACCCCCATTCAGTACGACCTGACAGCCTACTCGCTTTTGAATGATTTGAAGGATATTCAGTTGTAAGGTTCAAGGTTCAAGGTGCAGGGTACAAGGCGCAGGGTGAAAACCTTCAAGCGTGCCCGGTGAATTTCCGGGATCCTTGAAGCTTTTGGTTGTTTGCTCTTCTGTATTAAAAAATCTGAGCGTTGGAGTTGCGAAGCAGTGCTTCGCGGTACACGGGACACGGTTTTGTTACAGGTTACAGGTTGAACGTTTGATGAAGTTGCCGGTTAATAAGCCTGTAAAGAGGAACTTTCAACGTTTACAGATTCCGAAGCCATGGTTATGCGGCAAACCCGGTCCCATAGGGATCATTGATCGGTAACTTGGGGTGGAAGCAATTAAAGAGAACCCGAGACTTTGAGTTCGGAAAAACACAAATCAAAGTCGAAGGGTTGTGGCTTACACGGTACACGGTACACTGAGCACGGTTCACGGTAAAAGGGGCAACCTTCAACGTTTAACATTCAACGTGAAACGTTTGTTGATTCATCCGAATAACTTTAAAGGCAACAATTATAGAAAACCTAAGTACGCATGAAAAACAAATCAAAACTGTATGTTAATACTGCGTTTTAAAAATCTAAACAAGATCTCTGTTATGAATAAAATGGCCGGCGTACTGATTACGATACTGTTGCTGCTCTTCACGGCCTGCGGTGGCAGTTCTGATGATACATCCTACACAGCAAATGGTGAACAGGAAATTGAGATGGTAACTGATAGCGTATCTATCGAAATGGAAGAACTCAAGGAAGAGATAGAACAAACCCTGGATGAACTCGAGAGTTTACTGGATGAAATTGATGAATAAATAGAGACACTCTTATGAATATGAAAAAATTGAAATTCGTTTTAAAGTTATTGATATCGCTCAAGTTGATTCTGTTAATTATTGTGGTGGATTCAACCCTTTTTGCCCAGGGTCAGTCAGACCGTGCCAATCAGGCCCGGCAGGACAGGTCTGAAAACGTAGATACACTGATGGAACGGGGAGATCAGGCGAGAACTTCGGCTGATACGGTGAGAAGCCGGGGAGAAAGCATGCGAGAGCAAACCGGAGATCAGCGTAACCGGGGCCAGGAAATTTCCAGAGAGGCCCGGCAAGACGGACGCGCATTTGGTCAAAGAGTTTCAGAACAAGCGCGGCAGCAGCGAATGGTAAGAGCCGCAGAACTCGGATCCGTTGAGTCAGAAGGAAGAATCAGGGCAGACGAAGCCCGCGAACGAATTGAAAATGCCCGAAGAAATCTTGAAGAAGCTCAAAATGAGGGACGCATCACCGAGCAGGAGTTCAATGAAAGAATGAGTAAAATTGATACAGCAAGAGAAAAACTGCAGGAACTTGAAGAAAAACTCAATCGCGGACGAGAGATGAGAAGAGCCGCGCTGGAGTCAGTGCCTGAGTGATTCACGGTGCAAGGCTCAGGGTACAAGGAACTAGGGGCACGGCACACAGTTCAGTTACAGGTTGAACGTTTGTTTGAGTTGCCGGTTTATGAGCCTGCAAATGAAGAACGTTTATCGTGTAACATTCAACGTGTAACGTTTATTAACAGATCCCTATCCCCTGCATCCTGCACCCTGAACCCTGAACCTTGCTATAATCCCTTATCCCTCAAATTAAAAGCAATATCCTTCCACATCTCTTCGACGAGGGGTTTTCGTTCTTTACTGACCTGAATATCTATCTGCTCCAAATGGCTGATCGGGTAGGTGCCCAGGTGTTCGCCCCAGATGGCGCTGTCGATGGTAACGAATGAATCGTTGAGGCCTTCTCTCTGGTAGATGAGCTGATTCTGCAGCCGGTAGATGGGGTTCAGCGGATGCTTTGTGCCTTTGCCAACAGCGGCACTTACCGAAAAATAGGCCACGCTATCCATGTCGGGTGTTTTCGGATTGAAATCCTCCTGCACATAGTTGCAGGCGAGCTGTTCAACAGCTGCTTCTGCGTTGCTTTTTGATCCCGGAAAAATATTCTCACCCAGCCAGTCCATCAGTACACCCAGCTTCTCCTTCAGTACTTCCGGCGTGGTGAGCACGATATCTGCCAGGCTGGTGCCGCGGTGCGGGGCGGCGATGGTGGTTAGTGAAGCCACGGAGTCTGCCATGTCATAATGGGTAATGGCGGCCCGCATATCGAGTCCGCCCATGCTGTGCGCAATTACGTTCATTTTTTCGCACCCATACTCATTTTTTATCTGCAGGATACATTCAGCCCACTGTTCGGCACGAACCGATATGGTGGAGTAGGGCACAATATTGGGCGCAAATGCGTGTATGCCGTAGCTCCGAAGCCTCATGCAGGAGTCGTGAATGGGAGAGGGCTTGATCAGCATGGAAAATCCACCGTAGCCATGGCAGAGAAGCACCGGGTATTTGAGCTGAATAATCTCCGGCTGGGGAAATGGCTCCAGCTTAAACTTCTTCATGTATTTTTGAGGTTCAATCCACTTCATGAGAGTCCTGTCCAGGTAAAATGATGGGTTGATCTTGCTGAAGTCTTAATTCGGAATCCTCTTTAATAATAATGGAGCGGCGTATATTGTTGTTCACAATCATATGAATATGCATGTCTCGCTGGGGAAATTCAATTTTGGCAACGGTGCGCACGCCGTAGGGCCATAGTGCCTCCTGAAGAGTGTAGTGAAGGGTGGTTTTGGAAAAGTTAGGAGCCACCCTCAGGTTGTATACACTCCTGTCAAAGAGAGAATCGACCTCAATCGTTCGCCGTCTTACCTGATTACTCCGCAGCTCCAGATCATCGAAAGTGACGGTAATCAGAGAGTCGAGCTGTGAAGATGTGGTCAGTTTTTTATGAACCACAGGCTCGGTATTCCACAAAAGCAGGATTGCAAATAAACAGGATACAGCCAATAAAATTACAATCCAGCGTCGCTGAGTCTCACTCTGCATAGTAGATGTTAAACTTCTGTTTTGTCTGTTTTAATTTTGTACTAACCGTTGCGTGCTTGTACTTTCCATGGCAAAAATAATGTGAATTTGACATAAGTAAGAATGTAGCAACTCGAACGCATCGGTGGCCTCCTTCGCAGAGGCTTTGAACAAATGCCCCGGGGCAATACTGAACGATGGAATGATCCATAATTTTGTTGATTGCACACAATCTCATAACAAACCGTAATGTAAGAATAGATTCACTCTGATGGCATACACCTTTCAAAAGATTGAGAATAAAAAACAGGTCAACCTGTTTCATCAGTTTCCATTCCGGATCTATGAAAATGACCCCAACTGGATCCCCCCGTTCCGGTTTGAGATTGAGAAGATCTTTAACCCGGAAGAGAACCCGCTTTTTGAGAAAGGGGAGTGCGAGCGCTACCTGATGTACGATGGGGAAGAGCTTGTGGCCCGGTTTGCCGTGATGAACCACTCCGAAAGAGACGCCGTGTTTGAGACGCCCATGGGAGGGCTGGGATTTCTGGAGATGGTAAATGATCAAAAAGTAGCGGACGCTATGATCGGTTTTGCCAAAACGTGGCATGGAGAGAGAGGGTACAAAACTTTCAGGGGACCGGTTAATTTTGGCGAGAATATGAACTACTGGGGACTATTGGTTCAAAACTTTGAGGAGCCGCCCATTTACGGAATGCACTACCACGCTCCTTACTACAAGGAACTGATTGAGAAGACCGGCGCGGTAAAGCTGGACGATCACTGGAGCTACAAGCGCGAGTTCGACATGCCGCTTCCCGAGCGGCTGGTCCGCATTACCGACCGCATTGAGAGCCGGCCCGATGTCTCCCTGAGAGCCATCGATATGAATAACCTGGTACGGGATGCCGAGTACATCCGTCAAATCTACAACAAGGCGTGGAGCGAGCAGGATATTGAGGAGCGCGAGCATGAGTTTACGGAGCTGACCAGCGAGGATGTGCAGCAGATGGTAAATGACCTGAGGCGGATTATGATCCCCGATAGCGTACTTCTGGCGTTTGTGGGGGATGAGCCTGCCTCTTTTGTAGTTTGTATACCCGACCTGAACGAGATCTCAGCCGAGACAGGAGGTAAGCTGAAGTGGTGGCACCTGCCCAAGCTTCTCCGGTTCAAAAAACGTGCAAAGCACCTGCGAACGACAGTCTACGGAACCCTCCCAAAATACCGCAAGCTGGGCCTCGAAGCGCTCACTTTTGTGCGGGGCATTCAGATGACCAAAGCCGCCGCCCCCACGCTCGACTACCTGGAGGGAACCTGGGTGAGTGAAAAGAACTGGCTGATGCAGCGAAGCCTGGAAGCGCTGGGCTGCTACCATCATAAAACACACCGGACGTATAGGTGGGATGTGGATTGACAGATCCGTCGGATTTTTTCTTTTCCAAGGCTTACCCATTTAAAACAATCCGAATGTTGAAGCACTAACCTTTTTCCGGTGCATTCAGATGACCAAAGCCGCCGCCGCCCACGCTCGACTACCTGAAATCACCCCTGTCCTCCATATGAGTCTTCGAGAGAGGGGGGGTAAAAGACCTCTCAACATAGAAGAGCAGCTATTCTTGAATTTCTAATAAGTATTCGTTTTTTTTAAATATACAGCTACTCATCATATGAATTATGGCGATGTATCTGTTTTACAAAAAGTAATTAATTGAATCATTCAGAGAGTCCCATTGACATATTGATTGACTTGATTTACAACATAAATAAATCACACAACATCAATTTTCAAAAAAAGAGAGGTACACCAATGCAAGAATTTAAATTGATCTATTCACACAGCGGGCTGTCAATTCTGGTGGGGATGGTTCTGCTTTTCTGTTCTCTCGCGAGTACAGAGGTCTTTGCTCAGGACTATCCATCAACCGAAACAACAGATCAGCAGGAAGCGAACAAACAAGTAGCACAACAGATCTATGATGTTTGGGATGGAGACGATGCGGACGTTCTCGACGAGCTGATCGCCGAGGATGTTATCCTCCACAGGCCACACTACATGGGAGGAACCGCGCACGGACTCGAGGGGTACAAGAGCAACCTGTTTATGGTCCGTGAGGCAATCCCCGACTTGTTCTTTAAATCCCACAAAGTATTGGCTGAGGACGACATGGTGGTGGCTTATGCGTCATTCGGCGGCACTCACGAAGGTGAGTTGGCCGGAATCGAACCGACCGGAAAATCAGTTGAGGTAGATGACTTCGTTCTCTACCGCTTTGAAAATGGGAAAGTCGCCGAAGTAATTACACGGCCCGATTTTTTCTCACTATTCATGCAGCTTGACGTAGTCGAGCCGCCAGCAGGGCCACCCGGAAATTAACCCACGCAGAGTTGTTTCAGCTTTTGGGATAAATAAATTACACCGGTAAAGATGCCGGTTTTATTGAAGGCCCTAAGCCTGCCGAGATCCGCCGGTTTTCACTTCTTGGGGCCGGGAAGATTGGGTACATCCCGGTTATTCGCAGAAAAATCCGACGGATCTTTTTTTAATCCAAATTCAGGATCCAATCGCATTTGAGAAAAAGGAATAGACGAGCAAAAAACTGCATACTGTAAGGACAAGGCCCACCATGAAAATGTTATAGGCAACTCTGAGCAGCTTGAACTTTTTAGAAAGAACGACTCCAAGGCCGTGTAAATCCCGGGCCATCGTATCGTAAAGGCGTTCACTGTCGGACATCAATTCCTCAATACCGGTTACAAAGTCGTCTCGCTCCATTGTATGAAAATTACCAAAAAACAGGATATTAGATCGATTGGAACGCACGTCATCCAGGGTCACTTTTTCATTGCTGACCCGAGGACGTGCTGCTAAAACTGAATAGACCAGGGACATCATACAGGTAATTAATAAAATTGCGGTGGGTAATAACAGCAGGGAGTTAGAGAGAATTCTTGTTGAAATAGATGCAATGATAATGGAGATGATGATTCCATTAATGCTAATCATGATGTTCGACTTGTTATCTGCAATCGCACTGAGATTGATATGGTTTCGGTATGAGGTTCGGAACATATCCGAAACCCCGCGATTGAGTGAGCCGAGCTTCTTTGCTGATTTCTCACTCTTTTGTAAAATTTCATCCAATTTTGAACCATCAACCGCCGTAGCCTGCCCGGACGCTTCAAGGTTATTACATATCAAAGAGTATAAACATACCGGCTTAGCAATGTTTTTTAATTTTTTTTCGCCAAAAGACTCTACATGAATACCGGAATGATTTTTAATCTCATTAAATACACTATCTGAAATGATTACCGAACCGGCTGTTCCATATGCCTGAATACGGGAGGCAATATTCACGGCATCCCCATAAATCCCTTCATCGTCGTATACAATATCTCCAATATGAATGCCAATCCGGAGTGGCACGGCTGGCTCTTTGATCAGCTCTACCTGAATATCCCTTGCACATTTTACAGCAGCCAGGGCACTTCCAAATATAATAAGTGTGCCATCCCCATAATACTGCATTACCTGCCCATGGTAATTTAACAGGTAAGTTTCAATTACCGAACGCTGGTGATCTCTCAGGTATTTAGCATTTTCTTCATCTTCCTGCATCATTTTTGAATACCCGACAATGTCGACAAACATGATGGCTGCAAGAAGTCTTATATGGTTGTTTTCTGTTATGTGGGTTGGTGGGGTCATTCGTCCTGCATGCCGCTAATGACAACATTACCCGTTCCACGTCTATTGCATGGATAGCTGAAAGCCCGTGTCATTTTCCGAGGATTATCCAGGGTGTCGTAGAAATCATCAAGAAATTTCGTGGCAAAACGGATGTAACTATCCTCAAGTAAGGTATTTTCTGTTATAACCTTATATATCTCCGGTTTGAGTTCCCTAAATTGTTCGAATGTAGGTTCTAATACACTTAGGTCTTCCAGACAATATCCCCTGAATCGCCTTTCTCTAACCGACCTCATTCTTAAAGCCGGCTCGGGCCTTGCATAAGGAGCAGAGACAAGGCCTGCCAAATCAAAGTCGTAGGGTACGGCTACATAAATATTTTCATCTTGCAGAAAAAGCATATTAATATTTTGTAAATATTGAATAGACCAATCGGTGTTACCGATCATGTATTCAAATACGCTCATTCTTAAAAATGCTGCCTGATCTACAACTTCAGGCCTTAATTGCAAGATTCTAATACGCTGAGCATTGTTTCGGGAAACCACATCGTTTATGTGTTCTAATATAAATGCATATTCCGGATCAGATTTCCGGTCATTTTCAGTATCGTGATAGGTTAGGCGAACCAGCCGGGCTCTGAAGCTATGCTCAGTAAATAAATTGTATAGTTTGTAGGTAAGGTACTCGCGCAGCACATACTCTTCTCCCTGGCAAGGCACCACAAGTTTTAATGTAGATTGGCCTGCAAAAAGTGACTGTTCAGGCGGCTCATGTCTGTTAAAATTTAACCTAAGAGGCGGGGTTCTGCAATTTTCCCGTAACCTGCGAAAATTACCCCTCACTCTAACGCGCAGATCCAGATATTCCTCTAAGTCCACGCCTTTAACATGCATCTTCATAGCATGATAAGAAGGATCGCTCCCCCTGTCTCTCTGAAGAGTCCTGATATCTCCTTCGAGTGTGATTTCTAAAATTTCATCACTGTTGAACAAGCCCTGAAGCTGAGCCGGCTGAGCTTCGGTCTGAAGCGCCGCAGACAATGAAGTTAGCAAGAGTGCCAGCAAAGACAGAAAAACTGTTTTAAAGCTAGGTGCAGCCATAGTTTTAGAGGTCAGGTAATTTGTAGAAACAAGTTTAATCTTTTTTTACATTTAATCCAACGAGCGGCCACATCTTACAAGGATTTTGGCACCCGGTAACGTTATATAAGCGTTAGCCCGAATTTAAGCTCGCCAAATATCGGAACCCGGGCCTTGAGGCACAGGCATGCCTTCCATCACATAACATATAGAACGTACAGGCGGGAAGTTGAGTGACAGATCCGTCGGATTTCACTTCTTGGGGTCGTGAAGATTAGTAACACCCCGGTTCTTCGCGAAAAGATCCGACGGATCCTTTTCTTTGCTAAGGCCACCCATCTACCCCTTGATTCGATAGGTAAGTGATCCGTCAGATTTCACTTCTTGGAGTCGTGAAGATTGGGTACATCCCGGTTCTTCATATAAAAATCCGACGGATCTTTTAGTCGGGAAGTGGATGGGTAGAGAAATTAAATTTCATTCGGACAAATCCATGTCTTCATTTGTTTTGATGAGATGATAGGATTATTATCGAACGCTTAGTGCGGCACAACCATTGCCGATAAATACTTGTTATACCCACTATCAAAAAATCTAATTTCTTCCGGTTTTCATCGTTAATAATTACATTCAGGTAAACAAAACACTTTTACTCTGATCACCGATTTAAAGGAGATTGAAAATTCAGCCCTGAATCTAAACAAAAAGGACAAAGCGCGTCTGGCTGATAAATTACTGCAAAGCATTCATGGCAAAATTGATCCTGAAATTGAACAGGCCTGGATTGATGAAGTCCAAAAGAGAAAAGAGTCACTTAAATCGGGCGAAGCTTCCCTTCATTCTGCTTCTGATGTCATTAATGAGGCAAGAAAACGTCTTCAAAAGTGACTATTAAATTACATTCGGAAGCCAGAAAAGAATTTTTTGAAGCAGCTGAATATTACGATTAACAGGTAGTCGGCCTTGGAGATGATTTTATTGATGAAGTTGAAAAAGTATTGGATGTAATTGAGAAGCAGCCAGCTTCGGGGACTAAAATCACAAAATCTGAACGAAGATTTTTAGTGTCGCGCTTTCGCTACGCGTTCAACAAATGAGCCTTATGGAATTATCTACTCAGTTGAAGAAGAACAGATTACAATATATGCTATTATGAGCTTAAGGCGTAAACCGGGGTACTGGAAATCTCGAACTTAAAACCTGTGGGTATAACCAGCGGTTCCCCGAATGGTCGGGGCAGGCTGTGCGATCGGTGAGGGTTTGGTGGCTAGATGGTATATATCCAACCCCGCCGCAGAAATGCCAAGCCGTTTTGTTTACAAAAATATCCGGTAGAATCAGGATGAAGCTGAAAAATAAAAAACTCCTTATTAGCCTTTTAATTACGGTTGTTTTTATTACTGTATTCACAATACTCTGGAAAACGGGGAAAGATGAAGTCTACTATCTATGCGGTAATTTCTCGGCTGGTGAAACGAAATCAAATGTAATCAGGCAACTGGAAACAGCTAACCTGTCCAGCTATACAAACAAAGCTGATGTAAACGGGTCAAGTATTGTGTTCAGTAGTCGGCTCTTTTTTGTTACTAATCAATGTATTATCAAGTTAGATAAAAGTGAAAAAGTTGTGCTTGCGAGCTATAAGTAAACCTAACGATCGTTTCAGACGAACTCGAACGCGGCTTGGGTCTTTAATATTAATAACTCGGCTCGCCGCTTAAACGCCAGACCGTTAACCACCTGAAACACTATCCATCAATAATTAAATTAAAGTGTAGTTGTTCTTATCAACCAGCGTGATGTGAAACTCTTTTTTATTCTTTAGTTGCTTCACCAGGTTGACTCCCGCAGGACCACCACCAATGATGACCATTTCCTTTTTCATAGCATTTTCTGCTATGTTAAAAAGCGACTGCCTTTCACCAAGCAGCCGCATCATTTAAGAACGTATTTATTGTTATGGCTCCAAAAAGATATGTTTTCCCACCGCGGAAGCAGCGCCCTGTTACCAATATGCTGACAGATGAAGAGGCAATGAATACTCATATTGGCCGGGAAATTGAGGAACTGTTAGTCCAACATTCCGGAATGAGTGGTATTCATCCCCTACGGAACGCTCATGACGCGTTTGCATCTCGGGCACTTCTTACACAAACCGCAGAGAAAACACTCGATATTCAATACTATATCTGGAAGGAGGATCTGTCTGGCTCTCTCATGCTCAAATCAGTCAAGGATGCAGCAGATCGCGGGGTGCGTGTGCGGCTGCTGCTGGATGACAATGGAATCACCGGTCTGGATAACAGCCTGTATGAAATGAACCTTCATGATAATATTGAAGTGCGTCTGTTTAACCCCTTCTCAAATCGTTGGTTCAAATGGATAGGGTTTATTACCAACTTTCCAAAATTGAACCGCAGGATGCATAACAAGTCTTTCAGTGTGGATAAAAAGGCGTCAATAGTAGGTGGCCGCAATATCGGAGATGAGTACTTTGGTGCGGGAACGGGTCTGATGTTTGCTGATCTGGACGTGCTTCTCATCGGACCGGTAGTTAATGATATATCCGAAGATTTTGATACATACTGGAATTGTTCACTCTCCATCCCGGTCGATCAGATTGTAAAATATTCTGAAAATCGAACCCAAAAAACCCTTCCACTAAAATTCAAAGAAGTTCAGAACGATTCTTCGGCAGCTAATTACATCAACCTGATCCGTGAATCTAATTTTATATATCAGTTGTTTAACGAAGAGTTAAGATTGGAATGGGCAGATGTGAAGCTTGTAAGCGACAACCCGCTAAAAGTATTAAACCGAACAAAGCCAAGGCAACTCTTAACCAACCAGATCAGGGAGGCCATCGGGCAGCCCAAAAAAGAGGTCATTCTCGTTTCCCCCTATTTTGTTCCTACGAAAGCCGGTGTTGATCTATTTCGCACGATGGCAGAAAGAGGGGTTGATGTTAGAATTCTTACCAACTCTTTGGATGCAACCGATGTAAAGATTGTTCACGCAGGTTATGAAAAGCGCAGAAAAGCACTTCTAAAGGCAGGAATCAAACTATATGAGTTGAAACGTATTTCAACGGATGTAGATTTTAAGGAGCAAACGGGACCTTTTGGGTCATCCGGCTCCAGTTTGCATGCAAAAACCTTTTCAGTAGACCGCCTCCGTGTATTTGTCGGTTCATTTAACTTTGACCCGCGATCCATTCACCTTAACACAGAGATGGGGGTAGTCATTGAGAGCAAGAATCTTGCACGAGAGATACAAGAGTTATTCGGCGATCGTATTCCTGAAAATACATACGAGGTAACTCTTGACGAGCGTGAAAGACTGAATTGGACAGAACGAATTGAAGGCAAATTAAAAGTCTACAGTAAAGAACCAAAAACCAGGCTTATCCAGCGTATACTTCTATGGTTTTTGTCCAAATTGCCCATTGAAAGACTTCTCTGATCTGATTACAATTCACCCTCCATCCAATTCATTCTGAAAGTTCTTAATTCTAACGGGCCACGGCTAACTTTGCTGTGTTTATTGGCTTTGGAGATCTGTATCATAATAAACTCAATCTCCCATTACATTCGAGAGCAGTTCATATGATCGCAGTCTCTGCTTGTGGCCGTAAATATAGGTGGAGACCATCAGCTCATCGGCTCCGGTCTGTTTCAGAAACTGTTCAATATCGCTCTTCACACTCTGTGCACTACCAATAAAGGAATAAGCCAGCATCTGTTTGACGGCATATTTGGTGTGTTCATTCCATATACCGTCCATGGTGTCAACCGGCGGTTTCATCGGCGATCGATCTCCGGTAACCACACCCATAAACATCTGAAGCATCGATGTGGAGAGATATTCCGCCAGTTCATCTGTTTCTGCTGCAATCACATTTACACACGGCATAAAATAAGGCTCCTCAAGTTGATCAGACGGTTTGAACCGTTCCCGGTAAATGCGGAGTGCAGGAATAAACTGCTGAGGCGCAAAATGGCTCGCAAAGGCATACGGCAACCCCATTTCTGCGGCAAGAAAGGCACTGTCGGTACTGGAACCCAGGATCCAGATTGGGACTTCAGTTCCCTCACCCGGAAACGCACGCACTTTACTCTCGCTGTTATCCGATGAGAGATATTTCTGAATCTCGCGAACACTCTGCGGAAAGTTTTGAACCTGCTGCATCCGGTCGGGCCGAATGACGCCGGCCGTAAGCTGATCGGTGCCGGGCGCACGGCCCAAACCCAGATCCACCCTGTCCGGATAGATGGTAGCCAGGGTGCCAAACTGTTCGGCTATAATCAGCGGGGAGTGATTCGGAAGCATAATACCCCCCGACCCCACACGGATCTTCTCGGTTGCATCGGCAATGTGTCCCAGCAGTACAGATGTAGCCGAACTCGCAATATTTTCCATATTGTGATGCTCCGCCATCCAGAATCGTTGATAACCCATCTTCTCAGCTTTTTGGGCAAGATCACGGCTTTGTTGAATGGCTTCGCGTGGTGAACCGCCTTCGGTGACTACGGCAAGATCTAAAATGGAGAGTGGTATCATCATTCAGTGAAAAGTGAAAAGTGAAAAATTAATTTGAAATAGAATTCATTAATCAGGTTTTAGTTCAGCCAGTAAATCTTCCAGGTCAAGTGGTTCGGTCACCATTCCTATGGTTCCATCCTCCCGGTATGTCCATTCATCCTTTGTTCTGTCCCGGTAGAGTTCTACCCCGTTTCCGTCCGGATCATTCAGGTAGATCGCTTCGGAAACACCGTGATCACTCGCCCCGGAAATCGGGTAGCCGTTCTCAATAAGACGCTTCACAATCACGGCCAGGTCTTTTCTGGTGAGATAGAGAAACGCGGTGTGATAGATTCCTGCAGCACGCTGAGGTGCCGGAGTCCCTTCCTTGCTGTGCCAGGTGTTCAGCCCGATGTGATGATGATATCCGCCGGCAGATAAAAATGCTGCCTGATCTCCATACATGGCAGTCAGTTCAAACCCAGGCAGGTCACGATAGAATTTCAGGGCAAGATCTAGGTCAGTTACTTTCAGGTGTATATGCCCGACCATTGTGCCGGCCGGTGCTTTATATAGTGTAGACATATCTCTATTAAATTTAAACTACTGTTCGTGTTTAAAAATCATTAATAATAACTCTCCCCTCCTTATGAACAAGGGGCTGGGGGCGGTTGGACCGGGTTTTATTTACCTGCAAAACAGTGTGTAAACGAGAGATAATCGATTTAAACCACCCCTTTTTCCCGTCAGCGGGTTCGAAAAGTGAGCCCTCCTTGCCTCAAAGGAGTCCTTTCGGGAGAAAGTAGGGGAGAGTTAAGTTCAAATTATTACCACTTTCCTTTGCTTTAGCAGTTCCAGCCGGGACCACAGAAGGCGGGATCATCACTGTTAAGAGGTTGAATGCCAATCTCTTCCTTTACCTTTTCCAGAGCTTCAACAAACACCTTAACCGGCTGGGCCCCTGAAAGGGCGTATTTTTGATTCAGTATGAAAAACGGCACGCCCTGAATACTCAGCTTGCGGGCGCTTTCGATATCTTCGCGAACCTCTTTTTCAATATCGTCGCTCTGCAATGCGAGGTAAACTTCTTGGTCGCTCAACCCAAACTGTTTACCCGTTTCAACGAGCCAGGCATTATCATCAATATTTTTTCCGTCCGTGAAATAGCCTTTTAGCAGGCTCTCTTTTACATCGTCTTGGACACCGTGTTTTTTGGCAAGATGCAGCAGGCGGTGAGCCTTAAAACTGTTAGCCGGTACCGTTTGGTCAAAATCAAACTCCAGGCCGGACTCTTTTGCCCTCTGCTCCATCTGCTTGTGAATCTGTTTGGACTGCTCCGGGCTCCACCCTTTACGTTTGCCAAGCTCTTCATAAATAGTGGCGCCGGGGTTGGTTTGGGCGTCGGGGGCCAGCTCAAAGCTGTGCCACACCACCTTTACCAGCTCTGATAATCCGGTCTGTTGAAGGGCGTTCTCCAGGTTACGTTTTCCGATGTAGCAGAATGGGCAGACGATATCTGACCATACATCAATAACCATCATTTCAGTTTGGTGGCCGGGGGTGATGTTTTCTAAATTATTCATATGTACGTCCTGTTTTGTTATCTACATTCCGGATATTTGCATCGATATTCCGGAACAGGATAAAGATATTGATTCTGTTTATGATAAATTCATTCAGTTACCATTGCTAAAGAGTATCGATTTAGCCTTATGATTAACTTGTGATTAACTCTTTTGTCGTGACGTGAAAGCCTGTGCGGAAGGAAGATCCGTCGGATTTTCACTTCTTGGGGCCGGGTAGATTAGTAACACCCCGGTTCTTCATTAAAAAAATCCGACGGATCTTTTATATGTAGGGACCTTTTCATTTACCATCCAATTGAGTATCGAATTCGCTTTGCCGGATTCCAATGTACAGGATGCTGTCTCGATTGTCTGCACAAGTCCCCGGCCTTGCCGATTGGCGGGCATATGTAAAAAAAACAGTGATTTGTGTAACTATATACTTTATTTATGTAACACTTCCGGCATGAAATGGTTGCATATTTCGTTGTCAAATTACATTTAAAACGCTCTCTTATTTACGATGTTATTTTATAAATAACAATAGTTTATATAAACACCTCATCTCAAATTAACGATCCAGGAGTTCAGCATGAATCCATTTTTCAAATTATCTGCATGTATAGCAGTTATAGCATTGTTATCAGCATGTGCAACTACGAATCCTCCGAGTCAGCAGCTTACAGAGACACAGATGGTGATTCAACAGGCAGAGCTTCTGGGAGCTGAAGAGTATGCCCCTCTCGAAATACGGGAAGCTAAAATAAAACTGGAACTTGCACGAGAAGCTGTGGAAGCCAAGGAGTATGAAAAAGCCATAAAGCTGGCCGAACAAGCCAGGGTAGATGCCGAGCTGGCCCAGGTTAAAGCGCAGTCAGGCAAAGCTAAAGCAGCAGTTGCTGAATTGAGGGAGAGCATCAGGGTTCTAAAGGCAGAAATTGAAAGAAATCAAAATATTGACTAAAACCGGATAAGGATCATCTTATGAGAACCAAACGTTTACTATCAAATTTACTCCTGCCCAAGGCAGTCTTTGTTATTGTTCCCTTGCTCATCCTTTTGGTTGGATGCGGAGGGCCGCCGGCCGCCAATACGCTTCTAACAAGCGCAACCGATGAATACAATAAGGCAGTACAAGACCCTGTGGTTGTTCAATATGCTCCTGTAGCTTTAAAGGAAGCTGAGGAGACGCTGGAAAAAAGCCGGGAATTATGGTCTGCAAAAGCGGATAAGTCGTCCATTGATCACTATGCATATCTTGCAAAACAGAGAACGTTCATCGCCGTGGAAACAGCACAGCTAAATGCAGCAAATCGTGAGATGTCGCGCGCTGAAGTGGAGCGACAGCAGGTATTACTGGACGTTCGTCGAAGTGAAGCAGATCGATCAGAAGCGCGGGCTCAAAATGCGCTGCAAGAGGCGCGAAGTGAACGGGCATTGGCTGTAGAAGCTCGTCAAAGTGCAGAAGAAGCCAGGCTGGCAGCAGCTGAAGCCAGGGAAAGGGCAGAACTATTGGCTCAAAGAGTGAATGAACTGGAAGCGCGGCCAACAGATCGCGGCCTGGTACTCACACTTGGGGATGTACTCTTTGAATTTGGCAAATCGAATATGCTATCAGGTGGATTAAAGAGCATGGACGACCTGGCCGGTTTTTTGCAGGAATACCCTAATCGGAATATTATGATTGAGGGCTTTACCGATAATATTGGTTCTGAAGCATTCAACCTGGAACTCTCAAGAAACAGAGCCAACGCGGTGAAATCAGAGTTGGTTAACAGAAGTATTGCTGCGAACCGAATTAATACAATCGGATATGGATTCCAGTTTCCGGTGGCTAATAATTCAACAGAATCCGGACGCCAGCAAAATCGCCGGGTTGAAATCGTGATATCTGATCAGGATGGAAATATTTCTCCACGCAGACAATAGCATATAACAGGCGGGATCCAGATCCGTCGGATTTTCACTTCTTGGTGTCGGGAAGATTGGT
>Ga0207421_10002955_pt1 | contig 20695 bp, 15 predicted proteins | sample SodLakKL_010_SED_4_FD_187542 | JGI IMG/M metagenome (GOLD analysis project Ga0207421, IMG submission 187542) | Alkaline sediment microbial communities from Lake Tanatar, Kulunda Steppe, Russia - 8KL_010_SED (SPAdes) (version 2) | ecosystem: Environmental > Aquatic > Non-marine Saline and...
GGGCGATGCCGATCGCGTGGGTCGCGGCGCTCGCCGTCGGCTTTTTCGTATGGAATAACGCTCCAGTCTGGCTCGCCGGCGCGTCGATCGTCGGCGTGATAACGGCCCTGGAGATCCTGTTTATCGTCTTCGGCGCGCTCGTCTTGCTCTACACGCTGATGCAGGCGGGCGCGTTCGATCGGATCAACGAGGGGTTCGCGGCCGTCTCCGACGACCGGCGGGTCCAGATCGTCCTGCTCGCCTTCTTCCTCGCGACGTTCATCGAGGGGGCGGCGGGCTTCGGGACGCCCGCGGCGGTCGTCGCCCCGCTGTTGCTCGCGCTGGGCTTTCCCGCGCTCGCGGCCGTGATCGCCGCGCTGATCGGCCACATCATCGCCGTCACCTACGGCGCGGTCGGGACGCCGATCATCGTCGGCATCGAGTCGCCGCTCAACGTCTACGAGGCGGAGATCGCTGAGGGCGGGTTCACCGTAGTCGAGTACTCCCAGGAGGTCGCGGCGTGGGCGGCGACCTACCACGCGCTCGTCGGCTTCCTGATGCCGCTTTTCGCCGTCAGCATGGTGGTGTACTTCTTCGGGGAGGAACGGTCACTCAAGCCCGCGTTCAGCGTCGCACCGCTGTGTCTGTTCGCGGGCATCGTCTTCGCGATCCCCTACTGGGCCTCGGCCTGGTTCATCACCGCCGAGTTCCCGTCGCTGATCGGCGCGATGGTCGGCGGCGCGATCACGGTTGCGGTGCTCCAGGCGGGCTACTTGCTTCCGGACGACGAGTGGGACTTCCCACCCAGAGAGGAGTGGCCCGACTACTGGGTCGGCACGATCGAACCGGGCGGAGAGGAGGTCGACGCCGCGATCGACGACACCGAATCGATGTCGCTGCTGAAGGCGTGGGCGCCGTACATCATCCTGGTCATCCTGCTCGTCGTGACTCGAGTCAACGACACCATCTCCGGGTTCATCACTGACCCCGAGCTCGGCGTCACGCTCGACACCGCGATCGGCGAGTTCGGCATCGGCGTCCTCCTGCAGTGGAACGACATCCTGGGGACCGGACTGGCGGACAGCATCTCGTGGGTGAACGTCCCCGGCTTCTGGCTGTTCCTCAGTGCGGTGATCGCGATCCCGCTGTTCGGCATGAGCGGCCAGGAGGTCAAAGACGCCTGGGCCGAGGCCGGACAGAAGCTGATCTCGCCGCTGATCGCGCTCGTGTTCGTCATCGCGATGGTGCAGGTGATGCTCCAGTCGGGCAACTACGAGGCAGCGGCTCTCGAAGAGAGCATGATCGAGGTGCTCGCGATCGCGACGGCGAACGCAACCGGCGCGATCTACCCAGGTATCGCGGCACTGATCGGCGCGCTCGGGGCGGCGATGACCGGCTCGAACACCGTCAGCAACATCACGTTCGCCGGCTTCCAGTTCACGGCCGCCCAGGAGCTCGGACTACCGACACAGATCCTCGTCGGCGCACAGGCGGTCGGGGGCGCCATCGGGAACCTGGTGGCGATCCACAACGTCGTCGCCGCGCTGGCGACCGTCGGGCTGGTCGGCCAGGAGGGGCGGGTGATGCGGCTCAACCTCATCCCGCTTTTCTACTACGCCGTGCTCGTCGGCTTCTGGGCGTTGCTGTTCTCGTACGTCCTGTTCCCCGGGATCTTCTGACGGTCCCGGTGCTCCGCTATCCCGCGTAACCGTTCGAAACCGATCTTTTCGACGCCGACCCTCCTCAGCCGAGCGTCGGCCTGAAGCGGTGGCCGCCGAGGAACGTCCAGATGTGGCCGCGCTCGTTCGGCGGATCGACGCCGGGCAGCTCCTTGAGGGCCGGCTGGATCGCGTTCCACCACCCCTCGCGGCTCTCGAAGCCGGCCGAGTGGTCCGGGTAGACGTTCTCGAGGAACTCGGATTTCCGGGCGCTCGGGTTCTCGATGAGGTACTCGTAGGCGGCGAGCAACGCCGCCCGGCGGCGCTCTAAGGTCTTCCCCTCGCCGGGCAGCTCGACTTCCTCGACGATCTGTGCGACCGTCCGTGCGGTGCGTCGTTCCCCGCGTTCGAGCGCTCCGCCGACGTCCGTCGGGGCCTCGATCGGGGTCCACCACACCCGGCTGCGGGCGCCGACCTTCCGCGTCCGGAGCTCGCCCGCCTCGACGAGTTCGTTCAGCTTGTTGTGTGCCGTCCGCCGGGAGCACTCGAGAACCTCCATTACGTCGGCGGCCGTCAGCGGTCGTCCGAGATCCTCGCGCTCCTCGAAGACCTCCAGTGCTGCTTCCGGCGGGATCCGGCCGGTGTACTGGCCGTGTTCGTTTCGGTCGGGCATGCGAAATACCTGTGCACACGAGTGTAATAACGTTTTCCACGCCTCCTACGCCACGGGGGCCGCCGATCCGGGACGATTCCCGGCCGGCGAGACGCCGTGACCGGCCGGAAGCGGGGACGTGCCACGGTTCCCGGTCGCCGAACCCCGTGGCTGACCGGACCGGCAATTATAAACCGATCTCGAATCACGGTTAGGCCACGTCGTGTCCGGGCCCGAACGCGGAGCCGACGGCGGACTGGCCCGGTCACCGGGACGGAGATGAGCCCATGGTCGACGCTATCGATATCCTCGTTGCCGCGACGCCGCTTTTCGTCGTGGGATTCTTACTCGTCGGGTTGCTCTGGCCGGCGACCCGGGCGATGCCGATCGCCTGGCTCTCGGCGCTCGTCGTCGGCTATCTCGTCTGGGAGGTGCCGGTCGCCTGGCTCGTCGCGGCCACGATCGAGGGCGTGATCGTCGCCGTTCAGATCCTCTGGATCGTCTTCGGCGCGCTCGTCTTGCTCTACACGATGTTGCGGGCCGGTGCGTTCACCGCGCTCAACCGCGGCTTCGCGGAGATAAGCGAGGATCGCCGGGTCCAGGTCGTCTTGCTCGCCTTCTTCCTCTCGACGCTGATCGAGGGGGCGGCGGGGTTCGGGACGCCCGCGGCGGTCGTCGCCCCGCTGTTGCTCGGACTCGGCTTTCCCGCCCTGGCCGCGGTCGTCGCCGCGTTGATCGGCCACATCATCGCCGTCACCTACGGCGCGGTCGGGACGCCGATCATCGTCGGCATCGTCGAGCCGATGGCGGGGGTCTCGGGGATCCAGGGCTCCCTCGCGGAGGAGGGGATGACCGCGAACGAGTTCGGCGTGAACGTGGCGGCGTGGGCGGCGACCTACCACGCGCTCGTCGGCTTCCTGATGCCGCTTTTCACCGTCGGCATGGTCGTCTACTTCTTCGGCGAGGAGCGTTCGATCGAACCCGCCCTCGAGGCGTGGCCGCTGTGTCTGTTCGCCGGGGTCGCCTTCGCCGTTCCCTACTGGGCTGCCGCGTGGTTCATCAGCGCGGAGTTTCCCGCGCTGATCGGTGCAACCGTCGGCGCGACCGTCGTGGTCGGGACGCTCCGGGCGGGCTATCTCCACCCCGAGGGGGAGTGGGAGTTCCCGCCCAGAGAGGAGTGGCCCGACCACTGGAACGGCTCGATCCACCCGACCGACGTCCGGACCGCCCTCGAGACCGACGCTCCCGTCTCCTTCCTCCGGGCGTGGTCGCCGTATCTCGTCTTGCTCGTCTTGCTCGTGGTGACCCGGACGGTGGAGCCGCTGTCGGCGCTCCTCCAGGGGGAGTCGGTGCGGATCCTCCAGCGGACGGTCTCGACCACCCTCGGGACGGCCGAGACCGGCGTCGGCGAGTTCACCGTCGGCCTGTTGCGCTTCGAGTGGACCTCGATTCTCGGCACCGGCATCGACAACGGGATCGACTTCACGTACGTGCCGGGGATGTGGCTGCTCGTGAGCGCGCTCGCGTGTCTCCCGATCTTCGGTCTCTCGGCACGGAGTGCGGCGAGCGCCTGGGTCGAAGCCGCCCGGAAGCTGCTCTCGCCGCTTATCGCGCTCGTGTTCGTCCTCGCGATGGTCCAGGTGATGCTCCAGTCGGGCGCCCACGCCGAGGACGTCGACAGCATGATCGTCGTGCTCGCGACGGCGACCGCCGGCGCTCTGGGCCCCGCCTACCCGTTCGCCGCCGCGCTGATCGGCGCGCTCGGGGCGGCGCTCGTCGGGTCGAACACCGTCAGCAACCTCACGTTCGGCCCCTTCCAGTTCGTCGCGGCCGAAACCCTCGGCATCTCCCGGGAGCTGATCGTCGGCGCGCAGGCGGTTGGAGGGGCCATCGGGAACCTGGTGGCGATCCACAACGTGGTCGCCGCGCTGGCGACCGTCGGGCTGGTCGGCCAGGAGGGGCGGGTGATCCGGCTGAACCTCATCCCGCTTGCCTACTACACGATCGTCGCCGGAATCTGGACCGTCCTGTTCGTCTACGTCCTCTTCCCGGACGTCTTCTGACCGGAGGCGTCAGTTCCGAACGCCATCCTCGGACGTCTCCCGGCCGTCGCGAGCCACAGACTGGGACCGTAGCCGACGGCTCCGTCCACGACGGCCTCGGCGAACCTGGCAAGTGTCTCCGTCCAATGCAATTCGCGTAACGTAATTATTCTTCGGGCATATAATGAACAATACACCCATTTTCCCCACGGAATCAAAAAATATACCCGTCAGTTCCGGAGATGTAGTTACGATGTTCAACCGGTGCTCAGGTGGCGCGTCGAGCGACCGTCGATCGCCACGTACTGACAACGGCCGTCGGAACGACGACGTATGACCGATCCCGTCGGGTTCGTTCTGGCCGCCTCGCCCCTGCTGGTGGTGGCGTTCTTGCTCGTTGGACTGCTCTGGCCGGCCGCGCGCGCGATGCCGGTCGCCTGGCTGGTCGCCGTCGTGGTCGGGTTCGGCGCTTGGGGGATGCCCCCCGAGTGGCTGCTCGCGGCGTCGATCGTCGGCGTTATAAACGCCCTCGAAATCGTCTACATCGTCTTCGGGGCGCTCGTACTCCTGTACACGCTGATGCGTTCGGGTGCCGTCGACCGGATCAACGAGGGGTTCGCGTCGATCAGCGAGGATCGTCGCGTCCAGATCGTGCTGCTCGCCTTCTTTCTCGCGACGTTCATCGAGGGGGCGGCGGGCTTTGGCACCCCCGCCGCCGTCGTCGCACCCCTGTTGCTCGCGCTGGGATTCCCGGCGCTCGCGGCCGTCATCGCCGCGCTCGTCGGTCACGCGATCGCGACGACCTTCGGCGCGGTCGGGACGCCGGTGATCGTCGGCGTCGAGACGTCGCTTTCGGGCCTCGAGGGGACGCTCTCGGACGGTGGGTTCACCATCTCCTCGTTCGCCGTGACGGCCAGCGGCTGGTCGGCGCTGTTCAACGCCATCGTCGGCGTGGCGATGCCGCTTTTCGCCGTCGGCATGATCGTCTACTTCTTCGGCGAGGAGCGTTCGATCGAACCGGCACTCGGGGTCGCCCCACTGTGTCTGTTCGCTGGCGTCGCGTTCGCAGTACCCTACTGGGCGACGGCGTGGTTCATCGGTCCGGAGCTCCCCTCGCTGGTGGGTGCGATGGCCGGCGGTGCAGCCACCGTGGCCGTCCTCAGGGCGGGATATCTGCTCCCCGACGACGAGTGGGAGTTCCCCCCGCGTGAGGAGTGGCCCGTCCACTGGGTCGGCACGATCGAACCCGGCGGCGACGAGACGGCCCCCGGTGAGGGCCCGGAGATGTCGCTGCTGCGGGCGTGGGGGCCGTACCTGATCCTCGTCGGCATGCTGGTTGTCACCAGGGTCGTCGATCCCTTCGAGGTGGCCTTACAGAACACGGGGCTCGCTCTCACGGGTTCCTCGGAGCTTCTGGGGACCGTCTCGGTCGGGGTCGTCGTCGAGTGGTCGTCGATCCTCGGGACGACCCTCGGCGAGTCCGTCCCGTGGCTGTACGTGCCCGGCAGCTGGCTGTTGCTGACGGCACTCGTCTCGATCCCGCTGTACCGGATGTCCGCGACCGACGTCGCCGGGGCCTGGAGCGAGGCCGCCGGCAAGCTCCCCCAGCCGCTGATCGCGCTCGTGTTCGTCATCGCGATGGTCCAGATCATGCTCCTGTCCGACCAGCACGCCGGCGCGCCAGAGGCCGGCAGCATGATCGTCGTGCTGGCCGGTGGAACGGCGAGTTCGCTGGGGCCGGTTTACCCCTTCGTCGCACCAGCCGTCGGCGCGCTCGGGGCCTTTATCACCGGCTCGATTACGGTGAGCAACATCACCTTCAGCGGCTTCCAGTTCGAGGTCGCGTCCGGAATCGAGGCGCCGAGGCAGCTGATCGTCGGCACGCAGGGAACCGGGGCCGCGATCGGGAACGTGATCGCGATCCACAACGCGATCGCCGCGCTGGCGACCGTCGGGCTGGTCGGCCAGGAGGGGCGGGTGATCCGGCTGAACCTCATCCCGCTTGCCTACTACACGATCGCCGCCGGAGTCCTGACTGCGCTGTTCGTCTACGTCCTCTTCCCGACCGTCTTCTGACTGGCAACTTCGTCCCGACCGTGTTCCGTTCCGGCCGCCCCGATCAGTCGCTTATGACCCAGCCGTAGAGCTTCGCGAGCTCGTCGCCGTCGGCACGCTTTTTCGACCGGCCGTACGTCTTGCCCTCGAGAATCTGGCGCTCGACGGCGTTCAGCGCCAGCGAGAACGCGTGACGGTCGCCGTACCCCTCCCCGGAGGCGACGAACGTCCCCTTGTCGGTGTACAGCCGGACGCGGGCCATCAGCTGGGACATCCCGCGGAACGTCTCGTCGTGTTCTTTGAAGTGGACTTTCGCCTCGAGTACGCGCATGTCCCGGTACTTGCGGGTGGTGTCCTCGATGCGCTCGGCGAGCTCCTCGCGGCTCAGCTCGGCCATGAGATCGATCCCGAACACCTGGACGGGGAGCCGTCCTTCCTCCGTCCAGGTCAGCGACTCGAGCAGGTCGGTCTTGGTGACGATGCCGGCGAGTTCGCCGTCCTCGAGGACCACCGAGGAGGAGGCGTCGAACTCGAACATGACCGCGAGCACGTCGTCGAGGTCGTCGTCGGGCGCCGACGTGCCGAGGTTCTCGACCATGACGTTCCGGACGGGCAACTCGAGGAGGTCCGCGCTTTCACCCTCCCGGGCGCCGAAGCCACCGTGGTGGCCGCCCGTGCTGGCGTCCATGTGGGCCTCGGGATCGCCACCCTGCGAGCGGGTCAGCTCCCGGGTGACGAACTCGAGGACGTCATAGAGGCTCAGGATGCCGACGGTCGAGTCGCCGTCGACCACCGGGAGGTGTTCGATACGCTCCTCGCGAAACGTCGCCAGCGCCCGGCCGAGGCTCGTCCCGGGCTCGACGGAGACGACCTCAGTCGAGAGGACGTCCTCGGCGGTGAGCACGGAGAGGTACGGCTGGACGTGCTCGAGGAGGTCGTCGGCCCGGACGACGCCGGTGACCGCGTCGCCTTCCACGACGGGCAACAGCCGGGTGTCGCCGGCGATCATCAGGCGGGCGGCCTCCCGGAGCTCCTCGTGACGGCCGATCGTCGGCACCGGTCGAACGAGCGATCGCGCTTTGCGGTCGGACTGCTGGTGAGAGGAGAGCACGTCCCGACGGGTGACGATCCCCTCGAACTCGCCGTCGATGGCGATCAGAATCGTCTTTCTGGTCGTCTCCTCGAACGCACCCCGGAGCTTCGAGACGGGCGTCGAGCCGTCGAACATCTCGAACTCCTCGTCGATGATCTCGGTGATCTTCATACGCCACCCTCGACGTCGTGGACTAATTCGTCTTGCCCTTTGACGTCGTGGACTAACTCGTCTTGCCCTTTCGCTCCCGTCGACGGGATCGCCACCCGACGGTCGGCCGAACGGTCGAGGGATCAGTCAGTCGCCCAGAACGCCGCCGATCGCCCCGGCGAGTGCACTCTCTGCGGCCATCACGACGGCGACGAGGATCGCCACGACGAGGATCCCGGCCCCGGCGAGCCCCGAGAGCAGCCCGCCTGCGGGCCCGAACGCGAAGCCGGCGACGGTCACGAGGACGGCGAGGAGTATTCCGCCGACGATCCCCCCGAGCGCGCCCGCGAGCAACCCGTGCCAGAAGCCACTCGCGAGCCCGCCGCCGGCGAGGTAGCCGGCGACGAACCCCCCGACCAGTCCGGCGGTGAGCTGGCCCAGTCCGGGGAGGGCGAGCCCGACCACCGAGATCGCGAACGCGAGCAGGAAGCCGATCAGGACCGCACGCCAGTCAGTCACGACGTCGACTACGGTCCGGGAACGAAAAAAGTGGTCGATCGGTCCTGGACGTCCGTGCGCGTCGAGAAATCGACCGTCGATCGTCGGGAAACGGTCCGAAGGACCGACCCGTTCAGTCGTCCGCGGGAACGGTCTGTGTCGAGGGATCGGCCATCGCGAGCACGTCGTCGAAGAACTCGAGGGTGTCGTGGGGACCGGGGTTGGCCTCGGGGTGGTACTGGCGGGTGAGCACCGGGCAGTCGACACCGTCGACGCCCTCCGGGGTGTCGTCGTTGACGTTGCGCTGGGTGACCTCGAGACGCGGACCCGGATCGGCGACGGTGTAGCCGTGGTTCTGGGTGGTCATCACGACCCGGCCGGTCTCTAGGTCCATCACCGGCTGGTTGACCCCGCGGTGGCCGAAGGCCATCTTCTCGGTCGTCCCGCCGAGGGCGAGTGCGACGATCTGTTGGCCCAGACAGATGCCGGCGACGGGCAGCTCGTCGACGCAGTCCGCGACGAGCTCGATCGCAGCCCCGTAGTTCTCCGGGTCGCCCGGACCGTTCGAGACGAACAGGACGTCGGCGTCTACGCTCTCGACGTCCGCGCGGGTCGCGTCGTGGGGGAGGACGTGGACGACGGCGTCCCGCTCGACCAGCGAGTCGACGATCGAGCCTTTGACCCCACAGTCGATCAGGGCGACGGTCGGCCCGTCGCCGTCGGTGTTGTAGCTGGCTGGCTCGGCGACGCTGACCCGAGCGCCGATGTCGAGGTGGTCGCTCATCGGCACGCAGGCGTCGAGTTCGGCGAGGGCGTCCTCCGGCGTGACGTCCTCGCCGACGGCGATCCCACACCGCATCGCGCCGCCCTCCCGGACGTCGGTGACGACCTCGCGGGTGTCGAGGTGATCGACGGCGGGCACGCCTTCTTCGGTGAGCCACGCCGTGACCTCGTCGGTCAGCTCCTTGGCCAGCACCGCACGGGGGTGGATCCGGTCGGACTCGAATCGCTCCTCGCGGACGCCGTAGTTGCCGACGAGCGGATACGAGAACGTGAGTACCTGCTCCTCGTACGATGGATCGGTGAGACTCTCCTCGTACCCGGTGTACGCCGTCGTGAAAACCAGTTCGCCGCGGGCCGTCCCCGGCGCGCGGCCACGCCCTTCGATCACGTGACCGCCCTCGAGCGCTACGTAGGCCGGTGTCATTACGAGATACGTACCGACCCGCCGGTCATAAGTGTTGTCTTCGAAGCTCAGTTACGAATTTCGTAACGGTGAAGTGCGATCCCCGCGAACGGACGCATCTCGATGGACGAGCTGGACCGCCGGATCCTCGATATCCTCCGCCGGGACGCCCGAACCCCGTACACGGAGATCGCCGACCGGGTGGGGACGAGCGAGGGGACGGTCCGAAACCGGGTCGAGCGGATGACCGAGCGGGGCGTCATCGAGCGGTTCACCGTCGCGACGCGGACGGGCAACGTCAAGGCGATGATCGAAATCGGCGTCGCCGTCGACGTCGACACCGCCGAAATATCCGAGCGGATGGCCGAGTGGGCCGAGGTCGACTTCGTCTGGATGGTCTCGGGCGAACAGGACATCGTGCTGGTCGTCGACGCCGCCGACACCACCGGGGTCAACGAGCTGATCACCCAGGCCCGCGAGCAAGAGGAGGTCGTGAGCACGAAAACCCGGCTGATCCTCGACGAACAGCTCGGCTAGACGGCCGTCGACTCCCGATATCAGTTCGCGTCAGTCGGCGATCGCTTCGGTCGCCTCCGCCTCCGGGACCGCCCGCCTGACCCACAGATCGCCGAACAGCTCGTCCTGCTCGAGGCGTACCTGCCCACGGTGGGCGAGAAAGAGCACGGCGAGGTAGCTCATCACCCGCGAGCCGCCGGCGTCGTCGATCTCGGCGAACAGCACCTCCTCGCGGCCCCGTTCGTACTGGCCCTGGAGGGCACTCTCGACGTCGTCGATGACGCGTTCGATGTCCTCGCCGTGGGCCGTCCCCGTGACGTCCTCGGCGGTCGGCTCGTCCTCGATCCGGAGGTCGTCGGCCGCGTGGTAGGACAGCTCCTGGGTCCCCCGGCGGAATCCTTTCGGGGAGTCGCTCGTGTCGTAGCTCCGGGAGGACTTCCACCACGAGCCCCGTTCGGCCTCTCGAAGCTCCCGTACCAGCTCGTCTAGGGTCTCGGGGCTCCCGCGGACGTGTTTTCGTTCGAGGCGCCGTTCCATCTCCGCTTCGAGGCCTGCGACCGGGTCGAACCCCGGCTCAGCCGGCTGCTCGGCGAACGGAGCTTCCCAGGCGGGCTCGTCGTCCGCCGGCTCGTCGATCGCGAACAGCTCGTCGCCTTTCATCCGCAACAGGACGCTCGCGTAGAACAGCGCCCGGCCGGAGCCCCGCAGATCCCCCTCCTCCAGGGCGTCCAGAAACCGGTCTGTCACCTCCACGATGTCGATATCCCAGGGGTCGATCTCCCCGTCTTTCGCGAGACCGACGAGCAACTCGACCGGCTCGACGTCCTCGTCCGGGCTTTCGGCCACCTCCGACGTCTGGTCGGAACCCGACCTGTTCCGCGTTTCGGTGATTTCCGACCGCTCCTGCGTTTCGGTGGAGCCTGGCCGGTCCCGCGTCTCGTGGCCGGTGATGTCGAGGAGGTCCTCAGTCATCCGCAGGCACCCCCTGATCGCTCAGGTCGATCCCAGTCACCGCGCTCACGTTGTCTCCCTGCATCGTGACGCCGATCGCCCGCTCGGAGCGATCGAGCATCGCCGATCGGTGGGAGACGACGACGAACTGGGCGTCGCCGGCCAGGTCGTCGACCATCCGACCGACCCGCTCGGCGTTGGCCGCGTCGAGGAAGGCGTCGATCTCGTCGAGGGCGTAGAACGGTGCGGGGTTGTACCGCTGGATGGCGAAAATGAAGGCGAGGGCGGTCAGAGACTTCTCCCCGCCGGACATCGCGTCGAGACGCTGGATCGGCTTGTCCCCGGGCTGGGCCCGCATCGTCAGCCCGCCCTCGAACGGCTCCGCTTCGTCCTCGAGGTGGAGCTCGCCGGTCCCGGCCGAAAGCTCCTCGAAGATCTCCGTGAAGTGGGCGTCGATCGCCTCGTAGGCGTCCATGAACGTCGCCCGTTTGCGCCGATCGTAGCGGTCGATCCGTTCGCGGATGCCGTCGGCCTCCTCGACCAACGTCGCCTTGCCGTCCGCTAGCTCTTCGAGCTCCGAACGGACCTCCTCGTACTCCTCGATCGCGAGCATGTTCACCGGCTCCAGCGCCGCCATGTCGGCCTCGAACAGCTCGATCGTCTCGACGACGACGTCGTGATCCGGGACCTCCTCGGGGTCGTACTCGCCGACCTCCTCCTCTAGGGCCTCGATCTCCCACTCGAGGGTCTCCGCGCGTTCGCGAATCCCTTCCAGCTCGCCCTCGACGTCGGAGACGCCGTTTCGTGCCGTATCGCGACGCTCCCGTGCCTCCGCGAGCTCGGCTTTCAGCTCCTCGCGGTCGTCTTTGAGCTCCGCGAGCTCGGCTTCGAGTTCGGCGACGGCCTCGCGTTTCTCAGCGAGCCGTCCCTCGTGGCGGTCGATCTCCTCCCGACAGCCCTCGATGCGCTCTTCGAGCTCTGCTTTGCGGTTCTGGGCTCGCTCGATCTCGTCGTGGAGCTCCTCGATCGCCTCCTCGGCGTACCGCTTCTCGAGGCCGAGCTCGTTGAGCCGGCCGTCGAGGCCCTCGAGTCGATCCTCCCGGTCGTCGATCTCGGCTTCGACCGACTCGATCTCGGCGGTGAGCGTCGGGATCTCCGAGTCGGCGAGTTCGGCTTCCAGCTCGTCGATCTCGGCTTCGATATCCGCTATCTCGGCCGTCCGCTCTTCGATCTCCGCCGTGACCTCGCTCATCCGTTCGTCGACGGACTCCCGCTCGGCTTCGAGGTCCTCTAGATCGGCCTCCAGCTCGTCGATCTCGGCTTCGATCCGCTCGCGGCGCTCGTCTAGCCCCTCCAGTTCGGCCTCGATCGACCGGACCGCGTCGGCCGCGTCGGTCCGCCGGTCCCGGGCGTCCTCCAGACGTCCTTCGAGCTCGCGGAGCTCCTCGCGGACGGAGTCCCGATCGTCCTGGAGGGCCGTGATCGCCTTCGCGACCCGCTCGAGCTGGCCTTTGCCTCCGCGGGTGAACGAGTACCGCGACCCCTTCCGGGAGCCGCCGGTCATCGCGCCGCTTTTTTCCACGAGGTCGCCCTCGAGGGTGACCATCCGGTACTCGCCCATATACGAGCGGGCGGTCTCTAAGTCCTCGACCACCAGCGTGTCCCCGAGGACGTACGAGAACACCCCCGCGTACGCGGCGTCGAACTCGACGAGGTCGTACGCGAAGCCGACGACGCCGTCCCCGGACGGCGCCGACGGGAGCCGACGCTCGCGCATCTCGGTCATCGGGAGGACGGTCGCCCGGCCGGCGTTGCGCGATTTGAGGTGGTCGATACACCGCTGGCCGACGACGTCGTCGTCGACGACCACGTTCGCCAGCCGTCCGCCGGCGGCGGTCTCACAGGCGACGGCGTACTCCTCGCCGACCGAGCCGAGCTGGGCGACCGCGCCGTGGACGCCCTCGAAGCCCGCGTTCAGGATCGTCGTCACCGCCCGGCCGAACGAGGAGTCGCCGCTCTCGCCGGCTCTGGCCTCGAGCTCGGCGTACTCGGCCTGTTTGGCCTGGAGCTCGTCGTCGAGTTCGTCCAGCCGATCGGCGAGCTCCCCTCGCTTCTCGGCCAGATCCTCGACGACGCCGGCGATGTTCTCACGATTTCGTTTCGCCTTCTCGAACTCGCGTTCGAGGTCCGTACGCTCCTCTTCGAGCGCCGATAGCTCGGCCCGTCGCTCCTCGAGGTCGGCCTCGGCCTCCTCGATCGCGTTCGACCGACGTCTGGCCTCATCGAGCAGCCGGTCTTGCTCCCGCTGGTGCTCGTTTCGGTCGTCTTTCGCCGTCTCGAGGGCCGACTTCCGGTCGGCGAGCTCGGCTTTCAGCTCGTCGTACTCGGTGTCGACCGCCTCGAGTTCGGCCTCCAGCTCCGCGAGACGCCCCTCGCGATCCTCGATCTCGGCTTTGATCGAGGCCTTCTCGAGTTTGACCTCCCGCATCTCGGCTTCGAGTTCGTCTACGGTCTCGCCCTTGCGATCGATCGCGACGAACGCCTCCCGGCGGTCGGCCTCGGCCTCCTCGATTCCCTCCTTGGCGGTCTCGATCCGTCCCTCCAGACGGTCGATCTCGCCTTTGATCTCCTCGATCTCGCGTTTGACCCGGAGCTGTTCGTCCTCGCCCGTCCGCTCGATCTCGGCGTTTAGGTCCGCCAGGTCCTCCTCGAGACGGACCACCCGACCCTGGCGTTCGTCGAGCTCGCGCTGGCGCCTCTCGAGGGTACTTTCCAGCTCCTCGAGTTCGGCCTCCAGCTCCTCGAGCTCGTCGACTTTCTCCGCGAGTTCGCTGGCTTTGAGATACCCCTCGTACTCCGCTTTCTCCCGGCGGAGCCGTCGGTAGCGCAAAGCGGCCTGGCGTTCGTCCTCGAGACGGTCGAGTCGCGACCGTTTCTCCTCGATCCGCAACTCGGCCTCGTCGATGCGCTCCTGGACGGCTTCGAGCTCCTCGAACGCGTCTTCCTTTTTGGCGTCGAACTCGGCGACGCCGGCGATCTCGTCGAGGATCTTCCGGCGTTCGTACGCCGTCATGTTGATGATCTCGGTGACGTCGCCTTGCATGACGACGTTGTACCCCTCCGGCGCCACGCCGGCGGCCGCGAGCAGGTCCTGGATGTCAGAGAGGTTGACCGAGCGGCCGTTCAGGTAGTAATAGGAGTAGTAGTTCTCCTCGGTTCGTTTGACCCGCCGGCGGACGCGGATCTCCTCGACGTCGCCGACGTCGTCGGTGCCGGCGGCGGTCGCGACCTGGGAGCGGCTCAGCCGTCCGTCGGCGTTGTCGAGGACGACCTCGACGGAGGCCTCCCGGGGACCTTCGACCCGCTCGCCGTCCTCGTGTCCGGGGTTGTAGATGAGGTCGGTGAGCTTCTCCGCGCGGATCCCGCGTGTCCGTGCGAGCCCGAGAGCGAACAGGACGGCGTCGATGATGTTCGATTTGCCCGATCCGTTCGGTCCCGTGACGACCGTAAAATCCTCGTAGAGGGGTATCTTCGTCTTCCGACCGAAGCTCTTGAAGCCGTCCAGGACGAGCGCTTTTATGTGCATTGTCTCGGTCTCGCCGCCGTCTCGGGTCGGGCCGGCTTCGAGTTACGCGACGATGATGTCGTCGGCACCTGAACCTTCCGCTTTCTCCTCCTCTTCGGCGTCGACGGCCGCGGCGGCGACCTCGTCGGGGTCGGCCTCCGGGCTCTCCCCGAGACTCTCCTCTGTGCTACCTCCGCGGCGCTCCGGAACCCGGGTCGGGACGTCGGCGTCCAGTTCGGCTTCGAGTACGCGCACCCGCTCTTTCGTCTCGACGAGCTCCTCGGTGAGCCCTTCGACCGTCGACTCGAGCTCGGCGACCGTCGACTCGAGTTGCTCGACGCGGTTTTTCGGCATGGCTAGTAGGGAACGGTCACGATACTTAAACGTACGTCAGACATTGATATCTGAGCTGGCAGATGTCGGCCCTGGAAGCCGAGCTGGCAGATGTCGGGTATAGAAGCCGGATTGGTGTGAATTGAGTTTTGAAGCCGAGGCGACAGACGCCCCCCAATCGGGACCGGGGCGGGTCGTCGGCTCCGAACCGTTCTCCACGTCACGAATCGGGACCGGGGTGGGTTGACGTCGGCTCCGAACCGCTCTCCACGTCACGTGAGATCGATCCGCCCGCCGCGAACCCGTGCGTTTAGGCGAAGCGTCGCGTTCTATCGGACGGATGCAGCCGGTCGTCCATCCCGTCGTCGGCTACCTCTGCTATGCCGGGTACACGCGTATCCGGCAGGGTAGCCGACCGCGAGGGGAGCCGACGCTCGTCGCCGTTTTCGCCGCGATCCTCCCGGATCTGATCGATCAGCCGCTGTGGGCCGTCGGCGTCACCCCCGTCGGACGAACGGTCGCACACTCGCTTTTCGGGGCCGCGGTGATCGTCGGTATCGCCGGCGTCCTGGCTCGACGGGCCGACCGGCCCGATCTCGGGGTCGCGTTCGCGATCGGCTACGGCTCTCACGTCGCGGCGGACGTCCCGTGGCACGTCCTGGCCGGCGACTACGAGGAGCTCGGATTTTTGCTCTGGCCGGTGACCGAGATGCCGGCGTACTCCGGTGTGAAACCGATCGGCTCGGTCGCGGGCGTCGAGATCACGACGCTGTGGCTCGAGGGCGTGATCTTCGTCGCCGGCGTCTCGGTCTGGTTGTACGACGGCCGACCCGGGCTCGAGATCGTTCGCCGATACGTACGGAACGGATGAGAGGGCGCTCGGCGGCAGGTACGGAACGGGTGAGAGGCCGGTTGGGGGCACGTCGGAACGGGTGAGAGGCCGCTCGGCTGGACGTCCGGGACGGCTAAGCAGGCACGGAGACCGACGATGGCCCCCCATCGGCTTCCGAGCGGGCCGGCCGGGCTACAGGTGTCCTCGCCCGGTCCGCTCACGGGAGGACGAACAGGGCGGCGAACGCGACGACCAGCAACAGAAGCTTGTACCCCGACACCGCGCTCGCGTGCTCCTCCGAGAACGCCCGAAACCGCGCCGACTCGTGGTCGAGGACGATCAGAACGGCGTACTGGATGAGACAGGAGGCGGCCACGAGGCTCGTTCCGGCGAGGGTCAGTCCCATCCCCAGGGCGACGGCGGCGATCGCCAGCTCCAGGACGGTGCGGAGATCCATCGAACGGACGAGTCTTTCGGCCCCTGGGAGATAACTCCCGACGATTCGCGGCAACCGAGACAGTTTCGCGACGGTTCTCCGCCGCCGCCGTCACGTCCCGCGGGTTCGCAGCCGCCGCCGTCCCGTTACGTTTTACCCACCCGGAACCGAAGCGGGGCCAATGACCGCACGATCCGTCGGACGGGAGGAGCTCGTCACCGTCATCGGGCTCGAGGTCCACGTCCAGCTGGAGACGGAGACGAAGATCTTCTGTGGCTGTCCGACCGAGCCGGCCGAGGGGCCAAACGAGAACGTCTGCCCGGTCTGTCTCGGCCTGCCGGGTGCGTTGCCCGTCCTCAACGAGGCGGCCGTCGAGGCCGCAGTGAAGATCGGGAAGGCGATCGACGCCGACATCCCCGAGGAGACCCGGTTTCACCGCAAGAACTACTACTACCCCGACCTGCCGAAGAACTTCCAGATCACCCAGTACGACGAGCCGATCTGTGCCGACGGCGAACTCGAGATCGCCGTCGCCGGCGAGCGCCGGACGGTGACGATCGAGCGCGCCCACCTGGAGGAGGATCCCGGCAGCCTCCAGCACGTCGGGGGCTCGATCGACACCGCCGACTACACGCTGGTCGATTACAACCGCGCCGGCACGCCGCTCGTGGAGATCGTCACCGCGCCGGACTTCCGGAGCCCCCGGGAGGTTCGGGCCTTCCTCGCGGAGCTAGAGGAAGTCCTCGAGTATCTCGGCGTCTTCGACGCGGGTCGGGACGGCAGCCTGCGGGTGGACGCGAACCTCTCTATCGTCCCCGCCACGGAGGCCGACGACGGCCGGATCGGCGAGGCGACCCTCGAGGCCGCGAACCGAACCGAGGTGAAAAACATCTCGAGTCACAAAGGCGCCGAGAAGGCCCTGGCCTACGAGGAGAGCCGCCAGCGAAACGCCATCGAACGCGGCCGGGCGGTCGAACAGGAGACCCGCCACTGGGACGAGTCCCGCGGGATCACGGTCTCGATGCGCTCGAAGGAAGCCGAGAAGGACTATCGGTACTTCCCGGAGGCCGACTTGCCGCCCCTGCGGGTCGCCGGCTGGAAGTCGGAGATCGAGATCCCCGAGCTCCCCCGGGCTCGCCGCGAGCGGTTCGCCGCCGAGTACGGGCTCAGCGAGGAGGCGGCCTCGAAACTGACCTCCCGGAAGGCAGTCGCCGACCTCTACGAGGACGTCGCCAGCGAGTTCGACCCCGGGCTCGCGGCGACGTGGGTCGCCGACGAGCTACTCGGCGAGCTCAACTACCGCGACATGTCGGTCGCCGAGATAGAGGGTCGGCTCCCCGAGGTCAAACGCCTCGTCGAGCTCGTCGCGACCGACGAGATAACGGCGAAAAACGCCCGGGAGACCGTCCTCCGGGGAATGCTCGACGACGGCGACGATCCCGACGCGATCGTCGACCGCGAGGGGCTGGGAAAGACCGGCGCGGACGAGGTCCGGCTGGCGGTCCGGGAGGCGATCGCGGAGAACCCCGAGGCGGTCGCCGACTACGAGGACGGCGAGGACGGCGCGATCAACTTCCTCGTCGGTCAGGTGATGGGGAAAACCGGCGGCAGCGCCGATCCCGGCGCCGTCAACGAGCTTCTGATCGAGGAGCTCGGGAACTGAGACGGCTGCGATGGTTCACTCGACGGTGACGCTCTTGGCCAGGTTGCGCGGGCGGTCGATCGAGCGTCCGAGGGAGTTGGCGACCCAGTAGGAGACCAGCTGGAGCTGGACGTTCGCGGCCACCGCCGCCCCGATCTCGCCGATCTCCGGCACCGAGAGCAGTTCGTCCGCGTACCGGTCGACCTCCGTCCGACCGTCGCTGACGGCGACGACGGGTGCCCCGCGGGCTTCGACCTCCTTTACGTTCCCGACGGTCTTTCGGGCGAGCTCGCCCTCGCCGGTGACCAGCGCGAACACCGGCGTCTCCTCGGTCACCAGCGCGAGCGGACCGTGTTTGAGCTCGCCGGCGGCGAACCCTTCGGCGTGTCTGTAGGTGATCTCTTTCATCTTCAGTGCTCCCTCCAGGGCGACGGGGTACTGGTAGCCCCGACCGATAAAGAAGTACGCGTCGGCGTCGACGTACGCGTCGGCGACCTCGCTGGCCCGGGAGGTGTCGAGTACGGTCTGGACCGCGTCGGGAACGTCCCTGAGCTCGTCGACGAGTCCGTGGGAGCTTCCGGTCAGCTCGGCGACGACGAGCGCGAGTGCGAGCTGCTGGCTCGCGAACGTCTTCGTCGCCGCGACGCCGATCTCCGGCCCCGCCCGGATGTAGAGGGTCCGATCACACTCCCTGGCGGCCGAGCTGCCGACGACGTTCGTCACCGCGAGGGTCCGCGCGCCGGCACGGTTCGCCTCCCGGAGCGCCCGCATCGTGTCCGCGGTCTCGCCGCTCTGGGTCACCCCCACCACCAGCGTGTCGGCGTCGACGGGGAGCCTGTCGGCGTGGTACTCGCTGGCGATGAACGCGTCGGCGTGGATCCCCCGTCGGCGGAACATCCCGGCGGCGAACAGCGCGGCGTGGTAGGAGGTCCCACAGGCAACGAGCTGGATCGGACCCGACGGCTCGAGGCCGGCCAGCTCCTCGAGGTGGACGCTGCCCTCGAGGCCGTCGATGCGGCCGCGCAGACAGTCACGCAGCGCCGAGGGCTGTTCGTTGATCTCCTTTAGCATGTAGTGGTCGTAGCCGCTCTTGCCGGCGTCTTCCGGGTCCCACTCGATCGTGTCCACGGGCGGGTCGAGGACCGCTCCGTCGGCGTCGGCGACGACGGCGCCGCCGGCGTCGAGGCGGGCGAACTGGTCGTCCTCGAGGTAGATCACCCGATCGGTGAACTCGATGAACGCGGGGACGTCGCTCGCGAGGTACGTCGCCCCCTCCCCGAGCCCGATCACGAGCGGCGACTCCTTTCGGGCCGCGTGGACGACCTCCGAGCCGGCGACCGTCGCCGCGATCGCGTAGCTCCCCTCGAGGCGACCGATCGCCGCCCTGAACGCCCGCTCCGGCGCCATCCCCCTCTCGAGGTTCCGGGCGATCAGGTGCGGGACCACCTCGGTGTCGGTGTCGCTCTCGAAGGCGACGCCGGCGGCCGAAAGCTCCTCGCGGAGCGCGGCGTAGTTCTCGATGATGCCGTTGTGGACGACCGCGACCCGCCCCGCCGCGTCGGTGTGTGGGTGGGCGTTGGCGTCGGTCGGCGGCCCGTGGGTACTCCAGCGGGTGTGGCCGATCCCCACCCGGACGCCGTCGGCGTCGACGTCCTCGAGGGTGTCCTCGAGCTCGGCGAGCTCGCCGGCGCGTTTGTACACCGCCAGCCGGCCGTTCCCGAGGGCGACGCCAGCCGAGTCGTAGCCCCGGTACTCGAGCCCCGACAGTCCGGTCGTCAACACCTCGAGGGCGTTCCCGTCCCCGACGTAGCCGACGATCCCACACATCAGCCTCTCACCTCCGCCCCGTCCGGTATCGTCCCCCGGACCGTCGAGCCGGCGTGGACGACCGCCGACGAGCCGACGACCGTCCCCGGGGCGTAGGTGACGCCGCCGCCGTCACGAGCGCGGTCGGCGAGCAACGCACCGAGGCGTTCCCCGCTGTGGACGCGGTCGCCGATCCGGACGTCCCCCGGCCCGCCGACGACGGTCGAGCCGTTGCCGACGCGGACGCCGCGGCCGGTCACGCAGTCGACGAGCGTGGCGTTCGCGCCCACCCGGGTGTCGGCGTCGACGACGCTCCCCTCGACGACCGCGTTCGCGCCGACGGTGACGTTCTCGCCGAGGCAGCTGCCGGGGCCGACGACCGCGCCGGGACCGACGACGCAGTCCGCCGAGATCACGGCGGGGTCGCGCACCGTCGCCGACTCGTGGACCCAGGCGTCTGGGTCGACACCGCTCTCGACGTTCCGGCCGTCCGCGAGGACGTCGTCGGCGACGTGAAGCAGGTCCCAGGGGTAGGTCGCGTCGACCCACAGCCCCTCCGAGACGACGCCGTCGACCCGTTCGCCCGCGTCGATCAGCTCCGCGAGCCCGTCGGTCAGGGTGTGTTCGCCGGCCCGGGGTTCGGCCCGCCGGATCGCCCCGAACGCGGCGTCCTCGAGGACGTAGACGCCCGCGTTGAGCAGGTACTCCCCGTCCTCCCGTGGTCGCTCGACGAGCCCCGTCACCAGCCCGTCCTCTATGGACGCGCCGCCGTACTCGGAGGGATCGGCGTGGCCGACGACGCCGAGGGTGGCGGCGGCGCCGTCGTGGCCGTCGAGGACGTCCCCGAGGATCTGCCGATCGACGATTTGATCGCCGTTGACGACCAGACAGGGGGCGTCGACGGCGTCCTCGGCGGCCAGCAGGGCGTGGCCGCTGCCGAGCTGTTTTTCCTGGTGGACGTACTCGATCGGTCGATCGCGGTAGCTCGGCCCGAAGTGCGACTGGACCCGTCGGCGGCCGTGGCCGACCACGAGCGTAAACTCCGGAACGCCGGCGGCACACAGCTCGTCGAGGACGTGTTCGAGGATCGGCTTCGTCGCCGCCGGGAGCATCGGTTTCGGCCGGTGTTCGGTGAGGGGCCGAAGCCGGCTTCCCTCCCCCGCGGCGAGGACGACTGCGGAAGGCGGTTGCATGCCGGTCGGATTGCCTTCGAGTGTGAATATGTCTTGGGGTCGACGCCGGCCCCCCGACCACGTTCGGCGGTTCGTTCGAGGGCCACCCGGAGCGAAGGCTGCCCGAAG
>Ga0207421_10002956_pt1 | contig 20679 bp, 16 predicted proteins | sample SodLakKL_010_SED_4_FD_187542 | JGI IMG/M metagenome (GOLD analysis project Ga0207421, IMG submission 187542) | Alkaline sediment microbial communities from Lake Tanatar, Kulunda Steppe, Russia - 8KL_010_SED (SPAdes) (version 2) | ecosystem: Environmental > Aquatic > Non-marine Saline and...
CCGACAGGCCGTAGCGGCCGTCGGCGACCGATCAGCCCTCGGCCGTGCGCTCGACCGCCCGCGGGGCCGGGGGCCTCTGCCCCCTCTTGATCGCCACGACGGCTATCAGGTCATGCTCGTAGCCGAGGCGCAGCTCACCGACCAGCGGTTGCTCGTAGCTGCGCACCGTGTAGTGGTCGACCGCAGCGGCCGCGGTGAGCTCACGACGACGGTGCAGCAGCACCGTCGGGCTGCGATCGGCATCGTGGCGGAGCGCGAAGATCTGGTGGCTCCGGGCCGAACCTCGGCGGTCGGCGACGAGCAACGACGGCGAGGCCCCGTCGATGGTCAGTCGCAGCCCGGATACGAGTCGTACGTCGCGGTGGAATAGACCGGCAGCCAGGGAGGGGATCACGCTGCCGTCGGCGTGCGAGGCCCATTGGGTCGTACCGGCGACGAGGGTGGTCAGCTCGGATGACGAGGTAGCCGCGTCCACCGCTCAGCCGTTCGTGAACCGCATGACGGTGCCGATCACCCGCCGCGTCACGTTCGACGGCGTCGCCGACGACACGGCTCCGCTCAACCGGTAGATCGGTCCCGGCGTCACCACCGCGCGGCGCGCCGTCACGCCGTCCACGCCGGCGCGCGCGACCGCCACGGCGTCGGACCAGATGAACGACGGGATGTGACCGGCCGCGCCCTCGGCCTCGGCCGCGCCGACGAACCCGGTCCGCGTGAAGCCCGGTGCCAGCACGGTGACGTGCACGGGAGTCCCGCGCATCTCCTCGTGCAGTGCCTCGGTCCAGCTGGTCAGCATCGCCTTGGTGGCGGCGTAGGTGGCCATGTGCGGCACGGGTTGGTTCCCAGCGATCGAGGAGACGTTGAGCACACCCCCACCGGCCTGCCGCAGGTTCGGCAACGCCGCATGGGTCAGGCGGAGCGGGGCGAGCACGTTGAGCGCGATCTGCGTCTCGGCCACGTCGATGTCGAGCTCCTCGAACCGGCCGACCTGACCGACCCCCGCGTTGTTCACCAACAGATCGACCGGCACGTCGGGGTCTCGCAGCCGTTCCTCCACGGCGCGCAGGGCTTCGGTCTCGGTCAGGTCGGCGGGCAGGACCTCCACCACGATGCCGTGCTCGGCGCTGAGCTCGGTCGCGAGCGTCTGCAGCTTCTCCTCGCTGCGGGCGACCAGCACCAGGTCCGTGCCACGCCCCGCCAGCTCGGCGGCGATCGCCGCACCGATCCCGGAGGAAGCGCCGGTCACCAGGGCACGTGCGAACCGTCGATCGCTCACCTTCGGGTCCCGTTCGTCGTCGCTGGCACCCGGATCGGGCACCTCAGCTCAGGTCGGGGTACCCGCCGTGACCTTCGTCCGCAGCGGCCGGTCTGCCAGTGACATGCCGACCGAGAGTTCGAACACCCCGGGTTCCAGCGCCCATCCCTCGTCCTCCACCGCCCAGTGCTCGAAAGCGCGGCGGTCGATGTCGAGCTCGAGCGTCGCGGTCGCGCCCGGCGCGACGTCGCGCGCCACGGCGAACCCGGCGAGCCACACCACGGGCCGTTCCACCCCGCTGTCGCCCCGGTCGAGGCCCCGGTCGAGGCCCCGGTCGAGGCCCCGGTCGAGGCCCCGGTCGAGGCCCCGATCGAGGTACGCCTGCACGACCTGCTTGCCGGGCCGGGCTCCGGTGTTGGTCACCGACACCTGGACCGGCAGCGGTCCCTCGTCGGGCAGGGACGCCGGAGCCACGAGGCCGTCGAGGTGCCAGGTGGTGTAGCCGAGCCCGGCCCCGAACCCGTAGGCGGGAGCGACGTCGGCCCGAGCCCAGGCGCGGTACCCGATGTGGAGGCCTTCGGCGTAGTGCAGGACGCCGTCGACCGGATCGGTGTCGAGCACCGGCACGTCCTGCTCGCGGTCCGGCCAGGTGGTGGGGAGCCGTCCTCCGGGTTCGACCGCACCCAGCAGCACGTCGGCCAGCGCGTGACCGAACTCCTGACCGCCGAACCATCCGAGCAGCACCGCAGCCACCTCCGAGCGCCACGGCAGCAGCACCGGCGCGCCCGCGTTGACCACCACCACGGTGCGGGGGTTGACCGCAGCGACCGCGCGCACCAGCTCGTCCTGCTGTCCGGGCAGGGCGAGGGTGCCGCGGTCGAAGCCCTCGCTCTCGACCTCGGCGGTGGTCCCGACCACCACGATCGCGACGTCGGCGTCGCCGGCCGCGGCGACGGCCTCGTCGATCAGGGCCTTGGGAGCCACCACGGGCCGCCGCGCCCCCACCGTGATGGCGATCCCGAACGCTCCCTCCGCGACCGGGACGTGCACCTCCAGGAGCACCTCCCCGGCGCGCTCCAGGTGGCGGTCGAACCCCCGCTCCGGGGGTCGGTGAACCGCGGCGTCGAAGGCCTCCGTGTCGGGTTCGACGACCCCGTCGGACACGATCTCGCCGTTGATCGTGATCGACACCTCCCCCAGGCCCAGCACGCCCACCCGCCAGGTCCCGGCCGTGTCGGCCCGGACCCGACTGCTGATGAGCAGTTCCCGCGCACCCTCGGGGATGGTCTCGACCCAGCGGAGCTGACCCTGGTGGCGGTCCTCGGCCGCGAACTCCGTCCCCGAGGCGTCACGCCAGCTGACGAGGATGCCGGGCTCGCCGGTCCGCGGGTTGATCGACACCTCGTCGTCCAGCGGTGCCAACCCCTCGGTCAGGTCGGCTCCGCGGGCATGGACCACCTCGACGTCCTCGTCGAGGGCGGCGCGCAGGCCCGCCAGCGGGGACACGGCGTGGGGTGGGAACACGGTGGCACTGCCCCCGCCCTGGATGCGTGCGTCACGGGCGTTGGGGCCGAGCACCGCGACACGTCGCAACGATGCCGCGTCGAGGGGCAGCACCGGTCCCGGGGACCCCTCGTTGCGCACGAGCACCATGCCGGCCGCGGCGAACCCGCGGGCGGCCGTGGCGATCGCCTCGCCGTCGAGGTGGCGGGGTGCCGGCAGACCCGGATCGACGCCGGCCAGTGCGCCGACGCGCGCGGCGAGGAGCAACAGGCGGCGCACCTTGTCGTCGACCGCCGTCTCCGGTACCCGCCCGTCACGGACCGCGGCCACCAGATCATCGCCCCAGGGGCCATCGGGGCCGGGCATCGCGAGGTCCATCGCGGCGTTGCCGGCGGCCTCGACCGACCGGGTCGCGAACCAGTCGGAGACCACGACCCCGTCGAAGCCCCACGCGCCCTTCAACGGCTCGGCCAGCAGCGCGTTCTCGGTCATCGTGGCGCCGCGCACGCGGTTGTAGGACGCCATCACCAGCCACGGGTGCGCTTCGGTCACCATCCGTTCGAAGGGCGCCAGGTAGAGCTCGTGCAGGGCCCGGTCGTCGACCTGCACGTCCAGGGTGAAGCGCTCGTTCTCCGAGTCGTTGGCGATGTAGTGCTTGGGCGTGGCGCCGACACCCACGGCCTGGAGCGCCGTGACGTAGGCGACACCCAGACGGCCCGTCAGCAACGGGTCCTCGGAGAAGCACTCGAAGTGGCGGCCCCCGCGGGGCGAGCGGTGCAGGTTCACGGTCGGCCCGAGCACCACGTCGACACCCTTGCGCCGCGCTTCGGACGCGAGCACGCCGGCCAACCGGGCCACCAGGTCCTCGTCCCAGCTGGCGGCGATCGCGGTCGACGAGGGCAGCGACGCGGACGGGTCACGCTCGTCCCAGGTCGTGCCGCGCACCCCGGAGGGCCCGTCGGCCACCACGATGGGCCGCAGACCGATGGCCGGTTCGTCCCACAGCTCCCAGTGGTCGGCGCCGGTCAGCAACCGGACCTTGGCCGGGAGATCGAGCCGTCCCAGCAGGTCGTCGAGGTGGCGTGACATCGCCGCGTCGGGTGGGGTGATGGACATCGGAGGCCTCGGTCGACAGCGGCGCACAGCATGGCAGGTGCGGATGTCGCGCGCCGTAGGCACGCACCCGTCTGTCCGAGGTCGCTCAACCCGTCACGAGGTCGGTGCAGCCACCGCGCCGTGGGTCGCCCACCCGGGTGCCGTCACCCGCCACCGCGTTGACCCCGCCGAAGTACAGGTCGGTGACCTCCCACGCGTTGACGTCACGAACGGCCGCGAGTTCCGCGACCGCCCGCTCGTCGAAGCCGGGCTCGAGCTGCACCGTGGTCCCGTCCCAGTGCAATCGGGGCGCCAGCACCGCCTCCTCGAGCGACATCCCGTGGTCGAGCAGGTTCGCGACGGTCTGGGTCAGGGCACTGCGGATGCGCTCACTGCCGCCCGAACCCAACACGATCGGTGCGGCGGTGGCGCGCAGCAGGATCGTCGGCGCCATCATCGACCCCACCCGCTGACCCGGTGCGTCCAGGTGGAAACCGCCGGGATGCAGGTCGGTCTCCCCCATGATGTTGTTGGCCAGGACCCCGGTCTCGCCCAGGGTGACCGCGCTACCCGCCCCGTTCGACGTGGTCATCGATGCCAGGTTCCCGTCGACGTCCGCGACGCTGACGTGCGTGGTCCCCCGCGCGGATCGTGGCCCGGTGCCGGTGTGGTGCCGGGTGACCTCATCGAGGGTCTCGGCGAGTTGCACGAGACGGGCGCCGCTACCGAACGGCCCCCGGGGCCCCTCGTCGGTCAACGACGCGAGCGCCCGGGCGATCAACACGCCGCCATAGGAAGGCGGTGGGTTGGTCAGCGACCGGGCCGAACCGTGGTCGACCTGCAAGGGGGCCCGCTCGATCACCTCGTAGGCGCGGAGGTCCTCGGCGGTGATGCACCCGTCGTTGGCCGCCATGTCCGCCGCGATCCCGCCGGCGACCGCCGGGTCACCGAACCCGTTGAACCGGCCCGCCGCGATGGCCGCGAGGAAGTCGGCCAACGGGGGGTTGGCGACCACCTCGTCGTCGGCGAACGCCCGGCCCTCCGGGACGAACATCGCCCGCGCCTCGGGGGTGCGGCGGAAGATCGGCTCCAGCAGGCGCACCACCGCCGCCTGACCCGCGCCCAACACCACCCCCTCGGCGGCGAGCCGACGGGCGGGTTCGATGACCTCCGGCAGGGGCAGACGGCCGAGACGGCGATGGACATGGAGGTAGCCGGCCAGACAGCCGGGCACGGCGATCGACCCGTGACCGACGTGGAAGACCTGTTCCGCGCCACCGAAACGCAGCGTGACCGGCTGGAGGACCGGAGGCGGCGCGGAGGCGGCGCGACCACGGCCAGGGGTGTCGACGAAGAAGTCGAAGACGACCTCCTGCGCATCGGCGGTGCGGGCCAGCAGGAACCCGCCGCCACCGAGGCTCGAGAGGCAGGGTTCGGCGACCGCAGCGGCGAAGCCGGCCGCTACCGCCGCGTCGTAGGCGTTGCCGCCCGCACGCAGACACCCGACCGCGGCCTCGATGGTCGCCGGATGACCGGCCGCGACGACCCCGGGGGTCGCCGGACGCGCAGCCAGGCGGTTCGCGGTCACGAGCGTCTCCTACCGGGAAGCGAAGGACGGGTCGAGGGAGGTGCGGCGTGCGGAGGTTGCCACGTCGCCGACCGACCCGCCGCACGTGGTCCGGCGGACCGCGCTGACCGCCGACCCCAGCGGGGAGAGGAGCTCGCACCCGTGCGGCTCCAGGCCGGCTGGTCGCGCCGAGTATCCGGAGACCCGGTCTGCCGGCACGGGCCGCCGTCGGAGCGTCAGGTGTCGGGCACCCGGGTCGGCGGGAGGACCACGATCGGCGGTGAACGCCGGCCGGACGCACGGCGGGACCCCGCTGGTGCCGGGGCGACGCCGGCACCGCCCGGCCCGGATCAACCCAGCAGGTTGGACCACACGTAGGCGAGCGCGAACGCGTGGATCAGCGTGACCGCCCCCAGTGCGAGCAGGATCAGCGCCAACGCGGGACGGACCGCGGCACGCCGCTCGGCGAGCCAGCTCAAGGCCACCACCAGCGCTCCCGACCACACCGCACGCAGGGCGAGCGCCGGTCCGTCACCGATCATGTCCATGGCTCCGGCGACGAGCGGGTTGCCCTCGATCGCGATCCCGGTGCTAACCCACACGTAGGTCGCCACCGAATCGAGGACGACCATCGCGAGCAGGACGCGACGGATCGGGCCGACCTGCTCGCGGGGAGCGATCCACTCCCCCAGTTGCCACACCGCGATCGTCAGCGCCAGGGCGCGTCGTCGGAGCGTTGCATCACCGGCGATCCGCGCATAGAGCTGTTGTCGCATCCGGTTGGCCCAGGCGGGACGGGCGTCGAGCACCCGGTTCAGGTCGAGCTCGACGGCCACGTCGCTTCCTCGCTGGGATCCCACTCGGATGGGGAACCGGCTCGGCCGATCCCATCGATGCTCACATGCTCACATCAGCTGTTCGGTCCCCGTCGATCGCCGGGACGGCGCCGTCCCGGTCGCCGCGTGCCCTATCCTCCCATGCGTCGCTCGCACGTGCACGCGGGCCCGTAGCTCAGCCTGGCAGAGCGCTGCCTTTGCATGGCAGAAGTCGTCGGTTCGAATCCGATCGGGTCCACCGCCGGCGCTCCCCACGATCCGGAGATCGCCGCACCTACGACGAGGGTCCGCCCGGACGGGCGGACCCTCGTCGTAGGTCTGGAGGTCCCGTTCAGACCGCCGTGACGTTCCCTACGGCCGGCCGTAGCCGACGATGTTGCTGCGGTACCGCAGCTGGGAGGTCGCCACGCGGCCCTTGCTGCTGGACGCTCCGACGAGCCTGCCGTCGCCGACGTACATCTCGACGTGCCGGACCGGTGAGCCGAAGAACACCAGGTCCCCGGGCTGCAGATTCGAGCGGCTGATGCTGCGGGTCGCGTTCGACTGGGCTCTGGAGGTGCGTGGGATGGTGACACCGGCGGCCGCCCACGAGGTCGAGGTCAGACCCGAGCAGTCGTAGGCCCAGGAGCCGGTGGCGCCCCACTGGTAGCGCGAGCCGACCTGGGACAACGCCCGGTTCGCAGCGGCCTGACCGGTCGACCAGCTCGAACGGCCGGACGCGAGCGTCGTCAGCGACGCGAGCGATGCGGAGGCCGTGAGTGGTGCAGACGCCGACGACGTGGCGACCTGGGACGTGGCGACCTGGGCGCTCGGCGCGGCCTGAGCCGAAGCGGGCGCCACCATTCCGACCGTCATCAGCGCGGCGAAACCCGCGGCGACCAGCGAGCGGCGGCGAGCAGGGTGGAGGATGTGTGACATACGAACCTCATGGGCGCCGGTCAGACCCGGCATGGGTGAACGAGGTGCGGGAAGGTGTTGCGACCCCCGTACTTCGTCCAGTTGCGCTGGCAGGTCGTGCGTCGCCCGCAACGTTCAGTGTCCATATGAACACCACGAGTCACCACCCAGCGCAGTTGGATAAGTGAAACGAACGACCAACTCACCCATTGGCAACGTCCGCGTCCACACGTTCCCGAACGGAACGGGCACACGACCTTCCGCAGCGGCCGGAAACGGCATTCCCGGGCCTCGCGCGGCCCCGGCCTGGCCCTACCTCCCCGGCCGCATCCGGGGCATCGAACCCCGACGTCCGAGGGGTGGCTCAAAGCGTTCGTCCACCCGCAGAACGTCAGTGTCCGATGACCGCACACGTTTCGCCACGCTCCGTCACCTGTCGTGCACGGCACCTCGGAGCACGGTCGGGTCACGGCTCGGTCGCCCTCATCCGAGGCTGTCTGCGCGGACATCGAGGCATCGGCACGGTCCGGCGGGTGGGCGCGGCCCGCATCGATCCGGGATCTCGATCCCCGTCGGTCGTGCCGGTTTGCACTGTTTCCACTGGCTCTGCCGGGAAGGCGAGCGGAGGTCTCCATACCGTCAGCGGGCCCCGCCACCCCACGTGGTGACGGTGAAGGTCCCCGACCCTGTCGATGGAGTAGCCGCGTGAGCGCATCCGACCCACAAGCCTGGTCTTTCGAAACCCGTCAGATCCACGCGGGTGCGACCGCCGATCCCACGACCGGGGCCCGTGCGACCCCCATCTACCAGACGACCTCGTACGTGCTCGGCGACACGGAACGGGCCAAGAACCTGTTCGCCCTGGCCGAGTTCGGCAACATCTACACCCGCATCATGAACCCGACCACCGACGTGGTCGAGAAGCGTGTCGCGGACCTCGAAGGGGGCGTCGCCGCCGTCGCGGTGGCCTCGGGCCAGGCCGCGGAGACGCTCGCGATCCTCAACCTCGCCGAGACGGGATCGCACATCGTCTCGTCCGCATCGCTGTACGGCGGGACCTACAACCTCTTCAAGTACACGCTGCCGAAGATGGGCATCGAGACCACCTTCGTCGAGGACCCCGACGATCCCGAAGCCTGGCAGGCCGCCGTCCAGGACAACACGAAACTGTTCTTCGCCGAGTCGGTCGGCAACCCGCGCATCGACGTGTTGGACATCGTCGCGGTCTCGGAGGTCGCCCATCGCAACGGCGTGCCGCTGGTGGTCGACAACACCATCGCGACGCCGTACCTCATCCGACCGCTGGAGCACGGCGCCGATGTCGTGGTGCACTCGGCCACGAAGTTCCTGGGCGGGCACGGCACCGCGATCGCCGGCGTGGTCGTCGACGGCGGGACGTTCGACTTCGGCGCCCACGCGGAGAAGTACCCCGGCCTGACCACCCCGGACCCCTCGTACCACGGCCTCAACTACTGGGAGGCGCTGGGCAACGAGAACGGGGCGTTCGCGATCAAGCTGCGCGTGCAGTTGCTGCGTGACCTCGGACCGGCGCTCTCGCCGCACAACGCCTTCCTGATCCTCCAGGGCATCGAGACCCTGAGCATGCGCATGGACCGCCATGTCGCCAACGCGCAGCGGCTCGCGGAGTGGCTCGAGCAGCGCGACGACGTCGCAACCGTCTGGTACGCGGGCCTGCCCTCGAGCCCGTGGCACGACGCCGCATCGCGCTACGCCCCCAAGGGACCCGGTGCGATCCTGTCGTTCGAACTGCCGGGCGGCGTCGACGCCGGCAAGCGGTTCGTCGACGGCGTGGAGCTGTTCAGCCACCTCGCCAACATCGGCGACGTACGCAGCCTGATCATCCACCCCGCCTCGACCACCCACTCGCAGCTCACGCCCGACCAGCAGGTGACCGCCGGGGTCACCCCGGGCCTGGTCCGGCTGTCGGTCGGCCTCGAAGGCGTCGACGACCTGATCGCGGACCTCGAAACCGGTTTCGCCGCCGCCAACGAAACCCGCGACGTGTGAGCGCACCGATCGAACGCATGGAACCCGGACCGCAACCGGGTTCCGCGCCCGTGCGCCCCATCGCGGCGGTGCCGGCGCGCGTCGAGGAGCCGACCGACGCGCCGCGCCCCGCCACGGGCGCCTGGCTACCGGGCGACCCGGTCGGCCGACGGCAGTTCGTGGACGTCGGCACCGTCGCGCTCGAGCTCGGCGGTGAGGTTTCCGAGGTCCGCGTGGCCTACGAGACGTGGGGGGAGCTCGCCCCCGACGGCTCCAACGCGGTCCTGATCCTGCACGCGCTCACCGGCGACAGCCATGTCACCGGTGCACCCGGCGTCGGCCACCCCACACCCGGTTGGTGGGACGAGGTGATCGGTCCCGGTCGCGACATCGACACCGATCGTTGGTTCGTGGTCGCCCCCAACGTGCTCGGAGGCTGTCAGGGCACGACCGGGCCCTCGTCGCTCCACGACGACGGTCGCGCCTGGGGTGCCCGCTTCCCCAACGTCACCGTGCGCGACCAGGTCGAGGTCGAACGGCGGGTCGCCGACCACCTCGGTGTCGACACCTGGGCCGCCGTGGTCGGAGGCTCCATGGGCGGGATGCGGGTGCTGGAATGGGCCATCACCCACCCCGAGCGCGTGCGCGGCATCGCCCCGCTGGCGGTCTCGGCCACCGCCACCGCGGACCAGATCGCCGTCCAGAGCATCCAGATCGAGACGATCCAGGCCGATCCCGCCTTCCGTGGCGGGGACTACCTCCTCGATGTCCACACCGACCCGGAACGCGCGCAGGGCCCGACCGAGGGCCTGGCCATCGCCCGTCGGTTGGCCCACTTCAGCTACCGCAGTGCCGAGGAGTTGGACGTCCGCTTCGGCCGGCAGGCCCAGGGTGACGAGGATCCGCTGCGAGGTGGCCGCTTCGCCGTGCAGTCCTACCTCGAATACCACGGAGCGAAGCTCACCCGGCGGTTCGACGCCGCCAGCTACGTCGTGCTCACGCGGTCGATGAACAGCCACGATGTGGGCCGCGACCGGGGCGGGGTCGCGGCCGCGCTCCGACGCGTGGACGCCGAGGTGCTCGTCGCGGGGGTCGAGAGCGACCGGCTGTACCCGATCGGTGAGCAGCACCGCCTCGCCCACCTGTTGCGGGTACCCGGTGGACGCGCCAAGATCGTGCGCTCTCCCCACGGTCATGACGGGTTCCTGATCGAGCGCGACCAGGTCGGCCGCATGCTGGGCGAGTTGCTCGAACGGGTCGTGGCGAGGTAGCTCGCAACCCGCCTACCGCGGGAGCATTAGCCTGGGCGCACCTAGCGGGAGCGAGCACGTGGGAGCGCTGTACACGACCGGGAGTGCCATGTTCCGAGGGGGTTTCCGTGCCCTCGGTGTGGACCTGCGCCCCATCGACCACCACCACATCCCCGCATCGGGACCCGCGGTGATCGCCAGCAACCACATCGGCTACCTCGATTTCGCGCTGGTGATGCTCGCGCCGCCCAAGCCGAGACGCGAGGTCCGGTTCCTGGCCCGGGCGGAGTTCTTCGCCACACCCGTCATCGGGGGGCTCATGCACCGGCTCGGCCAGATCCCCGTCGACGTCCACGGCGATCCCATGGAGGCCGCCGAGGTGGCACGCAAGGAACTCGAGCGCGGGGAACTGATCGGCATGCACCCGGAGGGCACCATCAGCCCGTCGTTCGTGCCGCGGCGGGCCAAGAGCGGCGCGGTCCGGCTCGCGGATTCGGCCGGAGCGCCCATCGTGCCGGTCGCGATCTGGGGCAGCCAGCGGATCCTGACCAAGGGCCGCCCGGCCCGGCCGACCCGCGGGGCGGTGGTCACGGTGCGCTACGGCGAGCCGTTCGTGCCCTCGGGCCGCACCGGCATGGCCCGCACCAAGGAACTGATGGAACGCATCACCGCGCTGCTCGAGCTCAGCCAGGCCAACTACCCGCAGCGGCCGGGTCCGCCCCCCGACGACTGGTGGCTTCCCGCCCACCTCGGGGGCTCCGCCCCGACGGTCCAGGAGGCCGAGGCCCGTATCGAGGCCCAGAACCTGGAGCGTCGCGAACGACGCCAGGCGGCGGGCTGATCCGGGTCATCCGATCGGCGGGATCGGTCCGGCCCATCCGGACATGAGGAGACCCCGGCGCACGGGGGGTACACCGGGGTCTCGTGCCCGGACGCGAACGCCCGGACCCACCCGTGAGCGCCCGCACCGGCCGCGAGGACACGGGTGGCCCTGCCCACGTGCGATATGCGCCCGTCCAGAGGCCGGTGAGGGCGAACGACACCCGGGGGCGGACGGATCCCGGATCCCCGTCCGCCGACGCTCACGCACAATCCGGGCCGTCTCCGGTCGGTCGGGGCACGCCGCCCCCGTCGATGCGGAACGGTCGCAGACAGGCCCGGGTCCGGCCGTCCGGTTCGACGGTGAACTCGGCGACCGCGGTGCGTGAGGCGTCCTCGGAGAGGCTCGGCCACACGAAGTTGCCGAGGTTCCAGAACACGGGGACGTCGTCGACGCGCTCCAACGGCTGGAGCCGGTGCGCATGGTGGCCGAACACCACGTCGGCGCCGGCGGCGATCATCGCATCCGCCTTGTCGCGGTCCTCCGGCCGCGGTGTGAACGCGCCCTCCTCGCCCCAGTGGACCGTCGCGATCACCAGGTCCGCATCCGCTGCCGCCACCTCGACGGCGCGCGCCATCCGGACCGGGTCGTAGCCGGACGCCTGACCGGGAGCACCGTCCCGCGCGGTCCAGTCCGGGGTCGGCACCACACCACCGAACCCGACGATCGCGACCCGCCAGCCCTGGACCTCGACGATCCGCGGCCGGTAGGCCTCGGCCTCGTCCGCGCCGACACCGACGCCGATCATCCCGGCGGCCTCGACGTTGCGCAGGCTGTCCACGATCCCCGGCACCCCGTAGTCACCGGTGTGGTTGTTGGCGAGCGTCACGACGTCGACACCCGCGTCACGCATCGCGGGCAGGGCATCGAGCTCGCAGCGGAAGACGAACTGTTTGTCGAGCGGAGCGCCCCCGTCGGTCGCGGCGCACTCGAGGTTCACCAGGACGAGATCGGCATCGGCGAAGGTGTCGCGGACCCCGTTCCAGGGGTTCGCCGGGTCGGCCACCGAGGCAGCGGACTGTTGCGAGGGATCGAGGTTGACGTCCCCCACATGGTGGACGGTCAACGTCCCTCGATCGCTCGTCGCGGAGGGGCTCTCGTCCTCCGCGAGCTCGCGTCGGGCGTCGACCGCGGGATCGTCCGGTACGCCGGGGGCGGGATCGGGGGTCGCATCAGGGGTGCCAGGCGAGCTCGCGGCGCTCGAAGGTCCGCCCGAAGGTTCGCCGGGAGCGGCGGCGACCCCCTCGAGGCGATCGGCGGCCACGATCGCGGCCACCAGGATGGTCGCGGCGAGCGCAGCCAGCGCGACCGCCACCGTCATGGGCGTCCACCATCGCGTGGCGGTCGTTGCCGGCATACGAACCACCTCTGCCTCGAACGGGCCGGGACCCGTGGACGTGCCGGCCGCGGCACCTCGGCCGGACGCTACTCGGCGTGACGCTCGGGGTGTGTCAGCCCCGGCCGGGAACCGGGTCGGGCGCTCGCCGCCGCCTGTGGATGACCTTGTGGGTATGTGGATGGTTACACCCATGGAATTCCACAGGCATACTCACAGGTGTGGAGTTCGGGTTGTGGAGCAGAGGGCCCTGTACGCCTGAATCGTGGTCACCGACCGTTGCGCACCGGATCGTCCGGCTCGGCCCCGCCGTGATCCCCAGCCCTGTGGATGACCACGGGACGGTCACCGTGGTCGCGATCCGACACCGGCCGGTGGACGACGGGCGGCGTTCAACCCGCCATGTCCGAGAAGCTGCTGGCGAGCCCCTCCGCGAGCTCGACCCGGGGCGACCACCCGAGTTCGGTGCGGGCGCGCACGGTGGCGTAGCCACCGGGGTGGCTGACGTACTCGATGGCCTCCGGGCCGAAGGGGGCTTCGCGTCCGATCGCCTGCGCTCCGAACCGGACCGTCGACGCCGCCGCCCGGGCCGCTGCCCGCGGGAGCGACCGTGCCGAGGTACCGACGTACCGTTCGTGATGACCGAAGAAGGTCGCGCACGGGACCTGACCACCGGCGAGGTTGTAGCTGCGTCCCGCGGCGGCCGGCGCATCGGCCGCCAGCAGGATCCCGCCGACCACGTCGTCGACATGGACCGGCGACAGCGGCCAGCGACCGCCATCGACCAGCACGAACCATCCGCGCCGCAGCAGCTCGACGGGTCGCAGCACCCAGGGCACCGAACGGGCGCCGTAGACATCACCGGGCCGCACGATGGTCAAGGGGACCCCGGTCGCCGCGGCGACCTGCAACGCGGCGTGCTCGGCCGCGATCTTGGTGTCGGTGTAGGGGCCACCCGTAGGCACCGCCGGCGCATCCTCGTCCAGCATGGCCCCCGGGGCGTAGGAATCCCCGTAGATCACGATCGAGGAGATGTGCACCACCCGTCCGACCCCCGCCGCGGCGGCGGCGGTCACCACCGAGCGCGTGCCGTGGACGTTCACGGTGACGAACCGCTGGCGGTCCCCGGACTCGGCCACGATGGCCGCCGCGTGGATCACGAGATCCGCGCCGGCGAGCACCGAGGCCCAGCCAGGGCCGGACGGACCGGCGCCACCGATATCCATCACCACGGGTTCGACACCGGGCAACTCGACCGGCAACAGGTCGACACCGACGACCTCGTCGCCGCGGTCACGACACCGGCGCGCGAGCTCGGCACCGATCATGCCGGCTGCCCCGGTGACCACCACCTTCGCCACGTCTCGCCCCTCGTCCGTCGTCCGTCGCCGCAGGTCCCCCCACCGATCCGATACCACGACCCGCGATCAGGCCGCGATCAGGGTCGCCGTACGCAGAGATGCCCGCACGACGGCTCGTCGCACGGGCATCACCGCATCAGATCGAACGGGGCTCTTCCCACAGGGCCTCGTCGAGTTCCTGGTCCCGCTTCTTCTTCAGGGCGAACGCGGCGCCGGCCAACGCGGCGAGCAGCAGCGCGAAGATGCCCTTCTTGCCACCCTTGTCGTCATCCGACAGCTCGTCGATGCGGTCGGAGGTGTTGGACTGCAGTTCCTTGCCCTTCTTCTCCGCCTTCTTCCGCAGCTTGTCGGTCTCCTTCTCGAGCTTGTCGATCTTCTTCGAGATGTTCGACTTCCCCACACGTTCCTCCTCGGACGGGCCATGGATGCTTCATCCGAGACTAGCGGCCGCCCGACTCGGCGCACCCGGCCGTGCAGACGCTCGGACGGTTGACCGCCGCCGCTGACCGTGGTGGTGCGATGCGACCGCACGCGGTGGTGAGCGGTGCCGGCGGTTGGACGACCGGCGAGCGGGCCCTGGAAGGACCCGCTCGCTGGTCTGTCTGAGGTGTCTGTGGGCCAGGAAGGACTTGAACCTTCGGCCTCACCCTTATCAGGGGTGCGCTCTAACCAAGCTGAGCTACTGGCCCGAAGCGGTCGGCACGACGTGCATGCTCCGCAGCGGCGAAGCGTAGCGAGCGGGGTCAGGACTGGCGAACGGGGCTCTTGCTCACTGGTTGAACAGCTCGTCGCCGTCCGGTCGCGGACGCCCCGCCGGCTCGCGTGATCGCGGGCCCGGTGAGGTGCGGGGGTCGGCTTGCGGAGCCGTGCGGCCAGCGGGGCGGGCGGTGGACCCCGGAGGCGTCGCGGCATTGGTGAGGTTGCGTGGGGACCCGGTCGCCGCACGGGCGGGTTGGCCCTCCTCGACCACGCCGATGGCCAGCCCCCCGGTCAGGTCCGCGATCAGGTTGTAGAGGAAGGCGAGGAAGACCAACACGGCGGTCTGGACGATGACCGCCATACCACCGAGCAGGCCGAGCGCGCTGAACAGGTTGCTGGCATTGACGCCACAGGAGGTGAAGCCCACATCCGTGGCGATACCGCAGATCTGATCGACGAGTTGCAGCCGGTCGATGATGAACCAGATCACGCCGGCGGCCAGCATGAAGATCGCGAACAGCACGACGTTGGCCACGGCGCCGAACTTCAGCACCGACCACGGATCGAGCCGCTTCACGGTCATACGTCGGCGGATCACACGCGCTCCTCTGTGCGTGGTGATGCTACTCCGCGAGGTCGGGATCGGTGTCAGCCTCGCCCTCTACCTCTGCCGGTGGAGGCGAGGCCACGGGCAGGGAACCCTCGGGCGAGCCACCCGAGCTCTCACTGCCGACCGGCGCCGGGAGCTCGACGTCGTCGTCGATCGCATCCTCGACCACCAACGCCAACCCGACCACGCGCGCGCCCTCGCCGGGCTTCATCAGCGAGACCCCCTGGGTCGATCGCCCCTTGGGGTGGACATCGGCCAGACTCATGCGGATCAGCGTCCCCGCACCGGTCACCAGGAGCACTTCGGCCTCGTAGGGCACCACCAGGGCGCCGACCAGGCCTCCGCGCCGTTCGGTCAACCCCACCGTCTTGACACCCTGACCACCACGCTTCTGCTGGGGGTACTGCTGGATCTCGGTGCGCTTGCCGAAGCCGTTCTCCGTGACCACGAGCAGGAAGTCGCGTTCGTCCTCCTCGTCGTCCTTCGGCGGCAAGGGCGCCATGGCCAGCACTTCGTCCTCGGGACCCTTGAGCTTCATCCCGCGCACACCTGCGGCCGTACGGCCCATCGCCCGGGCGTCGGTCTCCGCGAACCGGATCGCCTGACCCTGCTTGGAGACCATCGCGAGATCGCGTGTGCCGTCGGTCACCGCCACGCCGATCAGTTCGTCGTCGTCACCGAGGTTGATCGCGATCAGCACGGCACGCGGGGAGTCGAACGCATCCAAACGCGTCCGCTTGACGGTGCCCTGCCGCGTGGCGAACACCAGGAACCGGTCATCGGTGAACTCGCGCAGCGCGAGCACCGCGGCGACCTTCTCGTCGGGTTCGAGCGCCAGGCCGGGAACGTTGGCGACGTACACGCCCTTGGAGGATCGTGACTTCTCCGGCACCTGGTAGGTCTTGATCCGGTAGACGCGTCCCTGGTTGGTGAAGAACAACAGATGGTCGTGGGTCGAACACGCCAGGAGGACCGACACGATGTCGTCCTCCTTCATGTCGGTCCCGCGGACCCCGCGACCGCCGCGCTTCTGGGTCCGGAACGCCTCGATCGGGGTGCGCTTGAGGTACCCGGCGCGGGTCAGGGTCACGACCACGTCCTCGACCGGGATCAGGTCCTCGACGCTCATGGCCCCGTCGTCGGCCACGATCCGCGAGCGCCGCTCGTCACCGAAGCGGTTGCGGACGTCGGTCATCTCCTCCTTGATGATCGCTCGCACCCGGGCCGGGTCGCCGAGGATGTCGCGCAACTCGGCGATCAGCGTCTGCAGCTCGTCGTACTCGTCCTGGATGCGCTGACGTTCCAGCTGCGCGAGCCGTCGCAGCTGCATGTCGAGGATCGCCTGCGCCTGGATCTCGGACAGCTCGAAACGCGTCATCAGCTCGGACTTGGCGGCATCCGCCGACGCGCTGCCCCGGATCAGGGCGATGATCTCGTCGATCACGTCGAGGGCGATCAGCAGGCCCTCCAACACGTGCGCCCGGTCCTCGGCCTTGCGCAGCCGGTAGGCGGTGCGCCGGGTGATCACATCGACCTGGTGGGCGATGTAGTGCGTGAGCGCCTGATCGAGGGTGAGGGTCTTCGGGATGCCGTCGACCAGCGCCAGCAGGTTGACCCCGAAGGTGTCCTGCAGCTGGGTGTGCTTGTAGAGCTGGTTGAGCACCACCTGGGCGTTGGCATCCCGCTTGAGGTCGATCACGACCCGCATGCCCTCACGCGATGATTCATCGCGTAGGTCGGCGATCCCCATGATCACCTTGCTGTTGACCAGCTCCGCGATCTTCTTCAGCAGCGTGGCCTTGTTGACCATGTAGGGGATCTCCGTGACCACGATGCGCTCGCGCTCACGTCCCTTCTCCGGTTCCTCGACGGTGCACACGGCCCGGACCTTGATGCTGCCGCGACCCGTGGTGTAGGCGTCGTAGGCGCCCTGGTTGCCGAGGATCAGTCCACCGGTCGGGAAGTCCGGCGCGGGGATGTAGCGCATCAGCTCGACGGCGGTCAACGAGGGGTCGTCGATCAGGGCGACCGTGGCGTCGATCAACTCACGCAGGTTGTGCGGCGGGATGTTGGTCGCCATACCGACCGCGATACCGGTGGAGCCGTTGGCCAACAGGTTGGGGAACCGGGCCGGAAGCACGACCGGTTCGTCCTCGTAGCCGTCGTAGTTCGGGACGAAGTCGACGGTCTCCTCGTCGATGTCCCGGATCAACTCCATCGCGAGACGCGACAGACGCGACTCGGTGTAGCGCATGGCTGCGGCGGGGTCGCCGTCGACCGACCCGAAGTTGCCGTGGCCGTCGATCAGCTCGTAGCGGATCGAGAAGTCCTGGCCCATGCGCACCAGCGCGTCGTAGATCGAGGAGTCACCGTGTGGGTGGTACTTCTTCATCACCTCACCGACGGCGGCCGCACACTTGCGGTACGGCCGGTCGGGACGCAGGCCCGTCTCGTCCATGGAGAACAGGATGCGACGGTGGACGGGTTTGAGCCCGTCACGGACGTCCGGCAGCGCGCGCCCGACGATGACCGACATGGCGTAATCGAGATACGACGAGCGCATCTCGTCCTGGATGACCACCGGCTCGACGCGGGCGGCCAGCACGCTGCCCGACTCGTCGAGCGGGGTGCCGTCCTCGTTCCGGGCCACCGGATCGGCCGGGGTCGGACCGGTGACGGCACCGGGTACGCCATCGACCGGGGTCTGGTCGTCGGGGGGGATCTGATCGTCAGCCACGGGTACCTCCGGAGGCTCGTGCAGCGGCGAGGTGGTGCCGCCGGGTGGGACGGGTCGGGCGCGAGGGCGTCAGCGGTCGTCGCCCTCGTCGGACGGGGTGTCCGGTGCGTCTGGGTGGGTGCCTGGGTCTGTGCCGTCGGGCGTGGTGCCGTCAGGTCGCTCGGGGGGGCCGGGGAACCCGGGTTCGATCGGTGGCCGTGGTGGTTCGTGGAAGCTCGCGGCGCGGCGCGCCGCCAACCAGATGAGCAGCCCCGCCAACACCCCGGCGACCGCCCCGACGATCAGCGACGCCGTGACCTCGAACTGCATGAAGATCCCGATGCCGGCGAGGAACGCGAAGGTGATGAAGGCGGCGAGCAGCGACGCGCGAAGGGTGCGATCCATCTCAGTGGTCCTGGTCGGGGTGGGGGCGTCGGGTCCGATCCGAGCCGACGTTCTCGCCCGGATCGTCGTCGTGATCGTCCAGGCCCAACCGCTTGCGGCGGACGGCCGCCAGCACCAGCAGCACCAGGCCGGGGATCGCGGCCAGTCCCACGAGCCCCATCAACTCCAGCAGGAGGCCGGGCTCGCTGCCGGCCACCTCCGGGGTCACCGCGACGAACGCGAGCACCGCGAGGATCAACCCGGCGAGCACCCACAGCAGCGCGCGGGCGATCGCGCCCTGCTGACCGCGGCGCGACATGTCAGACATGTCAGACATGTCAGACATCCAGCGTCGCGTACTTGGCGTTGGTCTGGATGAAGTTGCGCCGGGATTCCACGTCGTCGCCCATCAGGATCGAGAACATCTCGTCGGCGGCTGCGGCATCGTCCATGGTCACGAGGCTGAGCGTGCGCTGCTCCGGGTTCATGGTGGTCTCCCACAGCTGGTCCGGGTCCATCTCGCCCAGACCCTTGAAACGCTGGATCTCGATCTTCTTCTCCGAGGCGGTCGACTCCCGGATCGTGCGGATGATGGCGTCCCGCTCCGGATCCGAGAAGGCGTAGTGCAGCTCCTTCTTCCGGGTCGGGTGGAAGACCAGGTACAGCGGCGGCCGTGCGAGGTAGACGTAGCCGGCCTCGATCAGCGGCTTCATGTGCCGGAACAGGAAGGTCAGCAGCAGCGTGCGGATGTGGGCGCCGTCGACGTCGGCGTCGGCCATCAGCACCAGCTTGTGGTAGCGGGCCTTGGTGACGTCGAAGTCGTCGGCGAACCCGGTGCCCATCGCGGTGATGAGCGCCTGGACCTCGGTGTTGTTGAGGATCTTCGGCAGACGGGCCTTCTCCACGTTGATGATCTTGCCGCGGATCGGCAGGATCGCCTGCGTGCGACGGTCGCGGGCCATCTTGGCCGAACCACCGGCGGAGTCGCCCTCGACGATGTACAGCTCCGACTCGGCCGGGTCCCGGGTCTGGCAGTCGGCGAGCTTGCCCGGCAGCGAGGTCGACTCGAGCAGCGACTTGCGTCGGGTGAGGTCGCGTGCCTTGCGGGCGGCGATACGGGCCTGCGCCTCGCCCTCGGCCTTCTGCACGATGAGCTTGCCCTCGCCCGGGTGCTCCTCGAGCCATTCGGAGAGCTTGGCGTAGGTGGTGCTCTGGACGAACGACTTGACCTCGGAGTTGCCGAGCTTGGTCTTGGTCTGGCCCTCGAACTGCGGGTCACCGACCTTGACCGACACGATCGCGACCAGACCACTGCGCAGGTCGTCACCGGTGAGCGCCTCGACCTCCTTCGAGCGCAGGAGGTTCTTGTCCTTCGCCCACCGGTTGATCGCGGAGGTCATCGCGGTGCGGAAGCCCTCCTCGTGGGTGCCGCCCTCGTGGGTGTTGATGGTGTTGGCGAACGACAGGATGGAGTCGTTGAAGTCGTTGATCCACTGCAGGGCGAGCTCGACCGACTGGGCGCCGTTGGGGCCCTGCTCCTCGGCCTCGAAGTGGATCGTCGGGTGGAGCCCGTCCTTGGCCTTGACGGTGCGGATGTGTTCGACGAAGTCGCGCAAGCCCCCCGGGGCGTGGAACTCCTGGACCCGTGGCGCCGGAGCCTGGCCCTCGTCGGCCGGACGCTCGTCGGTGAGCACGATCCGCAGGCCCGCGGTCAGGAACGAGGTGTCGCGCAGGCGCCGGGCGATGGTGTCGGCGTTGAACTCCACGCCTTCGACGAAGATGTCCTCGTCGGGCCAGAAGCTGATGGTGGTGCCGGTGATGTCCTCGCCCTCCTTGAGACCTTCGAGGTGGGGGGTGGGCTCACCGACGCGCTCGATCGGGCCGTCGGGGTCACCGCGCCGGTAGGTCTGGCGGAACAGTCCGCCGTCACGGCGCACCTCGGCGACCAGGCACTTCGACAGCGCGTTGACCACGGAGATACCGACGCCGTGCAGGCCACCGGAGACCGCATAGGCCTGGGAGTCGAACTTGCCGCCCGCGTGCAGCACGGTCAGCACGACCTCCAGCGCGGAGCGGCCCTCCTTCTCGTGCATGTCGACGGGGATCCCCGACCCGTCGTCACTGATGCGCACACCACCATCGGCCAGCAACGTCACGTCGATGCGTGAACAGCGGCCGGCGAGCGCCTCGTCGACGGAGTTGTCGACGACCTCCCACACGAGGTGGTGCAGCCCGCGCGTGTCGGTCGAGCCGATGTACATCGCGGGACGCTTGCGCACGCCC
>Ga0207421_10002959_pt1 | contig 20654 bp, 16 predicted proteins | sample SodLakKL_010_SED_4_FD_187542 | JGI IMG/M metagenome (GOLD analysis project Ga0207421, IMG submission 187542) | Alkaline sediment microbial communities from Lake Tanatar, Kulunda Steppe, Russia - 8KL_010_SED (SPAdes) (version 2) | ecosystem: Environmental > Aquatic > Non-marine Saline and...
ATTTCTTCAATGGTTTCTCTGGAAATCGGTTCCTTCGATAACCCCCGGTAGGATTTTCTTTTATTGATTGCTTCTAATATATCCATTTTATTCCTCCTTTTTAAATGCTTTCGATGCTATGGGATAAATACCCGTTTCCCCAGAGTCTAAACCCTGATTCCCCGGACCGGATTCCTCCCAATGAGCTTATGGATTTTTTATTGCCCTTCAACTTTTTTAAGAAAACAAAGGATTTTTTTCACAAAGTCAGATATAATAGAATGGTAAACACGAGAGTACTTAAACTATGAGGGGGATGTATATGGATTTAAAGAAATGCAAGCGAGAAACCCAGTTGGTGTACGGAGAGGCCTGTAAAACCACGGGATCTCACATTCAGCCGATTTATCAGACTTCCACGTTTGTTTTTGATAATGTGGATCAGGGCGCTAATCGTTTTGCCGGAGAAGAGGAAGGATATATTTATTCCCGGCTGGGAAATCCAACGGTAAAGCTTTTAGAGGACAAAATGGCACTCCTGGAGGAGGGAGAGGATGCCACCATTTACGGATCAGGGATGGCGGCGGTTAGTGCCGGAATCCTCGCTTTTGTTGAGCAGGGAGATCATATTGTTGCTCAGCGCTGTCTTTATGGATGTACCCATAGCTTTCTTTCCCATATCGTGACAAAATGGGGCATTGAAGTGACCTTTGTGGATGATGCGTCGAACCCGGAAAGCTTCAAAAACGCTATGCGGCCGAATACAAAGATTATCTATATCGAAACACCCGCAAATCCTGCAATGCAGCTGACCGACATCAAAGCCTGTGCAGAGATTGCCCACAACGGCGGTGCACGGCTGATTGTGGATAACACCTTTATGACTCCATACCTTCAGCGACCGATCACGTTGGGAGCGGACCTTGTCCTTCATAGCGCAACAAAATACATTAACGGTCACGGAGATGTGGTTGCAGGAATTCTTATCGGCAACAAAGAGGATATGGACCATATCCGAATGACCACCCAGAAGGATATCGGCGGGATCACCAGTCCCTTTGATGCCTGGCTTATGTTAAGAGGTGTGAAAACCCTGGCCATCCGAATGAAGGAGCATGAAAAAAATGCCATGAAAGTGGCCAGGTTCCTGGAGAATCATCCGAAGGTAGAGCGGGTGTATTATCCCGGACTTCCTTCCCATCCTCAGCATGAGCTGGCAAAAATTCAGGCTGACGGATTTGGAGGAATGATTTCCCTGGAGTTGAAGGGCGGTCTGGAAGCAGGAAAAACCATGATGAATACCATTGAAATATTCCACCTGGCCGTGAGTCTGGGAACAGTGGATTCTCTCATTCAACACCCCGCATCAATGACCCATTCCCCCGTTCCCGTTGAGGAACGCTGTGCGGCGGGAATTACCGATGGCCTTGTAAGAATCTCTGTCGGTATTGAAGATGCGGAAGACTTAATCCAGGCGCTGGAGAAGTCTCTGTCCACCATTTAGCCCTTAAAAAAAGCCGGATCCTAAAGGATTCGGCTTTTTATTTCATGATAGACCTTTTTAAATGCGTCAAAATCCAAGGACTGTTCTCCATCGGAAAGTGCCTCTTCCGGTCTGGGATGAACCTCGATCATTACGCCGTCCGCCCCTGCAGCAAGTGCTGCCAGAGACATGGGCAGGACCAGTTCTCTTTTTCCTGTTCCATGGCTGGGATCCGCAATAACCGGCAACCCGGTTTCCTGTTTCATAATGGGGATCGCTGCAATATCCATGGTGTTTCTGGTATAGGAGTCAAAACTCCGGATTCCCCGTTCACAAAGAATGATCTGATCGTTCCCCGCTTTTCGGATATATTCACTGGCAAGAATCCACTCTTCGATGGTGGCGGCCATGCCTCTTTTTAAAATCACCGGCTTGTCCTGCTCCCCCAGGGTCCTTAGCAGGGAATAGTTATGCATATTTCTTGACCCGATCTGCAAATAATCCACAGCATCGTAGACGATGTCCAGATCCCTTGCATCCATCAGCTCGGTGGATGTCATAAGTCCAGTTTCCCTCTTTACCGCTTTATGGATCTCCAGTGCGTCTTTTCCCAGTCCTTGAAAGGCATCGGGAGAGGTTCTCGGCTTGAAGGCTCCACCCCGAAAATGGGTGACTCCCAGATCCTTAAGGAATTTTGCGGTTTCTATGGCCTGATCATAGCTTTCAATGGAACAGGGTCCCGCTATGATCATGGGCTTTTCAATTTTTATTATTTGATTCATTATCCTGTTCATTTCTCCACCTCTACATCTCTGGTCGAGAGTCTTTCTCTCCACCTTAACGTAGATACTATACTACTTCTTTTGGATAAAATCAAGTCTCAGCTATCTTCTTTTCAAGTAAGCGATTCCGTCGGGATGAATTCCCGCTTTCACTCTTTTCATCTCTTCCAGGGATGTGACATCTATAAAGGAAATGTCGTTGGTCTTATTGTTTGCCACAAAGGCACGGTCTCCCTCTTCGTTAAAACACACTCCTCCCGGCCAGATGCCGATGGGAATCCGCTTGATTTCCCAGGGGACTTCCTGTCCTTTCATCACATGTTTGGTATCGATCACCGATACATCCATGGAAAAACGGTTAGGAATAAATGCATATCGTCCATCGGGAGAAAAAACAATGCGAATGGGGCAGTCCCCTCCCCGGCGTTTATAATCAGGCTTCAAGGTTTCACGATTGATCACATGGATTGTATTATCCTCCTGGTTTGCAACGTATACATATTTACCGTCTTTAGAGCAGGCTACACCCTCGGGACCTCTCCCCACGGGAAAATGTCCCGCAATTTCTTCCTTTTCCACATCGATGATGGTAATATTATGGGATCCGATGTTGGGAACATAGATTGTCTTGCCGTCAGGAGATGGCTCAATCATATGGGATAAGCCCTGATATGTTGGGAATTTATTAATGATTTCATCGGTTTCCGTGTCGATGACAAAAATCATTTCCGAATAGGTGGATGCAACATACAGCTTTTTTCCATCCTCCACAAGATCCAGTCCATGGGGAAAATTGAATTCTTCATGGGTGATCCGTTTTACGATCTCAAAGCTTTCGTTATCAATCACATCGATGGTGTTTCCTAAAGAGCAGGTGACATAGGTTTTTTTACCGTCCATTGTTATCACAACTTCGTGAGGATTATGATCGGTTTCGATTCTTTTGACTTCCTCCCCCTTTTCCACATCCACAATGGAGATTGAATCTTCATCCTTGTTCAGTACAATCAGCAGTTCCTGCATTTCATCGTCCTCCTTCAAAATTTTTTGGTGATTCCTTCTTCAGCCGGATCCGAATAATCCTTCGGTTGCCTAAATATCTTCACTGTTAGTATACCACAGTCATTTTTAAGAAAAAACTCCCCGGGGAGATCCCGGAGAGTTTTTCTATGAGTTTACAATGAGCTTCTTTATGCTTTTTTTACTTCTATTCGGGTCATATGATCGTTCAGATTATATTCCTCTCCGCATTTCTCATTGCAGGCATCCAATGAGAGCGCCAGGGTTTCTTTTTTAATGTATTCCTTATGCTTTTCAATTCCCGCTTCCAGTTCATCATCTCCGGAGTAACGGATATGGATGTGATCCAACACTTGGAAATCCTGGTTTTTTCGAATCTGCTGTACTTTTGAAACGAATTCCCGGGCATATCCTTCGTGGATCAGTTCCTCTGTAAGGGTGGTATCAAGGATCACAAATTTTGTGCCCTCCATTTCCACATTAAACCCTTCCTTCGCATTAATGTTAATCATCAGATCCTCTTCTTCAAGGCGAAGGGTTTCCCCCTCCATTTCCACTTCAAGATATCCCTGATCCTTCACAAGGTTTGCTGCTTTTGTGGCATCCAATTGGTTCAGTACCTTGGGAAGTCTTTTGATCTTTCCTCCCAGTTTCGGTCCTGCCACTCTGAAGTTGGGTTTTAAGCTGAAATTCATGTACTCCGTCAGATCTTCGGTAAACTCCACGGATTTGACATTCAACTCCTCCATAAGGAGGGGAGTCAGATCTTCAATAAGATCCCGTTTGTTTCCGTCCACGATGATTTTGTTCAGGGGCTGTCGTACCTTGAGCTTGGATTTTTCTCTCGTCGCCCGGCCGAGTCCCACCAAATCACGAACCAGATCCATGGGCTCCTCCACGGACTTTTGAATCAGGTCTTCCTTGACAACAGGATAGTCCGCTAAATGCACCGATTCTTTTCCTGTCAGCTTCTGATACAGCTCGTCGGCCATGAAGGGTGCGAAAGGTGCCATCAGTCGTGAAATCCCCTCCAGAACCTCAAAGGTGGTGTTGTAGACCGCCTTTTTATCCGGATTCAGCTCCGACGCCCAAAAACGCCGACGGGCCCGACGGATATACCAGTTGGAAAGGTCCTCGTTGACGAACTCCTGAATTTTCCGGACGGCCTTGGTCAAATCAAAGACGGTAAGATCCTGATCAACTTCCTTTACAAGGGTATTGTATTTCGAGAGAATCCATTGATCCAGCTCAGGTCGCTCCTTCTCCTCAACATGAAATTCCCCGGGATCAACTCCATCGGTATTGGCATACAGTGTAAAGAAATTATAGACATTCTCCAGTGTACCGAAAAACTTGCTCTTTACTTCCTTCAATCCTTCAATATCGAATTTCGTCGGTGTCCATGCAGGACTGACAAAAAGAAGATACCAGCGCAGCGCATCGGCTCCGTAACGATCAAAAAGCTCGAAGGGATCCACGGTATTTCCCTTGGACTTGGACATTTTCTTTCCTTCCTTGTCAAGGATCAGATCATTCACCAGCACCCGTTTATAGGGAGAGACTCCCTTCACAAAACTTGAAATTGCAAGAAGCGAGTAAAACCATCCCCGGGTCTGATCAATTCCTTCGCAGATAAAGTCCGCCGGGAACAATTCATCAAAATTTTCCTTATTCTCGAAGGGATAATGGTGCTGGGCAAAAGGCATGGCTCCACTGTCGAACCAGCAGTCAATCACCTCTTCAACCCGGTTCATGGATCCTCCGCATTTGTCACACTTTAAGTGAATGTCATCCACATAGGGTCTGTGAAGTTCCACATCATCCTGTACCTCTTCTATGGCTTTTTTCTTTAATTCTTCCCGTGATCCCACGGAGGTTTTGTTCCCGCATTCACAGGTCCAGATATTCAATGGCGTGCCCCAGTAGCGGTTTCTGGAAATCGCCCAGTCATTCAGATTTTCAAGCCAGTTTCCGAAGCGTTTTTCCCCCACGTAATCGGGATACCACTCCACGGTTTTATTGTTTTCGATTAATACATCCTTTATCCTGGTCATTTCAATATACCAGCTGGGCTTTCCGTAATAGAGAAGGGGTGTTGAGCATCTCCAGCAATGGGGATAGTTGTGTTCCTGCTTTTCCTTTTTGAAAAGCTTTCCTTCCCCGTGAAGCCATTTGATAATATCGATGTCCACAGCTTCATCCATGACGAAGCGGCCCTTCCAGGGGGTATCAGTGTATTCTCCCTTCTCGTCCACAGGCTGGAAGACGGGAAGTCCGTATTTCTGTCCCACCTGATAGTCATCCTCGCCAAAGGCCGGGGCAATGTGTACAATTCCTGTTCCGTCATCGGTGTTGACAAAATCTCCAACGGTCACAAAAAATGCTTTTTTATCGGTTTTCACAAAGGGCATCAACTGTTCATATTCCATATATTCCAAGTCTTTCCCCTTCATGGTGTCAAGAACTTCATAGTCCTCCCCCACAACCCGCTTTGCAAGATTTTTTTCCACGTAATACACTTCCGTCTCCACTTTCACCTTCACATAGGTTTCTTCAGGATGAACGGCCAGGGCAACGTTGGACGCCAGTGTCCATGGAGTCGTTGTCCATACCAGGAAGTACTCGTCATGCTCTTTCCGCTTGAATTTGGAAATCACCGTATTGGATTTAATCTCCTTATATCCCTGGGAAACCTCATGGGATGCGAGACCCGTTCCACATCGGGGACAGTAGGGCAGAATTTTATGTCCCTCATAGATGAAATCCTCTTTGAAAAATTTGTCCAGGATCCACCACACAGACTCAATATAATCATTTTCCAGAGTAATATAAGGATTATCCAAGTCAATGGAGTATCCCATTTTTTCGGTCATCTCTCTCCACTGCTTTTCATAGGTGAAGACGGAATGACGACATTGATCATTGAACTTCTCCAGTCCGTAGGATTCAATATCCTGCTTGCTGGTAAGGCCCAGTTGCTTCTCCACTTCAATCTCCACGGGAAGTCCATGGGTATCCCACCCTGCTTTTCTTTTCACCTGATACCCCTGCATGGTTTTCAGACGACATACGGAGTCCTTCAGTGTTCGGGAGATCACATGATGAATCCCCGGTTTTCCGTTCGCCGTGGGAGGCCCCTCGTAAAACACAAAGGGGGTTTTCCCTTCCCGGTTATCAATGCTTTTGTCTAAAATTTTGTGATCAATCCAAAAATCCGAGATTTCCTGTTCCCGTGTTGCCACAGGTTCCTTGGACAAGCCTTTAAATTTTTCCATCCTCAACATCCTTTCCATTCCTTATTGTATTCAGCCTTCCCACTTTTTTCCTAACAAAAAAATCCCCAAGAACAAAGTCTCAGGGACGAAATTATCGCGGTACCACCCTCGTTATAAAGAATCTGTCGCATTCTTTATCACTCAATGAAAGTTAACGCCTTTCCGACGGACCCTTCTACGTGAAAGTTTCAAAGGGTCGGCTCCGGGATGATGTTCAGATCAGGCTTGTCATCGTCTTTCAGCCGGGGACGATGTCTCTTTCACTACAAGTCACTTCTCCTACTCTTCCCATCAATACCTGCTTATGATTTAATTCATTTTACACAATGGGTCAAAAACTGTCAAGTCCATCATGGTTGAAAAGTCTCTCCGGTAATTTCGATCACCATCATTGCCACGTCATCTTCAAAATCATGGTTCTCGAATTTTCCGAAGTCCTGAATCACCGTCTGAATAAACCGATCCTTACTCTCATCCAACAGCTCTTTATGATCACGCAACACCTGATAAACCGTCTCGTAGCTGTTTTCCTTTGCACCGTTCCCCACTTTTGTTTCGTAGAGTCCATCGGTGTAGGTAATGATATAATCACCCCTCTGAATCTCCGTCGCCACATCTTCATAATTTGTATCTTCAAAGACACCGATCAGGAAGCCGTTTTGCTCTAAAAGATCCATCTGATCGGAGGATTTTCTGTAGAGCACTGCATAGGGATGTCCTGCATTGGAGTAAATCAGCTGATTTTCTTCAATCAGTCCAACGAAAGCGGAGAAGCATAAATGACGGTTGTCGGTCATCATGTTGTAGAAGGTCGTGTTGATTTTTTCCAAAACTTCCTTCGGAGTCCCCGCCTCTTTGATCACGTGGTTAAAAATCACTTTCACCATGGAGGACACCATAGCGGCTGCCACTCCGTGCCCTGTAACATCTGCAATAATAAACCAGGTTTTATCCTGATCTTCAATGCAATCGTGGAAGTCCCCTCCGATTTGACTGGAAGGAAAGTATCTGCTGGAGACATCCACTTTTTTCATTTCCCCTTTTTCAGTAATTAATGCCTTCTGCAAAACATTTGCGATCTTCAACTCCTGAAGCATTTTTTCATTGACCTTGATCAACTCTTTTCTCTGCTCATAATACTTCAGTGCGTTCCGTACCTTCAACGGAATAATCACCTTCATCTGGTCCGCTGTGATGGGCTTTGTGAAATAGTCCAGGGCCCCCAGGCTTAAGGTTTCTTTAATGCTTGTCATGTCATCCACCGCGGAGTTGACAATGACAGGAATTTCCTTTGTCTCCGCATTCCCTTTGATCTCCCTTAAAACCTGGTACCCATCCTTTCCGGGCATCATCAGATCCAGAATAACCAGATCAATCTCCTTCTCCCTGACCAAGTCGATGGCCTGAAAACCGTCCTCCGCCTCGTAGAAGTACACTTCCTCCACACTGTTCTTCAGCACCTTTTTCATCAGTTTCCGGTTTACTACCATATCATCAACAACTAATATTTTATAAAGCATGCTACCCCCACCTTTATCTCATCTCTCTCCCTACTATATCAAATTATCTCTCTTCTGATAAGTTTTTCCTGATGCTTTTGTTTTTTTTGTTTAAAAAAAGGCCCTGATGATTTCAGGGCCGGGATCATCCTTATAAACCGAAAAGGAGCCAGGATACAAGGAAGAATAAAAGAAGAACTCCGATGAGCAAAGGGATGGCGTACATGCTGAAAGCAATAACCATGGCCAGAAAGTCTCCCTTTTCCAGTTCGATATGCTTCTTATCCTCATCCACTTCTTTTTTCTTCATCATATCAAAAAAACTGCTTTTATTCGGTTTTTTTTCCTTCTTGTGATCGTTATGATCATTCATTTTAGATCTCTCCTGCAAAGTGACAAGCAACAAAATGATCCTTCTCCAGTTCTCTGAATTCCGGTACCTCTTCCTTGCATATATCCTTGACATAAGGACAACGGGTATGGAATTTGCACCCGGAGGGAGTGTTGATATTACTTGGGATTTCTCCTTTGATTGCTTCCATCTTCTTGATTTTCCTCGGATCCGGCTCAGGAATTGCTGCCATCAAGGCCATTGTATAGGGATGGAGGGGATTCTCATATAACTTCCTCTTCCCGGTCAATTCGATGATGGAACCGAGATACATCACACCGATTCGGTCACTGATATGCTTAACAACACTGAGGTCATGGGAAATAAACAGGTAGGAAAGACCGAACTCATCTTTCAGACCGTTCATCATATTAAGAACCTGAGACTGAACAGATACATCCAGTGCAGAGACCGGCTCATCGGCTACGATGAACTCCGGATTCAGGGCTAAGGCTCTGGCTACACCGATTCTCTGCCGTTGTCCCCCGGAAAACTGATGAGGGTAACGGTTCACGTGATAGGAAGCCAGGCCGCACTTTTCAATGATGTCTACAACTCTGTCCTCATATTCCGCTTTGCTCACCAGCTTGTGGGCCAGCATTGCCTCTCCCACAATGGAGTTGACATTCATCCGGGGATTCAATGAACTGTAGGGATCCTGGAAAATCAGCTGCATTTCCTGTCTTAATTTTTTAAGTTTATGACTTTTCCAAGTGGAAATATCCTGGTCTTTAAAGATAATCTGTCCGGCAGTCGGTTCATAAAGCCGTACGATCGTACGTCCCAATGTGGACTTCCCGCAACCGGACTCTCCAACCAACCCTAAGGTTTCGCCTTTATACATTGTAAAGGATACATCGTCCACTGCTTTTACCTGCAGCGGTTTTTTAAACAGACCGATATTGACGGGGAAGTATTTTTTAACATTTTTTACTTCAAGGATTTTTTCTCTCATCTACTCTTCTCCCCCCTCATCAGAATATAAATAACAACTGACAGTATGATTTTCATTGATGCTGTAGGTGTCAGGATGTTTATGCTTGCAAATTTCCATTCTCTTATCACATCTCGGCTCGAAATAACACCCTTTCGGAAGCTCGAAAGGACTGGGTACGGTCCCTTCAATTGTATTCAGCTCCTCAACTTCTCCCTCGAGCTTAGGAATGGAATTCAAAAGTCCTATGGTATAGGGATGCTTGGGATCTCCGTAAAGCTCCAGTACGGGAGCTGATTCCACGATTTTTCCTGAGTACATGACAATGACATGATCCGCCATTTGTGCAACGACACCCAGATCGTGGGTGATCATCATGATCGCTGTATTGGTCTCTTTCTTCAGACGGTTCATCAGTGCAAGAATCTGTGCCTGAATCGTCACGTCCAAGGCAGTTGTGGGCTCATCGGCAATCAACAGCTTCGGGTTACAGGCAAGTGCCATGGCAATCATGACTCTTTGCCGCATTCCACCGGAGAGCTGATGAGGATAGTCATCAATCACTTTTTCTGCCCGGGGGATCCCCACTAGATTCAGCATTTCAACCCCCACAGTTTTTGCTTCTTTTTTTGATAAGTTACGGTGAAGGATGAGGGCCTCACCAATTTGATCACCTACGGTAAATACAGGGTTCAGAGAAGTCATCGGTTCCTGGAAAATCATCGAAATTTCATTACCCCGGATCTCCCGTATTCTCTTATTTGATGTCCCCACTAATTCTTCACCCATAAACCGGATTGATCCGCTCACAATTTTACCGGGCTTTTCAATCAGATTCAGAATGCTCATTGCAGTAATGCTCTTTCCACATCCGGACTCCCCCACAACACCCAGGGTTTTTCCTTCATGAATTGTAAAAGAGTTTCCGTCAACGGCTTTTACCACACCCTTGTCGGTGAAGAAATGGGTTGCCAGATTTTCTACTTTTAATATCTCATTCATTTTATCACCTACCTAATCTCTTTTGGATCCAGGGCATCTCGAAGTCCCTCACCAAGTAAGTTTACACTAACAACGGTTAACATGATCATGACTCCCGGTGGAATCCACATCCAGAGATACTCTCTAAAGACCGTGGAGTTGTTGGCAAGATAAATCATATTTCCCCAGCTCGGCATTGGAGGCTGTACTCCGAGGCCCAGGAAGGAAAGTCCTGCTTCCAAAAGAATCGCTCCACCCATTCCAAGGGTTGCACTAACAATAATGTATGCCAGTACGTTTGGTAATAAATGACGGAAAATACGGGAAACGTCGGAGATCCCCAGAATTTCCGTAGCCTGCATAAACTCCTGCTCTCTGAGGGAGAGGATTTGTCCCCTCACAACACGGGCGAGACCGGGCCAGCTTAAAATTCCGACCACAAACACAACGACAAGCAGGGTTCTCTCTGATGGAACCCATCGCATCGCTGCGGAGATGGACATCATCATCGGTAACAGGGGAATGGATTGGACAATCTCAGCAAAACGCATGAGAAATGCATCAAGCTTTCCGCCGTAATAACCGGACACTCCTCCCACAACCGTACCGAGGGAGACTGTCAATGTGGCTGAAAGCAGCCCCACTATGAGGGAAATTCTCCCACCGTAGAAGAGGCGGAACATGACATCCCGTCCTTGACGGTCGGTTCCCAGCCAGTTTTCTCTTGAAGGCGGCTGGTCGGAGTTTTCCAACTCAAAGCCATGGGCACGCAGGTTCACAAAAATCGTTTCACGGATGATTCGTCCGGTTCCCACTGCTTCCCCTGCAAATAATTGGTTTATATCTTCCTGTGTATAGATGTCATCCAACTCATTCTGCTCGATAAAGTCTTCAAAGTGCGATTGGCGCACAACTTCGTCAAAACGGTTGAAGAAGGTCTCTTCAAACTCTTCGTCGATTTCAACCCCTTTTTCGTCCAGTGAATCCAACACTGTTGAACTGATTGCCGTTCCGGCATCCAACTCCATCGTTCTCCACAAATTAAACGAGAAAATCATGGGAATTACAATCACTCCCAGTACGATAAGGAGAAAGCCTGTTCCTCCTACCAATGCAACTTTATTCTTTTTAAACCGATTCCACGCAATCTTCCAGGGTCCTTCCGGCTTCAGGCGAGGAGTCGTTGTGGTTGTTTGATCATTTTTTATTTCAGACATTCGTTATCCTCCTCCTACTTTACTCTTACTCGTGGGTCGGCAATTCCGTAGGAAATATCCGCGAGAAGATTTCCCAGAACCCGTAAGACCCCATAGAATACAAGAGTCGCCATGACAAGTGATAAATCCTGATTTCGAATTCCTCTCAGCAGTACCCGACCGATTCCCGGCCAGATAAAGACGGTTTCCAGAAGAATTGCTCCACCGAACAATGCGGGAATCCACATTCCCAGAATCGTGATCAGTGGAAGCAGAGCATTTCGAAATGCGTGCTTATAGATTACCACTTTTTCCTTCAGACCCTTCGATCGTGCAGTTCGAATATAGTCCTGGTTAATGACCTCGATCACGGAGTTTCGTGTGTATCGGGTCAGTGTTGCCAAGCTGCTTAAAGATAATACTGTAACCGGCAAAATCATATGACTTCCAACATCTCTGATTTGTGCCCACAGACTGGGATATCCCCGTATAGCCATGATGGAGGTCTGCATTCCACTCATTGGGAGCCATTCAAAACGGGCGGCAAATACGAAGATCAGCAGTAGTGCAAAGAAAAATGTGGGCATCGATACCCCTAACAATGAAAACACCGTAAAGAAATTGTCAAATGGTCCGTATTTCTTCACCGCTGATTTGATCCCCACAGGGATCGCAATACACAATGCAATAATTAACGAAAAAAAGTTCAATAAAAAGGAGTTCCAGATGAAACCGAAAATAATATTACTGACTTCATCACTGTAAACCAGACTCCGTCCTAAATCTCCTGTCACTATGCGGCCTAACCAGCTTAAATATCGGATCGGCATCGATCGATCCAGCCCCAACAGCTCCCGGATTTCCTGTTGTCGTTCAGGAGTTACATCACTACCCAGTCCCAAGTAGGACTGTACATAGTCTCCCGGCATAAAATCCACAACAATAAAAATCAAGAGGGAGATGGCAATCAGGGTGGGAATCAGCTGAAGTATCCTTTTTCCAATAAATTTTAACATACCCTCACTCCTCAACAGTTCGTGTATAAATATTAATTTTTCAATTGTCTAAAAACAGGCCTTACTTGAAACGAAGGCAATCTTACAAGGGAATGTAAGATTGCCTTCAATTTTCTCAAAGACTTAAATGTTAAGCCCTGTCAAGTTTATGATTCTTGGTCCATGTTTTAAAGATTTAGTTTCCGTGACCTTGGATATATGCATCTCTCATCGCTGCTACCCAGTTGTAGATACTGTGAGTTTCGAAGTTTTGCAGCTTGTTGTGGTAGAAGTCATAGGTTTCGTTGGCATATACAGGCATGAAGGCTGCGTCTTCAGTTAAGATTCGGCCGATTTCCTGATAGTGTGGTCTTGCTTCGTCGTCGTCCATGATTCTTTCACCTTCGTCGATCATTCGGTCGACTTCTTCATTTCGGTATCTTGAAGTGTTATTTCCACCGGATCGCACGTGTCGTGAATGGAACGAACCTTCGACGGTACCATGAGGATCGTAGCTTGTGATGGTCGTTGCAAGGAAGAACATACTCCACTCTTCAACGTTGTTGTCAGAGTCATAGATTACGGTGTCAAGAATTGAGTTGAACTCTTCGTAAGCAACGTTAAGGTCGATGTTTAGTCCTTCGCCCCAGTCTCTTTCCCACATAGGAATGAGGGTGTCAAGGATATCATGATCTGGCATTGCAAGGATGTTAAGGGTTAAAGTTTCACCGTCTTTTTCTCTTACTCCGTCTGCTCCAACTGTCCAACCGGCGTCATCAAGAATTTGAGCGGCTCGGTCTAAGTCAAAGCTGTAATCCGGTAAGCTTTCTACCCACTCATCGGTTACTGCCCAAGATACTTGAGAATAAGGATGGAACTGAGTAGTTGCATACCCTTCAAAATAGTTGTCTACAAACTCTTGTAGGTTAAAGCTGTAGTATAATGCTTGTCGTACTGCCGGATCTGTTGTAGGTCCATGCTCGTGGTTTGTTTTGATGTAACCGTAACCACTTCGAGAATATCCATGGGCTACTCTGTCAGGATCTGCATCAACATTTCGGATATCATCAGGTGTGATTTGTCCAGCCAGAAGATCCACATTCCCTGCCATAAACTCCTCTACATCTGTTTGCATCGTTACAGATTCAAGAATAATCTCTTCGATTGCAAATTGATCTTCAAAGATGTAGTTAGGGTTTCTGTTCAGGTATACGTATTGGTCCGGTGCGAATACTTCCATGATATATGGTCCGGATCCCATTGGTCGTGAGTTGAGTCCCTGAATTGCTTCAGTTCTTCCATAAGCCCATTGTGCTCCGTAATAGTGCTTAGGCATAATGTGCATTGTAGTGTTTGCAATATTTGTTCTTAACGCTTCCTTGAAAGTGAATTGTACTGTATAGTCGTCTAATGCTACAACTCCTTCAAAGAAATCTGCAGGGTCGTCGTCTGCAGTAATTCCAAGTTCGTCTCCTCGGAACTCGTCAAATCCGACTAATTCTCTTGCTACTGAGTCATATCGTCCTGTGTAGGATGGGTCAGACAGTAACATGTACGTCCATACTACGTCATGAGCGGTTACAGGCTCTCCATCGGAGAAAACATTGCTTTCGTCCATAAAGAATGTAACCTGCGTTCCGTCTTCACTTACTTCCCAGTCTTCTGCCGCTTCCATTGTCCACTCACCGTCAAAGTTTCTGGTCATAAGCGGTTGGAATACGAAGTCAACCACGAATCCATCATAGGCTGATGAATAGTACGCTGGGTTGAAGTTTCCACCGATTTCCGTTACCCCGGCAATCAGCAGGTTCTCATAGTCCTCGTCTGCCACATCATCGTCGTCATCATCGTCATCCGGATCTACCGCTTCACCGTTGTCGTCGTCCGGTGCCGGCTCGTCGTCTGCTCCCCCACAAGCGGCAAGGAACATACTGGCGATCATAAGGAACGCCAATAACAAAATTAACTTCTTTTTCATTCATACTCCTCCTTTAAAAAAGTTTTTTTCCAAATATTTTAGCGAGTAAAATATTTAAATCCATTATATAATCATTTAAATTTTCTGTCAATATTTTTACAGGTCTTTCGAGACCCTTAAAGTATTCATCGCATGTATGTTCAAGCCCTATCAAGGCATATAAACATCTCTTTTCATAAAAATTTTTTCACTTGGTGAAAGTCTTTTTTCTGAATTCCATCAACTATTCAGATGAATTTCCACATTTCTTATAGTGTTTCGACAAATTGTCGAAATACTGCCTGAATCATCCAAGGCTTTTCTCCCCATAAAAAAAGAGACGGTTTTTCCCGCCTCTTCTGAAACACTTGGGTTTTCACATATTTAATTCTGTTTTTCTCTAATTTCATTGACAAAATGGCATGCCGCATAACGCTCCGGTTCATGTTCCAGAAGTTCCGGTGTCTTTTCCTTGCAAAGATCCTTTCGGTATCGGCACCGTCCGTAGAATCGGCATCCTTCCGGAGGATTGACTGGACTTGGAACATCTCCTTCGAGAATGATCATGTTGTCAGGAACATCCATTTTCGGAACCGGAATTGCTGATAATAACGCCTGTGTATAAGGATGAAGGGGATCTCTGAACATTGACCCGTACTCCGACAACTCAACGATTTTTCCTAAATACATTACAGCGATTCGATCACTTACATGCTTTACAACACTCAAATCATGAGAAATAAACAGGTACGTAAGGCCAAATTCATCCTGAAGGTCCTGCATCAGGTTTAAAATCTGGGCCTGGATTGATACGTCCAGAGCTGAAACCGGCTCATCCTGCACAATAAACTTTGGATTCAGTGCCAGTGCTCTTGCAACTCCGACCCGTTGTCTCCGTCCACCGTCAAGCTCATGGGGATAGGCATTCAGTAATCGGGGAGTAAGCCCTACCGTGTCCATTAATTCTTTTACCCGTTCTGTGACTTTTAGCCGATCCTTGAAGACCTTATTAATCAGTAAGGGTTCTGCAATGATCTGCCCAAGACTCATCCGGGGGTTCAGGGACGCATATGGATCCTGGAAGATGATTTGCATATTCTTTCTTGCTTCCCGCATTTCTCTGAAACTAAAGTCTACGATGTTCTTTCCTTCAAAAAGCACCTCTCCCGCTGTGGGCTCAAGCAAACGGAGAACCGCTCGCCCTGTTGTGGATTTCCCGCATCCTGATTCTCCTACAAGACCCAGAGTCTCCCCTTCTTTGATAAAGAAGTTGACATCGTCCACTGCGTGGAGCATTCCTTTTTTTGTTTTAAAGTACTTTTTCAGATTCTTAACTTCAATTAAATTATCTGCTGACTTAAAATCCGGCATTTTTTCACCTCCTGGGCATTATTTTTCCGTTTCATTATGGTCATAGTAAAGGTGACAGTTTACAAAATGACCTTCTTTCGCTTCATATCTGATCGGTAATACCGATCGGCAAATGTCCATGACCTTGGGACATCGGGGATTAAAAGGACATCCCTCAGGAACTTCCGTAGGTTCGGGCATCAATCCCTTAATCGGATTCAACCGTTCCTCGTCTTCATCGATGCTTGGAATGGATCCGAAAAGCCCCTGGGTATAGGGATGAAGAGGATCCGTATAAAGATCCCGAATTTTCGCATACTCCACCACATATCCGGTATACATAATCGCAACTTTGTCACAAATGTTGGCGACTACACCAAGGTCGTGGGTAATCAAAATCATTGAAGTATCAAATTCTGTTTTAAGGCGCTTCATCAGTTTCAGCACCTGGGCCTGAATGGTCACATCCAGTGCAGTGGTAGGCTCATCGGCAATCAAAAGCTCAGGATTACAGGCGAGAGCGATGGCGATGACAACCCTCTGTCTCATACCGCCACTGAACTGGTGAGGAAATTCCTTCCCCCGTTCTCTTGGTATTCCTACGGTCTCCAGCATATCTCTTGCCTTTTCGTAGGCTTCCTTTTCACTGACCTTCTCGTGAAGAATGATCACTTCCGCAATCTGCTCTTCCGTTGTCATTACCGGGTTAAGAGAAGTCATCGGGTCCTGAAAAATCATCGAGATCTTCTTGCCCCGGACTTTTCGCATTTGTTCGTTGGTTTTTTCCAGCAGGTTTTCACCGTTGAAAATAATCTCTCCCTTAACGATTTCTCCCGGAGGATCCGGTACCAGCTGCATGATTCCCAAAGCGGTGGTGGTTTTTCCCGCACCGGTTTCTCCAACGATTCCCAGGGTTTCCCCCTTTGAAACTTCAAAGGTCATCATGTCCACTGCTCTGACAATTCCTTCATCGGTACGATATTGAATGGATAAATCCTTAACTTTCAATAAATCATTTGACACGCTCTTCACTCCTTTCCGTCATCCTAACCCTTCAATCTCGGATCGAGGGCATCCCGCAGTCCGTCTCCCAGAAGGTTCAATGCAAAAATGGTAAACATAATCGCAAGACCGGGGAAGATCGACATATGGGGGCTGTCCCGCAGATAGGTTCTGGCTTGTGACAGCATTGCTCCCCATTCGGGAATGGGCGGTTGAATACCCAGTCCGATAAAGCTCAGTCCCGCAGCAGAAAGAATGGCTTCCGCAACCCCTAAGGTTGATTGAACAATAATCGGTGCCATGGCATTAGGAATAATATACTTTGTGATTATTCGAAAATCATTTGCCCCCACTGCCTTTGCAGCTTCCACAAACTCCTGATCCCGAAGGGACAGGACGGATGCCCGGACAATTCTGGCATAGCGTGGTATGGATGAGATTCCTACCGCAATCATAATGTTCACGAGACCGGGTCCAAGGGCTGCCGCAATGGAGATCGCCAGGAGTATTCCCGGTATTGCCAGCAATACGTCCATGAGGCGCATGATCACGTTGTCGATTCTGCCGCTGTAATACCCGGAGATGGATCCTAAAATTCCTCCGGAAATCATGGCAATTCCCACTGCAATAAATCCGACCTGTATGGAAATTCGACTACCGTATACCACACGGCTGAAAACATCTCGACCAAGGTGGTCCGTTCCAAACCAGAAATCGCTGCTTGGAGCCTGTCGTGTAAATTGAGGATTTTGAAAATCATATGCATAGGGTGCGATGAAATCCGCAAAAATTGCCGAAAATATCAGTATAAGCAGAAGAATCCCGCCCACAATTGCAGCTTTGTTCTTAATCAGTCGTTGCCATACTTCCAGCCATTGGCTTTTTCGTTTCCGTGGTTTGATTTCATGAATATCCGCCGGTGCATCCGGATTTCTCTCTTGTCCTTCATAGGGCTGTTCGTGTCCCAATGATTCGATTTCCGTCTGTGAGCTCGGATGTTTAACCGTTGGTCTGTTTCGAGTAGACTCTTTGGCTTTTGTTCCGTCTGTTGTATTTGACATATCGATACCTCCTTTTCCCATTATTTATACTGTGCTCTGATTCGAGGATCAATGAAGGCATACAGTATATCCACAAATAAGTTAACAACACTAAAGGTAAATGCTATAAACAGGACGCCTCCCTGTACCATCGGGTAATTCCGCTCCTGGATGGATGCAACCATGAGATTTCCGATCCCGTTGATGGAAAACACCCGCTCTGTCAATACAGCTCCTCCCAAAAGATAACCGAAGGACAGGCCGACTACAGTAACAACAGGAATTAATGCGTTCTTCAGTGCATGGCGGTTAATCACCACTGATTCCTTTTGTCCCTTGGCCCGGGCTGTACGGATGTAGTCCTGACGAATCACCTCAAGCATACTTGATCGGGTCATACGGGTAACCATTGCTGCTGATCCTGTCCCGATGGTGATTGCGGGCAGAATCATATGCATCGGACTGGAGTATCCCGATGAGGGGAACCAGCCAAGCCATACGGAAAAGATGATAATGGCCATAAGACCGAAAAAAAAGTTCGGTATCGATACCCCCAAGAGTGCAAATACCATAGCAATATTGTCAAACAGTGAGTATTGCTTTGTCGCCGAGATAATTCCTACAGGTATTCCTATGAGCACGGCCACCAGCACCCCCGTCGCTGCCAGGGTTAAGGTTGTGGGAAACCGGTTGAAGACTTCATCAAAAACAAAGGCCCGGGTCGTCCATGATCGACCAAAATCAAGCTGTGTAAACACCCCGCGGGCAAATCGGCCATACTGGACAATAAATGGATCGTTAAGCCCCATTTGTTCTCGAAGCATTTGAATTTCTCTGTCGGCTGCCTGCTCTCCCAAAATAATTGCAGCAGGGTCACCGGGAGTAATGTACATCATTGTAAATACGATAAAGGACACACCGATTAATACCGGCAGGAGTAAAAGAATCCTTCGACCGATGTACTTATGCATAATAAATCCTCCTTCCTCAGACTGATAAAAATTTACCGTTTTTCTTGAATTTTCTTACAAGTCGCAGACAGCAAGATAGGGTCATACCTTATGACCCTATCTGAACTAGCTGTCTTTTTGCTTTATTATTTTTCTTGCATATTCTTTGCTGTTATTTTCTTCGGAAACTTATTCGAGTGAATCCTATTCGACGATCACATTCCAAAGTGGGTGATGTCCCGCAGGATGGTTTCTAAATCCGGTAACATTGGATCGGATACCGTTTCGGTCTTCCCCTGTGTTTAAGAATAACCAGGGAGCTTCGTCTCGAACAATTTGCTGTACTTCCATGTATGCCGCTTCTCTCTCGTCAGGATCATCAGATCGTCGTCCAAGCTCAAGAAGCTCATCAACTCTGTCATTTCCGTAGAAGGTTCTGTTTCCTGCTGCACCAAACTGCTCTGAATGGAATAATGCATAGAGACCGTAGTCAGGGTCACCGGTTACAGTTACCCAACCGAGGATAAACATATCATGCTCTCCTGCAGCTGTGTTTTCCAGGTACGCACCCCACTCAAGAACTTGAATGTCCACTTCGATACCGATTTGACCAAGTTCAAATTGAACGATCTCAGCAATATCCTGTCGAAGCTGGTTGTCATTGGTCCAGATGGTTGTAGAGAATCCATCTTCATATCCTGCTTCTGCCAATAATTCTTTTGCTCTTTCAACATCATGTCCGTAAGGCTCTAGTTGATCATTTGCCGCCCATACCATCGGTCCAATCGGTCCGAATGCTACATCTCCGGATCCTTCCATGACGTTCGCGATAATGGTATCAACGTCAATTGCATAGTTGATTGCCTGTCGTACCCGTACATCATCAAAAGGCTCTTTTTGTGCATTAAACCCAAGGTATACGGTGGAGAAGTTTAAGCTTCTGATTAATTCCAGATCTTCATTTCCTTCAATACGGGAAATGTCAGATGGAAGAATATCATAGGCAATATGGATTTCTCCGGTTTCAAGCTCGATGGTTCGGTTTACATCTTCCTGAATGTTTCTGAAAGTGATCTTGGGCATTCCTGCTTCGTTTCCATGGTAGTCATCAAATCGTACAAGAACGATTTCATTTCCCCGCTCCCAGCTTTCCAGCATAAAAGGACCGGTTCCTACAGGATTTTCCGAATATTCGTCTTCGTCATCATACGCTTCCACTGCTTCCTGATTTAAAATGGATGTTGCAGGGTGGGCAAGATGGGCAAGAAGTGGAGCAAAGGGCTCTGACGTTGGAATTCTTACAGTGTACTCATCCACGACTTCAATGTTTTCAGCATCAATTGCGCCAACGATATGACCGATATGAGCAGATTCAACAGCTCGTTGGAATGTCCACTTCACATCCTCTGCAGTCAGTTCATTTCCGTTGTGGAAAAGAACGCCTTCCTTCAGCTTAAACTCAAAGGTCAGATCATCGATCATTTCCCAGCTCTCAGCTAATGCCGGTTGAAGTTCCATGTTCTCGTCCTGAGTTACCAGGGTTTCATAGATTTGTCTACTAACCCGTGATGATGGCTGGTCATTTGTTGCATGTGGATCTAATGCAGTAGCGTCTGCACCTTGAGCAACAATTAAATTGTCCGCTCCGGTTTCGTCGTCTCCACAACCAATGGCAAATGCTGATACCATCAGAATGAGGACGATTAACAATACAACTCTTTTACTCTTCATTTCGTACTCCCCCTTGAAAATTTTTTATATTATTCCGCATTTGGCGGAATGAATATCGTTTCACCATTTATAAAGCTCTTTGAACCTTG
>Ga0207421_10002962_pt1 | contig 20641 bp, 17 predicted proteins | sample SodLakKL_010_SED_4_FD_187542 | JGI IMG/M metagenome (GOLD analysis project Ga0207421, IMG submission 187542) | Alkaline sediment microbial communities from Lake Tanatar, Kulunda Steppe, Russia - 8KL_010_SED (SPAdes) (version 2) | ecosystem: Environmental > Aquatic > Non-marine Saline and...
GGCAGCCTGAAGCTTTCATAGCGCAGGTGCTTAACCTTGCTTATATCAAGCTCGTCAAGCGATACACAGCCGGCCTGCATGGCCTCTATAATCCCTTCTTCCGACACGTTCACGATTTTTGCAATTTCAGCAAGAGTGGGCATGCTTTCGTTTTTTTGGGCCAGTTCTTCTGTCACTTTTAGTACCCTCGACTGGAGGATTCTTAAACCCTCCGGCACCTTGAAAACCCCCCTGTTTCTCAATTCATGACGGATCTCCCCGATGATGCAGTGGCTGGCGTAGGTGGAAAACATGGCCCCCTTGCCGGGATCAAAGCGGTTCAATGCTTTAACCAGGCCTTCATAGCCTGCCTGCTTTAAATCCTCTTCAAGCTTACCGGGGCTGTAGAGAGCGGCATAATAGCTGACCAGCGCTTCCCCTGCTTTCACCGCTGCTTCCTTTGCTTTCAGGCAGCCGGTGCAGTGATAGGTTTCTGCAGCAGTTTCTAAGTCCGGGTTCCGGGTTTCCCCTCTGCGCTTGCTCATCAGTTTCCCTCCACGAAAGCCTTTTAATAAAATAAACCCCCGCTGCAGGCACAGAAGGGGTTTAATCCATATTCCTGTAAACCGGCAGCTGGCTGGCATAGACTTATAAAAGCCTTAAGCCCCTTTAGCTTTGCGCCGCCACCTTTCGGTGGCTTTGCCTTTTGCGGTTATTTAAGCTAAATCATATTATCTCAGATCTAAACATATTCGTCAACGTAATTTTTAAATTTTCTCATTTTAGGCTAGTACCCTTAAAGCTTCTTCCAAAGTAGTGGTCCCTTCCCTGACCTTAAAGAAACCGTCACGGCGCAGGGTAATCATCCCTTCTTTTATCGCCACTTCTGCAATTTCTCCGGCGGAGCGGCGCTGTAAGATCATGTTCCTGATGTTGTCGGTCATCAGGAGCAGTTCATACACTCCAATTCTGCCCCTGTAACCGGTATTGCCGCAGCGCAGGCAGCCCTGGGCAGAGTGAAGGGTTACTTCCTCTTCGCCTCTGGCCATAGGGAAATCGGGCACATTTTCTTTAAGTTCTTTACGGCTGATTGTATAAGGATTGCGGCACTGCTTGCAGAGGACCCTGACCAGGCGCTGGGCCAAAACCCCGATCACCGAAGATGCTGTTAGATAAGGTTCGATATCCATATCCCCGAGCCTGGTTAAGGCACCGGCAGCATCGTTGGTATGGAGGGTGGATAAAACCAGGTGCCCGGTGAGAGCGGACTCGATGGCAATGCGGGATGTTTCCCGGTCCCTGATTTCCCCGACCATGATGATATCGGGGTCGTTACGCAAAATCGAGCGCAGGCCGGTAGCAAAGGTAAGGCCCGCTCTTGGGTTGACCTGGACCTGGTTGATCCCGCTTAACCGGTATTCAATCGGGTCTTCCACGGTGATAATATGTTTTTCCACACTGTTTAGCTCAGTAAGGGCTGCGTACAGGGTGGTGGTTTTACCGCTGCCGGTGGGTCCTGTCACTAACACGCAGCCGTAGGGCTTGTGAATGGTGCGGTAAAATTTTTTTAACTGGGAATCGGGGAAGCCAAGTTCGGGCAGGGTAATTAAGCGTTCACTGCGGTCGAGCAAACGCATGGTCAGTTTTTCTCCGTAGGCTGAGGGCAGGGAAGCCACCCTTAAATCGATAACCCTGCCGTCAAGTTTCAAGGTGGTGCGGCCGTCCTGAGGCGTGCGCCGGTTGGCGATATCCATCCCGGCCATTACTTTCACCCGGGAAACCAGGGAAGCATGCAGGCGTGCGGGCGGCTGCATCGTTTCATGGAGCACCCCGTCAATCCGGAAGCGCACCCTGAGGCTTCGTTCCTGGGGCTCAATGTGCACGTCACTGGCCCCGTTGCGGATGGCCTGGTTAAAAATAAGGTTGGCCAGCTGCACCGCCGGCTTATCCCCGACCGAAGATTGCAGCTCGTCTTTTTCTTCCTCTTCTTCGGGGTAATAATCTTCTTCACCGGTCTCGATACCACTGGTGGCCTGGGTATACTGCTCGATGGCCATTTTAAGTTCGCTGTCTGAAACGCAAACCGGCTTGACCTCATAGCCGGTGATCAGGCGTAAGTCGTCGATGGTGACAATATCGTTGGGGTGCATCATGGCCACAATTAGGCGGCCGTTTTCAAAACCGATGGGCAGTGAATTGTAGCGCCTGGCGGAATCGGGGTCAAGCAGGGAAGCTGCAGCTTTGTCCACTTCGCATTCCTGCAGGGATACGTAGTCAACATTGGCCTGGCTGGCAATGGCCCTGGTAACCATTTCTTCCGTGGTAAACCCGAGATCAATCAAGGTTTGACCGAGCAGGCCGCGGCCACCTTTCTGCACTTTTTCCCGGTGCATGGCTAAAGCTTCGTCCAGCTGTTCCCGGGTTATTTCTCCGTTTTCAACAAGCAGCTCGCCGATGCCGTCCCTTTTAGCGCCAAAATTGCGGCTGCGATTTTCCATAGCTTCCACCTCAGGTGGGATCGATCGTCTATATATAATTAACGACAGGTATCCTCATATTGTTAATGCCTGATCTGACGTAAAAGTATTTTAACACTTCAGCTAGGGGTTGTAAAAGGTATAGGCGGAAATGTTTACTTGTAAATTATTGCCGTTACCACCGGCCCTGCTAATGTCAAAGTTGTCAATCCGGATAGCCCTGTCGCCACCGTAGAGGTGGTTGAACATTCTCCTGATCCCGTCATACCGGCCCTCCAGGTTAATTGTGACGGGCATGTTCATATAGCCTTCCTCGTTTTCGTAACGATCGCCAAATGAAATTTCCACCGCCCGGAGGTCGTATTCGCCGACCAGGTAATGGATATAGTGGAGGAGCTCTTCTTCCTCGGGGGCTGCCGGAATCTTTGATAGGGCGTATTCTAAACGTTCTTCGTACTCATCCGCTTTTTGCTGGTGTTCAAGCCTCCGGTCAAGCTGAGCATGGGCTGCATCTAAAGCTGTCTTTTCATCTTCGATTTCCGCCCGGAGATCAGTCCAGGTGTTGTACTGAAAGTAGATTAACACTCCGCTTAAAGCAATTACCAGCACGGTGAGGGCAATAACTACATATTTGCGCCTATTCCCGGTCAAGCTAAACATAATTAATTGCCCCCTTCTTCCGGGTCGAAAAACTCCGGCCCGGGCAATATATCTGCATTGACATCAAATTCAACAGCATCTCTTTCATCAACCGCGGTTTCCGCGGATAGGCTGGTGCGGACATCTTCAAGCTGCTCTAAAGTATTAACCCGGTCCAGCATATCGGCTACATTGCTGTGGGTGTAGGTCCAGCCACGCATATTGAAGCTGCCTTCTTCTTCATCATTGTAGGCAGCGGAAACATCGAGGAGGGCTATATCGGGATCGAGGGCCCTGCCAATATCGCCCAAAAATTCTCCCCACTTTGGAGCACGGCCCATGGCAGCGTTGACCAGTCCTTCCGCTTCGGACATTTGTTCATAGAGTTCTTCGTATTCGGCAAGTTCCGCAGCCTGGTCTTCCACGGTCTCCCGTTCTTGCCGGAGAGATTGGAGCTCGCTCCTGGCAAAAAGGGAACTGACCAGTAAAAAGGCATAAACGGCCAGCAAAACCACAAAAACGACCAGGGCAACCCTGATTAACCTGGCCTGTTTCTTTTCATCCAGGCGTTTCTTTTTAATTTCAGGCGGTAGTAAACTGACGTAGTTTTGCAAAGTGATTATCCCTCCAGGCCACGCCGGGCCAGGCCGGCGCTGATCGCATAATCAACGGCCATAAGGCCTGTGCCCTCAAGATGAGGTTCGGCATTGCTAAAATCGGCAAAGGGGTTGACAATGCGCACCGGCAAACCAAGGGCTTCTTCCATCCTGGTAGAAAGACCTTTCAGGCGCGCTCCCCTGCCGTTGAATATGATCGCTTCCAGGTCTGAAGAATTGGCCTGGTTCTGGTAATAGGTAAGCGATGATCGTGCTTCGGTTATAAGGTTACCCGCCCAGGCCGAAAATACTTCGCGGGCATTCTCGCTGTCAGCGTTGTTTCCTGCCAGCAGGTGATCCAGGGTGGAACCCAAACCGAAAGCCAGGTCCTTTAATTTCACCGCCACAAGGCGGGCCAGGCGGGGCTGGTTCTGATCAGAAACTAAAATATTACTCAAGCCGTTGGCCACATTAACCACAGCCACAGTCCGTTCCGTGGCAGCGGCAGGCAGTATTTGCATCAAGGCCAGGGTGGAAACATCGATATCTTCCGGCTCGAGCCTGGCCACCTCCAGGGCTTGCAAGAAGCCGTCAAGCATGTCGCGACGGGCGGCTACAAGCAGTATTTCATAAACAGGGCGTTCATCTTCCACCGCTTCCCCCACAACCCGGTAGTCAAGGACCACACTTTCTAAAGGTATGGGTAAATGATCCTGGGCATGAAAGCGGATCACGTTAGCCAGCTTATCGGGGGCCACTTTCGGGATAGTGGCATAGCGGACCAGCACACCCTGGTTTGAAACACCGAGTAAAACCTTGCGGTGCTTGACAGCACCCCCGGCCCAGAGTTCACGCAGGGCATCTCCCACCTGTTCCGGTTGGACGATCATCCCTTCTTCCACCGCACCTTCGGGCAGGTTTATTTCGGCCAGGGCGCTTAACTTCGGTTTTTTGGGCGTACCGGATGCCTCGACCGCCCTGGCGGTTCCGGTATCAATTTCCAGGCCCACTGCTTTTTTGGCTACGCCTAAATCCATTCAACGACAACTCCCTACAACATTTTAAAAAGCTATTCATTTCCCGCAAGCTTTAAATTTGAGTAATTACCGTAAATATTGGCAAATACAGGGCGATGAGCATTCCACCGACCAGCACCCCGATTACTACCAGCATGATTGGCTCAATCAACGAGGTTAATGCCTTGGTCATGGTAGATACCTCTTCTTCATAAAATGCGGCTACTTTATCCATCATTTCAGGGATATCCCCGGTTTCCTCGCCGACCGAAATCATATGGGTAACCATGGGTGGAAAGATCCCGCTTTCTTCTAGAGGGGCGGCTACGCTGCTTCCTTCCTGAATCTGCTCACCCGCTTTCTGGGTGGCATCAATGACCAGGCTGTTTCCCGCAGCCCTGCCTGAGGCATCTAAAGCCTGCACAATCGGCAGGCCGGTGGACATCATCGTCGAAAAAGTGCGGGCAAAACTGGCTATGACCGACTTCTGAACTAATTCACCGAAGATAGGCAGGTTAAATTTAAGCCGGTCAAGTTTTCTTTTGCCCTGTTCACTCCTGGCCAGGGTCCGCAGGATAAAATAAAGGACAATTACAATCGGGAAAAGCAGGTACCAGTAAGCCTGCAGGGCATCAGACAAGCTGATGATAATCTGGGTCGGCAGCGGCAAGGCTACATCTTCCGGGAAAAAACCGACGAAGATCGGCACCAGGAAAAAGAGCATGGCAAACAAAATGACGATAGCAAAAGCAAGCACCGCTACCGGGTAAAAAGAAGCGGATTTAATATTGTCCCGCAGCTCTTTGTCCTTCTGCAGCTGGGTGGACAGGCGTTCTAAGGTTGACTCCAGGTTACCGCCTGTTTCACCGGCGCTGATCATGTTGATATATAAATCGGAAAAAATATCCGGATAACCTTTCAGGGCTTCCGAAAAGCTCGATCCACCTTCTACATTGGCAGCAATTTCTCCCAGGGCTTTACCCAGGTTAGGGTTGCTCACCTGGCGGCTTAAAGTATAAAGGGCCCGGGTTAAAGGGATGCCTGAATTGAGCATGGCTGCCATCTGGCGGCTGAACAGGCTCAAATCGGCAAGTTTTACCTTTCTGCCGGGTTTAAACAGGTTGAGGAGCGGAGACTCCCTGACTTCTTTAATCTCGGTAGCCATCAGGCCCATACCGCGCAATTTTTCCAGGACACCAGATTCCCCGTCAGCCTCTAACTTGCCGGTAATGGTTTCGCCTGCCCTGTTAATTGCTTCGTACCTGTAAGAAGTCATCTTTTATACCCCCCTTCCTGTTGTAGTTATCCTTTATAGCTAAAAGACTGCTTCTGGATCAGCCTTTCCATTTCAGGCCGGTCAATACATTTCTCCAGGGCCTCGTCACGGGAAATTTTACCTGCGCCATAAAGATCGGACAGGGATTGGTCCATTGTTTTCATGCCGGCAGCATGACTGGCCTGCATAACTGAATATAGTTGATGTTCCTTGCCTTCACGGATCATAGTGCGCACAGCCGTGTTTGATTTTAAAAACTCCATGGCCAGTACCCGCCCGTCACCTAAAGCCTTGGGGATTAATTGCTGGGAAAGAACAGCCTGCAGGGAACCGGTTAACTGCTGCCGGATCTGGTCTCTTTGCTCTTCGGCAAAAACGTCTACAATCCGGTTGATGGTCAGAGGCGCAGTTTGGGTATGCAAAGTTGAAAAAACCAGGTGCCCGGTTTCTGCCGCGGTTAAAGCAATGCTGATGCTGTCAAGGTCGCGCATCTCGCCGATTAAAATCACATCGGGGTCATGACGCAGCACATGGCGTAAAGCATTGGCAAATGAACGGGTATCAATGCCCACCTCGCGCTGCTTAACGGTTGCCTTCTTATGCGGGTGGAGGAATTCAATCGGGTCTTCCACGGTAACAATGTTTAAATCCCGTTCCTGGTTGATAATATCGATCATGGCTGCCAGCGTCGTAGATTTACCGCTGCCGGTTGGACCGGTCACCAAAACCAACCCGCGAGGCAGGTAACAAAGCTCCTTAACCCCCGGTAAAACTCCCAAATCATCAAGATTCGGGACATCAAAGGGAACAATCCGCATCGCCAGGGCCAGGGTGCCCCGTTGAAACATAACGTTTCCCCTGAAACGGGCTACAGAAGGTATGGCATGCGAAAAATCAAGCTCCAAATCTTTTTTTAAGCTTTCAATCTGGTGGGGCTTAAGAATTTGTGCCAGCAACCCTTTTACGTTTTCAGGTTTTAATGCGGGGTAGTCGAGCTTGACCATGCTCCGGTTTATCCTGAACATCGGCGGATCCATCGGCACGATGTGCACGTCCGAGGCTTTTTGTTCCACAGCCATGGTCAATATCTGGTCCATGGTCAGCGGATATGAATTTTCTTTGCTCATCTAGTTATCATCTCCGCTGCTATTATTCTTCCCCGGCACCGGTATCATCGCCGTCACTTTCAGTGGCTTCATCACTGCTTTCTGTCCGGGTAAAAACTGCTTCAAAGCTTCTATCACCCGAAATGGAAAAAGTATGGGATTTGCTGGTAGACACTTCGGAACCGCCTTCAATCCAGCGCACAAATTCATATTCTTCAGAAGGGGTGGCATTAATGGTAACCCTTGACCCGGAATTGTAAGTTCCCGCTCCGCTTAAACTGCCGCCTCCATCTGGGACGGCATTAAGATTAACCTTGTATTCAGGGATATTGGCCTGCGACTCGGCTCCATCGCCTCCCTGCGGATCCGGGATGTTATTTGAGTCTGATTGTCCATCTTCCATATACTCGAGCAAGGCATCTTCATCTATTTCCATTTCCTCTTCCTCATCATCAGTATCGTTGACAAATGGAAAAGGTGAAGCCGGGGTTCCCGCTATCTCTTCAATCATCATTTTAATTAGATCGATATTGTCCGGGCTCCCTTCGGCGACCAGGTAGTGGAGACGCCCTTGTGGGTCCGGATCAAGATCGGGGGTTACTTTCATCTTAATATCGTTTGGCTTTATTACCGGGCTATCCCAGTCCATGATCCGGGGGATCGGGTAGGGATGATCCCACAGCTGCCAGCCATCTGTATCATCACGCATGCCATCAAGCAAAATGCTCAATAAATCAATCAGTGAATGCAGTTCCTCCTGGGCTCTTTCCCCTACGGCGATACTGACCGGCATGCGAATATTTCTCTTTCCGCCTTCACCAAAGGCGGCATTTTCGATTACATCCAGGGCATTGATCACTTCCCTTGCTTTGCCCAGGGTCATCGGGGTTCCCTGCATCCAGAGTGCCTGTTGATTGGTATCGCTAGTTAATATCTCTACCGGGATATCTAAATCTTCGGTAATATACTGCTCCATGTTTTCAGCGGAAACATAAAAAAGATTATAGCGGCTTAGCAGCATCCGATTATCGAAGTCATCATAAAGCCGGTCGCGTTCGCCGACAATATAGTTATGGCCGATAGTCAGGTAATCAAGGCCTTCTTTTTGTAAAATTGTCTGCAGGGTGGTAATCGGGGAAAGTTCAGAGGTTTTTATTGTAATATCCCTGGTTTCTTCCAGGAATATAATATTGCCGTCAAGCTTATAGGCGACCAGGGAAAGGACATCTAAGAGGTCTGCGTCACGGACGTCAAGTGAAATGCGATCAGTCGGAGCATCGTTTGCCGGACGCGGCTCATCATCAACATCGAGAGCATCCGCAAAGAGTTCGTCTGATAAAACTTCCGAATCCTCTTCAGCATCTTGCTGTTCTGCCCGGGGCTCCTCCAGTTCATCTTCAGCTAGCTCCGGGGCATCTTCATCCTGTGCTTCAACCGCTTCCTCTTCTTGAGAAGAGGTTGTGGCAATCAAGAAACCGGTGCCATCTGAACAGTTTACAGTGGCGAAACCAAGGGCGATTAGAAAGATAACGGTAAAAAGTAGTCTGCGGTCGATCGCTCCTGCATTATTACGGCGGCGTTTTGCTCTCATTTAATCGTCCTCCTCCTGGCCATCCTCATCCACGGCTCCGCCAATAGGTCTTGTTTCCGGGGGTTGATCCAGGTAAAGGGTCACTTCTTTATCGTGAGCCCGCAATACGGCTTTTTCAGCACCAACCTCGCTAACGGCCCAGAGATCATCGACGTAATCTCCCTCGGCCACAATATAGGAAGTGCCGCTTGATTCTATAATGGCCATTGCTCCGCCCCTGCCACCGGTAACAGTTCCGGTTAGCTTCATAGGGTCGGCAAACGGGTCTATCGAAGCGTCAAAACCATCCCAGGCGTCTTCATCAAGATATTCGCCATCTTCTTCATATTGATAGTCGCTATCTTCTCTTCTTTGCTGGGGCAGTATTTCTGCTTCCTGCAGGCCTTCTGAAGCTTCACCTTCAGCACTCTCTTCTGCTGTTTGACGGTCCTCTGCTGCACTTTCGCCGAGGAAAAACACTCCGTAAATACTGCCGGCAACGGCAAACAGCAGGATAATGCCGGCGATAACGAAAAATAGGTTACTCTGCAAGAAAAGCAGTATCTTTGGGGTTTTCACATCTAAATCTTTTCCCGGATCATCGCGGTTCATCTTTCCGCACCTCGCAGTCTTTAGGGGAGGTTCTTACTTATAATGTTTCAATTAGGATACCTGCTTCGGCAACCCTGCGTTCATACCCTTTAACTTTTTCGGACGGGTTGCGACTTCTCAACACTCAGGCTCTGGTTTCTTGTTTTTACCATTTTATCACATCATTACCTGAAATCAAACATTTTTTTCAAATATATGTGAAAATTACAGCTATAGCCCGGGTTCTTTAAGTTTCTGATCGTGTTAAACGATTTACGCTAAAAGCTTAATTTACAAGATAAAACCTTCATGTCCCCTTAGTTAATTCACATAATTCGGGGTTAAGCTGTAATTTCCTGCTAAAGACATGCATAACACCAAAAATTAGACAAAAACCCGCTTCGGCAGCCAGGCGATCTTAACCGGCTTTAACCGGCCTTAGACCCTAAGGCTTTGCGCCACTGCCTTTCGACAGCTTTGCCATTATCGTACAGGTTTATTTAAGTAATTTAATCGATTGTCCTTGATATTTTACTATGGTTGCGATTTTATGTCAAATTAAGAACAGAAGCTTTATTGCTAACATTTAATTTTTATTGCTGTTATTCGATTGATAGCCCAGCAATAAGCGTTCAAGCATACGCATCAACCTGGTCCAAATGAATTCTTTTTCCGAGATCGGGGTAACTTTGATCGTGTAAAGGCCGAGGCGATTTCCGCCAAGGACGTCGGTAAATATTTGATCACCAATTACGGCTACCTCACCGGGAGATAGCTCCATATTCTCCAGGGCCTTTTTAAAAGAGCTTACCCTGGGCTTGACCGCGTACCAGATAGCCGGGATGTCAAGCTCTCTAGCCACTTCACCGCCGCTGTCCCTGCTGTTATTAGACACAATATATAGCTTAAAACCCTTTTTCCTAAGGGCGGAAAACCATTCGGCCAACCCTGGAGTTACAACCCGATCATTCCATGGCACCAGGGTGTTGTCCAGGTCGGTAATAATTCCCCTGATCCCCAGGCCCCATAAATAATCCGGGTCCAGCTCAAAGATGCTTTCCAGGTGTTGATCGGGTATTAAAGACTTCATATTAACCTCCTGAAAGGTCCGGCAAAACCTGCTTGCAAAAAGTAAGCAGAAACAAGGTGCTTCATATTAAAAGCGGACAGCTTTAATTGAACTTCCTAATTACTTTACCATATCCAGACCATCTTTTACAGATCAATGACGAGAAGCCGGTCAAAATTGAAAAATATCTCAATCACCCCTTTTCAAACAAAGACAGTTGGGGTATGATTATAAAAATTATTTAGGGGGCGAAGCAAATGTATAAAGTTGCTGTCATACCAGGAGATGGAACCGGTCCGGAAATGGTCAGGGAAGGCCTTAAAGTTTTAAAAGCGGCAGAAGATAAGTTTAAATTCAAAACAGAGGTCGTTGATTACGACCTCGGCGGCGAGCGTTACTTAAAAACAGGTGAAATATTGCCGGACAAGGTGCTGGATGAACTAAGAGAATTTGACACTATTTACCTTGGAGCGATCGGTCACCCTGACGTTAAGCCGGGCATCCTTGAAAAAGGGCTCCTTTTAACAATGCGCTTTAACCTGGATTTATTTATTAACTTACGGCCTGTGAAGCTTTTACCAGGCGTATACACCCCGATTAAAAATAAAGGGCCTGAAGATATCGATTTCGTGGTTGTGCGTGAAAACACCGAAGGGCTTTATGCCGGGGCCGGCGGTTTCCTGCGCAAGGATACGCCCCATGAAATTGCAGTCCAGGAATCGATTAACACCCGGCACGGGGTGGAGCGCTGCCTGCGCTATGCTTTCGACTACTGCAGGGCCAAGGGGAAACAAAAAAAATTGACATTGTGCGGTAAGACCAACGCTTTAACCTATGCTTCCGACCTCTGGGAAAGGGTTTTTAATGAAATCAAACCCTTCTACCCCGAAATCGAATGCAACTATGCACATGTCGATGCCATCTGCATGTGGATGGTTAAAAACCCTGAATGGTTTGACGTGATTGTTACCGACAATATGTTTGGCGACATTATTTCTGACCTGGGCGCGATGATCCAGGGCGGCATGGGTATTGCAGCAAGTGGAAATTTAAATCCCGGTCAGGTTTCGATGTTTGAACCGATCGGCGGTTCAGCCCCCAAGTATGCCGGCAAAGAGACCATAAATCCTTTGGCGTCAATCTGTGCCGTGGCTATGATGCTCGATTACCTGGGAGAAACCGGTGCAGCTGAAAGCATCGAAAAAGCGGTCGGGGAAGTTTGCAGTTCCAGGCTGAAATCGCTAAATGCCGGTGAAATGGGTTACTCCACCAGCGCAGTGGGCGATATGGTAGCGGAATTACTATAGCCTCGACCTTTGCCATCTAGCAAGGGCTGCCGGTTACTTCAATTTTGAAAAAACTCAACGATAGTTTAAGGGTTTACAGTTTTATTATGGGGCTTTTCCCAAAATATATTAAAAGCCTTGGGCTTATTTTTTTAACCCGAGGCTTTTTTACTATTTCATTTGAGTTGAATTAATTTACCCGTAGTTTCATTATCCAAACAGCTAAAAATATATTTTGCTTTAATGCATCAACCCAAAGCTTTAACAACTAGCGAACGCTCCTAAACCAGCTCACCATGGGCTACCATAATTACTTTGCCCCCTACGGAAATCGAGATGCTTTCTTCGATCCCGCTGTTTGCATTAAACTCCCCTTCTTCTTCATGGGCCCTGATTAACAACAAGGAAGGCCGCCCGATTTCATAGCCCTGTTCAACCCGCAGGTCAATTTTTGTAGTATCAAAAAAACGGTGCTTTACCAGGTATGCAGCAAGACAGCCGTTGGCGCTGCCGGTAGCCGGGTCTTCAGCAATCCCGTGGTATTGATCAAACATGCGGGCATTGATCTGGTTTTGAGGGTTATAGGTTTCCGGGCAAAAAACCAGGATTGACTTGGCCTCAGCCCGGTCGATCAGGTTAAGGTAACCAAAGTTGTCAACAGAACAGGATTTAACTGCTTCTAAATCTTTAAGCGGGACTATAATAAAGGGTAGGCCGGTGGAAACTTCCTGAACGGGATAATTAGTATTAACCTGCCCCGGGGATATATTTAATGCCCTGGTCACTTCTTCAAGATCAAAGGTGCGCCCGAAGCGGGGAGAAACCTGCTTCATCCACAAAATACCTGGTCTTTCATTTTCATAGCTGAACAGCACCGGGATCTGACCTACTTTTAAGTTAAGCCTGACATCGGGTACATTCTCTTTTATGATAAACTGCTGAATAATAAAAGCAGTCCCCAGGGTAGGGTGTCCGGCAAAGGGCAGTTCTTGTTCCAGGGAAAAAATCCTGACGTCATAACCGCCGCTATTTTCCCGGTCGTTCAGAATAAAGGTTGTTTCAGAGAAGTTCATCTCCCGGGCAATTTCCTGCATGCTTTGGTCTGATAATCCGGCAGCATCTCGCACCACGGCCAGCTGGTTACCGGCATACTTTTTTTCAGCAAAAACATCAACCTGATAAAAAGGATAACCCATTATTTCTCCTCCCGGCACTGAATTCTTGAGCATGCTTTTTTGAACATTTTTGCCATGTTACAGGTAATAAAAGCATTTATCAGTATTTTTTCCAGCCTTACTTACCAATAATAACTGCTAACAGGATTATTTACAACCGGCCTGTCCGCTTTCAATATATTTATAAAGCCCCCCTCTGTAAAACCCGCAATAACTTTACACTATAGCCTTTTTTATGCTCAAACTTTTAATTTTGCTTATAAACCTTGATTATTACAGCTGTTCAAAAACACTAAGAAATCTTTAACAAAAAGATTCTTTTATATATAGATAATCACTAAAAGGGTTTTTACTTTTTATGAAGAATTTAGTATTGGCACAATCATTGCTATATAATTTATATAGGCAATATTTTATGCATTCTACCAGCTCATTTTGCTATGCGCCAACTACCAAGCCACAGTTAAACCATTCCAGTTCATTCGCACATTGAGATTAAGAACCTGCCTTCAAACTTATGCAGAAAGGAGGTTAGTAATGGATTTTGCTCTGAACGAAAGCCAGATCATGATTCAACAGATGGTACGCGACTTTGCTCAAAATGAACTGGCCCCGGTAGCTGCAGAACTTGATAAAGAAGGACGTTTCCCCCACGAGATTATTGAAAAAATGGCCGGACTAGACCTGTTTGCCCTTCCCTTCAGCGAAGAGTACGGGGGCACCGGCGACGGTTACCTTCCTTATGTTATAGCCGTAGAAGAAATATCCCGGGCCTGCGCATCGACCGGGATTACTTATGCAGCTCACTGTTCAATCGGAACCGGCCCGGTTTACCTGTTTGGATCGGAAGAACAAAAGCAAAAATGGGTCGTTCCCTGCGCTAAAGGGGAAATGCTTGCCGCTTTCGGCCTTACCGAACCAGATGCCGGTTCCGATGCCAGCGGCACTAAAACTACCGCAGCTTTAGAAGGTGACCAGTGGGTTTTAAACGGCACCAAGTGCTTTATCACCAATGCGTCGCATGCCAAAATTGCCGTGATTACGGCAGTCACGGAGCCGGGACAGGGCGCGAGAGGTATCAGTTCTTTTCTTGTTCCCACCGATACACCCGGTTTTTCAGTATCTCCTCCGTACGACAAGCTGGGCTTAAAAGCATCTGATACGGCGGAAATAGTGCTTGATGATGTGCGAATCCCGGAAGAAAACCTGATTGGCAAACGGGGCGAGGGCTTCAAGCAGTTTCTAAAAGTGCTTGACGGGGGGCGGATCAGCATCGGGGCCCTGGCAGTTGGAATTGCCCAGGCTTCGCTTGATGCCGCCCTGGCTTATGCTAAAGAGCGCAAGCAGTTCGGGCAGCCCATCTCCAAGTTCCAGGCAATTCAGTTTAAACTGGCCGACATGGCCACCCAGGTAGAGCTGGCCAGGCTGGGAGTTCACCGGGCAGCCTGGCTAAAAGATCACGGGAAACCTTTTACCAGGGAGTCGGCAATGGCCAAGCTACACGCTTCGGAAGTGGCGGTAAAAGCAGCCCTTGAGGCTATTCAAATCTTTGGCGGTTACGGCTACATAAAAGAATACCCGGTTGAACGCTACCTGCGTGATGCCAAGTTGATGGAGATTGGCGAAGGAACCTCAGAAATCCAGCGTTTGGTAATTGCCCGGCAGCTTGGCTGTTGATATTTGAAGATATTTAAGTAAATACTATTAAGGAGGGATTGTTCAGAGATGAGTAAAAAAGTTGCAATTGTCGGCATTGGCTACTCCGGTTTCAGGACCACTTCCACCGATGTTTCCTACCGGGAAATGATCTACGAAGCCGCCACCAAGTGCTACGAAGATGCCGGGGGTATTCACCCTCAATCGATTGATTCCTTCGTTGCTTCATCTGAGGATTTTATGGAAGGAATCAGTATTGCCGACGAATACGTGCCCGATCAACTTGGTGCCGTGCTCAAACCGGTGCAAAGTATTGCCGGCGACAGTTTGCAGGGACTGGCTTCGGCGCTGATGCAGATCAAAACCGGGCAGTTTGACGTTGTGGCAGCATCGGCATTTTCCAAGATATCCAACCTTTCAAGTTATGAAAATGTCCTTTCTTATGCCACCGACCCTGCCTATATCCGTCCTTTCCAGGAAAACCCCTACTTTATCGCCGGTTTAGAAATGAACCGCTACCTTTATGAAACCGGGACCAGCAGGGAGCAGTGTGCCAAAGTAGTGATCAAGAACAGGTATAATGCTCTAAAAAACCCGACCGCAATCTACGGTGCCAAAGTCGATATGGATGATATCCTTAACGCACCGCCTTTATGCGAACCGTTAGGTGAATTTGATAAAAGCGGTCACCTGGACGGCGCGATAGTCTTGCTCTTAGCTTCCGAAGATAAAGCAAGAGAGCTTACCGACCATCCGATCTGGATCACGGGACTGGGCTGGGCTACCGATACTCCCAACCTTGACTCCCGCACCGATACGCTTGGCAGCGCCCGTTACGCAGAATTGGCTGCACAAAAAGCATACTCCATGGCCGGCATCAACACCCCGTACAACGAAATAGATTTTGCAGAAATCGACGATACCTTCTCCTACAAGGAGCTGCAGCATATTGAAGCCCTGAAACTGTGCGGGCCGGGTGAAGCAGGCGAGCTTTTGGATCTGGGCTCATTTGCCCCCGCCGGTGACCTGCCGGTTAATGTATCCGGAGGCAGCCTGGGTGTTGGCTATTTGCATGAAGCCAACGGCTTGCACCGGGTGCTTGAAACCGTGCTTCAGCTGCGTGGTGAAGCGGGACCGAGGCAACTGCCCGGGGTTGAAACCGGGTTGGCTTTTGCCTGGCGCGGTGTGCCTACCACAACCGGCACAGCGATAATTTTAAGCAATAAATCTTAAATCTCAACATAAATGGAGGGTTGAACGATGAGAAAAGTAGCTATGGTTGGAGCCGGCATGACCAAGTTTGTCCGCAGGGCTTTGGAGACCCCGAAAGAGCTTTCCTATGAAGCGGCAAAGACCACCCTGGACAGCTGCGGATTAAGCCTGGACGATGTCGATTGTGTGGCCCACGGTACTGCTCCGGATGCTTTTGACGGTATCCACCAGAACGGAGAATACATGGCCTGCGGCTCTGGCGGCTGGAACAAGCCGACCATGCGGGTATTTGTCGGGGGAGCCACCGGTGTCCATGCCATTGCGCACGGCTGGTACCACGTAGCTTCCGGCTTGTTTGATACCTGCCTGGTAGTTTGTGAAGAAAAAATGTCCAGCGCCATGCCGCATGCCCAGGGATTTTTCTTAACCATATTTGACTCAATTACGGAGCGACCCCTGCAGCCCAACCTGCTCTGGATTTTTGCCCTGGAAATGAACCGCTACATGGAACGCTACGGTTACACCAAAGAAGATATGGCCCTGGCGGCGGTGAACAATAAAAGGAACGGCCTGAAACATCCGGCTTCGCAGTTCACCGATGAGGTGACTGTAGATGACGTCGTAAACTCGGAAATGATGGCCTACCCGGTAAGCAGGCTTGACGTCAGCCCGGTTTCAGACGGCGCAGCAGCGGTGCTTTTGGCTGCGGAACCGGTGGCCCGCCGCTTAACCGACAAACCGGTCTGGATTGAAGGAGTCGGCTGGACACTCGATACTGCATACTGGGCCACCAGGGATCTCTCCTACCCGCGCTACCTGGACAAAGCGGCACGCATGGCTTATGATATGGCCGGCATCAGGGAACCCCACAAACAAATTGACATTGCCGAACCCTACGATCCTTTCGATTACAAGGCCCTGCACCACCTTGAAGGACTGCAGCTTTCCCCGCGCGGCAAAACAGTCGAACTGCTGCGAGACGGACATTTCGCCATGGACGGCAACATGCCGATGTGCCCTTCCGGCGGCTTGCTAGGGGTGGGCAACCCGATTGCCGCAGCCGGAACCATGAAGGCATGCGAGCTTTTCTGGCAGCTGCGCGGCGAAGCGGGAGAACGTCAGGTGCCCGGCAATCCACGCTTAGGTGTAGCCCAGGCCTGGGGCGATTTAATGCAGGTAAGTTCGGTAGTGGTAGCGGGCATATAAACACATTGCATCAAACCAGGCTCATGTTAGGAGCTTTAAAGTTACGATTCGGCCCTCAACGGGCTGTTAATAAAAATTTAAACAGGGTGATTAATCGCTATCAACTTGCTGTAAAAGGAGGTTACCAGTAATGAAAGAGAAAGTTCAGGTTTCCGGTGGAACAGGCCTTTCGGCCAAGGATGTCAGTTCGGGCAAAATTTTTGTTACCGACGACAGCCTTGATTGCGCTTACGCCTGGGATACGGGGGTAGCTGTCAACCGCTACCTGGCCGAATTAAAAAACGGCCGGATCATCGCCACAGAATGCCGTAAGTGCAAACGGATCATGCTTCCACCGCGGCTTTTCTGCGAACTTTGCTACGTCCCCAGCAACAACTGGGTTTATGTGCAGGATACAGGGGTAATCAACACCTTCTCGATCTGTCACGTGCACTGGGATGCCAGCCGCATCGGCGAAGGTGAAAAACCACACCTGCCTGCGGTAATTGAAATAGACGGTGCTTCGGAAGGAATGGGCATTATGCACCTGTTAAACGAAGTTGAACCCGATCAGATCAAGATCGGTATGAAGGTAAAAGCAGTTTGGAAGCCGGAAGCGGAACGAACCGGGTCGATAAATGATATCAAGTATTTTAAACCGATTGAATAAGGAGGGAGCTAAATGGCCATACTGGAAAGAATCACCAGGAATATAGATAACCGTTACTGGGATCCCGGCACAAAGGCATTTCCGGTTAAAAACCGCTATACAGCCGGGGTCGCGGGCCAGTGGTTTTTTGAAGAGCTCAAAGAAAACGGTAAAATATACGGTTCCCGCTGCGAAGACTGCGAGATCACCTATGTACCGGCCAGGATCTACTGCGAACGCTGTTTCAAAAGCCTGGAGAAGGAAAAAGACTGGCTTGATGTGGGCACCGAAGGCGAAATCCATTCATTCACGGCAGTCCACAGGACAAAAACCGGTGAGGAAAAAGAAGAGCCTTCCCTGGTTGCAGCTGTAAAGATTGCCGATGGGCTTTTAATACACCGCCTGGCCGGCGTTAAACCTGAACAGGTAGAAATCGGCATGAAAGTAAAGGCTGAATTTAAGCCAAAAGATGAGCGGCAGGGAGGAATCGAAGATATCAAGCACTTCAAGCCGTTATAAGCTTTAAGTAGGGCAAGAAGTTTAATTGATCACAAATATTTAATAGGAACTGACCGTCTAAAAGGAGGTTGGTTAAAAGATAAACCCGGGGGTATTCCCTCCGGGTTTTCTATAAAGCTTATTTTCAGCTTTACGTTACTCTCCCTCTTCGGCAGGATATTTACGCCTGCCGTTTCCCTTGCGTTTATTGCCTTCATCTCCCTGGGTTAAATACTTCATTATTTTACCCAGTTCAAAAACGATAATTAACACCCCGGGGACAAATATTAGGAGGATCAGCCCCTGACTGGTCTGCACGAAATTCATCAGGTATCCGACGTACGGCACTGATCCGGTTACCCTGCCCACGACATTTTCATCCGGAACCGGGTTGGGATCGTTGACATTGTTGGCGTCGCCCCTGGTCACAAACTGCAGCCCATCATCATCTTGTACTTCGACAATCCGGTGGGTGGTCAAAGATTCCGGGTTGGCCGGACTCCTGAAAGTGATTATATCTCCGGTCGTCAGTTCTTCAGGATCGGTTTCGCGCACAAAAGCTAAACTTCCGGTATCAAATTCAGGTTGCATACTACCGCTTAAAACAATATACATCTGGTAGCCGGCTACTTCGGGTACTCCACCGGTAATCCTGCTTTGAATCAGGAAAAAGGAAAGGGCCGCCATCACCAGTAAAAGAATAACAAAAACTATATTGCCTATGATAGTAAATATCCGCGGGAAGCGGCTTTTAGAACTTTTTTTTCGTTTTGCACGAGATCTGGGGCCCGGTTCTTCTTCGTCATCGTCTCCGGTGAACTGGTCGAGCATATCCTGGTTATAACCCTGTCCCCCTTGATCACGGCCTTCTTCTTCATCGGGGTCTTTGCCAAACAAAAAATCATCGGCAGATTTACCAGGTAACTGGGAACTAAGGCTTCTCCTTTTACCTTCACCTACCTTATCTTCAGCAGGAGGTGTGCCTGTAAAAGCATCATCACCCTCCGGCAATATGCTTTCTTCCTCTACAGGTTCCCACTCCATGCTTTCAGGGCTGGGACTGGGAGGAGCATCTGCAAAAAGATCTTCAAACTCTTTGTCTTCTTCTTCGGGGGATAAAGTAGTGAACCTGAATGAATCCTCTTTTCTGCTTAAATCCTCACTGCTATCTTTGACAAATTCATCAGCAGGCCGCAGTATTTCCGGTCCGGGTTCTGTTTGTTTATCTTCCGGCTCTTGATCTGCCTGCTCTTCGAAGTCTTCCACTCCAAAGGGTTCACTTTCAATAGTTTCACCAAAAGATTTACTTTGCTCATCCTCTACCGGTTCGAAACTCTCAGGTGTTTCATCATCAAATAGGCTTGAGAAACTTTCACCGGAAAGCATCTCTTCTTCCTGTTCCTGAGAGGTTGGCTCATCAAACAAACCATAACCTTCGCCGTTTGATTCTTCCAGCCCCTCCTGGTCGGGTTTAAAAAGATCTTCGTCTTGATCGTCTTCTTCTCCCGGCACAATATCATCAAAACTAAATTCCCCAACCTTATCAGGTCCTGTATCAAATCCGGAAGCAAATCCCGGGTCATCCTTGGGCTCCAATTCAAGTTCCAAGTGAGAATCCAGGTTTAATTCACGGCCTGGTTCCTCTTCCGGTTCAGGAAGATCATCATCTGTTTTTATTTCTTCTTCGAATAACCCTGGCCCTCCGGAAAGGGTAATTTCGTCGGGGGTGGCTTCATCTTCTGAGATTATTTCCTCTTCGGGCTCCTCTTGCTCTCCTGCAGGTTCGAATTTATCCAGATCGAATAAATCCTCGTCATCAGCAGCAAAAAAAGCTTCTTGATCCTGTGCTTGATCAACGGTCATGCTTTCCTCTAAATCTTCACTATCTTTTCTTGCCGGTTCTTCAACTTCATGGTCCACAGGATAGGGATAGCTTTGCAACTGGGTGTCCTGGCGGTCAAATTTTTTCTTCCGGGTAGCTATTTTAATCCTGGCCATGAAGTCTTCCTTTTGGATTGGTTTAACCATGTAATCATCAATGCCGCCAAGCTCTATTGCTTCGAAAAGTTGCTCATAATAATCCGGATCGATCAAGGCCATTACATATGCGTTCTTATTCTTGCTGCGAAGTTCATTAAAAACTGTGGCCAGTTCTTCTTTAATCATCAAGAAATCAACGATCACCAGGTCGGGTGAAAGCTTTTCGCTGATCTTCAGTAAAGTACTCTTTGAATAGCAATTTACTATATCTGTCCCTTCCGGGGCACTTTCGATCATTTCCTGAAGATCAGCTGAGTTAATAAACTCATGGTCAACCAGCAAAAGGTACATTATTTGACCTCCCCCAGTCTATATAGGTTTTATATATTATAACAGAAATTATTCATAAAATTCTACCTCATAATCCTCTTTATCAAAAATAATTTCCTCTACTAATTATTTATTTCTTTTTCTAAACAGAAAGAGACCCCGGCAGTGGAGGACCGGGGCCTCTTTCGGGCCTAACCTACATCTCTATTATTTGAAGGAGGGATGTAGTTAGCGAATCGCATTACTCCAGGTCGCACTTAAGCTGCCGCCGTTGTAACTAACACTGATTGATTGATCGGCATAGCTTTCTACAATGTGCGATGTCTCTGGAAGCTTACCGAAATATTGAAA
>Ga0207421_10002963_pt1 | contig 20639 bp, 16 predicted proteins | sample SodLakKL_010_SED_4_FD_187542 | JGI IMG/M metagenome (GOLD analysis project Ga0207421, IMG submission 187542) | Alkaline sediment microbial communities from Lake Tanatar, Kulunda Steppe, Russia - 8KL_010_SED (SPAdes) (version 2) | ecosystem: Environmental > Aquatic > Non-marine Saline and...
GGAAGTGAAGCCGCGTACCCTATCACGCTCGGTCTACGCGGATCCGGAGCGAACACTCCAGATAGTCGAGAACCTCCTTTCGAACGCGCTCCGTCACACCCCAACCGGAGGGGGCGTCACGCTCGAGGCAGCTCTCGATCCCGAGGCTGCCACGGAGGTGCGCGCGGGCACCGGAGGCCAGGCTTTCCGCAACGCCACACCGCCGGTTCGCATTTCGGTAACCGACACCGGAGAAGGGATTCCGCCGGACGCACTCCCCCACGTCTTCGAGCGCTTCTACCGGGCGGACCCGGCACGACGGAAGAGAGAGGGCGCAGGGACCGGGATCGGCCTGACCGTGGCGAAAGCGTTCGTGGAGGCACAAGGCGGGACGATCCGCGCCGAGAGCACGCCGGGGAGTGGGACAACGGTATCCTTCACCCTCCCGACCGTTCCGGACTGAGCCGGAAGCACACGCCGAAGCGTGCGCGCTTAATACCAGCTTAAACTTAGCGTTTTACCTTCACCTCATACAAACGGACGCAGTGGCGTCCGCGCAAACTGCTATGACTGAGAGTACTATCAGAGGAGGTACTATGATACACACAGATCGAAGAGACACTGCCGCGAGCACCTCCCGGAAAACCGGAAGCAGCTCCGGACGATCGATGGTTCGATTGCTCGGCCTTGTCGCGCTCGTGCTTCTAGCCGGCGCTGCGACCGCCGCCGCTTTTGGGGGGCACCGCGGAGGCCACCATGGAGGACCGCCCGCATGGGACGATGATTTCGAGTCCAGACGCCCCGGCCGTCTCCACGGCATGGTCGACGAACGATGGGATGACGAGGCACGCCGTGCGACCGAGCTCACCGAAGCCGAATTCCTGGCCCACATGATTCCACACCACCAGGAAGCGGTAGATCGTTCCCGGGAGCTTCTCAACGTAGCTGAGCGCCAGGAAGTGGTGGAGCTTGCCGAGTCGATTATCGCCGAACAGTCACGGGAAATCGAGCAGATGCAGGCATGGCTCGCCGAGCGCTATCCTGACACCCCGGTCCAAGAGGACTACACGCCGATGATGCGCTCACTCGACGGGCTCAGGCCGGAGGTCGCCGAGCGCGTGTTCCTAGAGGATATGCGGCGGCACCACATGCACGCGGTGCGCAACGCCCGGATGCTTCTCCGCTTTGGCGATCCGGAGCACGACGACATAGCGGAACTTGCCGAGACGATCGTGACCTCCCAGCTTGAGGAGATGGAGCACATGGCGGAGCTATACGACGAGTGGTACCGTCCGGATGCGGGCTTCTTCTCCGGACGGGGCCCGGCCGGTCGCCGGCACCACATGGGCCCTCGCTGAGGGCCGGGTCGTCAGCGCCTCCGAAGCTAGGCGGCGACACTAGGCGATGACACTAAGCGGGTACGCTGGGCGGGGACGTTGAGCGGGCCGGGCCTTCGCCGGAGTTCGGAGGCCGGTCCCGCCCCCGGGCGGCGAGATGCGTTGTCCTTCCGTCCCGCTTTCCGTGTGAGCATCCAACAATCTGCACCTCAGCTCCCATCTTGAGCCGCCCCGTTACCTGAACTCCGGTTCCGGGCGGCTCTTCCTCACCCGGCCTGTTCCGGCTCCACTCCGGGACTTGCCTTAGCTAACTGCAATTGCATACATTTGGTTAGCATCTGCAACTACACTGCAATAATAGAAACCACAGATGCAACAATTTGTTGGCCACGGAGACAAACCTGGTCCGTTTGAACGGGAGACGGGCTATTCGGCAAGGGAGACGAGATGAAGACCGTCGTAGCCGTCATCGGCCATGTAGCTCTGGCCGTCGCCTTCCTTCTGGCTACCACCTTCCTGCTCCTCCTCCACCCCTGGACTCAAACGCAGATAGTGCGCCGGGTCGCTGAGTCACTCGAAACCCGTGCGAACCTGCTAATCACACTCGATGGCGTCTACGCCTCTCCGCGCGGCGTGGTCGTTCTTCCAGGACTCCGGGTGACTGACGTGGACGGCGCGCCGCTACTCTCGCTGCAAGAAGGCCGGATCGAGCTTGCCTTGGGTGCACTTCGCCGCCGCGAGATCCGCGCTCGCTCCATCCTACTCTCCGGAATCGAGGTGAACGTAAGCCACCTCGCCGACGGATCGCTGAATATTGCCGCCCTCGGGGCAGTCGGAGACGGGTCGCGCCCTCATCCACCGCCGGAGACCCCGGCGGCTGCCTGGAGCTTCGCGGTCGAGGCGCTTGACCTCTCCGGGACCGAGCTCACCTACCGAACGACCGCTCCTCCCGGTCGCTCGTTCACTCTGACGGAGGTGCGGGTCACGGCGTCGGACCTATCTTGGACCCCGGAAACGGCGGCCGTCGGGGGCGCACAGAGCGGCCTCAAGGGCCGCATTCTGGAGCTGGCCGGAACCGCTGAGATCGTCTCGACCGGCGTTGAGGAAGAAGCCGCTGCCCGCGAACTCGGCCCGATTCGCTTCGAGGATGGCGCCGCCGAGATTGCGCTTGGCCCGGAGACGGCGCGGGTAGAGGGGTTCCGCCTCATGCTCCATGATACGCTCCTCACCGGCTCCGGAGATGCGAGTTTCGGCGCGGACGGAATTGCCCACCTGCGCGAAGTTGGGATCGATCTCTCGGCGAGCGGAACCTTTGGCTTCGGCAGAGTCAGCGCGCAACTGAGCCCGGCCCCCGGGGCACCGCCTGACGCGTCGGTGTTCGGCGGAAAGCTCGGGCACACCGCCTGGGCGGAGCTAACTCTCCGTACCGAGCAGGAAACCGTACTCGATCTCCGTACGGACCTGACCGCGGATCAGACCGGAGAGCGGCCTTTCTACGCCGGCTTGATCCACCTCGGCCATGGAGATATCTACGCGCTGGGAGTCGCCACCATGCCGCTTGTCGCCCAAGCGGAACTGGCCTTCTTCGGAGACTTCGTATCCGTGGACGATTTTGAAGCTACAATCGACCTCCGCTCGCTTCACATGCAAAGCGATACGGAGGAGCTCCACCTCTCCGAGATGAGACTCGTGGCCGGCGCAAAACCGGACTCATCTTTTGCTCGGCTGGATTCGCCGTTCCTGCACGCAGAATTCAGTGCCGCTCAGAGCTTTCTCGCGGTACCGGACTCGGTACGCGGGCACCTGGGCCGACACCTATCGGTACCGGCCGCCCTATCGAGCGCGCTTGGACGGCCGGCGGAGCATTCCCATGCCGAAGGTCTCGGCGGAACCAGCCTTCTCGCCGAGATCGAACGAATCTCGGCCGCAGGCGACACGGCCCACGCCACGGCCGGAGCTATGGAGCTCCGCATCGTCCTCCACCCCCCTCCGGGGTTGCTCCTCCCGCTTGTTCCGGCCCTCCGGGAGATCTCCTCGGTCGAGGTCCTTCTCAGCTACCAGCCCGAGCTGGGCTCGCTCAGCATGGCGGCAGACGTAGCTCGGCTCTCGATCTCGAACTGGGAAGGCGACGGCGTACAGGCACGGCTTGTAAGTACCCCAACCACGCTCAGCTATAGTATGGGCGCCAAGCGCCTCGCAGCCGGCGCCCAGGAAGCGCGGAATCTTTCGCTTTCGGGCGAAGCGACGGCCACCACATTTACGGCAAGGGCTCAGGTAAGCGACAAGGAAGGAGGGACTCTTTTTGCCGCAGGAGCCCGCGCAGCGCTCGAGCCGAGCGCTGACCGCGTGACTATTGCATTCGACTCGGAGGAGCTACACCTTCTGGGGTGGCAATGGCACGTCCCGGCCGCGCACCGCGTGGTCGTAGAACCAACGGCGATCCACGTGGACCAGTTGCGCTTCGAACGGCAAGATCTGACGATCACGCTCAATTCACGCCGGGCCGGTACCGACATGCCCGCGCCCCTCGACATCAAGATCTCCGGTTTCGAGCTCGGCGCCGTTCCCGAGCTTGTCGAGTACCTCCGGCTCGCGGGCTTCCCCCAGGTGGGCGATGCCGGCCCCCTCCATCTTCTCACCAATCATGATCCGCACGCGCAACAAATAGTCGGAGTAATCGCGGCGACTGTTACCGTAGTCCCTTTTCGGATACAGCCGCTTCTCGAGTATGCGTCGATCCAGGCGGAAGGCCTTTCGTTTCAGGGGCACACGATCGACTCGGTTGCCGCAACCGCACGCTCCGTGGGCGAGGACACCTATCTTCTCTCGGCAACGTTGCGCGAAGGATCAAGCCGAGCCCGCCTAAGCGGCTCATACCGGTGGAGTCGCGGCGAGCTCGATATCGCCCTCGATATCGTACGTCTGGAACTGGGAGATCTGGCTTCGTTCCTTCCCGACCGGTTGACCGACGCACAGGGCTATATTCGAGCCGAACTCACCGCGCGCGGACCGCTCCGTGAACCGGCAGTCGGAGGGCTCCTCTTCTCTCACGGGGTCTCGGTCCGCATTCCCGAGCTGGGTACGAGCTTCGCAATCGATGGGCAGGCCGTACGTGTCGCGGCGGCAGACCTACGCCGTCCGACGCTTCACTTCGACCGGTTCACTATCCGAGACGCGTACGGACAACCGCTCGAAGTGAACGGCTTCGTCCGGCTCGCGCCGGACCTCGCACAGACGGCAGTCGAGACTCGCCTCTCAATCGACCGCTTCACGGCTATGGCCCGCGCCCGGGAGCCCGGCGAAGGCTTCCATGGAGTCGCCCTGGTAGACGGCGAGCTAACAATCTCCGGTAGTCTAGCAGAACCGCGGATCTCCGGCGCACTCTCCTTGAAGTCCGGTAGCGCGGTTTCCTTCGTACTCCCGGACATTGCCGACATGGTTCCGGGATCGAGCGGTACCGTTCGCTTCGTCGACACTCCGATCGAAGCCGCGCTCTCCGAGGCGGACATCCCGGGGGCGTTGCCCCGGATAGAGCCGACGCTCAACTGTGCTCTCTCTATCGACCCGGACACCCTCGTAGAGATCATCGTCGACCCGAGGAGCGGAGATCGCCTGAGAATCCGAGGTGGCGGCGATCTGAGCCTTGGAGTCGACGAGGGTGGCGCAGTCAGCGTCTCCGGCCGCTACACAGTCACCGAGGGAAGCTATGAGCTCTCGTTCTACAACCTTGTCCGCAGAGAGTTCGTGGTGGAGCCGGGGGGCACGATAGTATGGACCGGCGATCCGATGGGCGCACGAATCGACATCACGGCGCTTTACTCGCTCCGTACTTCAGTCGCCCCGCTGTTCGCATACGCGGCCCCTGTGGGCGCCCCTGTGCCCCGCGACGCAGTCTTTCCGTTTCAAGTGCGCCTGGTCATGAGCGGTGACCTGTCGTGGATCGAAACCCGGTTTCTCATCGATATGCCCCCTCAAGAGCGAGGCGCAATGGATGGTGCGGCGTATGCCGCCGTTGTGCGTCTAAACGAGGATGAAAGCAGACGGAACACCCAGGCCTTCGCCCTCATCGTGCTCAACCAATTCGTGGCCGACGATCTCACCGGACTGGACGAGGTCGCGATCCTCCACTCAGGCGCCCGCAGCAGCGCAAGTACGCTCCTTACTCAACAGCTCAACGCTTTAGCAGGCCGTTCGATTCCCGGAGTCGACTTAGCCTTTCTCGTCGAGTCGTATGAGTACTACACCGACGCCGGCACGGCCGGCAGAACCGAGATAGGAATCGAGCTTTCCCGGCCGCTCTTTCAGGATAGGCTCATCGTACGCGTTGGAGGGCAGATCGATCTGGAAGGGGAACGCCGCCGTGAAATGACTCTCGGCGATATCCCAGGGGACGTATCCGCCGAGTACCTCTTGACACCCGATGGCCGGTATCGGCTCCGAGCGTTCCGCGAGCGCGAGTACGAGGGGCTCTTCGACCGTTCGACTACGGCAACCGGCCTTTCGCTCGGCTTCAGCCGCGAGTTCGACCGGTTTCCATGGTCGCCTGCCGTGACACCCAAACCCGCGCAGGAGCATGACGAATGATATCGTCCTCTCTTCGTTTCACGTTCCTGGGACTTACCCTGCCAGCCTTGCCCGTGCTCACACTCTCGGCACTCCTTGTGGGCGGTTGCACAACGCTGAGTTATCTAGAGGAAGGCGAGCGACTCTATACCGGTACGCAAGTGGAGATTGAGGTTGCCGAAACCCATTCCGTTCCGCGCGCGCGGCGCGTGGTCGGCGCTCTAAGAGACTCGGCACGCCCGATCCCGAACTCCTCATGGCTCGGGACGGCCCGCCCCAAGCTCTGGGTCTATCGTGTAACCGGAGGTCCCGAGGCGCCGAGGCTTCTCGCCCGAATCGGAGAGCGCTACGGCGAGCCGCCGGTACTCTTCGATCAGGTATCCCCCGAAGCTACGACACGCGCCATTCGCTCTTGGCTCGACAACCACGGATTCTTCGACTCCGAGATCGAGATGTCGCTCGATGAAGCGCCGGGCCTTGCAGGACTGCACTACACCGTGCTCCTCCGCGAGCCATACCGCGTTGCGTCGATCGCGTGGCCCCAGGACGCGACTCCGCTCTCCGGAGTCCTCCGGGATTTGGCGCAGGAGAGCCTGGTTGAGCCGCGATCACAATACCGGCTCGACACCCTCCTCGCCGAACGCAGACGCATCGACCACGGTCTTAAAGAGGCCGGGTACTACGCGTTTCACCCAAGTTACCTAGTCTTCGAGGCACAGCGAAATCACCCCGAGCGAAGCGTCGACCTCACTTTGGTTGTGGATCCGTCCGCTCCCGAACGTGCCCTAAAGGCCCACCGGATTGCGTCCATTACCGTACATGCTGACTACCTCCCAGGCATTTCGGATTTCGATTGGCGGGGAGACGAGGGAGCCCCTCTCGGGGAGACTGGCCCCGGCACACGATCCGAGATGGCCGGGATAGAGATAGGCCCGGACTTCCACTACATTGGCGGAAAGCGCGAGCTCCGTCCGGAGCTCGTGCGGAGCGCAATCGTGCTGGAGCCCGGACGCCAGTACAGCCGCTCGCACCATCTTGCGAGCATCGACCGGCTTCTCAGCCTCGGACTCTTTCAGTACGTGAGCATTCGTTACGCCTTCGACGCCGCCGGGGAGCTCCACGCCCACGTGTACCTCACCCCGTTGCCGGAGAAGCGCGTTGAGGGCGCAGTGCGAATGGTAACCCGCTCCAACGGCCTTTCCGGGCCCGGCGTCCAGCTGGGATACCGCGACAGAAATCTCTTCGGGGGCGCGGAGCATCTCGGAGTCGATCTGAGCACGGCAATCGATCTACGAGTGGGCCGGGAGCAATCGCCCGTCGAGCGGTGGGAGCTCGGCGGTGCGGTTCATGTGTCGGCACCGCGACTCGTGGTTCCCGTCGTTTCCCGGAGCGACACCCCCGAGTCCAAGGCGGCCACAGCGATACCGCGAACCGAAGTGCGGGCCGGCTTGCAGACTCTTCGGCGTATGGACGCATATCGGCTCGACCAGGCATCCTTGTCCTTGGGATACGCTTGGAGCTCCGGTTCGGTGCTCCGCCACGAGTTGCGCCCTGTCGAAATCACGTTTGTCCGGCCCACCGACTTTTCCCCGAGCTTCACCGCGCTCCTTGCGGAGCGCCCCTCTCTTCGGGCCGGTTTCGATGAGCAGTTCATCGTCGGGGCCTCCTATAGCGTGCTTGCGGAGTCGGCTCCGGGGCCCGTCGGCCGGACCGCGGCGCGCGCTACGGTGGAGCTCGCCGGGAACGCCATCTCGCTCGGCGAGCGAGTAGTCACGGGATCACCACCGGACGCCGAAACGCCAACGCGGATCCTCAACACCCCCTACTCGCAGTTCGTCCGGGTGGACAGCGATACTCGCCACTATCTTCCCGTAACCGACCGGAGCCGGCTTGCCGGCCGGCTGCTCGCAGGGGCGGGATACGCGTACGGAAACTCCGCGGCGCTTCCCGTGAGCCGACAGTTCACCGTCGGCGGCCCCAACAGCATCCGCGCCGTCCGGAGCGGGTCGATCGGTCCCGGGGCGCTTCCTCCGTTATCGGAAGGCGGCCCACCGTTCGACCGAAGCGGAGATGTGAGGCTCGAAGCGAACATCGAGTATCGCTTTCCTGTAGCCGGCTTTCTCAACGGCGCTCTCTTTGCCGACGGGGGCAACGCCTGGACCCTCTCCCGGCAGATGGAGACGAGCGACGCCCGGAACGATGCCCCGGACGGCCGCCTGCAACCGCGGCGCATCCTCGCCGAGAGCGCCTTCGGAGCCGGCCTCGGAGCTCGACTGGATTTCTCGTTCCTGGTTCTCCGTTTGGACGCCGCAACCCTTCTCCACAAGCCGTGGCTTGCCGAAGGCCGGCGCTGGGTTCTCGACGAGATCGCACCCACCAGCCGGGACTGGCGCCGCAACAACCTGGTGCTGAACCTTGCGCTCGGCTACCCGTTCTGACGGCCGTCCCGATCTCCTTTCCAGCGCGCGTCCATCCCGCGTTTACCTCGCGCCCATTCCGCTTTCGCCCCGCTTTCACCCCCCTGCTCCCCTCGTGCTTCTCTCGCGCTTGCGTCGTGCTTGCCGCTCGTCTTCACTCACGCTTCAATGAGGGCGATATGGCTCACGCCTCGATGAGGGCTATATGAGGAACGTGAATACAAGCGGGACCACAGTCTTGATCGTCAACAGGCGTGCGAGGTGCGTCATGGAGACCCGGAACGGGTCCTGTCCGTAGTAGACGGCGAGCGACGTCATGACGGTGAACCCCCCCGGTGCCGCCGCCAGGAGGCTCAGCGAGAGGTCCCATCCGACAAACCGATGAATGACGAAGGCCGTCACCAGAGAAGTGGCGAAGATGACCACGGTGGACAACGCCAGGGGCCACAGCAAGCCGCCTGCGGCGAGGGTCCGGCCCGTATCCGGGCCGAAGTGCTGCGACACCATGATTCCCAGCAAGACGAGGAGCGGATTGAAGAGCTTCTGAGGGAACCGGCGCACCGGAAGGCCGAACGCGGAGACGCCCCCCACCGCAATAATGGCGCCCACCATCATCCCCGCCGGCACTCCGAGCTCGGTGAGCGTCAGTGAGCCTACGAGCGCCACAGCGACCGTGAGCACGAGTCGGTGCGGCCGATCAGCGAGGTACGCTCCGAGCTTCTTGAGTTCTCCCGAGACGCTCTTCAGCCCGGAGGACATCAACGCGGTTACCCCCGTTCCGGAGTCGCGCTCCTGATCCTGATCCTGGTCCGGGTCCTCGGAGAGCGCATCGCTGAGACCTCCGTACTCTGCCGGCGTTCCTGTAGCAGCGGTGCGCGAGGTCAAAAGTACCCGCTGCAGGAAGATCGGGAAGACCGTGATTATGATCAGCGCCCGTACCAGCTTCATAACCGCAACAACGGCCACATCCGCTCCAGTCGCGGTAGAGAGAACCATCATCTCCGGAAGCCCGCCGACGGTGGACGAAAGAACCGCCGTTACCGGGTCGAGTACGCTCACGGCTCCAAGGAGTGGTCCGAAAAGAAAGACGAGCATGAGCGCCCAGAGAGCGATAGCGACTGCCGGCCACAGCAGGTTCTTGAGGTCCGCGACCGTCTCGCGAGTTACTTTGGTTCCGATGAATATACCGAGCGCAACTTGCACAAACCCATCGAGGAACTCGGGCGTATGCGGGATCGGGACCTCGGCGACCCGGAGCGCACCGAGCACAAGGAGCGTCCCCAAGAGCGGCGGAACCGGTGCACGGATCAGTGAGAAAAGTCCCCAACCGACGAGCCCCAGGGCAAAGAGGATAAGCAGGGCTGATAGTTCGTACATTCAGAGTTCACTCCGAGCTCGATAGTAGCCTGTTTGGACGCTCATACTCAAAGGTGCGTTACGAGATAACTTCCGAGTCCCGGTCCTTCGCGCGCTTCTGCGTATACATCCGACCGTCGGCTACCGGCAGGAGTGCGTCAACTGTAGTCCTATCTGCGGGGCAGATCGCGGCGCCGATGCTCACAGCAAACTGCACCTGGCGAGTCGACACCGGAATCGGATTGCTGAAGCTCTCCACTATCGGATCGGGCAACTCAGGCCGGCGTCTCGCAAACCTCGAGAAGAAGGCCATAGGCCGCGTTTATCCGTTGCGCCGTCCGATGCCCGCCCGGGTTGATATCCGGGTGGTAGCGGAGCATGAGCTGCTTGTAGCGTTGCTTCACGGTGGCAGCATCGACGCCGTTTCGGGGAAGCTCCATGACCTCTCGAGCCCAGCCAACCCTCCGGTGCAGGGTGTCGCCGGAGGTCCTCCGGCTCCACGTTTGCTCGCCGTCGCGGGCGGATGCCCGATCCCGGCGGAACTCTTCCGCGCGTTCCTCCTGGAACTCGTCCTCAGGTCGCCGTGCGTACCCCAGCGTCACGGCGAGCTCGAACAACGTGACAGCGACCGATGCGAGCGCAGTAGAAAGCTCGAGGATGTGGCCGCGGAACAGCCGCTGCAGGACGGTTACGGCGCTCTGCTCGGCAAGCTCGCGCTCGCGGAAGCTCCGTTCCGCTACAAACGTTCGCGCCGCCTGCCGCATGAGCTCGTCTCTTGAGAAGTACTCGGCGAAGTATACATCCCGGGCGCGCTCGTAGGAGCCGAGCGTCCGGAGCATCGAGCGGAACGTATCCCAATCCGGAGTATGCTCCTGCGCTTCTTCGCGCGCGACGTCAAAGAACCGGGCAGTAAGCTCGACACGCAGCGGATGGGGAAGAAACGCCCCTAAGCTCGCGAGCTCCCGTTCAGCTTGCTCCCCAGCGAACAGCTCCAGAACATCCACAAGCTCACCGGCGGACTCCGCGTCGAACGTCTGCGTCAGGGTCCCGGGCTCAATCGTGGAGTGCTCGGTGCGATTACCTCCGCCGAAAGCCGCTCCGTAGAGCTCCTGGTAGAACAGCGCCGGATCCACATCAAGGAGATTGGGGAGCTGTTCCACGTCGATCCGCCAGGTTCCGTGACGCGCAAACTGGTCGCTGATCTCCTGCGCTAGTTTCTCCATCAGCCGGTTTCCCTCGTCGAGACCTTAGAGCCGCTCTCGTGGATCGTCCTCCTTCGTCGGCTTCGACCACATGGGGCCGTTAGGCGTTTGCGGCCGGAGCGACCGCCGCGACCGGCGGGCCCACCACTACGTGTAGCCGGTCCGCTCGTAGCCGTAGCCGGGGCGGTGGCCATGGCGGAGCCAGCCCGCCGCGCCGCGGCCGCGCCGGTCACGCCCGGAGATAGCGTAGCAGATCGCGGAAGCCGATCCTACCGCCCCCGGCGAGCACAGCCATCCGGAAAATGCGCGCGGAGAGGAACCCCATACCGGCAATGGTTACGCCGAGCAGACCGATGCTCGCGAAGACTTGAGCAACCGGGGGCGAGCCGACAGTGATCCTGACCAGCATGACGATGGGAGCCGTGAACGGAAAGATTGACAGCGCGACGGTAAGCGTGGAGTCCGGGGCCGTGATGATGGGCGAGATCAAGACCATCGGTACGATGAGCATGACCAGAAGGGGCATGCCGAGCTGCCCCATGTGTTGCTCGTCGGATGAACCCGCGCCGATCGCGGCGTACCCCATGGCATAGAGGAGGAATGCCCCCAGGAAGAAGACAAGCAACAGCGCCAGATTTCCGGCGGTGAGCGCATCGGGAACGCGAATGTCGAACTGCGGAGCGACGACGGAGCTCAGAAAGAGCCCCAACCCTATCCAGAACGCGTACTGCAGGAGCCCGGCCACTCCCTTGCCGAAGACTTTCCCGAACATGAGCTCGAGCGGGGTTACCGACGAGAGCATGATCTCTACCGTCTTGGAGGTGCGCTCGGTAAGCGCGCTCCTTCCGATCATCTGGCCGTAGAAGATCACGCTCATGTAGATGAGGAACACGAACGCAAATGCCGTAACGAACGCGTCGAGGAACGGATCTCCCTCCTCCGCCGTGGCATCCGGCCGGATTCGCCGCATCTCCGGACGTTCAGTTACCGCGGCGATCTCCTCCGGGTCGTAGCCGGCCTCGAGCATGCGCCGGTGCGTGACGGCCTCCCCGACAACTCGCTCGACCCGCTCGGGAATCCGCATATCGATCCCCGACTCCCCAACAAACGCATAGGCGTCCTCCCCACGCGCAAGCGGACCCAGATCGACTGCTGCGGTCATTTCGCCCTCGGCCACGGCCTCCCGCGCTCCGTCCATGGACTCCATTTCCCGTACGGAGATCCCCGCCTCGCCGAGCGCATCGCGCACCGCGGATCCAAGCCCTGCCTCGCCCGCAACGAGCGCGACGGTGATCTCCTCGTCGAGCTCCGAGTCCATCATGGCCTGCGTCCCCAGCATCGGCAGAAGCGCAACGGCAAGTATCAGGAAGGGGCCGATGATGGTAGTGATCACAAAGCCCTTGTTTGCCGCCGTGACGCGAAACTCGTGCCCGGTAACTCGTGAGAGCCGTTGACGTCCATTCATCGGTGGGCCTCCTTCCCGGCGGGATCACCGGCCGGGCGGCTTCCGCCGGCCGACGCCTCGGCACCCGACGGCGTCTCGCCCCGCGGCGCCTCGCCAGGCCGTACGTTGGCTTCGGACGACCGGCTCCGATCCCCGGGTGGGCGGCCGGCATCCCCGGAGGACGCGTCATCAGGGCTCTCCCCTCCCCGCCCGACCTTGTCGAGGAAGATCCGGTGGAGCGACGGAGCGAGGACCTCGAACCGGCTGATCCGTAGCTCTGGAGCAAGCGCCACGAGCAGACCCTGAGCTGAGGCCTCAGGGCGAAGGGTCATCTCTGCGTAGCGCGGGTAGCGGATAACATCGGAGACTTCGGGGCGGTCTTCCAGCACGCGTGCATCCCCGTCGAACTCGATCTGGACCGACCGGCTGCCGTGTTGCTCCTTCACCTCGCTCATGCTCCCGGATAGCACAAGGCTCCCGCGATCCATGATGGCAAGGCGATTGCAGAGGCGCTCCGCTTGGTCCATGACGTGGGTGGAGAAGAACACCGTCTTGCCCGAGTCCCGGAGTTCGAGGACGGTCTCGCGCAGGAGCTCGACGCTTACCGGGTCCAGCCCGCTGAACGGCTCGTCGAGGATGACGATGTCCGGATCATGCGCTACGGCGGCGATAAACTGCGCCTTGTGGCTCATTCCCTTCGAAAGCTCTCCGACCTTGCTCTCGGCACGGTCCCCAAGGCCAAAGTAATCGAGCCATCGCCCAACGCGCTCCCGGGCCGTACGTTTGTCCGTACCCTTGAGCTGGGCCAGATAGATAAGGACGTCCCGGAGCTTCTCCTTGGGATAGAGACCGCGCTCCTCCGGCAGGTAGCCGATCCGCTCCCGTATGGCATGCGAGATAGGCTCCCCGTCGAACGTGATATGCCCGCCATCCGGCAGATAGAAGCTCAACATCAAACGGATTGTCGTGGACTTGCCGGCACCATTCGGACCCAGCAACCCGAATATCTCTCCCGCCTGCGCGGCAAGGCTTAGCCGGTCAACAGCCTGCGTCCGGCCGAAACGTTTACTCACCTCGTGTAGCTCGATCATGGGTGTCTCGGTTTTTACCGGTGAAGTTCTCGCACGTCAAGGGAGGGCGACGGCTACACCCGCAGAAGACACTGATTAACGAAGTCCTCCGGAGATACAAAGATCGCTTCAACAGCCGCCAGGTAGGAGGACCCGCCGGACAGGATATGGCTGAGAACACATGTTTCATCAGGAGCTTCGGTCTGCGCCGGCGGGAATACGCAAATGAATCAGATGCGAAGGCTTCGTCGTGCCTACACTGCAGTTCATAGCACACGACGTGTGCGACATCGACGCTCGCTACGGCTTCCTAACTACTGCTCCACAAGGAGATAGCTCCCGGCGGCAAAGCCCCCGGCCGACTCCGCAAACTCGACGATGCGCGTAGCGACGCCGTCAGCGTCGTCACGCCCGACGATATTTTGGTCGACGAGAAAGTCGGCTACGACCGATACCGCAGAGTCCGCTACGTCCGCGGTCCGGTCCTGCGTTATGCCGGCAACCTTGACCTCAACACGATGGAATTCACCTGTCTCAGGGGCACCGCCCGTGCCGATTACCCCCATGGAGGCCCCGTCGTCCGATTCGTCCGACAGGAGGTACACCGACGCATCCAGGAACGGCACGTTGGATCCGGCACCGACTTCCCCCTGCACGGTGACGGTCCGGCCTACGTAGCGATCGGGATCTCCCTGGATCGAAGATACCGAAGCAGCGGCTGTAGCACACGAGACAATGAGGAGCAATAGGATGGCCGCTCCCAAACCGAGAGCGCCGACCTGACCGACAGCTCCACAGACTCTACCACAAAGTTTCACTGGGCATCTCCTTCTGCACGATATGGTTTCCGCAAACGACAGACTCTCACTTCGGCCCGAGGATTACAAGCGGACACCACGAGCGACTCCCGCCGGTGGAGTTCGAACGTTCGCACGCTCGACCGCTCGAGACCGGCGGGTATACACTGACGGAATGGAACTAACCACCTTAGGAAATACCGGAGTAAAGGTTTCGGAGCTCTGTCTTGGCGCTATGACCTTCGGTCGAGAAGCCGACAAGAAGGAGAGCATGGCGATCATGGATGCGTTCGCGGCGGCGGGGGGCAACTTCATCGACACCGCGGACGTATACACGCGCGGGGTGTCCGAGGAGATCGTGGGCGAATGGCTCGCGAGCAAGCGCCGCGAGGATTTCGTCATTGCAACGAAGGTCCGTTTCCCGATGGGCGAAGGGCCGAACGACACGGGCCTGAGCCGCAAGCACATCATGGACGGAATCGAGCGGAGTCTGGAACGGCTCGATGTGGACTACATCGACCTGTACCAAGTCCATGCGTGGGACCCGTTGACCCCGATCGAGCAGATATTGCGGACCCTGAACGATCTGGTGCGGCAGGGGCTCGTACGCTATATCGGTGCGAGCAACTTCACGGGAAGCCAGCTTCAGAAGGCGCTCGACGTATCGGATCATCTGGGGCTCGAACGGTTCGTCTCCCTCCAGCCGCAGTACAACCTTCTTGCGCGCGCGACCGAATGGGAGCTGCTCGAGGTCTGCGCCGAGGAAGGCCTTGGGGTGATTCCGTGGAGCCCGCTTCGCGGCGGATGGCTGAGCGGGGAGTTTCGCCGCGGGATGAGCGAGCCACCTGCCGGAAGCCGCGTCGAAAAAGCGGAACAGGAAGGTTGGGCCGAATCGTGGGCGAACTACAACAACGAGCGCACCTGGGAAGTCGTAGACGCCCTCTTCCAGGTGGCCGAGGAGGCAGGCAGAACTCCGGCGCAGGTTGCGATCAACTGGCTCCTCTGCAACCCGGTGGTCACCGCGCCGATCCTGGGGGCGCGCAACCTGGATCAGCTTACGGACAACCTGGGAGCCGCCGGCTGGCGCCTCACTGAGGGGCAGCTCGAGGTGCTCAACCGCGCAAGCGCTCCGGCGGTCTCCTATCCGTACGACGCGAGCGGAGTTTGGCAGCGGACGCGAACATAGCAGCCCGGCATAGGTTAGCAGCCCGGCATAGGGACCGGCACACGCGGCCGCACGCGCGCCGGCACACGGGCTTGGGCCGGCACACGCGCTCGCGCCCGCAGCCTTAACTGCTCACTCTTCGCCGAGGATCTTTCGCCGCTCGCTCACCGCTTCCCGGACGAGCTTGCCTACCGCGTCGAAGTCCCCTTCCCCGATGGTTTCGCGAGGGACCATCCAGCTTCCGCCGATGGCAAGCACGTTCGGAAGCGTCAAGTACTGCTCGAGGTTGGCGATCTTTATCCCGCCGGTGGGGATGAACTTCACGTCCCCGTACGGGCCCGCGAACGCTTTGAGCATCGCCGTTCCACCGGCGGCCTCAGCCGGGAAGAACTTCAGAAGCGTGAGCTCGTGCTCGAGCGCCGCCTCGATATCGGTCGGGGTGGCGACGCCGGGGGTGATGGGTATCGCGCGGCTCAGGCAGTACTCCACGACCCGTGCGTTGAAACCGGGCGTCACGACGAACGCGGCGCCCGCGTCGATCGCTCTGCGCGCCTGCTCGGTGGTCCGCACGGTTCCCGCTCCCACGAGGATGTCGGGCACCTGCTCTTTGATACGGCGAATGGAATCTTCGGCTGCGTCAGTCCGAAACGTGATTTCCGCGATCGGAAGCCCGCCGTCGCGCAACGCACACGCAAGCGGGACCGCGGAGTCCGCGGAATCCAGCGCGATAACCGGAATCATCCGGTGCTTTTCGAATGCTTGGAATACCTGGCTCATACTCTCCTCCTTGGGTCTGTGCTCTGGTTCATAGCTCCGGCGCCATACGGGCGAGAGCTCGCGACGGCCGCAAGCGCGAGACGGCCGAGAACCCGCGGACTCGGGGCACACGGGGCGGCCGGTGCCGGCGCGCTCTGGGCGCCGCCGTTGCAGGCGGGGCCGCGGCCTGTGGCCCACGGCCGACGGCAGACGGCCGACCGCCCACGGCCGGCGGCCCGTTGACCTGTGGCCTGTGGCTCGCGGCGTGGGGCCTGTGGCCCGCGGCGGGCGCGGGCCGGCGGCTCAGCGCTCGACGCGGGCGCTTGCGCCGCCGACGAGCTTCTCGACCTCTTTGAGCGAGGCCGCCGAGGTGTCCCCCGGGGTCGTCATCACGAGCGCGCCGTGTGCGGCTCCGTACTCGACGCACTGTGCCGGATCGAGCCCTTGGAGGAAGCCGTAGATCAGCCCGGAAGCGAAGCTGTCTCCGCCGCCGACGCGATCGAAGATCTCGAGTCCGCGACGCTGCGTGGCTTCATAGAACTTCCCGTCATAGTAGAGCACGGCGCCCCAGTCGTTGATGGTTGCGCTCTTCACGTCCCGCAGCGTAGTTGCCACCGCCTGGAAGTGCGGAAACTCCTCGAGCACCCGGCCGATCATGCGCTTGAAGTCCTCCGGGTCGAGTCCGGTCAAGGTCTCATCCACGTTTTCCACCTCGAAGCCGAGGCAGGCGGTGAAGTCCTCCTCGTTTCCGAGCATGACGTCCACGTACCGCGCGATTTCCCGGTTGACCTCCTGCGCTCGCTCTTTGCCGCCGTTGTTTCGCCACAGCGATCCCCGGTAGTTGAGGTCGTAGCTCACGATGGTGCCGTTGGCGCGCGCTGCCTTCATGGCTTCGATCACGACCTCCGGGGTGGTTTCCGAGAGCGCGGGGAAGATGCCGCCGGTGTGGAACCAGCGTGCTCCCTCTTCCCGGAAGATCCGGTCCCAATCGATATCGCCCTTCTTGAGCTTGGATGCGGCGGAGTGAGCCCGGTCGGCGACGCCCATGGCGGCGCGCACTCCGTGGCCACGCTCGGTGAAGTTGAGCCCCACCCGTGCGTCACGGCCGATTCCGTCGAACGGCACCCACTTGATGTGCGAGGTGTCGACCGCTCCGCGGTAGATGCAGTCGAGCAGGAGAATGCCGAGGTCGTTTTCCGGAATAGCGGTGACAACGCTCGTCCGCATACCGAAGCAGCGCGAAAGCGCTCGCGTCACGTTGTACTCGCCGCCGCCTTCCCAAACCTGGAAGCTCCGCGCACGCTTGACGCGGTCTTCTCCGGGGTCCAAGCGGAGCATGATCTCTCCCAGCGAAACTGCGTCCCACCGTGCCTCCTGTCTGGTCTTGATTTTCATCGCTACCTCCTCCTATTGCTATTGTGCTGTGTTCTCCACCCTGGCGACGTTCGGCCGGTCCGGCGTCCAGTGGTCCCGGCCGGTGCGCCCCTGGGCCTTCGGTCCCCGGAGGGCCGGAGCCCCAGGGCCTTCCTCCGAGCGCCGGCGAAAGCGCGCTGCGGCTACGCGGGCGCGGTTCGGGAAGCCGAGTAGCCGATCTTGCCCGATATGCGCTCCGCGGCCTGGCGCACGAGCGCTCCGAGCCCTTCGATCCGTTCCTCCGGAATCTGGTCCGCGGGCGCCGAGACGCTCACGGCGGCCATGGTGCGCCCGCGGTAGTCCATGATGGGCGCGCCGACACAGCGGACGCCGCGCTCGTTCTCCTCGCGATCCACGGTGAACCCGTGCTCCCGCGCATGGCGCAGCTCCGCCAGGAGCGACTCCACGGACGTGTGGGTGTTGGGCGTCCGAACGGCGCCGGCATCCTTCTCTAGAGCTTCCGAAAGGACCGCGCGAGCTTCCTCTTCAGGGCGCTCCAAGAGGAGCGCTTTTCCGAGCGCCGTGGAATACGCCGGCGCCCGCGTGCCGATGATCGCATAGCGCCGCAGACTCCCGTAGTGCTCGGTCTTGTCGATGTAGACGACCTGCGACTCCTGGAGCATGGCCAGAAAGACCGTATGCCCGGACTGCTCCGAAAGCTGGTACATCTCCGGCTTGGCCTCCACCCGGAGCTCCAGGTTGTCCAGGTAGGCGCCGGCGAGCTCTACGAGCTGCAGCCCGACCCGGTAGCGCCGCGTGGCTTGGTCCAGCTGGAGGTAGCCGCGCTCCGCCAACGCACGCACCAGGCGAGAGGCTGTGCTCTTGTGCAGGCCGAGCTCCCGGGCCACCGAGCCCACCGATCGGCCGTTCTCGTCCGCGGCAACCCGCTCCAGAATGTCCAGCGCCCGCTCCAGAGACTGTACGCTCATTGGTTCCGGCCTCCGTCCCACAATCTGCGACCCATGTTCATATTACGGGACTATTGGTATTCTACCACGGCGCCGGCGAGCGCGCAACGCTCCCCCTTAGGGCGTAAGGCAATGATTGTTGTTGACAAGAGAGAGCCACAGCCGGCGGTCACCAGTGAGAACTGGCCGGCCCGGCGGGAGCCCTGCCGGCGCGGATCAACAATCGCCGCCTCACGGTCTACAGATAGTCGCGGAAAGGGGCAATATCGACCGTTTCCCTACAAGTGATTGTCCTGCTTCCCATTGCGGTCTCGGGCGGACCGAGCATAAGACCGCAAACAGGCGCTCCTCTCGGAGGTCGTCGAACAGATGAACGAAGTCTTCGAAGGCGATCTCTCCGACGCCGACGTCATATGCTACGCCGAAGGCATCCGCGACGAAGCACTGAAAGACCGCGAAGTCCCCCCAGGCTCGTAACGACTCGGGCCTTGACCAGTTCGCCAACGGCAGAATCAAGCTGGTCATTCCGATGGCAATCTGGGAAATGCGCACTGCCCACGAATCCATGACGGACCTGGTCATCTCCGACGGCGAAACAATGAAGCGCTTCGCGGAGGTGATTACCAGAATGGTGTATGAGGCGGTGAGTGAGGGGGCGTGAAGCACGTCTTACGGTCTCTTCATCAAAGCATCGTTCGTAAGTATACTCACGCCATGAACGAATTCACTGCCGTTATGAAGCGTAGCGACGGGTGGTGGTACGGCTGGATTGAGGAAGTCCCCGGCGTGAACGCACAGGAAAGGAGCCGGAAAGAGTTAATTGTCGCACTACGAGAATGCCTGGCAGAAGCTCTTGAAATGAACCGGCGCGACGCCCTTGAATCGGCAGAACAAGACGACACGGAAGAGCCGACCGCCTTGTGAAGAGAACGACCCTCATCAAGCATCTCACTTCACACGGTTGTTCTCTAGTTCGAGAAAGCTCCCGGCCTGCTTGGTGGCAAAACAAGGAATCCGATAAGCGAACGGCAGTCCCACGACATTCTGAAATACCTGATCAACCGGCACGAAAAATCTGCAAAGATCTCGGCATACCGGTCATCGGTCGATGAGCCCACTGCGATGCGATACGGTCCCGTCGAGTCGACGGAAGGAATGGGTGGCGAGGAAGCAGCGAATTCAACGGTAGCTGCGACGCTTCTCACCCTTTGAAACAGTATACGGATTCGCGCATCCGGTCGGAAATGCGGGTATTCCGCACAAGAATGCGCCTTTGCCGCATATGACCGCATGGGTCACATCCGTCAGTCGGCCCCGTAGTGAGGCTGTCTCGGGCGGCCGGGACCGACGCCGCCAAGGGCGTGGTTCACGCCGCGCGTGCGACAGGGATACTCTCCCGCACTGTCGTCACCGCTTCTCCGTGCTCTAGCCGCCGTTTTCGACGCACAAGGCTACAGCGCTCGCGGCAGGAGCACGAGCACCACATAGGCGAATAGCCGAAAAGCTCATTTTGTTTGCCACTCGAGAGGCCCCGGTATTCCGGCTTGAGATGATCCGACGTTGGAGACTGGCCCCCGACATCCTGGTCTCAGCCGGTTCCGGGAGAGCTGCGGGTTAACCGGGCGAGGATATTCCGCTTATACGCTTCCACGCCCGGCTGGTCGAAGGAATCAACCCCGAGCAGGCGCGCGGAGATGTAACAGGCATACTCGAAGAAATAGAACAGCTGCCCCAGATAGTATGGTGTGAGAGCGGCGACGTTAAGCACCATCACCGGCACCCCTCCGGTTGCGTGAGCTTCGACGGTAGCCTCATATGCTATCTGGTTGAGATAGGCGAAATCTTTGCCGTCTACGATGTCGGAATCCCTGCGCGTCCCCGCGTTCTTCGGAACCATCACGCTCCCCGGAGAACTCTCGACCCATATGCACGTCTCGAATACGATATTCTGACCTTCTTGTATATACTGTCCCAATGCATGGAGATCCTCGGTATAGGAGCATGCCGTCGGAAACAGCCCTTTCCGTTGCTTGCCTTCGCTCTCCGCGAAGAGTTGTATCCACCATCCGGCAAAACGCTCCAGCAACGGCTCGAAATGCGCCAGTATCTCAATCTGGAAACCGCGGGACAGTACAGCAATTCGAAATGTAGGCGAATCCACGCCATCTGTGCGTAAGAGACCGGGCGCGACTGAGGGTGATCGGGCTTAGAAGCGGTGTCGCGGTACGGGCA
>Ga0207421_10002964_pt1 | contig 20639 bp, 18 predicted proteins | sample SodLakKL_010_SED_4_FD_187542 | JGI IMG/M metagenome (GOLD analysis project Ga0207421, IMG submission 187542) | Alkaline sediment microbial communities from Lake Tanatar, Kulunda Steppe, Russia - 8KL_010_SED (SPAdes) (version 2) | ecosystem: Environmental > Aquatic > Non-marine Saline and...
GAACGGGGCTGGCCGCCGATCGGGATCGAGCGCATGCTGCGCATGTACATCGTGCAGCAGTGCTTCGGATTGGCCGACGAGGCGACCGAGGACGCGGTGTACGACAGCCAATCGATCCGGCGCTTTATGGGGATCGATTTGAGCCGTGAAAGCGCCCCGGATGCGACGACGCTGCTGCACTTCCGACGCCTGCTCGAGGAGCATGAGTTGACCCGGGCGATCTTCGAGGCGATCAAGGGGCATCTGGCGGATCAGGGCCTGCTGTTGCGCGAAGGCACCATTGTGGACGCCACGATCATCGCGGCGCCGCCGTCGACCAAGAACCGGGCGAAGGCGCGGGATCCGGAGATGCACCAAACCAAGAAGGGCAACGAATGGCACTTCGGCATGAAAGCGCACATCGGTGTCGATGCGGTGTCGGGACTGGTGCACACGGTAGTCGGGACGGCCGCCAATGTCAGTGATATCTCGCAGGCCGCGAACCTCCTGCATGGCGAAGAGAACAGCGTGCATGCGGATGCTGGGTACATTGGCTTGGAGAAGCGTGCGGAGATGCAGGACCGGGACCTCAGCTTCGACATTGCCAAGAAACGCGGCGAGGTGCGCAAGCTTCCGGCGGGTCCGGAGCGCGACGCGGCCCGAGCCGACGAGTGTTCCAAGGCGCAGTTGCGGGCGGTGGTCGAGCATCCGTTCCACGTGGTGAAGAACCTGTTCCGGCATCGCAAGGCGCGCTATCGCGGGTTGGCCAAGAACACCGCGCAGTTGTTCAGCCTGTTCGCGCTCGCCAATCTCGTCCTGGCGAGACGGTTGTTACCCCCGCAAGGGGTTAGTGCGTCCTGAGGACGCCGAAGGGGCCGGGGAAACCCGGGAAAAGGCCCGGAATCGGGCCAAAATGAGCCTGAAATGCCGATTTGGGTGACCATGCGGCGCCTGATACCGATTTGGGCACGCGCGAATGACGAAAACGCCCTTTTGTTCAGCACTTCCCTAGGGAAACGCCGATAAATCAGCGTTTCCTTAGGGTCGTTCGCGGCAGTGAGCTGGCGCAAGCTCCTGCTTCGGCGTCTGCTGCTGGGGCTGCGTGTTCCCCCGCGCCTGCTCGCAGCCCTGGGCCCGTTCCTCCGGATGCCACAACGCCGTTACTCCTGGCACGGATTCATCCAGAACCTATGCTACTGGCGTGGCGTGCGGGGCACGGTAAGTCAGCGGGATGTTTGGAAGCGCCTGACAGAGGGAACACCGATCCTGCTCTACCACGCCATCGGCACCCGCGGCGAACCGGCTGGCGCCTTCGTCATGCCAGCCCGACGCTTTGCCTCGCACATGAAATGGATCAGGCGCCTGGGTTACGTGCCGCTAAGCCTCGATGATTTCCTGGCGTGCCAGTGCACGCACACCTTCCCGCCTGCGCGCTCCGTCGTGATTACGTTCGACGACGGCTACGCGGACAATTTCGCCCATGCCTTCCCGATCCTGAAGCAGTACAACATACCCGCATCCATCTTCCTGGTCAGCCAGTATGTGGACCAGGCAAACCACTGGGACGCCGAGGGGGAGTTGGCGCACCGCCCGCTGATGAACTGGCGTCAGATCCAAGAGATGGACGCGCAGGGCATCCGGTTCGGTGCGCACACACGCACCCACGTTGACTTGACGGCTGCGCCCCCCTCCCAAGCGGAAATCGAGATCGCGAGCTCCAGAACCGATATCGAGAGCGAACTCGGACGTCCCGTGGAGACATTTGCTTACCCGTTCGGCAGACACGACCCGGCCGTCCAGGAGATGGTAGTCAGGTCCGATTACGTGGCGGGCTGCACCGTGGATGCGGGGCTCAACACGCCGACCACGCCAGCGCACGCGCTGCGGCGCTCGGAGATCCAGGGTCACGACCCAGTGATGCGCTTGATGCTCGCCCTCTGGCTCGGAGACCCAGAGGCAATCTGGAAACGAACGAGGACCTGATCGATGAACCCGAAGGAGCACCCCAACCGGCTGGACGACTGTAACCCCACCACATTCCATGCGATCGTATCGACGATCACCGAGTTTACGGGTATGCCTCATGCTGAGGCGGAGGCGCGCGTCTGGAACGAGGTGATCGAACCCGGGTGGAATGTACGGCGTGATGTGGCCCGCTTCGGCGTGACGCCCTTCCACTTTGACGATCACATGGCTCGTCTTTACGGGGAGGGTGACGGATTCATCTTCGACTCCCTCCTATTCTGGGCCCGCCCGATCCGCCAGTCGTGGATTCGCCATACACTCGACCGGATCCAGACCCATGCGGAACGGACGCACAGGCAGGGCGGAGATCTCCGGGTTCTCATGTTTGGCGACGGCCCAGGTAACGATTCGCTGTTCCTCGCGCGTAGGGGCGTGACGGTGCACTACCATGAAATACCCGGAAGCAGGACGTATGACTTCGCGGTGGCTCGATTTCGTCGATGCGGCCTCTGGGGAACGCGCATTCTGCCAGCGGAATCACCACTGTCTCAGATGACCGAGCAATACGACGTGGTTGTTTCCTTTGAGGTGCTCGAACATCTGCCCGAACCGCTGGCCCAAATTGTCCAGATCTCATCCATACTGAAGACGGGTGGCCTTGCCTTCGTCACAGACGACTTCGGTGACCTCACTCCAGCCCTTCCAACCCACCTCAGGAGCAGTGCACGTTACCTCGGAGCGACGCCGTTCCTCTTCATGAGACAAGGCATGCGGTTGACGTGGTATAGCACTGAGGAGTTATTCAAGCCATACGAATTTACAAAAAGCGAATTCGCTTCCACCTGGCGGGATCGGCTTTCTCTGATGCGTGATCGAAACGTGCGTGGCCACTACCTTTCCCGACCCTTCGGCCGCCTCTCGCGCTTCATAGCCAAGTTACCGTATTTTCGCTTCTCCAAGGGTCGGTGACTTCGCGCAACCTGCAATTTTTCCGCTTGCCCTGATGATCACGAACCCTCGTTCCTGGCGCTTTGGCTGGTCGACACCGAGACGCTGCTGAGAGACGTCGCCGAGGCTGGCGGGGGAACGGGCCGCACTCTCGGCTTCAGCCGCATGCTGACCGTGGTCGCGAGCTTGAGCGCTTTGCGGGCAAATTGTGCAAACAGTCCTTCTTCATGGTTGCTCACCCGCTCGGCATAGCGCAGGGCGTCCCACACACGCGTGCCCCGCAGACCCCTCTCGGCCAGAAGAGCGCGCAGCCAGACGAGGTATTCCTGTCGGGCCCTCGCAACCTCGCCACGTCGAGCCGCCGTGGCGCACAGGCTCGCGTCGTGTTGTCGGTAGCGGTCCCAGCATTCGTGCGCCACGTAGACGTCGTGGTAAAGGCAGAACCGCGCAAGAAATGCCTGATCGTCGTGCATGCCTGTGAACGACTCGATGAAGCCCCCGCTCTCACGTGCCGCGCAGCTGCGCAACGTCAAGCTGTTCATGCACGGCAACACGGCCCGATGCGTCAGGTAACGGATGAGCAATTCCGGGGCCGGCACGACCCGGTCGGCACGGAACCCATGGCGCTGCACTCGATCACGGCACGGCGCCTGTCCGCCGCTCCAGCTGCACCAGTACTCGCTTTCGCCGTAGACCATGTCGGCCTCCGGGTGTCTGCGCAGCAGCTCGACACTTCGTTCGAGCCGGCTTGGAAACCACACATCATCCGCATCCAGGAAGGCGATCAATTCGCCGCGCGCGTGCACGATACCGAGATTGCGTGCTGCACTGGCGCCCCTGTTTTCGTGTCCGGGGTGTTCGAGATACCGCACCCGTTCCGGAACAGCTTCCGCATGCTGGCGCGCAATCCCTGTACTCGTGTCGGTCGAGCCATCGTCCACGAGCAGCAGTTCCCACGAGGGATACGTCTGCGCAAATACGCTGGCGATCGCTTCGTCGAGAAAACGTCCGGCGTTCAGAAAGTTGATGACTACGGAAACGAGTCCGGGTTGATCCGCCATGCTCACTCGCTCGCGATGTCTTCCGGCACGGGATTGAGCCCGAGGAACTGCACCGCACGGGGAGAAATCTCCCGGGGAGCCGCATCCTCGACGATGCGACCGGCATCCATCACCAACACGCGATCCGCGCTCATCAGCGTCGAGGTGCGATGCGCGATGATCAATATCGTGGTCTTTCCTGCCAGGCGTTCGATGGTGCCTTGAATCGCCAGTTCGGTAGCGGAGTCAACCGCATTGGTGGCCTCATCCAGGACCAGCAGGTCCGGCTTGCGCATCAACGCCCGCGCCAGGGCGATCCTTTGTCGCTGGCCGCCCGACAGAAGCGCGCCTCGGGTGCCAAGGTCGGCATCGTAGCCTCCGGGCAGCTCGGCCACGAAATCATGTGCGCGAACCGAGCGCGCGGCAGCCTGCACCGTCTCGAGTGACGCGTCCGGAGCGGCATACCCGATGTTGTACCGTGCGCTTCCCGACAACAATTCGCTGTCCTGGCCGGCAAAGGCGATATGCTCCCGCCAGCTGCATGCGTCGATTTCTTCCAGCGGTTCGCCGTCGATCAGGATGGAGCCCGAATCGGGTGCATACAGGCCGAAGAGGAGGTTCACCAGCGTTGACTTCCCTGCTCCGGATGGGCCCACGAGCGCGACCACCTCACCGTGGGTCAGCTCGGTCGAGACGCCTCGCAACACCGGCACATCCTTGCCTGGGTACGAGAACCACAGGTCATCGATCACGATGCGGTGCCTGAGCCCCGAGGAAGGCCGGCGGCCGCGACGAGCCCGCTCGTCCGGTGCGTTCTCCAGGAGCCAGTCGATGTCTTCGAGAGCCGGCGTGTACTCTGCGACACTTACCCGCGCGCCATCCAGTGCCTTCAGCGGCGCCTGCATCCGGTACAAAAGAAGGAGGAACGCCAGCAGGAGTGGAATGCCGATTCCCTGCATCAGCGCAAACGCGACCACGGCGAAGAATACCGGCAGATAAAGCAGCTCGAGTATCGGGCCAATCAGGCGAGCCATCATCTCGGTGCGCAGAAAAGTCACGCGCACCCGTTCGGCGGAATCCGCAAAGCGCCGCGCTTCGGCCTCCTGTTGATTAAATACGCGGATGGTCTTCATGGCCGAAAGAAGCTCCATCACCCGACCTGCCAATCCCGAGTAGGCGTGTCCCAGTTCACTCCCGAAACGCTTTGCCAGAGCCGTGATTCGGCGCACCAGAAAGAACACGGGGGTGCCTGCAGCCACGACCACCAGAGCCATGGGTGGCGACAGCACAATCAGGAACACACCGAACACGAGCACCGTGCTGAACGAGACGATCAGCACGGTCAGCGACGACAGGGCCTCAGTCGCACGATAGGTCTGGTTTTCTATGATATTGAGAAGCCGCCCTTGATCGCTGCGCGAGAACCAGGACATTTCGGCATTCGAGACGCGGTCCCACAACTCCACGCGCATGTCCATCGCGATTCGACCCGTCATGCTGGATGCGACGAACGCATAGGCAGCCAGGATCAGCGTCTTGAGCACGATGAGCAGCAGGATGACACCGGCCACCAACATGTAGCGGATATTGCCATCCGCATCGACCATCATGGCGCGAACCGTGCGCTCGACGCCGGACAATGCCTCCGGATCTGCCGGCTGGAGCAACAGCCCCAACAAGGGGATCAGAAGCCCGATCCCGACGGCCTCGGCCAGAGACGCGGCGATCCCGAGACCCACCAGCACGGGAAGAAGCCAGGGATAGGGCCTCAGGAGGCGGAGCAGACGAGCGATGCTGCCGCCGGTTGTCACAGGTCTGCCTTCATGGGGCGGTTCAGTCCAGCGAGTCTGAGCGGGATTTCGTGGCATGGGCGCGTGAGGCCGCGCCCGATCCTGGTGATCTTGCTCGAGTCGCGGCCTTCAGGCACAGGCTTCAGAAACCCAGTTGCCGAGCCAGCGGCGAAAGCCCGGACCGTCGATGTCCGGCACCCAGATGCGCGGGATTCGGAAGCGGTCGGTTCGTTTGGAAACCAAACCATCGCCGCTGGCGCAAGCGCAGGAGTACCCGATCGACTCGACGAGGCGCGGCGTTCGCGACGAGAGTGACCCGTTCGGATAAGAAAACACATTCACGGGGCCGCCGCACAGGGCCTCCAGATCGGTCTTGTTCTGTGCAATCTCTCTGCGCTGCTCGTCCAAGGTCAGCCGTTCCAGGCAGCAATGCGAGACCGTATGCCCACCGATTTCCACGTGCTGGACTCCTGCCAATGCAGCGAGCGTGCCCGCATCCATCGGAACACCCGCAGGGGAAGGGGTGGCTTCCGGGCCAGCCCACGCACGCAGTTGCTCAAGGACCGCGCCCAGGGTTTGGCGGCCGGCGCAAGCCAGCCTTGAACCGATGGCATTTACCGCTGCGGCCCGGGCAGCCGGGCGATCCAGTTCGGTGAACCGCAGCACCTGCGAGTCATCGAGACGAAGCTCCAGAACCGGCGAACCCTGGCCGTGCGGCGCCATCAGGGCAGCCAGTTCCTCCCACCAGAATTCGCCTCCCGTACAACCGCTTGACACAAAAACCGTGACCGAAATGCCCGCTGAAGCCGCGAGAGGCACTACGGTTTCAGCAAAGTCGCTATAGCCGTCATCGAAGGTTAAGACCGCATACCGGTCAAGCGCCTCTCCCCCAGCCTTGCGCTCCATGAGCTCGCGCAGGCTGATGACGGTGCGCAGACGCTGCAACTCGGCTAACTGCGCGGTGAAGTGCTGAGGCCTCACCTGTAAACCCAGCGGGTCCCAACGGCCGTCCGCCACCCGGTGATAACCCAGCACGACAGCGCCCGGGAAAAACCTGCGCTCCAACGGACGCAGGGCTCGGTGTAGTATTTTTCGACCCGGGTAATCCATCACAAACTCTTTTGCTTCACTGCCCGCGCGGTGGTGAGCATCTGGAACTGCGGGTCCTTTTCGAGTAGATCACCTTCGTCGAATTCCCCGGCGGCCATGCCGTGAAGGAAGGCCGTTGCAGCAAGGACGTTTCCGAGCACCTCAATCTCTGCAGCGCCCTCGCCAAACTCCTCGTCAAACATTCTGCGCACCGCTGCACCGGTGAAGCGCCAGTAATCCCCTGTTTGCTGCATGTCCTCTCGGCTGATCTGGCTGATACCGGGAACGGACACCAGTGCCACCCCGCCGGGCTTCAGCCAGCGGTGGAGCTGCGTGACCGCACTGCGAACTTCATAGATCAACTGCAGAGTTTGGGTGCAGATGATGCAGTCGAAGCGCCCTTCGAGGCCGGGATTCGGAACCGCGAGGTCGGCGACGATAGTGGCACGCGGATTGCCATCGTCAGGATGGAGGACGTCGCTGCGGGCGACCTTCGAACCGCCATAGCGAATCGTATATTCGTTGTTGGACACTTCCAGCACTTCGCCCCGGATGTCGTCTGCATAGGCTGTGACAAATCGCTCGATGTAAAGGCGATCAATCGCCTGTCCGCGATCAAAACCCCAGTCGCGGCTTATGGGTGTCAACCGGTTCAGGTCCCCCAACTGAACGTGACCGACGCGCGGTCGCCGGGTAGCGTGGATCAGCCAGCGCCGCATGGATCGATAAACGTCTTTGAGCTTGCTCATTTGCTTCCCACCGCTCTCCCGAACGCAAACATGTTCCCGTTTTACTCTGGCCGATGGTTACATGTCGATCGGCAAGGTTAGAATGCAGTATGACGCCTCGCCACCCAGCGCATACTGCTCCTGCGAACAGCGAGATCAGCGCCTATTGGGATCGCCGGATTCATGACACCGTCTTGTCGCAGGACCCGCCGGGGTCGTTGGGATTCTATGCCGCGATGGACGCTTACCGCTACGGCCGGCTCGACTATTTGTCTGATCTCCTGGATTTCGAATGTTGGCGCGCGAGAGACGTGCTGGATCTGGGCTGCGGTGCCGGACTGGATGTGGTTCGATTTGCGCGGGCCGGCGCGCGTGTCGTTGGAGTAGACCTCTCCGCTGGCGCTTTGGCGATGGCGGGCGACTACCTGCGAGTCTCGGGTCTCAATGCCAGTCTGATGCGTGCTGACGCAGCCCAGCTGCCTTTCGCGCAAGCGAGTTTTGACCTTGTGTTCTGTCACGGCGTCCTTTCTTTCTTGCGCGACGAGAAAGCCGTCGTTGCCGAGGTTCGGCGCATCCTCCGCCCCGATGGACTGGCGATTCTGATGGTCTACAACCGACGTTCCGCGATATACATGGCGCACAGGGTCGCAGGCCTGCCTCTCGGCCACGCCGATGCGCCTGGTTTTCGTACGCACACACGGACGGAATTCGAGGCGCTGCTATCTCCGTTCGATAGCTGCGAGGTCCGTTATGAGCAACTGCCTTCGACAACGAGTCGGCGCACGGGAGCGGGGGCTACACTATTCAACGCAGGTCTTCGGATCGCACGCCGAGTGCTCCCCGACGCCTGGTTTCGCGCCACCGGCTGGCACCTGATCGCACTATGCGGCATTGCAGAAAAGCGGGACCATGAGCTGGGCAATGGCGTATCCGCAGACGGTGGTAGCAGGAGGCAATGATGAACGGAAAACGCGACGACCCGGTCGCCGCTGCCCGTGCTGCAAACCAGTCCGGCGGGAGCGCCATCGGCGCCTATATGGATCTGGTGGTTGGCACACGTTCGTGGCTGCAGCTTCTGAAACACGAACTGATCGGCGCCTGGCTGTCCGGAACGCCCGGTGCCCTCGGGTTGGCGCTGCGCCGGATGCTCTGGCCCCGCCTGTTCCGTTCGGTCGGGAACCGGGTGGTGTGGGGCCGTCACATCGCGCTGCGCCATCCGGGCAAAATGGATATCGGCGATGCGGTCGTCATCGATGACCACTGCCAGCTGGATGCACAGGGCTGTGCCGAAGGCGAATTCAGTATCGGCGCGGGCACACTGATCAGCCGGGGCTGTATCGTCTCCGGGAAGGACGGGGCGCTGACCATCGGGCCACGGGTCAACATCGGCGCAGGATGCGTCCTGTACGCCTCTACAGAACTCAGGATCGGGGCCGACACCATGCTTGCGGCGATGTGTTACGTCGGGGGCGGCCGGTACGCGACGCGCGGCCGCACCGATATCCCCATCGCGTCCCAGCCGGTTCCGAGGAAGGGCGTGGTGATCGAGGACGACTGCTGGCTCGGAGCGGGTGCCATCGTCATCGATGGTGTCCATATCGGTCGAGGGAGCGTGATCGCGGCGGGTGCGGTGATCACGGCGGATGTAGCACCCTATTCGGTGGTTGCAGGTGTGCCCGGGCGGCTCGTCGCAACCCGTTTCGATCCACAGGATTGAGGGAAAACTTCCGCATGAAACCGGAAACTGATGCCACCGTCGCTGCGGTCCGCGCCTATTGGGATCGCAATACCCTGGGGCTACAGTATGTTTCGGATCCGACGCTTACGCCGGGCAGCAGGGAGTTCTTCGACCACATCCGGCCCTGGATGAACCCCTACAAGTTCCCCTGGATCATGGACCGCATCGAGCGGGAAGCGGCGTTGCTGAAAGGCAAGCACCTTCTCGAAATCGGCTGCGGCATGGGCTTCGACAGCATGGAGTTCCTGAAGCGTGGGGTTCGGGTCACGGCCATCGACCTGACCGATTCGGCGGTTCGGATGACCCGCGCGCATTTCGAGGTAGCCGGAGCGCAGGCCGAGGAGGTGCGCGTCGGAAACGCTTTGGCGCTGGACTTCCCGGACGAGAGCTTCGATGCCGTCTGGTCGAACGGCGTGCTCCACGCGACCGGCGACACTCCGAAGGCGATTGCCGAGGTCCGCCGCGTGCTGAAACCCGGTGGCCGCGCGATCATCTCGCATTTCTATCGGCGGCCTTCGTGGATGTACCTGATTCACCGTCTGGGGCGCGAACCCATCGAGGCGCACGAGGAGGATCCGCCGGTCAACGAGTTCTACACCGAGCCGCAGATCCTGGAGATGTTCAAGGGATTCCGGGTCGTGGAAACAGCCCGCGAACACCATCGTGCGCTCCCCGTCGCCAAACGGGGCATCAAGGCGCAACTGTACCGCTGGGGTTTCCAGCCCGTGTACAACCTGCTGCCAGAACGCCTCGCGCTGCACTGGGCCTATAAATTCTCGGTTACCGCGGTCAAGGAATAATGCGCATCGCGATCATGCTCCGGACGCTGGATGAGCATGGAGGCATCAGCGTCTACACGCGAAACCTGGTGGGAGCATTACTGGAACAGACGACAGAACACGACTTCCTGCTCCTTTACCGCAACGCCCACCACGTGGGCTCCTTCGGATCCCGCGAAAGGGTTTCGGAACATGTGCTGCCGGGCCGGAGCAAGGCGCTCTGGGACCAACTCGGCGTGCCCCGGGCCTGCAGGCGGCTCGACGCAGACGTGCTGCTGAATCCAAAGTTCACCGTGCCGCTGCTCTCGGGACCGCCAGCCGTGATGGTGCTGCACGGTGCCGACTGGTACCTGCCCGACGCCGCGCAGTTCTACCGACGGCTCGACCGCCTGTATATCCGGCTGTTCATGCCCCTGTATCTGCGCCAGGCGGCCGGCATCATTTCCGTCTCCAGGCTGACCACTGAGGATTTCCAGCGGGTGTTCGGGTTCGCCGAGGGGCGAATCCAGACGGTCTATTTCGGACCCGCCCCGCATTTCCGGCGGGTCACGGACCCCGCCAAACTGCAGGCCGTGCGCGAGCGCTATGGCCTGCCGGAGCGATTCATTCTGACGCTGTCGAAAATCGGCGGTGCGGAGCGCAAGAACCTGCCTGGTCTGCTGCAGGCCTACGCGAAGGTGCACGGGACGCTGCCGCACAAGCTGGTTATCGGTGGCAAGGGCTGCGAACGCTTCCGTGACGACTTCGGAATACCGGAGTCGGGCTGGGGCCGGAATGTGCTCTTCCCGGGCTGGCTGGAACAGGCCGACCTTCCGGCCATCTACAGCGCCGCCGATCTGTTTCTGTACCCGTCGAACCAGGAGGCCTTTCCGATCCCGATCACCGAGGCGATGACCTGCGGAACACCGATCGTGACCTCGCGCGCGAACGGCCTCCTGGAGCTTGCCGGAGATGCCGCGCTGCTGGTGAACCCGGACGATGCCGACGAGATCGCGGCGGCCGTGCAACGGGTACTGACCGACCCCGCGCTCGCTGCTCAACTGAGCGAGGCGGGCCTGAAGCGCTCCGAAATGTTCTCCTGGGAGCGCTGCGCAAGGAATACGCTGGCGGTGCTCGAGGATGCGGTCGCGGGCCGAATACGCGATGTTGACACGGGCCGCCTGCCGGGATGAGAGATCCGTTGCGGCAACTCGCGGCCGCGCCAGGGCTTTGGCTGGTCGTTGCGCCGCACATGGACGACGAAAGCCTTGGCTGCGGCATGATCCTGGCGCAACGCGATGCGGCGCAGCCGGTGCACGTGATTTTCGCGAGCGACGGCAGGCGCTCGCCACCGCTGCCACCGGGTGACGATGCCCTGGATGGGCTTGTCGGTCGGCGGCAGCAGGAGGCGCATCGGGCACTCGCGGAACTCGGTGTCGCCGACACCGCGGTGGAGTTCCTCGGCTTCCCGGATGGAACACTCGGCAGCAACATTGGCCTGCTGCAATCGGCGCTGGAGGCGCGCATCCGCGCGTTGCAGCCGGCCCACGTGTTCGTCCCGTTCCGGTACGATCGGCATCCCGACCACCTGGCCGTGAACCGTGCGGTGACGCGGCTGCGATCCGCGCAAGGGATCCAGATCGAGGTCTGGGAGTATTTCGTGTACAGCCAATGGCGGCTCCTCCCGAGTGGCGATGTGCGCAGCTACCTTCGCCACGAGGATCTGTACGCGACGTTCAGCGAGGCGGCCGCGGCGCGGAAGCGCCGTGCGCTGGAATGCCACCAGAGCCAGACCACTCTGCTTTCCACCGCGCAGCCACGGCCCATCCTCACCGCGGCACTGCTCGATCGGGTCTGTAGCGAACCGGAGGCGCTGCTGCGCCAGCGTGCCGACTTCCCCGGACACAAGGTGCTGGAAGCGTACCGCTGGTGGATTCCGATCGCGCACAGGCTGGAGCCAGTTCTCAAGCGCTTGAAGGACCGGTTGTTGAGAACCGCATGACGACCAACACAAGGAGGAGAACGAAAATCCGGGTGGTACTGTTCGGCGGTGCGTACCTGCAGCCCGGGGCACAGCGCTTTCTTGTATTGATCGCGGAGCATCCGGAAATGGAGTTGATCGGCGGATTCTGTGAGGGACAGGGTCAGGGCTGGCGCTACCGCCTCGGCAATCTCCGGCGCCGGCGGGGCTTCTTTGCGTTGCCGGTTCTTCTGGTCGAGGGGCTCGACTGGCTGCGACGTTTTCTGCGCAACCCCGTCGAAGGTGTTCGTTTTGAACGGCGGCTCCGGCAGGCGATGCGCAAGGTGCGGACGGTTCCCGACATCCACGCGCCGGACGTGCTGGACAGGGTCCGGGCCCTCGCACCCGATATCGGTGTGATCTATGGCGCGCCGGTTCTACGCCCGGAACTCTTCGAGATTCCGCGGCTGGGCACGTTGGGCATCCACCACGGGCGCGTGCCCGAGTACCGGGGCAAGAAAACGACCTTCTGGGAGATCTACAACGGCGAACGCGTCGCAGGCGTGACCATCCAGCGCGTGAACAAAGGCATCGACACCGGCGAAATCGTAAAGCGCGGTGAAGTGGCGATCGGCAACCGCGGGTATACCGCGGTCGAGCGGGATACCGAGGCGCTCGGGTTGTCACTCTTTGCGGAAGCCATTATCGATCTGTACCGCGGACAGGCGACCTTGACGCCGCAGGAGCCGCGACCCGCCGGCAGCCGGCTCTACCGCCAGCCTGGCCCGAAGGATCTGCTGACCCTGTGGCTCAGAACCTTCCGCCGTCGACTCGGACTGCGGTGGCGATGACCAGCGCTGCACCAGCACCCCGTGTCTACCTGCTCACGGAGACCTATCGGCCCGAGATCGGTGGGGGCGAACGGCAGGCGGCTCTGCTCTCCGCCGGGCTCGCACAGCGGGGATGCACGGTCACGCTTTTGGCGCGGCGCTCGCGCCGTGGTCTGCCCCGGCGCGAATCCGAGGGGCCGGTACAAATCCGTCGTTTGCCCCCCACCGGCCCTGGACGGTTACGCAAGTGGCTGCTCCTACCGCCGGCACTGCTGCTGCTTTTGGCGAAACGCCGCGACTACGACGTCGTGCTGGTTTCCGGATTCCGCCTCCTCGGGATCTCCGCGATGCTTGCAGCGATCGTGACCCGAAAGCCCACCGTGCTGAAGGCAGACAGCAGCGGGGAAATGTCCGGAGAGTACTTCCGTACGGGTCTGCGTTCGCTGGGGCTGTCACCCGAAGGCGGCCTGGCCAGATTCCTCCTGGCACGCAGGAACGCGTTGCTTCGGCAAGCCGATCGGTTCGTCTGCCTTTCCGGGGAAATGCGCGACGAGTTCATCACTGCCGGTGTGACGGCAGACCAGATCGTGAACATTCCAAACGGGGTCGACACCCAACGTTTTCGCCCGGCTGCGGCCGAAGAGCGGTCGGCTCTGCGCAGGCAGCTGTCACTTCCTGACGGACCCGTGGTGATCTACACGGGCCGACTGGTCCGCTATAAGGGCCTTCCGGAGCTGCTCGAGGCCTGGCGGCTGATCGCTGACGACTACCGCGACGCCTGCCTGGTGCTCGTCGGTGAAGGCGGAGGTGACCAGCAGGCCTGTGAAGAGGAGTTGCGACAGACGGTCGGGACCCACAACCTCGCGACCTCGGTGCGCTTCACCGGCGCAGTGAACAACGTCGAGGACTGGCTGCGCGCCGCCGACATTTTCGCCTTTCCCACCCATGACGAGGCCTTCGGGCTCTCGCTGGTGGAGGCCATGGCCTGCGGTCTGGCGGTCATAAGCACCCGCGTGGGGGGCTTGGCCGACATCGTTCGCGATGGCGAGAATGCCTTGGTCGTGCCGCCGGCATCGCCTGCACGACTCGCGGAAGCGTTGCGCTCGCTGCTGGGCGACTCGGGATACCGCGACCGGCTTGGCAGCGCCGCGCGAGAGCATGCCCGGACACACCACGATGTCGATGTGGTCTGCGATGCTTACGGCAACCTGCTCGCGGATCTCGCCGCTGAACGCCGCCGGCGAGCAAAATGATGACGGTTGAGCCGCCAACGAAACAGACACCGCCGTTTGCCCTGAGCCTGTCGAAGGACTCTGGCGGTGAGGGGCCTTCGACAGCCGCGTCGCGACCGGCGTCCAGCCGCCAGGCCAATGGACAGAAGAATCAACTAACGGTAGTGATCCCGACCCTCGGGCGCAGCATGCTGCGCGGCACGCTCGAGGCGCTGGCCCGCGGCTCTGTCCAGCCAGCCGAGGTGATCGTTGTCGATCAGGGCCGACGCGAGCAACTGGCCTTGATGGCGGCCGAGTACACGGGAGCGGGGATGCCGGTCACCTGGATCCCTTCGCACCGCACGGGCCGGTCCGCCGGGCTCAACGACGGCCTATCCCGCGTACACACCGAATACACGGCGATCACCGATGATGACTGCACGCCGGCAGCAAACTGGGTCGAGGGAATTCTGTGCGAACTCTCGCAGCGGCCGGATGCGATCCTCACCGGCCGCGTCGAGGCGGGCGGTGAAGAGCGGGTACTCTCCGTGGTCACATCGGACAAGCCGGTTGACCAGCGCAAGCCCTCCCTGCGCTTCGATCGACTGAGCGGGGGGAACATGGCGATCGCGACTTCCCTGGCACGCAGACTCGGTCCATTCCAGGAGGCCACCTGCATGCGCACGGCTGAGGATGCCGAGTTTGCCTACCGGGCCCTGCGTGCGGGGGTAACGATCCGGTACGCGCCGCACCTGGTCGTGACCCATCAGGGCTGGCGCGACCCCGACCAGCGCTCGTCGCAATACCGTGAGTATGGGCTGAGCCAAGGCGGTTTCTATGGACTCTATATGCGGCGTGGCGATCTGTTCATCGCGCTTCGCGCGGCAATTCACCTGCTACGCTCGCTGAAGCGCTGGCTGCTCGGTAAGCTGCAAAAAGACGATGAGATGGCTGCCAATGGTAAGGCCTACGTGATGGGGTTGCTGCCAGGAATCATCGCTGGCTGGCGAGCCAACAACTTCTGACAACGACCACATCTGATTCTTTTACATTGACGATCATGGCCCACACCACCCCAGGGATAACAAAGCTCCCTCCCCCACTTGTGGGGGAGGGTTGGGGTGGGGGCGCGGCGCCGGCCCCGGCCCTGCCCCCAGGCCCGTTTACCCCGGGCATCTATCTTCCCTACGCCCTCGGGCCCTCAGACGGGAAAGCGGAGAGTTCATGCGTGCGTCATGCACGGTGATCAAGCCTTTCGTTGAATGGAAACATGATGAATATGCCGAATACTGAGCTACAGCCACGGGTCGTGGTGGTCATGCTGACACTGAACCAGCGCGAGACCACCCTGCGGGCGCTACGCAGCATGAGCCCGGAGGAGCGACGCCGGTTTACGGTGCTGCTGTGGGACAACGGCTCATCCGACGGCACTTCCGAAGCCGTGGCAAAAGAGTTTCCGGAAGTGCATGTGCATCATCATCCGGAGAACCTGGGCGTTGCCTCCGGCCGCAATGCCGGGGCGAAGCTCGCGATCGAGCGCTTCGATCCGACGCACCTTCTTTTCCTGGACAACGACATGGTGCTTGAGCCGGGTTTCGCCGAGGCCCTGCTGGCGCCGTTTCGGGACGATGACCGGATCGGACAGACGCAGGCGAAACTGCTTTATCTCGACGAACCCCAACGCATCAACGACGGCGGGGGCTGCCAGATCAACTTCTGGACGGGCCGCACCGACCCGGTGGGCTTCAAGGAGATCGACCGTGGTCAGTGCGATTCGGTAGCTCCCTGCATCTCCTGCGGCGGCGCCATGATGGTCCGCGCCGATCTGTTCCAGGAGCTTGGTGGGTTCGATTCGATCTTCGACCCGTTCGGGCCGGAAGATCTCGATTTCTCGCTCCGGCTGCAGGCGCTTGGCTACAAGGCTTTGTACATCCCCAAAGCCGTCGCCTACCACGCAGTCAACCACACCTTCGAGGGCGGGGAATACACAGCCGTCTATGCGCGCTCGAAGGCCAAGCACTGGCTGCGATTCCTGCGCCGCCACGGAACCCCCGTGCAGAAGCTCGGATTTGGGCTGGTGGGTGCGCCTGTGATTGCCGTGCGCATGACCGTGCGCGAACTGTTGCGGGGGAATCCAGGGGCGGTGATCGGATCCTTCCGCGGATTGTTCGAGGCCTTGCGCGGATCGAGAGAAGCGGAAAGGCACTGACGCAATCGATCCACGGATGTGCAGTCATACCCAGGCATTGATCATCCCGTGACCAGCGCACAGGCTCCGCCGCTACCCGGGCGTACGCAAAGGGCTATTCGTCCGGCCTCCCCATGGGAGGCGAGCCTCCTCGGTGATGTGCCGGGGCCGGAAAGGCGCCATCGGCCAAAGGGCTGGCCTTCTACAGCCGCGCTCGAGGAGGCATGCACGTCTTGCGAATGGCGGCGATGGAATGCCCGTGATCAATCACCTTGCCACCAACTGCTGGATGCCGTCCTTGACCATTTCCACGCTGCGCCCCTCGATGTAGATTTCGTGCCAGATCTCGAGGTTCAGCAGCAGCCATAGCCGGTAGCTGTGATCGATCCGGCCCTCCATGTGCTCGCTCATGATCCTGGCAATCGGCTCAGGGCGGAATATGCCCGCGGCCACCAGCCGTGAATTGCTGAGGCGCTCTTCCACGAGGGCCTTCAGGTCTCGTCGCATCCATAGACCCACCGGGAATCCGAAACCCTGCTTGGGCCGGCGGATGATCTCTGGGGGCAGATAGCGTCCCGCCACACGCCGCAACAGGTGCTTGAGCTTGCGCCCCCTGAGCTTCATTTCGGCGGGCAGCGAGGCAGCGAACTCGACCAGCCGGGGATCGACGAACGGCGATCGCACCTCGAGCGAGCAGGCCATGGACATGCGGTCACCCATCACCAGGTTGTGGTCCGGCACCCGCATCATCAGATCGGTGTGGAGCATGCGGTCGGTCAGCGAATCGACGTTGGGCGCGTTGAAATAGCGCAGCACCTTGCCCAGCGTATCGGGGTCCGTGAGCGACTGCGCGACCTCGGGATGAAAGAGTTCGGCGCGCTCTTCGGGGGTGAAGCGCAGGACGCCCAACGATCTCGCGTAGCGCTCGCCGCCACGCACTTCGGACATGGACTGCAGCCACGCGAGGCGCTGGGCGAGGCTCTTGTAGCGGAAGGTCTCCGGAACGGCACGGATCAGTCGCGGCATGACCTTGCGGCGCAAGGCGGCGGGGAGCATGCAGTAGTAGTCCACGAGGCGCTGCCCGACGTAGCGGTCGTAGCCGGCGAAGGACTCGTCACCGCCGTCGCCGGAGAGCGCGACCTTCACGTGTCGCGCCGCCAGCCGCGACACGAGATACACACCGACCGCATAGGGATCCGCGGGTTCGCCGAGGTGGTGCACCATCATCGGCAACATCGATGCGACGTCAGCTTTGACGCGGTCGCCGTGGAACACCATGCCCTCGGCGTGCGCGACCTGTTCGGCAGCATCGAGCTCATCGAAGCTGGCTTCATCGACTCCGATGGAGAACGCCGGAACCGAGCCGGGCAACTGGCGCGCCATCATCGCGCCGATCGTGGTCGAGTCGATGCCGCCGCTGAGGAAAGTGCCCACCGGGACATCGCTCAGCAGGTGCGACGCGACCGTCTCGCGCAGACACTCATCCAGCGCTTCCTCGGCCTCGTGTTCCCGGAGCTTGAGCTTCACGCGGAAATCGGGGGCCCAGTAGCGGCGGGTGCGGATCTTGCCGTCCGCGCTGCGCAGGAGCGTGTGGGCCGCGGGCAGTTTGTGGACTCCGGCGATCAACGAGCACTCGTCCGGCATGCTTCTCAGCGACAGGTAATGCCACAGCGAGTTCGGGTCGAGCCTGCGGGGCACCACGTCAGTCGCCATCAGCGCCTGGATCTCCGAGGCAAAGAGGAAGCGCTCGCCGTCCCGGTAGAAGAACAGCGGCTTCTGGCCCATGTGATCCTTGCCGAGCAGTAGCGAGCGGTTGCGCGTGTCCCAGATCGCGAAGGCGCACATGCCGCGCAGGTAACGGGCGCAGTCCTCGCCGTGGTCCTCGTAGAGGTGGAGGATCACCTCGACGTCGGATCGGGTGCGGAAGCGGTGTCCGGCGTCGATCAGGCGCCGGCGCAGTTCGGGGCTGTTGTAGATCTCGCCGTTGCAGACCAGCGCGATGTCGCCGGTTTCGTTCAGGATCGGCTGGGCGCCGCCTTCGAGGTCGATGATGCTCAGGCGCCGGAAGCCAATCGTCGCGCCGTTCGTGGAGTGAAAACCGTCGTCGTCAGGGCCACGGTGAACGAGGGACGCGGTCATTCGCCGCGTGAGCGCGTCCGCGTCGGGTCCGATGGCGCCTGCGATTCCGCACATGAGGTTGGTTGGTTCCTGGGCCGAGGCCGTGAATTGGCTAGAGGATGCCCTGTGCGCGGTAGTCGCGGATGGTCAGGCGCAGACCCTCGCGGGTATCGATCTTCGGGCCGAACCCCAGCAGCTGCTCGGCCTTCCGGATATTGAAAGCCGAGCTCTCCGAGAAGAACTTGAGGCTACGGCGTGAGAACGGTGGTTCGCGGCCAACGAGGCCGGCGGCCTTTTCGACGCCCAGGCAGGCGGCGCCCATGAACCATGTGGGCAGGCGCGGTGGTGTGTAATCCATGCCGAGCTCCTCGATGATCATTCGGATCAGCTGCTTCACCGAAACGGTGTCGGGGCCCGCGATGATCATGATTTCGCCACTCGGCACCGGCTGGACCGCGGCCAGTTCGAAGGCCTCCAGCATGTCGGTGATGTAGATGGGATGCCGCCGGTTGGAACCGTCGCCAACGAAAAAGAATCGCTTGCGCGCGACGGTTCGGATCAGCTTCTGGGTGCGGGGGCACAGGGGACCGTAGACCCATGCCGGGCGTAGAATCACGGCCTCGAGCCCGGTCTCCTCGATCACGCCGCGGATGGCGGCCTCGCCCTCGAGCTTGCTGCGCTCGTACGCGATGTCTGGCATTGGCGGAGTCGTCTCGTCGGCCGGCAGGTTTTCCAGCGGGCCGTAAACGCCAACAGTGCTGCAGTGGACGAAGCGACGCACCCCGGCTTCCGCGGAACGGCGCGCGAGCATTCGGGTCGCGTCAACGTTTACTTCATGGAAGTAGTTCTCACCCTTGAGCACGTCGAGGTGCGCGGCCGCGAGGTGGAAGACGGTATCGACGTCGTCCAGCAGCGGTGCGAGCCTTTCGGTGGCGCGTATGTCCAGGGATTCTCTGCTGAGATCGCCTTCAAGTGTAAGCGCCTCGAGCCGATCGAGATCGACATCGGTCGCGATGACGGCATTCCCCCGGGTGAGCTGCTCCCGAACCAGATGGCTGCCGATGAACCCTCCGGCGCCGGTGACGAGGACCTTGCGCCGATCCGTCGTCATGTCTCGCGCGTTCCCTCGACGACCACGCAATACCCTTCCCTGAAGGGCACCAGGTGGTCCAGCTGCGAGAGCACCCAGTAAACCGGGAAGATCAAGGAGTAGATGCGGTAGCTGGTCTTGACCTTGCGGAGTTGCTCGGCCGTGGCCGGCGCGATCTCGGCGTGATCGTGGTCAGCCTCGTGATCGTGCGCCGGGTTCTTCCCTCCGTGTGCATGATCTTCCTTGCGCAGCACTTTCACGTACATGAAGTTGATCGTGAGCTCGAGCATCTCGGTGAAAAAGTAGGAGAACCAGGTCGTGTTCCGCGGATGGATTCCGTCACCGCGCATCAGCGCTTCGATCTCGTCTGCGATGAGGCCGATGCGCTTGTGCCCGTAGGCTTCCTTCGACATCCCGACGAGGTTCTTTATACGAACCGCAAGCTTTTTCTCGTTGCCGTTAGGGGTCGTAATGATCATCTGGGCGCCGGGCTTCAGGATTCTGGCCAGCTCCGCGTTGACGATGCGCGGGTCATCGACGTGTTCATGGACATCGATCACGACAATCCGATCGAACGCTGCATCGGCAAACGGGATGGCATTCTCAGCGGCGTGAACCACCGGTTCGCCCAGCAGGGCGGACATCTCGGCAATCGAGTGATCTTCCAGGTCGGCCCAGGACCACTTGCCACCCAGTTCCCGCAGGAAGTAGTTCATCGCGCCGTTGTTGTCGCCACAGGTGAGCAGCAGGCACCGTTCGTCGGGTGGAATCGGCTTCAAGAGCTTCTTGAGCACCTTCAACCGGAGGCGCTTCTTCAGTCCCTTGCGGAACATCGCAAGCTGCCATGGCTCTTCGGCCTTTGAATCCTGGTCGCGGCGGTGAACGTTCATGGGCTGGTTCCGAAATGATGTAGGCAGGCCGGTATCCGACGAAACGGAATGATAGTCCGATTCCCGTTGGAGGTGACATCAGGCATCGCATGAACGCGAAATTCGCGCGCGGCGTTCCCCTCTCCCGTTGGCGGCGCAACGCCGCGTGAGGCCGGGGACAGATTTCCAAATCTTTCCCCGGGCGGCGCTGCTTAGCTTTTCGCGAAGATGCTTCCAGGCATCTACAGGATCTCCTTGCTACCGATCTCCGATTTCGGGCTCTCAAGGCCCTTGCTGCAGATGGCAGTGACCGCGAAGTACCACGTGCCTTGATCCAG
>Ga0207421_10002965_pt1 | contig 20637 bp, 18 predicted proteins | sample SodLakKL_010_SED_4_FD_187542 | JGI IMG/M metagenome (GOLD analysis project Ga0207421, IMG submission 187542) | Alkaline sediment microbial communities from Lake Tanatar, Kulunda Steppe, Russia - 8KL_010_SED (SPAdes) (version 2) | ecosystem: Environmental > Aquatic > Non-marine Saline and...
TGGGAGCAGTTGGAGGACTGGTGTCTCCCTTGGACTTCAAATCCAATGGCGGGCTAGTTGGTCCGCGGTGGGTTCGATTCCCACATGCTCCCGCCAACATGGTCTTTTGCTCTCGGTTTTCCGAGGGTTTTTTTATTTTTCGCTGTAATTTTGCCAAAAAAAAGACAGGGAAGATGTAAAAAAATGTAGAAATTTATCGAAGAAAACAGAAATTCTTAAGGGGAGGGAAAAAGATGAAGAGGATGGGTTTCTTTTTGGTTGGTTTTCTACTACTCGCTTTAATTTTTTCTGCGGAAGTTATTGCCGAAGACCTGCTGGTTCATTTTATTGATGTTGGCCAGGGTGATGCAATTTTAATCGAAAGCCCGGAGGTTTTTATTTTAATTGATGGCGGGGATAGGTGGAGTTGGGTTGGGGAAACCCTGGTTTCATATTTAGAGGAACGGCAGGTAAGCACCCTGGATGCCATTTTTTCAACCCATCCACATGCTGACCACATTGGGGGCCTCCCTGTTGTAATGGAAAAATTCGATGTCCTTAAAATTTACGATAGTGGAAGGGTTCATACCACCAAAACTTATGAAAATTACCTGGAATTAATTTATGAACTGGAGATACCCTATGCAACACCCAGGAGGGGTGATGAAATAACAATAGGAGACCTGGATTTCCAGGTTTTACATCCAGGAGAAAACGTAGAAGATTATAGCATTAACAACGCTTCAATAGTGTTGCACCTGGAATACGGGGAGGTCTCTTTCCTTTTTCCCGGCGATGCTGAAGAAAGGGCAGAAAGAGAAATGATAGAATCCGGCCTTCCCCTCGAAGCCACTATCCTGAAAGTAGGTCATCACGGGAGCAGGACCTCCACTAATCCTTTTTTCCTGGAGGAGGTAACTCCGGAAGTGGGAGTAATCCAGGTTGGGGAAGATAACCGATTTGGGCACCCCCACCCCGAGGTGAAAGAAATATTGGCAGAGGAGGACACAAAAGTATTAAGAAATGACCTGCATGGAAATATTGTAATCAAAACTGACGGCGAGGAATACTGGGTAAAAAAGGAAACCGAAAGGGAAAAGGAGCCAGGAAAAGAAGAGGACTTAATCAATATTAACAAAGCTTCTCTCGGAGAACTGGAGCAATTGCCTGGGATTGGTGAAGTTCTCGCAGGTAGGATTGTCGAGTACAGAGAAGACCATGGTCCTTTTTCCAGTTATAAAGAAATTAAAAAAGTTAGAGGAATTGGACCTGGAACGCTGGAAGGAATTAAGGACTTAATTGTTCTTGAATAATAGGGACGGAAAAATTTCAGGAGGGTAATTTCTGTGCCAGGAATTAAATGGGTGTTTTTTGATTGCATGGAAACCATAATTGATGTAAAAAAGATTCCCGACCAGAGGTTATATGCCTCCTGGGGTTTTTATGGTTCAAACCTCGAAAATTTCTGGGACGGGTTTTCTGCATTTTTCGAGGAGTACATGGTCGTGACTCGAATGCTTGAAGAGAGATATGGACCATACAGGGAATATGGACTGGAAGAGCGTTTTGATTTAATGGTAAGCAGGCTTTCTGGAGTTGATTGTTCCCAACAAACAAAAACCCTTTCCAGCAAACTTCTGGAAAATTACTGGGCAAATTACAAAAGGAACTGTCAGGTAAAAAAAGAATTACCTCAAATCCTTAAATTTATTCAGGATAATTTTCCCATGGGGGTAGTGTCTAATTTTAAAAAACCGGGAGGCATAAGAGAACTCCTGGAAATTCATGAGCTAATCAGTTTCTTTTCCTTTTTAGTAACCTCCATCGGGGTGGGCTGGAAAAAGCCGCACCCCAAAATTTATGAAGAAGCTTTAAAAAAAGCAGGGGTGAAACCGGAAGAAGTAGTTTTCATTGGGGATAATTTTTCCTGCGATTATTCTGGACCAAAAGAATTGGGGATGAAACCTATTTTGCTTGACCGGGGAAGCAGGTATGAAAAAATTCCTTCCCGGGTTATTTCTATTGAAGAATTGCCGGGAATTTTTTCAGAACTTATTAGGAAAAATAACCAGGTTTAAAACCTTTGCAGAAGAAAATTGGAGAGAGGATTAAAAGAAAAAGGAACTTTTGATCTACTATTTTTTCTAACGAGGAGGAATTTGATGGAATTAATTTCCTGGAACGTAAATGGGGTTCGGGCTGTGGAGAGAAAAGGTTATTGGGACTGGGTTTATAATAATAAGGCGGATATTATTTGCCTGCAGGAAACCAAGGCCTGGGAAGAACAGCTTTCGGATAGAATCAAAAATATCCCCGGCTTTCATTCCTATTTTTCCAAGGCGGAAAGAAAGGGTTACAGCGGAGTGGCTTTATATTCCCGGCAGGAACCTGTTGAAGTAGAATATTCTTTTGGGGATGAAAGGTTTGACGACGAAGGTAGAATAATTTTTGCCCGTTATCCTGATTTTGTCCTTTATAACATCTATTTTCCCAATGGTAAGGCTTCCCGGGAAAGGTTGCTTTATAAAATTGATTTCTACGCCTCTTTTCTGGAACAAGTCCGGGAAATGAAGAAAAAGGGAGAAAATATTATTATCTGCGGGGATGTAAATACAGCTCACACGGAAATAGATCTGGCTCGCCCCAGGGAAAATGAAAAAACCTCAGGTTTTCTTCCCGAAGAGAGAGAATGGATAGATGAACTTTTAGAAACCGGGTTTATAGATACCTTCCGGGTTTTCAACCAGGAAGGAGAAAATTATTCCTGGTGGGACCTCAAAACAAGAGCGCGGGAAAGGAATGTTGGCTGGCGCATAGATTATTTTATCGTTAGTGAAAACCTAAAGGATAGTTTGAAAGACGCCTATATATTGCCCGAAATATACGGCTCTGATCATTGCCCGGTTGGGCTCATTCTCTCCTGAACAGGGGAACAATATTGTGACCAAGGTTTTAAACTCTTGTTGGAACAGAAAAAAAGCTGGGAAGAAACAGAAAAAGAGGGTTTGCAGATCATCTGCAAACCCTTTTCTAAACAAGTTATTTGTCTTTTCGTTTAGGGAAGATTGCGATTAAAGTAATTTAAAGTGTAGAGGAAAGAAAAAACCGTGGAGTATACTTAGCCCGCGGTTTTTGTTTTGGTTGGTTTTTACATCATAAAGATCGCAACGATTGTGGCTACAAATAGTCCGGCCAGAACCGGAATGAAGTTCTTCCTGGCTAAGTCCAGGGGCTTAACACCAGCGATACCGGCGGTTGCAACCAGGCCAAAAGCCCAGGCGATAATAGTTCCGCCACCGGTCCATATTGAGCCCATTTGGCCAATGGCTGCCATGGCTTTTACATTAATCCCGGCAGGTCCACCAAGAGCTTCAGCAAGGCTGGCTGTAAGGGGTAGACCGGAAAAACCGGAACCGTCCAGCCCGGTTGTGATTCCAACCAGGAGGTTACCAAAAGCCAGAGCGATTGAGTTCAGAGGAATAGCCTGGGCCAGGTTTTCTCCAAGGTCAAATAAGAGGGGAGGAGCTCCGGCACCCATAATGCTTTCCACGTTTCCTGAGCCCAAAAAGAAGAAACCGGCTATGGGAATTACGGGAGCAAATATTTTGATGGCAAACAAAAATCCTTCCCGGAGGTAACCAACAATTTCTTCCAGGGCTTTTCCTTTGTGTTCAACCATTCCTGCGAGAACGAGGAGTGCACTGGCAGTTCCACCCAGGAGGGCTGTTGCTCCACCACCCCGGATTCCCTGGGTAACCATGGCCACAATTACGCCCAGGAAGACAAGGGGAACTAATACAGCAAAAACTGAAGCCTTTGTAGTCTTTTCAACAGAGCCATCGTCAGCTCCCGAGATCAGGTCAGAAGAGAAACCTCCTTCACCGGGTTTTTTGAATTCCTTACGCATCATGAAAAAGGCAATTGTAGCAGCAACAATACCAGTAATAATTGAAAGGACGCCAACATAAGGGAGCATTGATCCTGCAGGGAGCCCGGCGCTGGATTCACTTAAACCAGGGGCACCCTGGATAACCAGGTCTCCACTGAGGGCCATTCCGTGGCCCAGAATGTTAACGCTCATGGCCGCAGCCATGGGTGGGAGTCCAGACTTCAAAGCGATCGGAATAAGCATTGTTCCAACCAGGGCAGTAGCCGGGGTTGGCCAGAAGAAGATAGCCGCCAAATACATGACTCCACCTAGAACCCAGAAACTCGCGGTGGGCGTTTTCATCAATTTCTGGGCGGGCGCGACCATCAAGGCGTCCGCTTTCATGGTCTGTAAACTCTTGAGCATGGCTACCATCAAGGCAATAACCAGCATTATATCAAAGAGTTCTTCTCCCGCGGTCAAAAGACCCCTGAAGAGGATCTGGACAGAATTAACCAGGCTTCCAGAATAGGCGAAGCCAACTACGAATAGACCAATGAGAGACGGGAGCACAACATCCCGTCGCATTACCATGAATACAACAATTACCAGAATGGATACAAGATATAGCCAGTGAGCAGAGGTTAATGCTTGGGCATCAATATCCATGAGATTCCCTCCTATAAAATATTTTCTTATTTGGTTTTAAGAGTTCGCAGGGCATTAATTATGGTTTCCAGTAAACCTTCCCCCGAATTAAGAACTTCTTTTTCTTTACCTTCATGCTCGGCTAAAAGCCGCATTGTTACAAGCCTCTTTTCATATGGTCCCCGAACGGCATTCATCAACAGTCTTTCATTTTTGATTTCTCCTACTTCGTCATCCAGCATCCTGCAAAAAGCATTACCGATTGCTCCCAGAAGGGTTTCACCCACTGCTTTGAAGTTTTTTTCCTTACCATCAATAGTGGTTTCCAGAAAAACCTTGATATTGCCGTCGTCAATTGGTTCGCTTCTCATGCTTGCGATTTGCATTTTTTCACCCCCCCCTTTTTGATCCCGAAGATCTTTTATTAATTTCAGTCAATTTTTTTGCTGAAAATATCGGTCAGGCTGACTTTTTCAATCCGCTTTCTGATTTCCTCTTTATCCGTGGTGTAAAAGCCTTTTTCTTTCAGGTGATCAAAAAGAACCGACCCCGAGAAAGTATATTTTTTGCTTCGCCCGGGCTCAGTTTGCATTTCTTCATTGACATAGGCAATTGCTTCTCCAATTGAAGTTTCCCGGGATAGTTCGAGGAGTTCCTTGCCTTCGGCTTGGCGTACGGCATTATGCCCCGCCAGGGTTCCGGTAACAATAGCCTCGGTATGTCCGACCAAGAGTCCTGCTTTTTCTCCGCCGCAGAAAAGATTATTCAAGCCCTGTACTTTTAGGGCGTTGTCCCGGGGAGAAAGGGCCATATAGCGCATGGAATTCCCCATGTCTCCTGCGTAAGGATCTTCGTAACGGGCGTTTTCAAAGCCAGGAATCATTCGGAGAGCTTCCAGGGGGAAGAAAGGGGACATCAGTTTGGCATGCCCGGTGTCGAGGAGAATTACATTCGCTGCGTATTCCGCCAGAGCATACTGCTGGCAGGCTTTTGAACTGAGGGAATCTTCTCCTTTTTGCAGTTCTTCAGGGATTGGGACAACTGCAACACCTTTGGTATTTAATTCTTCCTGGATTTCTGGGGATAAGGATTCTTTGAAAATTTTGCAGGATCCGCTCATGGCTCCTATAGAGCCATCACCTTTGCGGCCTACCATTTCCTCTATTCCGAGTTTACCAGCAATGCTAACCCTGTTCCCGTAACTGTGGCAGCGGATTACGCACATTGCACAACCATTGCCGTACTTAATACAATTGGCCATGGGACCAGCAGTTCCGGTTGCTTCAACAAAAACATCCCCGGTAATTTTCTCCTTATCCTCGTCCAGGATAACAGCTGTGATATTGCCGTTTTCATCTTTCTCTGCATTAACAGCTCTAGCTGTTAAACGTACTTCAATTCCCAGATCCAGTAAATGTTTTTTTACTGCAGGTTCCACCAGGCTGATATCATATAGGTTAGCGTGTTTGTGGCCGGGGAATTCAATATTATGGTGTCGGGATACCCGGTCAGTAATTTGGAAAAGATCACCACCGCCCATAGCGATGGCTTCTTCAGTCGCGGTATAGCGCCCGTTATTGCGCATAATACCCCCCACGAGACCTGTTCCAAGAAGCATTTCCATTCTCTCGATTACAATAACTTCCGCACCTTGTTTCCTTGCAGCGATCGCGGCAGCAGAACCTGCCCACCCGCCACCGATTACAACGACCTTGCTCATTTTAAAAGTCCTCCTTTGAAATTTTTTTATAAAAATGGGGGAAAAGTAGGATCAGGCTTTTTTTACTAAAAGGGACATCACCTCTGCAATAGTTGGAAAGGGGAAAGAGAGTTTTTGGAAAGAAAAAGAAATTTTTGGCGCTCATCAATGATGAGCCGATATATATATATTTCGACAAAAAAAATTAATTCCTGCAAGGAGGTAGGAAAAAATTAAAAAATTTTCCTTTCGGTTGGGAAGGGAGGAGTTGCTCTAAAGAAATAGAATGGGAAAGAAGGATCAATTTTTAAAGGAGTTGTAAACATGGAAAACTGTTTTCTCTGCGGATGGGGAAAAAGAGAAGAGAAAAGCTTGTCCCAGGGAATTTATCGTTTTTGCCCCAATTGCGAATTGATTTCTCTGGACCCGCGAAATTTAATCAGCCTCCGGGAGGAAAAAGAAAGATACCTTGAACACGATAATACTCTGGAAAATGAGGGTTATGTGAAAATGTTTAATGACTTTATTTCCCGGGCAGTAAACCCTTTTGTCGGGTCACCGGGGCAAGTTCTTGATTATGGATGCGGTCCAGAACCTGTTTTGGGAGAACTTCTCCTACGGATGGGTTTTCAGGTTGAAGTTTTTGACCCGTTTTTTTATCCCCAAAAAAAATTAGAAAAAGAAAGTTTCGATTTAATTACCTGCACAGAAGTTCTGGAACACATCAGTAAAGCGGCGGATTTCTGGGGGATGGTATTTTCCCTTCTTCGCCCGGGAGGGTTGCTTGCTATAATGACTCATTTTCACCCGGACTGGGAAGAATTTCCGGGTTGGTGGTATCACCGGGACCCAACCCATATCACTTTTTATAATCGCCGGACCCTGGACTGGATAACTGAAAACATGCCTTTTGAACTTCTTTACCAGGATAACCATAAAATGGCTTCTCTCAGAAAGCAATAATTGCCAGCGAAAAAACAAAAATGTTTTTCCATTCAATATTTTTCCTAATATAGAAAAATTAGGGAGAAAACCGATTTGGGACAAAATCAGGGGAGGGTTTTTATGAAATGGGAAACGATGCTTTTAGAAGAGGATTGCCTCAAGCTAATTGACCAGCGCAAGATCCCCCAGGAGATCGAGTATTTCAAGGCCCGGGATTATCAGCAGGTTATTTTCGCGATTAGAGAAATGGTAGTCAGGGGTGCTCCGGCCATAGGGGCTACTGCTGCCCACGGAGTTTACCTGGCAGCAGTGGAGTTTAAGGATCTGGAGAATGAGGATTTCCAAAAGGAAATGGACAGGGCCATGCAGGAACTGGCTGAATCCCGACCCACTGCTGTTAACTTAACCTGGGGAATTCGGAGGATGGAGAAAATAGTTAAAGAAAGTGAGATCTTGGAGAGGGGAAAATTATTAGAAAAACTGCTCAAGGAATCAAGGACAATAGCCCGGGAGGATGTTGAGATTAATAAAGAACTGGGCCGGGTGGGACAGAAAATCATTCCCCCCGGGGCAGCGGTTTTGAGCCACTGCAATACAGGCGCACTTGCTACGGTGGGCTTTGGAACAGCTCTGGGGGTGATCAGGGCGGCCCATGCTGCGGGAAAAAATATTAAAGTTTTTGTTGACGAAACGCGGCCTCGCCTGCAGGGGGCAAGATTGAATGCTTTTGAGTTACTGGAAGAAGGGATCCCCGCTACCCTGATTGTGGACAGTACCGCTGCAGTTTTAATGCAGAAGGGAGAGGTTGACGTCATAGTTGTGGGTGCGGATAGGATTGCCGCCAACGGAGACACTGCCAATAAAATAGGTACTTTTATGCTATCCCAACTGGCCAAGGTCTTTAACATACCCTTTTATATTGCTGCTCCTATCTCCACAATTGATTTTAACCTGGACGGGGGAGAGGATATCGAAATTGAAGAAAGGGATCCCCGGGAAATAACCCACTGGCAGGAACAGCCGATCGCACCGGAGGGTATAAATGTTTTCAATCCTGCCTTTGATGTTACTCCTGCAGAGAATATTACGGGCATAATTACTGAAAAGGGCATAGTCCAGGCTCCATTTAAAGAAAACCTGGCCTCAATTGCCCCGGGTGGTGATAAAGGTTAAAGCGCTAGTCTTGGAAAATGGTGAAGTTTTTTTAAAAGATGTCCCAACCCCCACACCCCAGGAAGAAGAGGTTTTAATCAGGGTCTCCCTGGGTGGAATCTGCAGCACTGACCTGGAAATGGTAAAGGGATATGTTCCTTTCACAGGGGTTATGGGGCATGAATTTGTGGGGAGAGTGGAAATTGACCCCCAAGGTGAATTTACCGGAACAAGGGTTGTTGGAGAAATCAATATTGGTTGTGGAAGCTGTTCTTTTTGTCAGGCAGGTCTTAAGAATCACTGCCAGAAAAGAGAGGTAGTTGGAATTCGCCAGAGGCAGGGTGTTTTTGCAGAGTATGTTGCCCTTCCCCGGGAAAACATTTACCCGGTTCCGGTTGAAAGCCCGGATGAGGAAGCGGTCTTTGTAGAACCCCTGGCAGCGGCCTTGCAGGTTTTAGAGCAGGTGCACATTCCACCTTCCCATAGGGTTGTGGTTTTAGGAGACGGCAGACTGGGCTTGCTTGTGGCCATGGTTTTGGCGGAGGCAGGGCTCGAATCAATAATCCTGGGACATCACAAAGAAAAAATGGATATCGTAAAACCCCTGGGAGTAACGGGGGTAGTTGCGGAAGAATTTTCTGAAAAAGTAGATTTGGTAGTTGAATGTACCGGAAGCTCAGCAGGATTTCAGAAGGCCCAGCAAATCTTGCATCCACGTGGGACTATTGTTTTGAAAACCACAGTCGCTGGAAAAGCATCTGTTGATCTCGCTTCCCTGGTTACAGGGGAAATAACCGTTGTTGGATCACGCTGTGGTCCGTTTCTCCCCGCCCTAAATCTTTTAAAGAGGGGAAAGCTCCCTTTGAGCAAAATGGTGGATAAAGTTTTCACTCTGTCACAAGGTAAAGAAGCCCTGGAATATGCTTCCCGCAAAGGCGTGAAAAAGGTTTTGCTTGATATGGAGTGCTAAAATAGAATAAACAGTAGGGAAATAAAACATTCCTTTCACATTACTTTCTGGTAACTTTTTTCGGATTTTATAAATTCTTTGCAGGATTAAGACAATGCGGAACGAATTTTTTGAAAAAAGAGAGGTTCTGGAAAAAACGAAAAGAAGGATGGGAGAATTGATTAATGCCGGATCAGAGGATAAGGGTAAAAATTCGGGATCAGCGGGGAATGGAAGATTCTTTACCTGGAGAAATGCAAATCCCTAAAGATACAACACTGGGGGATTTTTTAGAAACTCTTCCTCTTCCCGGCGGTCCTGGTTATTATACAATTTTACAAAACGGAAAGATGGGGAAACGCAGAGATGTTCTCCGGGAAGGAGATGAAATTGCAATCCTGCCCCTGTCTGTGGGAGGATGAAGCATGGAAACCAGCGAAAACAAGTTTCTTTTTGTCGATCTTACAAATTCGAAAACATGGGTAGAAGAACCAGACCAGGTTTTTTGCCGAACTTTTTTAGGGGGGCGCGGCTGGGCACTTCCTTACCTTTTAAAAAACCTTAAGCCCAGGACTGATCCTCTAAGCCCGGAGAACATCCTGGCAGTTACGACCAGCGTGATTTCCGGTGCAAGGGGTCCGGCCATGCCCAGGGTAATTGTTTGTGCGAAATCTCCCCTAACTGGAGCATTCGGGGAGAGTGAAGCAGGAGGGTACTGGGGCCCGGAACTCAAAAAAGCTGGCTTTGGGGCGGTATTTGTCCTGGGGAAAGCTCCCGAACCAGTTTATATCTGGATAAGTGATGGGGAAGTGGAAATTAAAAACGCCGCCCAACTCTGGGGGTTAGAAACCGGAGAAACCCAGGATTTAATTCGCAGCGATTTAGGAGAATCCCGGGCCCGAGTTCTGCAGATTGGTCCTGCAGGTGAAAACGGAGTTCTTTATGCAAATATTGTCAATGAACTGGCTCATTTTAATGGTCGAAACGGTCTGGGAGCAGTCATGGGGTCCAAAAACTTAAAGGCTATTGTAGTTCGGGGAAGTAGAGAAGTAACTGTAGCTGACCCCGAGAGGGTAAAAGAAATTAATGCCTGGACAGCAAAGGAAGGATTACAAAAACCTCTGGGAGAGATACTACACCGGCACGGGACCCTACCCCTGGTCAGGGGTTTCCAGGAAATGGGTGCTTTACCCACCCGTAACTGGACCCGGGGGGTTTTCCGGGGTGGAGAAGAAATTTCGGCAGAGAATCTTCATAAAACAATATATATTGAACCCAAAGGCTGTTATTCCTGTCCCATTCGCTGTAAAAGGCGGGCCAGAGTGGATAATGATGATTTCCAGGTAGACCCCCGTTTTGGAGGTCCTGAATATGAAACAATCGGCGCCCTTGGTTCGATACTGGAAATTTCGGATCCCTATTTGCTGGCCAAGGCAAATGAAATGTGCAATCGTTATGCAGTTGATACCATTTCCCTTGGAATGACCATTGGCTGGTTGATGGAGGCTTTTGAAAAGGGATTGGTTGACCAGGATGATTGCGATGGTCTGGATATAAGGTTTGGTAATGGTAAGGTTTTGCTGCCCTTGATTGAGAAAATTGTTTTCAAAAAGGGTTTGGGAGAAAAAATGGCTCAGGGTAGCAAGCGCTTGGCCCGGGAGTTGGGGTTAGAAGACCAGGGCTTCTTAATGGAGGTTAAAGGTCAGGAGGTTCCAATGCACGATCCCCGGGTAAAAACCGGAGTTGGCCTGCAATATGCTCTATCTGATTATGGGGCCGATCACATTGTAGCTCCCCACGATACAGTTTTTGCCACAGAAGATGGGCCGGGGATCAAAGAAGCTTCTGCCCTGGGGATTTTCCAGCCTGTTGATCCCCTGAGTCTGGGTCCGGAAAAGGTCAGGCTTTTCTATTACTCGGATCTATTCTGGAGCCTGATTGATATGCTGGGTTTTTGCACTTTTGGCTTTGTTCCAAGGGGCCCAATACCTCTAGAAATGATGGTTGACCTGATAAAGGCAGTTACTGGCTGGCCGGTTTCTCTCTGGGAACTTTTTAAGGCCGCAGAAAGAACCATTCACCTGGCCCGGCTTTTTAACCTCCGGGAAGGCTTTACCATTGAAGACGATAGGTTGCCCCAGAGATTTTTCCAGGATTTTGAGGATGGACCCCTTAAAGGAAAGGGAGGTATTGATCAAAATCAATTAAAAGCTGCAATGCGAACGCGCTACATTATGATGGGGTGGGATCCGGATACTGGAAAGCCCCTACCCGAGAGATTATATGAACTTGGTTTGAGGGAATTTGTAAAAGATGAATAAAATTGTCGTGGGCTTGAAGTGAAAAATAAAAATTAATTTGGAATGAGGGGGAGTACCATTGCGTTTTAAAGGCTTGGACGAGGTGAATCGAAAAATACTTGAACACCTTACCGAGGACAGCCGTATTTCTTATGCTGAGCTGGCTAGGAAAATTCATCTTTCCCGGGTAGCAGTCAGGGAAAGAATTAATAACATGATTAAAGAAGGAATTATTTCGCAATTTACTACGGTAGTTAATGCCTCCAAGGTTGGTTACCCGGTTCCCGCGTTTCTGGAAATTGAGGTCCGACCGGAAAAAATTCAGGGTGTGATTTCTGAGCTCAAAAACAAAGATGAAATAAAGGCAATCTATCAGAAAACCGGCTCTACTGCGGTTCAGGCCCATGCTTTTCTGGAGAGTACTGAAAAATTAAATGAGTTCCTGCAGGAAGAAGTTTACCTTATTGAAGGAATTGAGGGTGTGGATTGTCAGCTGCTGTTAAGTTGTTTTAAGTCAGACCTGAACATAAATATATAGAAAAAAACCCGGTTCCCCCGGGGTTTTTCATAGATAGAGGGTTTTTTCTCTCTTTTATTAAATCCCAATTTATGGGTTTATTGACACTTATCAAAACTTGATGTTAAAATAGTATATGGTGATATTGAAATATATTATACGGAGGGAGCCATGGATCATTTAGCTGAGTTATTTTGGGTTTTGGGAGAGAAGGGTCGCTTAAGAATTCTCCAGCTTTTAGCAGAAGGGGAGAAGTGTGTTTGTGAATTAATTGAAGAACTTGAATTGTCACAGGCTGCAATTTCTCACCATCTCAGGATTTTAAGGAAGATTGGATTAATTAGAGTTCGAAGGGAAGGAAGATGGGGTTTTTATTCTCTCGACAAAGATGCTTTCGCTAGTTTAAAGCTCCTTTTAGATAAGGAACTTTTTCAGCTGGTTGCCAACGGTTCGGAAAATAAACCTCGTTCTTCTGTTACCTGTGAGAAAAAATAATATTCTCCCAGGAGAAAAAGGGCTTTATTTGACGATAGGTGTAAAATTTAGTAAAATCAAATTAGAAATATCTTGAAATGATTTGCAATACTGGTGGAAAAATGGAGGTGTTTTTTTCTGATTTTTCCTTGCGAACTGTAAAACTAAGGGTTTACTATGTTAAGGGGGGAGCCGCATGGCTTACTTAGAGGTAAAACGAGCTGCCCGGGAATTGGCCCTGGATAAAGCTGTTCATTACCTGGCCAAGGATCCGGATAAAAACCTTTTTGTTTTGCTGGATTTTGCTGAAAGACTTGCGTTCGACAAGGAACAAAAAAGAAAAATCCGGGTTTTGCGCGAACATTTCAAGGATAATGAGCAGGTCCGGGAACAGGTCCGCCGTCTTTCCAAAAATCCCCGCATGATTTCTAAATTCATGATAAACTGGGTTGGCAACAACATGCTGGATGGACAGCGGAAAAGAGTGGAGAAGGCGAAAGAACTCGGTGTTTCGGTTCCTTCCCTGATACTGGTTGACCCCACCGCCGCATGTAACTTAAGGTGCCCCGGTTGCTGGGCGGGGGATTATAGTAAAGCTGATAGCCTGGCACCTGACCTTTTTGACCGAATTTTAAGGGAGGCCAAGGAGTTAGGGATTTACTGGATTGTGCTTTCAGGTGGAGAACCCTTTGCCTATCCCCACCTTCTGGATATAATTTCTGATCACCAGGACATGGCTTTCATGGTTTATACCAACGGGACTTTAATTGATGAGGAAAAGGCCCGCCGTATGGGTGAAATGGCCAACATTTCCCCTGCTTTTAGCCTTGAAGGATGGGAGAAAGAAACCGATGCCCGTAGAGGCAAGGGGACCTTTGAAAAGATAAGAAATTCTATGGCTTTGATGCGGGAAAATGGAATTTTTTTTGGCGCCTCCGTAACTGCAACCAGTGAGAATGTGGACATTTTATTTAGTGATGATTATATTGACTGGCTTGTAGAAGAAGGCGCAGTTTACATGTGGAGTTTCCATTACGTTCCCGTGGGGAGGAATTCGGATACTAACCTGATGTTATCGGTGGACCAGAGAAGAGATCTTATCAATAAAGTCAGCCGTTTGCGGAATGAAAAACCTATCCTGATCGCGGACTTCTGGAATGATGGTGAAGCAACCCAGGGCTGTATTGCCGGCGGAAGGCTTTATTTCCATATTAATGCGGCGGGAGATGTTGAACCCTGTGCCTTTGCCCACTTTTCAACAGATAATATTAAGGATAAAAATCTTGAAGAAGTTTTGCAGAATCCTCTTTTCAAGGCCATGCAGAAAAGGCACCCCTATAGTGAAAACTATCTTATGCCCTGCCCCATAATTGACCATCCCCACGTTTTAAGAGAAATTGTAGCGGAAAGTGGAGCGCGGCCGACTCATAAAGGTGCTGAATACCTGATTGATGGTGATATAGCTGACCAACTGGACAAAATTTCTTCCCGCTGGAGGGAAGAAGCTGAAAAAGTAAAATCGGATCGAGCGATCAAAACATAAACCGGGAGCATATCCCGGTTTTTCTTTTCCAGGCTTTTTTTGCAAAAGGATTTACCCAAAAAATGAAGAAATCAAAATTGTAATTGGAAAAAGGAGTGAGCTTTCTTGGTTGAATTTTTAAACTCAAAACCTGCTGAAGATGGATATCGAATGCCTGGAGAATTTGAACACCATAAGGGTTGCTGGATTTTATGGCCAGAAAGAACTGATAACTGGCGGTTAGGAGCAAAGCCTGCCCAGAAGGCTTTTTCTAGGGTCGCGGAAGCTATCAGCAAATTTGAACCTGTGACTGTTGGAGTTTCTCCGGAGCAATTTAAAAACGCCCGGGCAGTTTTGAGTTCAAAAATCCGGGTAGTGGAAATTTCCAGCAACGATTCCTGGGTTAGAGATACTGGCCCCACCTTTGTAAAAAAAGACCAGAAAATCAGAGCTATTGATTGGAAATTCAATTCCTATGGCGGGCTGCAAGGCGGAGCCTACTTTCCCTGGGATCAAGATGAGCTAATTGCGGGAAAGATTGCCGAGATAGAAGGAACGGATTGTTACCAGGCCCCCTTAATTTTAGAAGGAGGGTCCATCCATGTGGACGGGGAGGGTACCTGCTTAACCACCGAACAATGCCTTTTAAATCCCAACCGCAATCCCGATCTTAGTAAAGAAGAGATGGAAGAGTTTCTTCGCAAGTATTTGAATGTTGAAAAGGTCATTTGGCTGGGAAAGGGGGTTTATTGTGATGAAACAGACGGGCACGTGGATAACCTGGCCTGTTTTATCAGGCCCGGGGAAATTCTCCTTACCTGGACTGATGATAAAAATGATCCCCAGTACGAAATCTCCAGCCAGGCTCTGGAAAGCCTGAAAAAGGCTCGGGACGCTCGGGGTAGAAAGCTCAAAGTTTATAAAATCCACCAACCTGGGCCTTTATATATTACCGAGGAGGAAAAGGAGGGGATTGATTTTTCAAGTACTCATTTAGAGCGGAAAACTGGTAATCGTCTCCCTGCTTCTTATGTAAACTTTTACCTGGCAAATGGTGCTGCAATCATTCCTGCTTTTTCTGACCCCCTCGATAGGGAAGCCCTGGAAATGTTCAGGGATTTGTATCCTGAAAGAAAAATAATCGGAATTCCCTCTCGGGAAATAATCCTGGGGGGAGGTAATATCCACTGCATAACCCAACAGGTTCCGGGTTAAAAAACTAAAAATTGGGTTTTTCCAGCAGGTGCAGCAGGACAAATATAAAAAAGAAGGGTAAATATTTTTTGGTTTAAACCCAGTAAAACGATTTGTTTTTAGGAGAAAACATATAAAAGATAATTGGAAGGAGGAAAAAAGATGAGTAAATTTTCGGGAGGGAAAAAACAAAGACAGGAAGTCCTAAAACAAATTGTTTTGGATCTACACCGGGGAAAGGATGAGGAAAAAGCAAAGGAACAGTTCAAGCAAATGGTAAGAAATATTAGTCCTCAGGAAATATCCGAACTGGAACAGGCTTTAATCGAAGAGGGAATTGCGCCCGAAGAAATCCAGGAACTTTGCGACGTCCATGTAGAAGTTTTTAAAGGATCCCTTGAGCAGACGAAAATCCCGGAAGAGGTCCCAGGACACCCTGTTCACACTTTTATGCTGGAAAACCGGGAAATTGAGAGGGTAATAGATGAGTGGAAACAACTCCTGGAAGATTTAGAAAAGAAAGAGGATAAAGACAATTTAACACAACCCCTGGAAAAGGCACTAAACAAAATTAAAGAAGCAGAAAAACATTATCTGCGGAAAGAAAACCAACTGTTTCCCTATCTGGAGAAAAAAGGAGTTCGAGGCCCCTCCCAGGTGATGTGGGGGATTCACGATGAAATAAGGGATAAACTGAAAGAGCTCAGAAATTTGCTTAAAGAAAAAGACTACCCATCCCTGGGGAAAAAGGGAAGAGAAGCCAGCCAGCAGATGGAAGATATGATTTACAAAGAAGAGAAAATCCTGTTCCCCATGGCTTTAGAAAAGCTGGACGAACAGGAGTGGGCCAGAGTTAAAGAAGGGGAAGAGGAAATAGGGTTTGCCTTCATAACTCCTGAAGACAGGTGGTCCCCTGAAAAAATTGATGTTGAAGAAAAAGCTGGTTCTCCGGAAATGGTTGAATTAAGCAGGGGTTTTCTTACCCCGGAGCAGCTGGACCTGATGATAAAAAATCTACCTGTTGATATTACTTTTGTTGACGAAAATGACGAGGTTTGCTTTTATACTGCCAAAGAAAACAGGATTTTCCCCAGGAGCCCGGGTATTATAGGCAGGAAGATCCAGGATTGCCATCCCCCGGACAGTGTGGATATCGTCGAAAAAATTCTAAAAGAATTCAAGGCCGGAACCAAGGAAAGAGCAAATTTCTGGATTCAGATGGAAGGAAAATTTATTTTTATCCAGTATTTCCCCCTTTTTGACCAGGATAAAAATTACGGGGGGGTAATCGAGGTAACCCAGGAAGTTGACCAAATTCGTCAATTGGAGGGAGAAAAACGACTGCTGGACTGGTAAGCAAAGAAGAGGGTGTTTAGCACCCTCTTCTTAAATATTCAAATTAATTTGGTTGCAAATATTTAAACGCTTTATTCTACAGAAGAAAAAAGGTTATTTAATGCCTCGACAAGGGTTGGATGGGCAAAGGGAGTATCGCGAAGCGTGGTATAGGGGAGGTTTCCCAGCATAGCCATCTGAACCGCTCCCATTACTTCTCCACCCTGGGAACCCAGCATGGTAAAGCCCAAGATTTTGTCCGTTTTCTTGTCAATGATTGCCTTCATAAAGCCTTCCGTTTCCCCCGTTTCTATGGCCCTGGCTACGGCGGACATGGGAATCTTTGCTTTAAGGTATTTCCTGGTCCTTTTCTTTGCTTCACGCTCGGTAATTCCAACTCGCCCCAGCTGAGGGTCAATGAAAATAGTATAGGGAACAAGCCGGTTTTCAAGGGGGAGATGCTTGTTTTCAACCAGATTTGAGTACAAGAACCGAAAATCATCATAGGATATATGAGTAAAAGCGGGCCCTCCTTTAACATCACCGATGGCAAAGACTCTCTGGCTAGCGGTCTCCAGCCACTGGTCAGTTTTAATAAATCCCCGGGAGTCAGTTTCAACTCCCCTCTCTTCAAGGTTGAGTTCTTTGGTTACAGGAGTTCTCCCTGCAGCAAGGAGGAGGTGAGAGCCTGTTATTTTTTTCTTTTCCTTTCCCACTGAATATGTAAGCTCAATGTTACCGCCTTTTTCTTGCACTTCTTCAACCTGAGATTGTAGGTTTATATTAATGCCCTCTTTTTCCATAATAGTTTTAATTTCCTGGGCCACGTCCTCATCTTCATTGGAAAGGAGCTGTTCGCCTCTCTGCAGGATAGTTACCTTGCTACCAAAGCGGTTAAACATCTGGCCAAATTCGAGCCCGACATAACCTCCACCGGTTATAAGGAGGTGGTTGGGTATTTTTTTAAGGTCCATAATATTGAGATTGGTTAAGTAGGGGGTTTCTTTTAATCCCTTGATAGGGGGAATTGCCGGTCTGGTTCCGGTATTTATAATTACAATGCTGGCTGTGATTTTTTCTTCACCGGAATTGGTGGCAACCAAAATTTCCTTTTTCCCCGAAAAAGATGCTTTTCCATGTATGTAATCTAATCTGGGGGTGTTTTGGATCCCTTTTTCTATTCCTTCTCGGAAAGATTTAACTATTTTTTCTTTCCGCTCCCAAACTTTTTCCATATTAACAGAGGGTTTTTCCACTTCAATTCCCAGCTCTGCTGCTTTTTTAATCTGATGGGCCTTATGAGCAGAAGCCATCATAGTTTTAGTTGGAGTGCATCCGTAATTAACGCAACTCCCTCCTAAATTATGTTTTTCGACCAGCGCTGTTTTCCATCCTTTATTGGCAAGGCCAAAAGCCAGTGGAGTTCCGCCCTGTCCGGAACCGATAATAATGGCGTCATATTTTTTCATTTTTTTGCCCTCCTTATCAATTATCAATACTCATTTCTGCAAAAGGTTATTAAATACCTTCATTTTTGAAAGCTCAAAAGGGAAGTTTGCTAAACTAAAGGCAGATTTAATTCAGGTGGATTTTTGCTTCCGGGAAAACTAAAAAAGGAATTGACCCCGGTTAAAGCGTATTATTTTTTTGACGAGGGAAACAATTAAAGGGAAAGAAGAGGAGGTGATTTTATGAGATTAACTATTGGAAAAGATGAACTTATTAACCGGCAGGGAGCCATTAAGGAGGAAACGATAAAGAGAGGGAAGAAAGCTTTTTTAAGTTTTTCGGCAGTATCAATCTTTTACCTTACGGGATTCCATTTCATCCCCACCGAAAGACCTGCAGCTCTGGTAATACCCGTGGAAGGTCCTTCTTTTATTTTTCTCCCCAAACTGGAAATTGAGCATGCCCAGCTGGCCCTGGTGGAAGAGATTATTACTTACCCTGAATACCCTGGGGATCAACATCCCATGGAAAAGCTGGCCCAGACTCTTAAGGAATGGGGTCTGGAAAAGAGTAGCTTCTTTGCAGAAGGTGGTTCGTATGGTAGTTCAATGGGTTATAGGGGACCTGCTTTAAAGGACGTCCTTCCTGAAATTGATTTGGAAATTGACCCCAATCCAGTTGAAGAGATGCGGATGATAAAAACCCCGGCTGAACTTGAACTGATCCGGGAAAGTGCTCGCTGGGGGAACCTGGCTCATGTTCTCCTGCAGGAGTATTGTGCTCCAGGAAAAACAGAAAATGAGGTTTCCATGAGAGCCTCCCAGGAAGCAACCCTGGCCATGATGAAAACCCTGGGACCTGCATATAAACCCCTGGGGCAGGCCGGAGCAAGAGCAGGTTTTCGCGGGCAAATAGGTAAGAATTCAGCCTTACCCCATGCGGTCAATATTAATGCAGTCATGAAAGAAGGAGATAACCTGGTTACAGGTGCAGCGGCGGGAGTGGGAGGTTATACGAGCGAGCTGGAAAGAACAATGTTTTTGGGTAAACCCTCTCCAGAACAGAGGAAGTACTACGGATATATGATGGAAATGATGGAGGCAGCTTTTGACGCCATTCAGCCGGGGCGACCCTGTTCTGAAGTCGACCAGGCCGTTAGAAAAATATATGATAAATATGACCTGTGGGAAACCTGGCGCCATCATACTGGCCATGCCCTGGGAATTTTAGGCCACGAAGCCCCATTTTTTGATACTGGAGATCAAACCATAATGAAACCTGGAATGGTTTTCAGTATTGAACCAGGGATTTACCTTGCCGATGTGGGAGGTTTCAGACATTCGGATACAGTTTTCGTAACAGAAAGAGGAATGGAGTTCCTAACCTATTACCCCAGAGAACTGGAAGATATGATTATACCGGTATAAAAAAAGCCCCTCCAGTGGGAGGGGCTTGAAATTTGTTAAATTTCAATTTTTGGATTCGCTCCAGGGATATACCTCAATAGGCCCAACCACCGGATCTCCACCTTGAGCGGGGGAAGGTCCGTCTTTTGAACCCCACCAATTGCCTCTTGCATCAATTGTTATGTTATAATCCAAGGACTCCCAATCAATTTCTCCTGCCCCCAAAGCGATTTTGTTACCAGAAAAATTATTTTTTCTAATATAAGGATTGCTATTATCAGAAATAATTTCTGTTAAATCCTCGAAATAAATCCCAATCTCAGAATTGTTATGGAAATTATTTTCCTCAATTATTAGGCTTGGTTGAGTATAATCCTGGTATTTAGATAAATAAATCCCTGTTAAGGAATCGCGAAAAGTGTTTTTCTTAATAAAAATATCGGATGAATAATTCGCATCACTAGTAAAGTTTATCCCCGCCGCGACCTCTTCGAAAGTATTGTTTTCTATATAAATTTTTTCTTGTAAGATCCCCTGGAAAAGCAACCCTTCTCCCCAGACCTCAAATGTGTTATTTTTTATACTAATAGAACCATAAATATCTTTTTGAAATAAAGGGCCAGTTGCTCCAGCAAACAAATTTTGGTTTATAGAAATCAATCCATCAATGTCCCCTTGAAATTTAATGGCCTCCTCACCTTGGAAGCTATTGTTTTCAATTAATAAGGGGAGTAATATATCATTTTCAAAAACTATTCCATTCCCAGTTTTAAAGATATTAAGTTTCAATTCTAATTCTTCTTCTGTTGGGTCTAGGAAAGTAATCGCTGTATTGTTTTCCCCTGGGTCAAAGGTGAAGCCTTTTAACTCTAAAAGCCCCCTTGTTTTTACTTCCATATTGCCTATGATTTTTGTTTTTTGTGGACCTAGTAAAGAATAAATAGAAAGAAAAGGGTGGGTTATTGGAATGTCGTTTTCAGTATAAGTCCCGGGAAAAACCCAAAGAGTACGATTGCTTCCAATTGCACTGGAAATGGAATTTTCCATTTGATCAAACCATTCTTCATTTTGAGTATCATAAATTGCAACACCTTTATCCAATTCGAATTTCGCAGTTATTTGCATAGATTTATTCATTAATAATTCACCAGTATATTCATTAACTAAATGGCCATCCCGTCCACCCCAGCCAATGAATTT
>Ga0207421_10002966_pt1 | contig 20636 bp, 12 predicted proteins | sample SodLakKL_010_SED_4_FD_187542 | JGI IMG/M metagenome (GOLD analysis project Ga0207421, IMG submission 187542) | Alkaline sediment microbial communities from Lake Tanatar, Kulunda Steppe, Russia - 8KL_010_SED (SPAdes) (version 2) | ecosystem: Environmental > Aquatic > Non-marine Saline and...
GGTCGACCCGGGCCTGCTGGCCATCGACGGCGTGCCCACCCGTGGCCAGCTCGACCGCACCATCGACGAGAAGGTCTGGCAGGCCCATGCCGCCACCGTCTACTGCAACGGCAACGGTGCCTGCTACAACTACGACCCCAACGACGCCATGTGCCCCTCGTGGAAGGCCACCCGCGATCGCATCCACTCCCCCAAGGGGCGCGCCAGCCTGGTTCGCGAGTGGCTGCGCCTGCAGGGCGACGCCGGCATCGACCTCGTCGAGGAGTCGAGAAAGCACAAGGCCGAGGGGGCCTGGGGCTTCGTGAAGCGTTTCCCCAGGCGCACCCTCAACACCCTTCGCCGCAAGCGCGAGGCGGACTTCTCCCACGAGGTCTACGACGCCATGGCAGGGTGTCTGGCGTGCAAGGCCTGCGCCGGCCAGTGCCCGGTGAAGGTCAACGTGCCCGACTCGCGTTCGCAGTTCCTGGAGGTCTACCACGGCCGCTACCTGCGACCGCTGCGCGACTATGTGATCGGCGGCACGGAATTCATGTTGCCGGCGCTCTCGCGCATCGCGCCGGCCTATAACGCGCTGATCGGTAACCGCCTGGTGGATCGTCTGCTCTCCGGCCCCATCGGCATGGTCGACAGCCCCAGGCTCTCCCGGGCCAGCCTGACGAAGCAGCTGGAGGCCTGGGGCGTAGCCCAGGCCACGCCGACGTCACTGGGCCTGCTCACCGAGACCCAGAAGGCCAGAAGCGTGGTGATCGTTCAGGACGCCTTCACCAGCCACTTCGAGGCCAAGCTGGTGATGGATATCGTCGAACTGCTCAGCCGCCTGGATGTGCGGGTCTTCGTGGCGCCCTTCTCGCCCAACGGCAAGCCGCTGCACGTGCAGGGCTTCCTGGGCGCCTTCGAGCGCACCGCGGAGAGACAAGCCAAGCGGCTGCGGACCCTGGCCGACTTCGGCGTGCCGCTGGTGGGCATCGACCCGGCCATGACCCTGACCTACCGCCAGGAGTATGTGAAGGCGCTCGGCCCGGAGGCCATCCCCGAGGTGCTGATGCTGCAGGAGTGGCTGGTGACGCAGGCGGGGCGTCTCGCCCCCAGCGGCCTGAGCCTGGATGATCCCGGCTTCAAGCTGCTCTCCCACTGCACCGAGACCACCAACGCTCCGGGCAGCCCCAAGGGGTGGCAGCAGGTGTTCGCCGCCTTCGGCCTGGAGCTTTCGCTGGTCAACACCGGCTGCTGCGGCATGTCCGGGACCTATGGCCACGAGGCGCGCAACCTGGCGACCTCCAGGACCATCTATGCCCAGTCCTGGCAGCCGGTGGTAGAGAACGAGGCCAACACAGGGAAACTGCTGGCCACCGGCTACTCCTGCCGTAGCCAGGCCAGGCGGCTCTCCGACACCGCCCTGCCCCACCCGCTGCAGGGGCTGCTCGAGGTGCTGCGCCGAGCGGGCTGAGCCCACGACGCAAGCGCCCACCGGGGAAGACCGCCGGTGGGCGCACTGTCCAACGTCGAGGATCTTCGGACGACAGGAGGCAAGGCCATGAACCGCACGCTGATCGTGATCGGCCTGATCATCATCGCCCTGGGCCTGCTCTGGCCCTGGCTCTCGCGGCTACCGCTGGGACAGCTACCTGGCGATATCGCCATCCGCCGCGAGAACGCCTCGTTCTTTTTCCCCATCACCACCATGATCCTGGCCAGCCTCGTGCTGTCGGGGCTACTCTGGCTGCTCAACCGCTAGCCGTCCTGGAGCCGTCATGCCCGGATCTCGCATCCCCCTGCTGTTGACCCTTGCCCTGGGGCCTGTCGCATTAGCCAACGCCCAGGCACCCGAGGCCTCAGGCGGCGATGCCAACACCCTGCCCACCATCACCATCAGCGCACCGCGACTGGAGCGCAGCCTTTATGATACGCCCGCCGCCGTCTCCGCCCTGACCCGGGACGACATCCAGCAGGGCCAGCAGCGGGTTCGCCTCGATGAGGCGCTGACCCCGGTGCCCGGGCTCTTCCTGCAGAACCGCGACAACTTCGCCCAGGGCCAGCGCATCGCCAGCCGCGGCTTCGGCGCCCGCGCGCCCTTCGGCATCCGCGGACTGCATATCCGGGTCGACGGCATCCCCTACACCCTGCCGGACGGCCAGGCACAGATCGATGCCGTGGACCTCGACAGCGCGGAGCGCATCGAGGTGATCCGCGGCCCCGCCTCGGTGCTCTACGGCAACGCCGCCGGCGGCGTGCTCGACATCACCACCGGCGACGGCAGCGAGATGCGCCGCTCGCCGGTGCTGCGCGTGCAGGGCGGCAGCCACGACTACCGCAAGGTGGCGCTGCGCCAGGGCGGCGAAAGCGGTCGCTGGGTGCACAGCGTCAGCCTGTCGGCACTGGACTTCGAGGGCTATCGGGAACAGAGCGCCGTGGAGAAGCGACTACTCAACGCGCGGCTCGGCTACCGCCTGGACGACGAGCGCACCCTATCGGCACTGGTCAACCTGCTGGATATGCCTACCGCCCAGGACCCGGGCGGCCTCACCGCCGAGGAAGTGGCAGCTGACCGCCGACAGGCGGCGCCGGCCGCCGGCCCCCTGGACAGCGGCCAGAGCGTCGAGCAGCAGCTGCTGGGCCTGCACTATGAGGATCGCGATATGGCCGGCGGCGAGCTCAACGCCCGGGCCTTTGCCAGCCGCCGCGACTTCGAACAGCAGCTGCCCTTCCCCGGCAATAGCCTGGTGGACTACGAGCGCTACTACTACGGCGGCGGCGTCGACTACACGCGCACGGAGACCCTGGCCAATCGCCCCCTGCGCTATGTGACCGGCGTCGAGCTCGGCCGCCAGGAGGACGACCGAGGCCGGCGCTCGGTGACGCCCCAGGGCGTGGTCACCGCCGAGACCGCCGACGAGCAGCAGAATGCCACCGCCGCCGGCGTCTTCCTGCAGGCGGAGCTGGGCCTCACCGACGACCTGGAGCTCTCCGCCGGGGTCCGCCACGACCGGGTGCGCATGACCATCGATGACCGCTTCCTCGCCGACGGCCGTGACGACAGCGGCGAGCGCACCTTCCGCGAATGGACCGGCAGCCTGGGGCTGAGCTATCGCTACCACCCCGAGCACCAGGCCTATGCCAACGTCGGGACCGCCTTCGAGACCCCCACCTTCACCGAGTTCGCTCGCCCCGATGGCGGCGGCGGCTTCAACCCCCGAGTGGAGCCCCAGCAGGCGCTCAATCGCGAGATCGGCCTGCGCGGGCGCTTCCCCAACGGGCTGCGCTACGACCTGGTGGCCTTCTCGGTGCGCGTGGACGACGAGCTGGTGCCCTTCGAGGCCACCGACGGACGCACCTTCTACGAGAACGCCGGCCGCACCTCGCGAGACGGCATCGAACTGGAGCTGGACTGGAACCTGTCACTGGCCTGGCGCTGGACCAGCGCCCTGACCCTGGCCGACTACCGCTTCGACCGCTTCAGCGATGGTGAGGCAGACCTGGCCGGCAATCGCCTGCCCGGCCTTCCCCGCCAACAGTGGAACAATCGCCTGACCTGGTACGGCAGCGGCGAGCGCTTCGCCACCGCCGAGGCCCTCTATACCGGCGCGTTCCATGCAGACAACGAGAATCGGGTGGAGGTCGACGACCACTGGCTGTTCAACCTGCGCCTGGGTGATGCCTGGCGCCTGGGGGATGGCGGCACCCGGCTGGGTGCCCACCTGGGGGTGCGCAACCTCTTCGACGAGACCCACTTCGCCAACGTGCGTATCAACGCCAACGTCGGGCGCTACTTCGAACCGGCCGCGGGTCGCACCTTCCATGCCGGGCTGGAGCTGAGTTTCTAGCAGGACCCCGAAGACTGGTCACAGATCTGTCCCATACGAAGGGGTGTTGCAACCCGCTCCACGCGTTACACCTTGTCCAACTGGCACAGCTTCCTCGGGCAAGCGAACACCGGTCACCCTCGGTAGCAAGAAGCTTATGCCTATCTTTCCGTCTGTTTAGCGTTTATGTCGACTTTGCCTATTTTGCCTACATTGCCTAAAGGCTCATTTGACGTGCCCGTTTTTTGCCGAGCCCGGCGGGATGGAGGCTAGACCGGTCAGTAGCACCCGGTCCACTAAGAAGTTCTAACAATAATATGGTCGGTAAAGCCGTTTCAGACGCCGTCTTTGCCGCGAGCAAACGCCAGCGAGGTAAGGCACATGGCAGACGATCTACGCGACAGCGCCCTGAATTACCACCGATTCCCCCGTCCCGGCAAACTGGCCATTCAGGCGATCAAGCCCATGGCTAGCCAGCGCGATCTGTCTCTGGCCTATTCGCCCGGGGTGGCCGCAGCCTGCGAGGAGATAGAACGTGACCCGCTGCTGGCGGCTGAGTACACCGCCCGCGCCAATCTGGTGGCCGTCATCAGCAACGGCACGGCGGTATTGGGCCTGGGTGCCATCGGCGCACTGGCCTCCAAGCCGGTGATGGAAGGCAAGGCCGTTCTGTTCAAGAAGTTCGCCGACGTGGACGTGTTCGATATAGAGATCGAGGAGCGCGACACGGACAAGCTGATCGAGATCATTGCCGGTCTGGAGGCCACCTTCGGCGGCATCAACCTGGAAGACATCAAGGCACCGGAGTGCTTCGAGATCGAGCGGCGCCTGCGCGAACGAATGAAGATCCCCGTCTTTCACGACGACCAGCACGGCACCGCCATCGTCACGGCGGCCGCCCTGCTCAACGGTCTTCGGGTGGTGGGCAAGGCGCTAGGCGACATCCGCCTGGTCTGCAATGGCGCCGGCTCCGCGGCCCTGGCCTGTCTGGATCTGGCGGTGTCCCTGGGCGTTCGCAAGGAGAATATCCTGGTCTGCGACCGCAGTGGCGTGATCCACACCGATCGTGCCGGAAGCCTGGACCCATACAAGGCGCGCTATGCGGCACAGACCGAGGCACGCACCCTGGCGGATGCCGTCAATGGGGCCGACGTCTTCTTCGGCCTTTCAAGCGGGGGCGCGCTCAAGGCGGAAATGGTGGCGACCATGGCCGACCGCCCCCTGATCCTGGCCATGGCCAACCCCACACCGGAAATCATGCCCGAGGACGCCAAGGCGGTGCGCCCGGATGCGGTGATCGCCACTGGACGCTCGGACTATCCCAACCAGGTCAATAACGTCCTGTGCTTCCCGTTCATCTTCCGCGGCGCCCTGGACTGCGGCGCCACCACCATCAACGAGGAGATGAAGCTGGCCACGGTCAAGGCCATCGCCGACATGGCGACCACCACGGTGCCGGAGACGGTGGCCGTGGCCTATGGCGGACAGGCGATGACCTTCGGCCCCGAGTACATCCTGCCCAAGCCCTTCGATCCACGCCTGATCGACACCATACCGCCGGCCGTCGCCAAGGCCGCCATGGACAGCGGTGTGGCCGCTCGCCCCATTGCCGACCTGGATGCCTATGCCCGCTCGCTGTCACGGCTGGTATACCGCTCCGGCAATGTAATGGAGCCGGTGTTCGAGCGGGCTCGACAGAATCCACTCCGCCTGCTGTACGCCGAGGGAGAGGACGAACGCATCCTTCGCGCCATGGAAATCTGCGTCAGTCAGCGCTATGCCAAACCCGTACTGATCGGCCGCCGTGCGGTCGTCGAGGCCCGCATCGAGGAATTGGGCCTGCCGGTGACGCCCGATGTCGATTTCGAACTGATCGATTCCCAGGACTATCCCGGCTACCCCGAACTGGCCCGGGAGTACCACAAGATGATGGGACGACGTGGTATTCAACCGGACGCCGCCGAGAAGCGAGTCCGGAGTCGGGCCACCATCCTGGCCTCGCTGCTGCTGCGCCGGGGGGATGTGGACGCCATGATCACCGGCCCGGTGGGCACCTACCACGAGCACCTGGGCCTGGTGCTGGACGTCATCGGCCTGCGCGAGGGAGTCAGCACGGCCGCCGCCTTGCAGCTGCTGATCCTCGAGCGGGCCACCCTGTTCATTGCCGACCCTTTCGTCAACTACGACCCCGACGCCCGCCAGATCGCCGAGATCACCCTGCTGGCCGCAGAGCAGGTTCGACGCTTCGGCATCACGCCCCGGGCCGCCCTGGTCTCCCACTCGAATTTCGGCAGCGTCGACTCCGAAAGTGCCAGAAAGATGCGCCAGGCCCTGGCGCTGATCCGGGAGCGTGCACCGGACCTGGTGGTGGACGGCGAAATGCAAGCCGACGCGGCACTGTCCACGGGCATACGTGGCCGGATTCTGCCGGATTCTCTGCTCGAGGGCGAAGCCAACCTGTTGATCATGCCCAACCTGGACGCGGCCAACATTACCTTCTCCGCGCTCAAGGCCCTGGGCAACGGCGTCTCTGTCGGCCCCATCCTGCTGGGGGCTGCCAAGTCGGTTCACGTGCTCAACCGCACCGTTACCGCGCGAGGCATCACCAACATGAGTGCCTTCGCCGTGGTCGAGGCGCAGACCCATCAATAACGAGAACAATTCCGAAACAACCCTTGGAGAAGCGCCATGCCCTTCGAAAACTACAGCGACTTCGATCCACAGGAAACCCGAGAGTGGCAGGAAGCCGTTGATGTGGTGGTGGAGCGAGTGGGCCCCGAACGGGCTACCTACTTGCTGCACAAGGCCGTGGAAGAAGCCTACCGGACCGGCGCCGAGGCGCCGGACACCACCCGCACGCCCTACGTGAACACCATTCCGCCCCACAGGGAGGCCAAGCTGCCCTGCGACGAGGCACTGCTGCAGCGGCTGATCGCCTATCTGCGCTGGAACGCCATGGCCATGGTGGTGCGCGCCAACAAGAAACCCGCCGAACCCGGCGGACACATCGCCAGCTACCAGTCCTCGGCGGTGATGTACGAGGTGGGCTTCAACCATTTCTGGCAGGCCCCCAGCGAGACCCACGGGGGGGATATCATCTACGTGCAGGGCCATTGCGCTCCGGGGATCTACGCGCGGGCGTTCCTGGAGGGGCGGCTCACCGAGGAGCAGCTGGAAAACTTCCGCCTGGAAGTGGATGGCAAGGGAATCTCCTCATACCCCCACCCCTATCTGATGCCTGACTTCTGGCAGGTCTCGACGGTCTCCATGGGCCTGGGTCCGATCATGGCCATCTACCAGGCCCGGTTCATGAAGTATCTTCACCACCGGGGGCTGGCCGACACCGAGGGGCGCAAGGTCTGGGCGTTTCTGGGCGATGGCGAGATGGACGAACCCCAATCCCAGGGTGCCATCGCCCTGGCCAGCCGGGAGAAGCTCGACAACCTGATCTTTGTAGTCAACTGCAATCTGCAGCGTCTGGACGGTCCCGTGCGGGGCAATAGCAAGATCGTTCAGGAGCTGGAAGGCAACTTCCGGGGCGCGGGGTGGAACGTCATCAAGTGCCTGTGGGGCTCGGGCTGGGACGAACTGCTGGCCAAGGACACCGACGGGCTGTTGCGAAAGCGCATGGAAGAGTGCGTCGACGGGGAGTATCAGAACTTCAAGGTCAAGGGTGGCGGCTTTATCCGCGAGCACTTCTTCGGCAAGTACCCGGAGCTCAAGGAAATGGTCGCCCACATGTCGGACGACGACATCTACTACAAGCTGGTGCGAGGAGGCCACGATCCGCAGAAGGTCTACGCGGCCTATCATGCGGCGGTCAACACCACCGAGAAGCCCTCGGTGCTGCTGATGAAGACCGTCAAGGGCTACGGCATGGGTGAGGGGGGTGAGGGCCAGAACATCACCCACCAGAAGAAGAAGCTCGGCGAGGATCATCTCAGGCACTTTCACAAGCGCTTTGGCCTGCCCTTCAGTGACGAACAGGTCACCCAGGCGGCGTTCTACAAGCCGCCCGAGGACAGCGAAGAGATGCAGTTCCTGCACGGACAGCGCAAGGCCCTGGGCGGCTACCTGCCCCAGCGCCAGCGCAACGGCGATGTGCTCAAGGCGCCCCCCCTGGACATGTTCAAGCAGGTGCTGGCGGACACCGGTGAGCGCACCATGTCCACCACCATGGCCATGGTGCGCATCATGGTCTCCCTGGCACGGGACAAGACCCTGGGGCCACGGCTGACCCCGATCGTCGCCGACGAGTCACGCACCTTCGGCATGGAAGGCATGTTCCGCCAGATCGGCATCTACGCTCCTGAAGGGCAGAAGTACGTGCCCATGGACGCCGAGGAGATCATGCCTTACCGGGAGGATCAGAAAGGGCAGATCCTGCAGGAGGGCATCAACGAGGACGGGGCCATGTCATCGTGGATCGCCGTGGCCACCTCGTACAGCAACCACGGGGTCACCATGATCCCGTTCTACGTCTACTACTCCATGTTCGGCTTCCAGCGCGTCGGCGATCTGGCCTGGGCGGCCGGCGACATGCTGGCGCGGGGATTCCTGATCGGCGGCACCTCGGGGCGTACCACCCTGAACGGCGAGGGCCTGCAGCACCAGGACGGGCATAGCCAGCTGTTCGCGCAGTTCATCCCCAACTGCATGGCCTATGACCCCACCTTCCATTACGAGGTGGCGGTGATCGTGCGCGACGGGATCAAGCGCATGTACGAGGACCAGGAGAATGTCTTCTACTACATCACCACCTTGAACGAGAACTACCACCATCCGGCGCTCCCCGAAGGCGTTCAGGACGACATCATCAAGGGCATGTATTCGCTCAGCAAGGCCGAGGGCAAGGGCAAGGGGCCGCGGGTTCAACTGCTGGGCTGCGGCAGCATCCTCAACGAGGTGATTGCCGCGGTAGACCTGCTACGAGACGACTGGGGCGTGGCGGCCGATGTCTGGAGTTGCCCGAGCTTCAATGAGCTGGCCCGCGATGGCCATGCCGTGAAGCGCTGGAACCGACTGCATCCCGGGAAAACCCCGCGCAAGAGTCACGTCGAGCAGTGCCTGGAGGGCACCGAAGGACCGGTCATCGCCTCGACCGACTACATCCGGATGTTCGCCGAACAGATCCGACCCTTTGTTCCGCGGCGTTACGAAGTGCTGGGTACCGACGGCTTCGGCCGCTCCGACAGCCGAGAGGCCCTGCGCAGCCACTTCGAGGTGGATCGGTATTACGTGACCCTGACCGCGCTGCAGGCCCTGGTCGACGAGGGCAAGCTCAAGAGCGCCAAGGTCCGGGATGCCATCGCTAAATACGGCATCGACCCCGAAAAGCCCAACCCCCTGTACGCCTGAGCCGGAGGAGAAGAAAAGTGGCTATCCAAGAGATCAAGGTACCGGACATTGGCGACTATACCGATGTCCCGATTATCGAAATCCACGTCCAGCCCGGCGACAGCATTCAGGCTGAGGACCCACTGATCACCGTGGAGTCCGACAAGGCCTCCATGGACGTACCCGCGCCCATGGCGGGGACGGTCAAGGAGGTCAGGGTCAAGCTCGGCGACTCGGTCTCCGAAGGTTCGACGATCATGATGCTGGAGAGCGCAGCCGGGGCGGGAGAAACGGCAGCGGAGGACAAGAGCGCGGCGCCTCCCAGCGAAGCAGAGAAGATACCCCAGCCCGCGGCTGCCCCCTCCGCTCCCTCAGCCGCAGCCTCCACCGCACCACCGACCGGCCAGATTGCCGATTTCAGCCGGGTTCACGCCAGCCCTTCCGCTCGCCGACTGGCTCGCGAACTGGAAGTGGATCTGAATCGCGTGCCGCCGAGCGGCCTCAAGGGCCGGGTCACCCAGGAAGACATCCAGAGCTTCGCCAAGGGCGGCGCACCGGCGGCGCAGCCGGCCGCTGCGGCACCCCCAGGCGGCGGGGAAGGCATGGATCTGCTGCCCTGGCCCAAGGTCGATTTCAGCAAGTTCGGCCCGGTGGAGACCAAGCCGCTGTCGCGCATCAAGAAGATCTCCGGCGCCAATCTGCATCGCAACTGGGTGAGAATTCCCCACGTCACCAACCACGACGAGGCCGACATCACCGACCTGGAAGCCTTCCGGGTTCAGTTCAACAAGGCTAACGAGAAGGCGGGCATCAAGGTCAGCATGCTGGCCTTCATGATCAAGGCAGCGGTTGCCTCCTTGAAGCAGTTCCCCGAGTTCAATGCCTCGCTCGACGGCGACAACCTGATTGTCAAGCAGTACTACCACATCGGGTTTGCCGCCGACACACCCAACGGTCTGGTGGTGCCGGTGATCCGCGATGCGGACCAGAAAGGCGTGGTCGAGATCGCCCAGGAAATGGGAACGCTGGCCAAGCTGGCCCGCGACGGCAAGCTCAAGCCTGATCAGATGCAGGGCGGTTGTTTCACCATTTCGTCCCTGGGCGGGATCGGCGGGCTCTATTTCACACCCATCATCAACGCCCCCGAAGTGGCCATCATGGGCGTGTGTCGCTCCTACTGGAAACAGGTATCCCCGGACGGCAAGCAGTCAGACTGGCGCTTCGTGCTGCCCCTTTCGCTGTCATGGGATCACCGGGTGATCGACGGCGCCGCCGCGGCACGCTTCAACGTGCATTTCGCCAACCTGCTCGCCGATATGCGGCGCATCATCATGTAAGGGGAAACGACACCATGGCAATTGAAATCAAGGTTCCCGACATCGGTGACTTCAAGGATGTCGAGATCATCGAGGTGCTGGTTGCACCGGGCGAAGCGATCGACATCGAAGCCCCGCTGATCACCCTGGAAACCGACAAGGCCTCCATGGACGTGCCCTCCCCGATGTCAGGCACGATCGGAGAGCTCAAGGTCAAGACCGGCGACAAGGTCTCCGAAGGCTCGCTCATTCTGATGCTGGAGCCGGCCGAGACCGGATCCCGAGTGGCAGACCATGACCCGCAACCGGCGGTGCATGGAGAAGGCGTTGGCTCCGCGGCGCCCGGTGATGCCGGTGGCGGCTATGGCGGTGGCAGCCTGGAAGAGATTCAGGTGCCGGATATCGGCGATTTCAGCGATGTGCCGATCATCGAAGTGCTGGTGCGCTCCGGCGATACCATCCGCGCCGAGGACCCGCTGATTACCGTGGAATCCGACAAGGCCTCGATGGACGTGCCCGCGCCCAAGGCCGGCAAGGTCAAGGAAGTGCTGGTATCGGTCGGCGACAAGGTGTCGAAAGGTTCATCGATCCTGATGCTTGAAGCGGAGGGGGCACCTTCCGCATCGCAACCCGCCCCGGCACAGGGGACGGGAGCGAAGGCCGCTACACCCGCCCCCCAGGCGGCCACCCATACCGGCGGCGCCGACATCGAGTGCGAGATGCTGGTGCTCGGCGCAGGCCCGGGCGGCTACTCGGCTGCCTTCCGGGCCGCCGATCTGGGGATGAAGACCGTGCTGGTGGAACGCTATGCGACGCTGGGCGGGGTCTGTCTGAACGTTGGCTGCATCCCTTCCAAGGCATTGCTGCACGTGGCGGCGGTTACCGATGCGGCCAATGGCATGGCCGAACACGGCGTCGCCTTCGGCAAACCGAAAATCGATCTCGACAAGCTGCGGGGCTGGAAGGAAAAGGTCGTGGGCAAGCTCACCGGGGGTCTGGCCGGCATGGCCAAGGCACGCAAGGTCGACGTTGTCCGCGGGTGCGGAAAATTCCTCGACCCGCACCACCTGGAAGTTGCCCTGACCACCGGCGACGGGCAGGAGCAGACCGGCGACAAGCAGGTGATAAAGTTCGACAAGTGCATCATCGCCGCCGGTTCACAGTCGGTGAAACTGCCCTTCATTCCCGACGACCCGCGGGTGGTCGATTCCACCGGCGCCCTGGAACTGACGTCCATCCCGAAGCGCATGCTGGTCATCGGTGGCGGCATCATCGGCCTGGAGATGGCGACGGTCTACTCCAGCCTCGGCAGTCGCATCGACGTGGTCGAGATGCTCGATGGTCTGATGACCGGCGCCGACCGCGACCTGGTCAAGGTCTGGGAAAAGGTCAACAGGCCACGCTTCGAGAACGTGATGCTCAAGACACGGACCACCGAGGTGAAAGCCCAGAAGAGCGGCCTCAAGGTCAGCTTCGAGGGTGACAAGGCTCCGGCCGAACCACAGATGTACGACATGATCCTGCAGTCGGTGGGCCGCACGCCCAACGGCAAGAAGATCGGCGCAGAAAACGCCGGAGTGGCGGTCGACGAGCGAGGTTTCATCGCCGCCGACAAGCAGATGCGCACCAACGTCGCGCACATCTTCGCCATCGGCGACATCATCGGCCAGCCGATGCTGGCCCACAAGGCGGTTCACGAGGCCCATGTCGCCGCCGAGGTCGCGGCAGGTCAGAAAAGCGTCTTCGATGCCCGCCAGATCCCCTCGGTGGCCTACACCGACCCGGAAGTGGCCTGGGCCGGCAAGACCGAGGAGCAATGCAAGGCCGAAGGGATCAAGTACGGCAAGGCCGTATTCCCCTGGGCGGCTTCCGGTCGTGCCATCGCCAACGGTCGCGACGAAGGGTTCACCAAGGTGCTGTTCGACGAACAGACTCATCGGATTATCGGCGGCGCCATCGTCGGCACCCAGGCCGGGGACCTGATCAGCGAGCTCTGTCTGGCTATCGAGATGGGCTGCGATCCGGTCGACATCGGCAAGACCATTCATCCACATCCCACCCTGGGCGAATCGGTCGGCATGGCCGCTGAAATGTTCGAGGGCGTGTGCACCGATCTGCCGCCCCAGAAGAAACGATAGAAAAAACGGTAGAAAGTTCTTACCGGACCACCGATGCCGCCGTGCGGGCGGCTTGGCAATCTCAGTCGTTGAATCTCGAACGACCGACCATGAGGGCCGACACGGGGGGACATGGAAATGGCCGAACAACCTCGCCAGCGAAGCAAATATGAAGATTTCTCCGGGAGTCGAGGGCCCGGTAGATGATCGGCGAGCGGATTGCCGGGCTTCGGTTCCGGTATCGGGTGACCCCGAGAACCGGGGACCGCGTCACTCGCCGTCGAGATCCACGCCCAGAAAGCCCCCCGACTGGCGACGCCACAGCGCGGCATAGAGCCCATCCCGGGCCAGCAGTTCGCCATGGGTGCCGGTCTCGACGATGTGCCCCTCATCGATCACCACCAGCCGGTCGAGCATGGCGATGGTCGACAGCCGGTGGGCGATGGCGATCACCGTCTTGCCCTCCATCAGGGTGTAGAGCTGCTCCTGAATGGCCGCCTCGACCTCGGAATCCAGCGCCGAGGTGGCCTCGTCGAGCACCAGGATCGGCGCATTCTTGAGCAGCACCCGGGCGATGGCGATGCGCTGGCGCTGGCCGCCGGAGAGCTTGACCCCGCGCTCGCCGACGTGGGCATCCAGCCCCCGGCGTCCCTGCACGTCGACCAGGTCATCGATGAAGCTGTCGGCGTGGGCGCGCCGCACCGCCTCCCATATTGCCGCTTCGCTGGCATGCGGGCTGCCGTAGCGGATGTTGTCGCGCAGCGAGCGATGCAGCAGCGAGGTGTCCTGGGTCACCATGCCGATCTGCTGGCGAAGCGAGGTCTGGGTCACGCCGGCGATATCCTGATCGTCGATCAGGATGCGGCCTCCCTCGAGGTCGTAGAAACGCAGCAGCAGGTTGGCCAAAGTCGACTTCCCGGCGCCGGAACGGCCGATCACCCCGACCTTCTCCCCCGACGCGATGGTCAGGCTCATGCCGTCGAAGACCCGCCTCGGCTCTCCACCGAAAACCGGGTTCGCCTGGCCGTCCGGGCGCGCATAGCCGAAGCGCAGGGCGTCGAGGCGGATCTCGCCCCGCGATACCTCCAGCGCCCGGGCGTCCGGCGCGTCCTTGACCTCCGGTTCGCGGGCGATGGTGTTGATACCGTCCTGCACCGTGCCGATATTCTCGAACAGCCCCGCCACCTCCCACAGGATCCAGTTGGACATGAAGCGGATGCGCATCACCAGCGCGATGGCCACCGCAATCACCCCCAGCGACACCGCCTGCAGATACCAGGCGCCGATGGCGATGGCCGCCACCCCGGCCAGCAGCAGCGAGTTGAGCAGCGTCAGGCTCACCGTCAGCTGGGTGGCCAGGCGCATCTGGCGGTGCACCGTGTCCATGAAGCCCTCCATGGCATCGCGGGCATAGTGCTGCTCGCGCTGGGTATCGGCAAACAGCTTGATGGTCTGGATATTGCTGTAGCTGTCGACGATGCGCCCCGTCATCCGCGCCCGGGCATCGGCCTGCTCCATGGAGACCTGACGCAGACGCGGCACGAACAGCTTCATGATCGCGATATAGCCCACCAGCCAGGCCACCAGCGGCAGCATCAGCCAAGGCTCGGCGCTGCCCATCAGCAGCATGGCGCCTGCGAAGTAGACGATCACATAGACCATCAGGTCCATCAGCTTCATCACCGTCTCGCGAATCGCCAACGCCGTCTGCATCACCTTCTGGGAGACCCGGCCGGCGAACTCGTCCTGGTAGAACGCCATGCTCTGGCCGAGCATGTGCCGATGCGCCAGCCAGCGGCCGATCATCGGATAGTTACCGAAGATGCTCTGGTGGGTGATCAACGACTGCAACAGCGTCAGCAGCGGCAGGCCGATCACCACCAGCGCCGCCATGCCGGCCAGGCGCCAGCCATATTCGGCGAAGAAGCCCTCTCGCTCGGCCGTCGCTAGCCAGTCGACCAGCTCGCCCATGTAGCTGAAGAACAGCACCTCGACCGCCGACACCAGGGCGGTGAGCAGCGACATGACGATCAAAAGCGGCAGCACCGGCCGGGAGAAGTGCAGGATGAATGCACCCAACCCGCGGGGCGGCGTCTCGGGCTCGCCGGCGGGATAGGGATTCACCAGGGTTTCGAAGAAGCGGAACATCACATCACCGGTTGTCTGAAGGGCGACGGGCAGGATAAGGCCCCGAGATGGCACCGGGTCAAGGAAAGCCCATCTCGCCGTTGCAGGGATGCCAGGGTGAAGGTGAACGCGCCCTATTCGCTCATGTCCTGGCTCTTCTCGCGCTCTTCCCGACGCCGCTTGCGAACGGTGCTGGACTTTACGAATGGCACGAATTTCAGCAGCGTCGTAATAACGCGTGAACGATAGTACTCGACGCGAACGATGAAGCGGACAGCCCAGTGTTCCTTACCCAGCTTTTCCTTGGCCGCTGTCATCGCCGCCTTGCCGCCGGCGTTGCGGACGTTGGACAGGCGAAAAAGCTCTATCTGACGGAGCAGAGCCGACTGGCGCAGAAGCGGCAACGGCCGGAGAAGTCTTACCAGCCGGGTGGACTGTAGTATCTCGTGGAGCAGCGGGAAGGAAAGCAGGATGATCAATACCGACAGCCAGTTGTCTTTCGTGGTCTGCCAGCGGTCTTGCGAGATGGCCATGTAGAAAGCATATTCGACCACGAACACCGTCCAGATCAGCCAATCGGCGACCGTGATCAGGGGGTGCTCCACGTCCATCATGAAAGCGATCGTGAGCGGCAAGGTCAGGATGGCGGCAATGATGACCGCAAAGGTCAGGTAATTGCTGAGCGACTCTTCAAGCGCTGCGCCAAGTTTCAGTCGCATCGACCCTCTCCTGTCACCCTGAATGGCTGCCTGGTGATAAACGCGTGGTGATGGGTAGCGTGGCATCTTAGCTTTTGCTGCTTCTCCACCCTAGGCCGACGCCACTCCGGCGTCGGTACGCTGACAAACGGAGCCGCGACAGATGGCCATGTTTCTGGCGTGCCGGGAGAAGTGGTGGCTGGGTGACTGAAACGGGTAGCTCGGGCTACCCGTTTCGGCATTTCAGGCTGTGCCCCTACTAGAAGAACAGCCGGCGCAGCGCCTCACCGGGGTCGGACTCGCGCATGAAGGCCTCGCCCACCAGGAAGGCGTTGACGTCGTGTTCCCGCATGCGCAGCACGTCGTCACGGACATGGATCCCGGATTCGGTGACCACGGTGACCCCCGCCGGAATGCGCGGCAGCAGGGCCAGCGTGGTGTCCAGGGTGGTATCGAAGGTGTGCAGGTCGCGGTTGTTGATGCCCACCAGGGCGAGATCCAACGTGAGCGCCCGCTCCAGCTCTTGAGCGTCGTGGACCTCCACCAGCACGTCCATGCCCAGCTCCACGGCCTGGCGGTTCAGATCTGCCATCCTGGCATCGTCCAGGGCGGCAACGATCAGCAGGATGCAGTCGGCGCCGATGGCGCGCGCCTCGCTGACCTGGTAGCCGTGGGTGATGAAGTCCTTGCGGATCACCGGCAGGTCGCAGGCCTCGCGGGCCTCGATCAGGTAGTCCTCATGACCCTGGAAGAAGTCAGCGTCGGTGAGCACCGAGAGGCAGGCCGCGCCGCCGGCGGCGAAGCTGGCGGCGATCTCGCCGGGACGGAAATCCTCGCGGATCACCCCCCGGGAGGGCGAGGCCTTCTTGACCTCGGCGATCACCGCCGGATCACCTTCGGCGATCCGGCGGTTCATGGCATCGACAAAGCCGCGCGGTGCGCTCTGCTCGGCGGCCAGGCGCAGCAGTTCGGCCTCGGACACGGCGCGGGAGCGCTCTGCCACTTCCTCATCCTTGCGACGGAGGATGCGGGTCAGAATGGTGGGGGTCGCCCCCGGGGATGCGCTCATCGGTTAGCTCCTTGTAGGGGTGCGCAGAGAGGGGTGCCCAGAGAGGGAGATGCGCTCACTGCAGGAAGACGCGGGTGAAGTTGGCCAGCTCCCTGAGTTTCTCCAGGGGCAGCTTCGAGGCCTGGGCATCCTGGGCCAGGGCTGCCCCTTCCTTGAGGGTGTCGGCCACGCCCGAGACATAGAGCGCCGCGCCGGCATTGAGGGCGACGATATCCGCCGCTGGACCCTCGCCCACCAGGGATTGCTCCACCAGGCGCAGGCTGTCCTCGGCGGACTTCACTCGCAGCGTGTCCAGCGACTGACGGGCAATGCCCATCTCTTCCGGGGTGATGACGTACTCGTGAACTTCACCGTCCCGGAGCTCGGCCACCAGGGTGGGCTGGGCCAGGGAGATCTCGTCCAGGCCATCCTCGGCGTGCACCACCAGCACGTGGCGGCTGCCCAGGCGGCGCAGCACGTCGGCCATCAGTGGCACCAGCGCCGGGTCGTAGACCCCCAGTACCTGATTGGCAGCGCCGGCGGGATTGGTCAACGGCCCCAGGATGTTGAACAGGGTACGCACACCCATCTCCCGCCGCGGCCCCACGGCGTAGCGCATGGCCGGGTGATGATTGGGAGCAAACATGAAGCCCACCCCCACCTCGGTGATGCAGCGCGCCACCTGCTCGGCGTCGAGGTCGAGGTGGATACCGGCCACGGCGAAGAGATCGGCGCTGCCCGACGAGGAGGACACCCCGCGATTGCCGTGCTTGGCCACGTGGCCGCCGGCGGCGGCCACCACGAAGCTCGCCGCGGTGGAGACGTTGAACAGGTTGGCGCCATCGCCGCCGGTGCCGACGATGTCCACCACGTGTTCCAGCCGAGGCGGAAGCTGTACCGGCTTCATCAGCTCGCGCATCACCTGGGCGGCGGCGCTGATCTCCTCGGCGGTCTCGCCCTTCATGGCCATGCCCATCAGGAAGGCGGCAATCAGCGCATCGCTGATCTCCCCGGTCATGATCTGGCGCATCACCTCATGGGTCTCGGCGAAATTCAGATTTTCGCGGCGCATCAGGGCACCGAGGGCATCTCGCATCTGCATAGTCGATCTCCTCGACGCAGGCTCGGCTCAGCGGCGCCTACGCATGGCGTTTCAGAAAGTTGGCCAGCAGCTCATGGCCCTGGCGGGTGAGGATAGACTCGGGGTGAAACTGTACACCCTCCACGTCGAGCTCGCGGTGGCGCAGCCCCATGATCAGACCAGGGGTGACGTCGTCGTCGTCGGTCCAGGCGGTCACTTCCAGGCACGCGGGCAGCGAGTCCCCAGCCACCACCAGAGAGTGATAGCGGGTCACCTCGAGAGGATCATCTAGCCCCTCGAACACCCCCTGGCCGGCATGGCGGATGAGCGAGGTCTTGCCGTGCATCACCTGGGGGGCGCGCACCACTTCTCCGCCGTAGACCTGGCCGATGGCCTGGTGGCCCAGGCAGACCCCGAGAATCGGCAGCTTCCCGGCGAAGTGGCGGATGGCCGCCATGGAAACACCCGCCTCATTGGGGGTGCAGGGCCCCGGGGAGATTACCAGGTGCGTCGGCGCCATGGCCTCGATCTGCTCGAGGGTGATGGCGTCGTTGCGGTGGGTCGCCACCTCGGCGCCCAGCTCCCCCAGGTACTGCACCACGTTGAAGGTGAAGCTGTCATAGTTGTCGATCATGCAGACTTTCATGGGTCTCTCTCCGGCGCCTTATTCGAGGTTGTCCAGGCCGCGCTCGGCCATGGCCACGGCGCGGAACAGCGCCCTTCCCTTGTTGAGGGTCTCCTGCCACTCCATCTCGGGCACGGAGTCGGCGACGATGCCGGCGCCTGCCTGGACGTGCAGCTGGCCATCCTTGATCACCGCGGTGCGGATGGCGATGGCGGTGTCCATGTTGCCGTGCCAGGAGAGATAGCCCACCGCCCCGGAGTAGATGCCGCGCTTGACCGGCTCGAGCTCGTCGATGATCTCCAGCGCCCGGATCTTGGGCGCCCCGGAGACGGTGCCCGCCGGGAAGGTGGCGCGCAGGGCGTCCATGGCGGTCAGCCCCGGCTTGAGCCGGCCGGTGACGTTGGAGACGATATGCATGACGTGGGAGTAGCGCTCCACCGCCATCTCCTCGGTGACCTTCACCGAGCCGGTCTCGCTGATGCGCCCCACGTCGTTGCGGCCGAGATCGATCAGCATCAGGTGCTCGGCGCGCTCCTTGGGATCGGCCAGCAGCTCCGCCTCCAGCGCCCGGTCCTCCTCCTCATTGCGCCCGCGCTTGCGGGTGCCTGCGATGGGCCGCACCGTCACCTCGCCCTCCTCCAGGCGGGTCAGGATCTCCGGCGAGGAGCCGGCCACCTGATGATCGCCGAGATCGAGGAAGAACATGTAGGGCGAAGGGTTGAGGCTGCGCAGGGCGCGGTAGAGGTCCAGCGGCGCGGCGCGGTAGGGAATCGACATGCGCTGGGAGGGCACGCACTGCATGACGTCGCCGGCCAGCACGTACTCCTTGATGGTCTCCACCGCGGCCTTGAAGCCCGCCTCGGTGAAGCCGGAGGTGAAGTCGCCCTCCTCCACCGCAGCGCCACCGGTGCCGGGGCTGATGGTGTTGAGGGTAGCGCTGCGCAGGCGGATCTCCAGCTCTTCCAGGCGCTGAGTGGACCGGAAATAGGCCTCGGGCTCGGCAGGGTCGGCATGGGTCCAGAGCGCCAGGCGCCCGGAGAGGTTGTCGAAGACCACCAGCTCGTCGCACACCATCAGCAGGATATCCGGCACCCCCAGGGGGTCGGGCTTGGCGGCGACGGCCGGGCTGCGCAGGCGCGGCTCGATGTAGCGGATGGTGTCGTAGCCGAAGTAGCCCACGAGGCCCCCGTCGAAGCGCGGCTGGTCGTCCAGGCGTGGCACCTTGAAGCGCGCCTGGAACTGCTCGATCCAGGCCAGCGGGTCCTCCACTTCGGCCGCGCCCTGCAGCTCGTCATCCACGTAGTGACGCACGGTGAAGCCGCGCACCTCGATGCGCTCGCGGCTGGGCAGGCCGATGATCGAATAGCGTCCCCACTTCTCGCCACCCTGCACGGACTCCAGCAGGAAGGTCCAGGGGGCATTGGCCAGCTTGAGATAGGTAGAGAGCGGCGTGTCGAGGTCGGCCAGCACCTCGCGGGTGACCGGGATGCGGTTGTAGCCGGCGTCGGCCAGCTCGCGGAAGCGTTCGGGGGTCATCATGCCCGGGAATCCTCGGTGAAACGGGTTGGCAATGGGCGCAGGGCGGCGTAGCTCAGCGGGGGCAAGCACCGCGGCTCAATATGGGAAAAGCGTCACCAACGCCAGCCGCCGAAGGCAAGGCGGGTATTCGGCCGGGTACGGCTTTTCATCGAGAGGCTTCCACTTGTTATAGCAATAACATATTGATAAGGCCGCGCTTATAGCATTAGCCGAAATCACGTTAAACGAGTTCCGCAAGCGATTCAACCACGCCATCAGGGCCGGTCTGGCGCACCGGCTCGCCGTGATTGTAGCCGTAGGGCACGGCCAGGGTGCGAAACCCCGCCGCCTTGCCCGCGGCAATATCGTGACGGGAGTCTCCCACCATCAGGCAGGCCTCGGGTGCCACATGGAAGTGAGCCGCCACGTACAGGAGCGGCGCCGGATGGGGCTTCTTCTCGGGCAAGCTGTCTCCGCCGAGGCAGAGCGAGAAATGCTTGCCAAGCCCCAACCCCTCCAGCAGCGGGGCAATGAAGGCATGAGGCTTGTTGGTGACCAAGGCCAGCGGCAGGCCGCGCTCGCGCAGGGCGTCCAGGCACTCGCGCACGCCGGGGTAGAGCCGGGTATGGGCGCCAGGGTCGCGACCGTAGTGCGCCAGAAACGCCGCATGCGCGCGCTCCAACAGGGTAGTGTCGAGAGCTTGCGAGGCGCCATCGGGCGAGGCGCCATCGGGCGAGGCGCCGGGGACAGCCCGAAGAGGGGGTCCTATGCCAGGGACGGCATCGGTAGCGCCCAGGGAGGGGTTCACAGCGCCCCCTCGCAGGGCTGTCGCCGGATCAGCCTCGCCGGCACCGGCGTCAGCATCAGCGGCGAACCTTAGCGCGCGCTCCATCAATACCAGCGAGCCGTTGCCCACCCAGTCGCGCACCCTCGCCTCGCCGGCGGCGGGCAGGCCAAGATCGACCAGGG